>Ga0268248_100064_pt1 | contig 111047 bp, 99 predicted proteins | sample AgamicAtAme_FD_200856 | JGI IMG/M metagenome (GOLD analysis project Ga0268248, IMG submission 200856) | Agave microbial communities from Guanajuato, Mexico - At.Am.e (v2) (version 2) | ecosystem: Host-associated > Plants > Phyllosphere > Phylloplane/Leaf | place: Guanajuato, Mexico | collected... | reverse complement strand
GGTGAGTTGCCGCGAATGGTCGGTGTGGGGTGCGCGGGCAGCCATGTGGGGCACGTGAGGCGGATGACGGGCGGGCTGCGGCGGATGAGCTACGTCCTCACGCCGGAACGGCCTCGCGCGCGAGCAGCTCGGTGATGCGCCCCACGCAGCCGCCGCAGCCGGTGCCGGCGCGGGTCGCGGACTTCACGCACGCGACCGTCGGCTCGCCCACGGCCACCGCCTCGCGGATCGCCCCCGCGCTCACGCCGTTGCACCAGCACACGGTCGCATCCGCGGCGAAGGGGTCGCCTACCGCGGGCATACCGGCATCCGCCGCGTCGAGGCGCAGAAGCGACGAGCGGTCGGCGGGCAGCTCCGACCCGCGCTCGAAGAGCAGCGTGAGCTCGGCTCCGGTCCGCGGCATGCCGACCGCGACGAAGCCGGTCAGCACGCCCTCGACGGTGACCAGTTTCACGTAGGCGCCGCGCGCGGGGTCGGCCCAGAGCGTGACCTGGGGGCCGTGGCATCCGGGAGCGTGTGAGAACGGATCGGCGTCGACCGCACCTCCGGCGACCACGTCGATGCCCTCGGCCTTCAGCATCACCACGCCGGGGCGTTCGACGGCGGCGAGTCCCTCGACCCCCGACGACAGCAGAGCCGCGAGGCGGTCGGCCTGCCGCCAGCCGGGACCGACGAGTCCGCTCGGGCCGCCGGGCACGCGGCCGTCGGGCTCGGCATCGGCGGGATCGGCGACGTGTGCGCAGTCGCCGATGGCGAAGACGTTCGGATCGGTCCACGAGCGCGACGAGGCGTCGACGAGCACGCCGGCCGAGGTCGCGAGGCCCGAGACCGACGCGAGCTCGGTCCTCGCTCCGACGCCGCACGACAGCACCAGTAGGTCGCCCGCGAGCACCTTGCCGTCGGCGCAGACGAGTCCGTCGAACCAGGCCTGACCGTGATCGTCATAGCGCTGCACGATGCTCTCGGCGCGCGCGTGGTGCATCATCTCGACGCCCACGGCGCTCGCCGCCGCGGCGAGCACGCGTCCGCCGTTCTCATCGAGCGTCCGGTTCATGGGGGCGGCTGAGTGGTACGCGACGACCACCTCGGCGCCCGCTTCGGCGGCGGCGAGGGCGAGTTCCATGCCGAGCACTCCCGCGCCGAGCACGACGATGCGCTGACCGGCCGAGACCGCCGCGCGCACGTGCTCGGCATCGGCGAGGTCGCGAAGCGCCACGACGCCGCGGGGGAGCGGCGCGGTTCCCTGATCCAGTGCGGAGGGGTCGGCCGGCCGCGCGGATCGGTGCCGCTGCGCCCGCTCGAGGCCGGCCAGCGTGGGCACGTTCGCCCGCGCGCCGGTGGCGAGCACGAGTCGGTCGTAGGGAATCCGGATGCCATCGTGCAGGCGCACCACGCGCAGGTCGCGGTCGACGCCGACCACCGTCGTCCCGAGCGCGAATCGCGCGCCCGCGTCTTCGGCGACGCGGCGGTCGCTCATGTCGAGCCCGTCGCGATCGGTGCGGCCGACGGCGTACTCGGCGAGCAGCACGCGGTTGTACACGTCGTGCGGTTCGGCGCCGACGACGGTGAGCTCGATTCGCCCCTCGCGCAGCGCGGGCAGGAGCCCCTCGACCAGCCGCGCCCCGACGGGGCCGTAGCCCACCAGCACCACACGCTCAGACATGGGTCTCCTCCTCGGTACGCGACGATGCAGAGCTTGACGACGCGGTGCTCGACGACGGTCCGCTCGGCGACGCCGCGCTCGCCAACGACGCGCCCGGCGCCGCACCTCCCGCAAAACCGACGAGCACAGGCGCCACGCCCGGGTGCTCCGCCACGACGACCGGCGCGGCCGCAACATGATGAGTCGCCGGGGTCGTGGTATCCGGAATCGCCTCCACCCGAACACGCGTGCGCTTGAACTCGGGCATGGCCGAGGTCGGGTCGACGATCGCCTCGGTCAGGCGGTTGGCGCATCCCTCGCCCGCGTAGTGGAACGGCAGGAACACGGTGTCTTGGCGGATGTCCGTGGTCACGCTCGCCCTCGCGCGCATCGTGCCGCGCGCGTTCGAGACGGCGACGAGAACTCCGTCGCGGATGCCGAGCCGAGACGCCGTCGCCGGATGGATCTCGAGCCGCGCCTCGGGGCGGGCATTGTGGAGCTCGGTCACGCGGCGGGTCTGGGTTCCCGACTGGTACTGCTGCAGGTAGCGGCCGGTCGTGAGGGTGAGGTCGGCGCCGCGGTCGGTGGGGGTCGGGGGATTCGCCTCGACGGGGACGAGCCGCGCGCGGCCGTCGGCGTGGGCGAAACGCTCCGTGAACGGACGCGGTGTGCCCGACGAGCGGTAGGGCCAGTACGCCTCGACGCCGGTGTCGAGCAGCGCGTGCGAGAGGCCGGAGTAGTCGGCGATGCCGCCCTCAGATGCGCGGGCGAGTTCGTCGAAGACCTCGGACGGATCGATCGACCACGTGGATGCCGCGCCCAGACGCCGCGCGATCTCGGCCATGATCCACAGCTCGCTACGGGCGCCCTCGGGGCCGGGCAGTGCGCGGCGGCGGCGGATCACGCGACCCTCGAGCGAGGTCATCGTGCCCTCCTCTTCGGCCCACTGCAGCACCGGCAGCACGATGTCGGCGAGCTCGGCGGTCTCGGAGAGGAAGAAGTCGCAGACGATCAGGGTGTCGAGGGAGTTCAGCCGCGCGCGGACGGCCTCGACGTCGGGTGCCGAGACGACGACGTTCGAGCCCGCGACCAGCAGTGTCTTGACCGGCCCGCCGAGTTCGCCGAGCAGGGCGGTGGCCGGGATGCCGGCATCCGGGATCTCATCGGGATCAACGCCCCAGACCCCGGCGACGTGCCGGCGGGCGTCGGGGTCGCGGATGGAGCGGTATCCGGGGAGCTGGTCGGCCTTCTGGCCGTGCTCGCGACCGCCCTGTCCGTTGCCCTGGCCGGTGAGGGTGCCGTAGCCCGAGCCCTCGCGGCCGACGATGCCGAGAACGAGGGCGAGGTTGATCGCGGCGGTCGCGGTGGCGGTGCCGTCGACGTGCTGTTCGACGCCGCGCCCGGTGAGGATGAACGCGCGTCCCGCGGCGAGGCGACGCGCCGTGGCTCGGAGGTCGGCGGCGGGAACTCCGGTGACGGATGCTGTCCGCTCGGGCCACCATTGCGCGACGCTGCGGCGCAGGGCGTCGAACCCGCTCGTGCGCTCTTCTATATACGCGCGGTCGGCGAGGCCCTCGGCGATGGCGATGTGCGTGAGGCCGAGCAGGAGCGGGAGGTCGGTTCCGGGAGCCGCCTGTAGGTGCGTGCCGGCGCCGTCTTCGGTGAGGCGCGCGGTGGCCGAGCGGCGCGGGTCGACGACGATGAGCCCGCCCGCCGCTCGTGCCCCGGCGAGGTGGCTGAGGAAGGGCGGCATGGTCGCGGCGACGTTCGAGCCGAGCAGCAGGATTGTCGCGGCGTCGTCAAGGTCGGTGACCGGGAACGGCAGCCCCCGGTCCATGCCGAAAGCGCGGTTGGATGCCGCTGCCGCCGACGACATGCAGAAGCGGCCGTTGTAGTCGATGCGCGAGGTGCCGAGGGCGACGCGGGCGAACTTGCCGAGTTGGTAGGCCTTCTCGTTGGTGAGTCCGCCGCCGCCGAAGATGGCGTTCGCGTCCGGGCCGTGGGTGGCCTTCGTCTCGCGGAAGGCCCGGGCCACGGCATCCAGTGCCTCATCCCAGGTGGTCTCGGCGAGGGTGCCGTCGGGTTGGCGGAGCAACGGCATCCGGAGTCTCTGGGGAGACGCGAGGAGCTCCGCCGACGTCCAGCCCTTCGCGCAGAGTCCTCCCCGATTGGTGGGGAAGTCGCGGCCGGTGACCGTCGTTTCACCCTGGTGGGTGACGGTCATCGCGCACTGCAGCGCGCAGTAGGGGCAGTGGGTGTCGGCGGAGCTCATGGCGTCAGATCCGGGTGCCGGTTTTCTTCGACATCCGCAGGTATACGCCCGCGGTGAGGGCGAGGAAGATCACGTACGCCGCGACGAAGCTACCGAGCGCGGGCACGTACGAGCCGAACGTGGTCTTCGAGAAGCCGAGCACCTGCGGAATGAAGAAGCCGCCGTAGGCGCCGATCGCCGAGATGAGGCCGAGGGCCGCGGCCGCCTTGCGCTGCGCGCCGATGCCGCCGTTGGAACGGAGGGCGAAGATCGTTGGGATCATCCGATAGGTCGAGCCGTTGCCGATGCCCGCCGCCGCGAACAGCACCAGGAAGCAGAGCAGGAAGATCGCGAAGTTCTGCGTCGGCAGGGTGAGGATCACGCTCAGGATGCCGAGACCCATCACCGTGAACGCGCCGATCGTGATGACGGTGCCGCCGAAACGGTCGGCGAGCTTGCCGCCGTAGGGACGGGCGAGCGAGCCGACGAGGGCGCCGAGGAAGGCGAGGGTGACGGTCGCCGTGCCGATCGCGATTCCCTTGAAGTCGGGGAAGGTGTCGGCGAGCAGCTTCGGGAAGACGCCCGCGAAGCCGATGAACGAGCCGAAGGTTCCGATGTAGAGGACGGCGAGGATCCACAGGTGCGGCTCTTTCAGAGCGGCGAGGGATGCCGCGATGTCGGCCTTGGCTGCGGAGAGGTTGTCCATGCGGAAGTAGGCGCCGACCATCGCGACGAGGATCAGCGGCACCCAGATGAGACCCGCGAGGGGCAGGTTCAGGGTCGCGGCGGCGCCGACCGTGATGACGATGGGGACGACGAACTGGGCGACCGAGGCGCCGAGGTTGCCGCCGGCGGCGTTGAGTCCGAGCGCCCAGCCCTTCTGCGCGGCCGGGTAGAAGAAGGTGATGTTCGACATCGAGCTGGCGAAGTTGCCGCCGCCGAAGCCGGCGAGGGCCGCGATCAGCAGGAGGACGCCGAAGGGAGTCGCGGGGTTGCTGACCGCGATCGCGAGTCCGATGCTCGGGATGAGCAGGAGGCCGGCCGAGACAATCGTCCAGTTGCGGCCGCCGAAGCGCGGAACCATGAACGTGTAGGGGATGCGCAGCGTCGCACCGACCAGGCTCGGCATGGAGATGAGCCAGAAGATCTCACCGGTCGACAGCTGGAAGCCCGCCGCCGGCAGCGAGACGACGACGACCGACCACAGCTGCCAGACCACGAAGCCGAGGAACTCGGCGAAGATCGACCACCGCAGGTTGCGGGCGGCGATGGCCTTGCCCTCGGTGTCCCACTGCGTGGTGTCTTCGGGGTTCCAGTTGTCGATCCAGCGGCCGGGACGGTGCTTCAGGGTGCTGTCCGCTGCGGGCGCGAGGGCGGTTTCGGGGCGCGGGTCGGTGACGGTCACGGAGTCCTCCGGTGGGCGATGCGGGGAGGTGCAGCGCCCCGCATGGGCGGGACGTGCCGCCAGCGTAGGGAGGAGGGATTACCCGGGACGGCGTCGTCGGGGGCGGGGAGGTAACGGTTGTTTCACCGCTGGTGGGGCGGGGGGAGAGGGGGAGTTTACGTGGGCGTTACATCACACCGCCGGGCCTGTCCGCATCTCTACACCCCGGCCTGCTGAGGTGTGAACGCCTGACCGTCTGCAGATGGCGTGCTGCGAAGAAAATGTTCCCCGCAGACGATCCAACACGTCTAACTCAGTGCTGGCACCGGGTTGGGGGCGTGCCTATACGAGTCGGCTCCGGTCTTCGTGGTCAAGGCGTGCAGGCGCGTTAACTGGTTGCCAGTCAGATATCGGAAGCTCTGTGCTGGCTCGAGATGAAGAATATGACGCAACTCAGCAAGTGCCACCGGCCTAGGCCAGCGAGTCGGCGTATCGAGCTCGAGGACTGAGCACTCTCGCGCTCCCTCGAGATACTCATCTAGCTCCGCTTGCTGGATGCCGATGACGCCCGAATAATCGCGCCAGATATCCTGAGAGTTGCTGCGAACCAGCCGCCGTGCTCGCATGGTGCCCAGCACAGCCTTCTCAGGCGAAGTTGAATAGATGACTACGGTCATGCCCTCGGGGACATCGGGGAAGCGTCGGCGAATCTCAGCGGTCTTAGTCCCGTCGAGGAGGCCCCGAGCGAAGCGTGGGCGGACGGATAGTAACAACGTGCGGCTCATTCGATGCGCCGTCCGTTCGGTTGCAGAGCAATGACCTCGTCAAACATCTGCGGGTCGACCTGTCGCATGCTCTGTAAGTTGCCCTTCACGTAGCGCTTGAACACCTCGTCGTGGCGGGAAACCGTCCGGTCGAGGAGCTCAGTATCCTCGAAGCGTATGACATTGACCTTGCCGGCCTTGTCAGCCGCGGCCAGGATCTCGGACCTGCGAAGAACGCCGATCTTGCCGAAGCGTGCGAGGGCGTCTTCGGCCGGCAGACGGATGGAGTCCACGAGAAGCGACCTCGCCACGATCCTCTGAATGGTGCGATGCGTCGCATCGTCGCTGGTTGCGTACCAGAGTATGCGAGCAGGCAGGTCCTGTGGCACCGTGCGTGATCCCGAGAAGTAGACCAACTCTCGAGTGAGGCCTAGGCCTCGCCTTCGCAGTGAAATAAGACCGTCGTTCAAACCGAGCAGGTTTGTTGCCCACCGTGGCTGGATGGGGATCACGTACGTCGCCATACCGGCATTGCGTACGACAAGGGGCCAGAAGGCACGCTCCGCGCTTGCCGTCGCAGCGGCTGAGGTGAGCATAAGTTCTTCGGCCGTCGCGGTGGCCGGACCGAGAGTTGCTGCGCGCGGGATCGCACCGTTGAATCTGTCGGCGGTCAGTGCGGCGTTCAGCGTTGGCGAAATGGCCCTGTCGGTCACTTCGACGCTAGTCGCCCCATGCTCCCATGCGACTCGACGGATGTACCGGAGCAACTGAAAGGCGACTGTACTGCCGCGTTCGCCTCTGGTCGTTCGAATCATCGGCAGCCGCATAGTCGTGCCGTCGAGCTCCCAGGCCGCGAGAGCCCACAGGCTGCCCTGCCCGTCCAGCAACTTCCGCACCGTCACGGTCTTGCGCTTGGCGAGCAGTTCGCGAAGCCTCTGGAAGAACACGCTCGGCCTCGTTTCAACGTCGTAGACGCGGAACGCGGGCTCCAGTTCCTTCTCAATGTCCTCGACGCTCTGCCATTCGAGGTCACCGTCATTTATGAGGCTCGACTGGAAATCGGTTACGTAAGACTCCGGACTCAGGGCGGCGATTAGCTGATGTGGTCGAACCACCCTGATTTCGTGCTCGCTGAGGTTCCAATCCTGTGAAGCAAGGATGACGTTGGTGTCGTTCGTGACAAAGAAGTCCGCGCCCGCATGGATCGCATCGACGACGTGCAAAACGTCGCTTCGCAGGCTCGTGTCTCTGCTGATGAGTTGTGGGTCCGTCGCCCGTATCAGGGCCTCTTCGAGGCTACGATCGCCAGGGCGAAGCGTGCTGAGTCGCGTTATGTGCTGACTCGCTTCTCGAACATGCCGTCGTGCTGCCTGATCCTTGTTCTGACTGATTTCGTTGTCGACCTCACCCGAAACAGCAAAGGTCACGAGCGGTTGAAGCCAGTCGGCTTGAAGCTCGGAGGTCTCCTCGCGATGATCTCGACGAACGTCGAGAGGCATGAAGAGGTCGCCAATGATGTTTGTGTCAAGAACCGCAAGCGGGAGATTGGACAAAAGCGCAGCTGACTCGAGTAAATCGAGTCCTCCTTCGATATTTATCCGTTTGACCCAATTCATCAAGATGGACCCGTTGAGCGCTCGTCCGGCACGCTCCGAGGCGACATGCATGCCGAGAGATCGCCAAAAGCCATCGACGCCATAGTCAGTTCGGCAGGATGCCGTGATCAGGGAGCGGCGAGGGTGCAGGCGAATCGCCGTCTCCACCATCTCGCGTGCAAGTCCGCTGCCGCGGGATTGTTCGTTCACGCAGACATGAACCAGCTTTATGAGATTGCTTCGCGGTACGTCGTAGAGGACATAGCCCATGAGCGCGTCGCCGACGAAACCCAGAATGAGGCCGCGATGTTTCGCGCGATCCCGAAACCCCATGTCAGGCATCGGCCCGAGTCGCGCCCGGTTGCATTTGTGAAGACCGAGAACTGCCTCGAATTGGGCATCCGAATCTGGAGCAGTCGGCTCCCAAACGACAACGTGGACGTCCAACGCTGCCCCCCTTCGCCCTGCCGCCTTATCTGGTCTATCAGCTCCCGCAGGGGGCTCTCGTGCGCCATGCCGTTGACAGTGCCTGGCTGAACCCGAGGTAGCCGGACGGGCGCAGCGAGACCGTCATCGCGGGGTCAATCCGGACGAGAAGCCTGCTGCCCTCAACGGTTCTGTGGGGCTGAGGTGTGCGTCCCCCCGGAAGGGGCTCGCGCGTCACCTGAGCCACTGCTCCAATTCAGGCGACCGAACGCTGTGGGCTCGGGTCGCGTGCTCCGCGGTGTTACGCCCCACTGCGCCCCAGATCGCCCGCCCCCGCGGCATCCCGTAGCTTCATCACACCAACCACTCCGAAGGCAGGTGAAGCCATGTCCCGCACGATCTCGTCGACAGTCCACCCGATCCAGCGCTGCATGGCAGCCTCGAACCCGTCTGCGTGGTGGGACGGCCTCCTCATCGATACCGACGGCGCGACCGCGACGGTCGCGCTACTGAACGGCAGCACGGTGCAGCTGCGGATCGTCGGCCCGGCCGTCGACATCGCGGTGGGGGAGCCGGTGGCGTACCACCCGGTCGCCGAGCTGCTCAGTGCATCGGCGATCATCACGACCGCCCGCGCCGCATAGCCGAGCGGCCGCCGACGACACGTCAGCGGCCGCGCGAAGAAGAGAACTCAGGCGGTCATCGAGGCCATCATGGCCTCGCACTTCATGACCATGTCGTCGCAGGCCATGGCGCAGTAGCGGCACATCTCGTCCATGTCGCCGTGCGCGCGGCACTCGGCGGCGCACGCCTTGCCCATGGTCATGCAGGCGGTCATCATGGCGCTCATCACGTCCATGTTCATGCCGGCCGGACGCATCATCATGTGCATCGTCGTCTGAGCCATCTCGACCATGGTCGAGCACATGGCGCAGCACGTGGCCATCTCGGGACCGTGCATCATGTCGCTGCCGGCGCACATCGCCGCGGCCATCGCGCACGCGTTCAGGGACTGCATGCATTCCTGCATGGCATCCATGTCCATGGTCATCTCGCCCATGTCCATCGACTTCATCATCGCCATCGTGTCCATCTGGATCTCCCGTGTTCTCGTCGGTTCGGAGGGACCGGATGCCGCGGAGGGACTCCGGCGTACCGGCGATGCTACGCGCGAGAGGCGCGCGGTTGACAGAGCTTTCAGCTGGTTGGTCAGCGTCGCTCGATATCGCCATGGCCACGCCGGTGCAGATGAGCCGGCCTAGGGAGTGAGCGGATGTGACGGCTGAGGTTAATCCACCGGCGCGTGGGGCCGATGACGACCACGAGAGTGAGCTCCCGGTTCGTCGCAGCAGGGGTCAGCAAACCGAGCCAAACCGCAGAGGCCGACGGTTTCTGGTCTGCCGGGCATTGCTAGCCCTCCTGCGGCTCCCCGGAGCGATCGGCATCCGGCCCGTGCGACGCGGCCGAGCCTTGGTCCCGAGTACCCGTGGGGTTTCGACGTGCCCGGTGAACATCGCGATCGGGCGTGCAAGGTCCACACCCCCGCGAAAGCGTGGAGGGGATGACGCGCCCGCGGCACCCCCTCCACGGGGATTAGAGTCCGACGGCGGAAAGCGCGAAGTTTGCCTGGTCGGCAGTGAACTGCTCGCCGTACTCGCTGGTCAGCTGATCGAAGAGCCCGTCGCGCGAGAATCCCTTGAACTCGAGGTACGACTTCGCGGATTCGACGGCCTCCTGGTTCCAGTCGACCTTGCCGGCCGACTCGATGTACGCGATGGCGAACTCGGCATCCTCGCCGGCAAAGCCCTCGCCGTATTCGCTCGTCAGCTGCTCGGCGAGGCCTGCGCGCGAGAATCCCTTGAACTTCAGGTAGGACTCTGCCGAACGGACCGCGCTGGACTGAGCCGTCGTCATCGAGGGCTTGGCGGGCTCCGCGGGCTTGGCCGGTTCGGCGGGTTGCGCGGGCGCGGCCGCCGCGGCCTTCTTCTCGACATTCACCACGATGGTGTCGCCGGTCTTGACGGTTGCGCCCGACGCAGGCGTCGTGCTCAGGACGGTCCAGTTGTCGCGATCGAGCACAACGCCCTTGTCCGCCGAGAACTCGAACTCGAGGCCCGCGTTCTCAATGAGAGCGGCGGCTTCCTTCGCGGACAGGCCCGTCGTCTCGGGGACGGAGACGTCCGCGGCGGCGACCTCTTCGGTGACCGGGGCAGCGACGGCCACCTGCTTCCCTGCGGCCTCGGCAGGCTCGCGCTTTCCGCCGCCCATCGCGGCGCCGATGCTTCCTACGACGATGAGGCCAGCAAGAACGCCGACCGGAATGACAATCGCCTTTCGTTTGAACCAGGGCGCCTTTGCCGCGGGATTCTGAGTGGTCGACGGAGTCGGATCGGCCGCCGCCTGGGTCGGTGTCGGGCGGGAATGTTCGGTCCACGCGGCGCCGTCGTAGTAGCGCTCGGTGCCCGGGGCGTTGACGTCGGCGTACCAGCCGGCGGCATAAGTGGGGTTGTTGTCGGTCATCGGGTTCCTTCGGTTCTGAGATGTGCGCGAACGCATCCGCGCTCAGTGCGTCATCGACTGAAGGACGTACGACCGAGCGCGCACGTTTGATACCGGGAAAAGTGAACGAAGAGACCGCCCCAGCGGCATCCACGAAACGCGCCCCCCCCACGCTCGCTCTCGTGATTATGCCGTAGTCCTGGTGAATGCGCTATGTAGATCATGTGGAAAGACTTTGACGCGCAAAGTTGCACTCGATCGACCTGCCCGGCAGCGAAGGACCGCGCCGGATTGCTCGTCGCAATCCTTGCTTTCACGCGCACGCACTCCGCTTACTCAGGGCATCGTGCGGGCATGGAGCTATCGGCATCCGGGGCCGCCCGAGCACCCCGCTACTCGACGCGACGGAACCGCGGACCCGAGTACCCGTCGCGCTCGACGTGCTCGATGAACATCGCGATCGGGCGCACCCAGAGGGAGTGGTCGCCGTAGAGCGTGCGGTACGAGACGAAGACCTCTTCGGTCTCGGAATGCCGCGCAATGCCGAACACCTCGTAGCGCTGGCCCTTGAAGTGCTCGTAGATGCCGGGCTCGATGTGTGGCAGCTCGCCGTGCGTCACGAAGCGGCGGCGGCTTCGTCGGTGCGCGCCTGCAGGTACTCGCAGAGCTTGCCCGTCGTGTACAGCTCCTCGCCGAGGGCGACGAGGTTGCCGCCCGACAGGGGGAACTCGCCGGAGCGCTCCGACAGAGAGGCCGTCCACGTGCGCTCGCAGTCGACGTTCAACGAGATCGATGCCGGTCCGTGGTTGAGGTGGATTGCCACCATGCCGGACTCGAGGTGCTCGGGGTCGTCCTGGCGGAGCACGTGAACCGTGGCGTGGGCGACAGTGTCGTGCTTCTCGTACTCGGTCACCCACTCGTGGATCTCGGTGAAGGTGGGGCGAGCGGTGCAGGTCATGGGTCGAGACTAACGGGGCTGGCTGGTGGTCAGCCGCCCGCGCCCCGCACCCCGACGAGGTCGTGTAGCGCCGCGAAGGTAGCCGCGTACCGCTCCCGCAGAACCTCCCACCCGAGACCCGGATCGATCTCGTCGGGCGACGGCACGGCGACGGCGTATCCGTGCTGCGCGCGCGGAACGGGCTCGCCGGGCAGGCGCAACTCCTGTGTGAACGCGCCGGTGTCGGGCGCGAAGGTGAGGGTGTGAGCGGCGATGTCGTGGTCCCAGTCGGCGGACGGCCACGACATGAACGAGACGTGCCGCGGGGGATCGAGAGGGGCCGTGGCCGATACCCAGCACCCGTGGTGATCCTCGCCGGGGGAGAGGATCGTGTACGTCCCACCCCGGCGGTAGACCAGCAGTGCCTCGCGGAACGGCTTCTGCGAGAACATCGCCGTGTAATACAGGGCCTGCACGTAGATCGGTTCTCCGAGAGTCAGGGTCACGGTCTGCTGCGGCATCGGGCTGCGGGTCCTCTCGAATCCGGGCGGGGTCCCTTCCATCCAGGCATACGAGCCTCGGGCCCCGGTTGCGCGAAGCCAGGTCTTCGCTATGACCTCGCTGAGTCGGTCGCCCGGGGTTGGCGCCTCCGTCCGGACACGCCCGTCAGGCACCTCGAAGTGCCTTTTGTAGGCGCATTCTTCGCGTCGCACCATGGCGTGACGCACTGCCAGTGCGGTAAACCGACGACCCCCGCGCCGCGTGTCACGACGGCGCCCGAACAGGAGTAACCCATGCCCACCATCGCCATCGTCGGAGCCGGTCCCGGCCTCGGACTCGCCATCGCCCGCACCTTCGGTCGTGAGGGCTTCTCGGTCGCCCTCATCGCCCGCACGCAGGACAAGCTCGATCGACTCGCCGCCGACCTCGGTGCGGAGGGGATCACCGCGGCCGGCTTCGCGGCCGACGTGCTCGACCGCCCGAGCCTGGTCGCCGCCTTGAACGCCGCCGCGGAGCGCTTCGGTGCGATCGACGTGCTCGAGTATTCGCCCTCCGACACCGCGGGCGGAGTCCTCGCCCCGGTCGACGTCCGCGACGCGACCCCCGAGAACGTGCAGCCGCAGATCGAGTACTACCTCTACGGAGCGATGGCGGCGGTCGACGCCGTCCTGCCGTCGATGCAGGCCGCGGGCCGCGGCACGATCCTCGTCACCACGGGAGCGGGTTCGGTGCGCCCCGTGCCGATGTACGGCAATGTCACCGCCGGCGGTGCGGCCCTGCGCAACTGGGCGCTGAACCGTGGAACTGCTCTGGCCTCCGATGAGACCGGCGTCCACCTGGCGCACGTGGCGATCGGGGTGTGGATGACCGACGAGGCTCCCGCCGACAGCCGCATTCCGAGCCGCTCGCCGTCGGACATCGCGCCGCTGTACTGGAACCTGCACACCGAGCGCGCCGAGCACGAGGTCGTCGTGACCAGCTGAGCGCTGGCGCTTACGAGACCGGGCGGGCGTCCGCGTTCGCGGACCCCGCTCGGCCGACTCCGATCCGGGCGTGCAGCTCGCGATTCTCGGCGACCGCGTCGTGATGCTCGGCCGCCCACTGCGCCAGCCCCATCACCGCGCGCTGCAGCGATCGACCCAGGTCGGTGACCTCGTATTCGACGCGCGGCGGCATCTCGGCGTACGCCCGGCGGACGGCGAGCCCGTCGCGCTCCAGTGCCTTGAGCGTGACCGTCAGCATGCGCTGAGAGATGCCCGGAATGCTCGCCATCAGATCCGAGTAACGCAGCGCCCGGTCGCCGAGGGTGGTGATGACCAGCACCGTCCACTTGTCGCCGATACGATCGAGCACCTCGCGGATGAAGGCGCTGTCGTCGGGCCACGCGGTGCACGGACCGACGACCTTTCGCTCCGCTGGCATCCGGCCTCCTTTTCTTCTCCACGCTAGCAATCCCTCCAGAAGCAACAGCGGAGGGATGCCGGCACCCGAGGCGGCGGCGGAGCGGTGCCCGAGAACATGGTGTTGTCGTTGGAGGCCTGCTCCGGAACCTCTTGGATGACGTCCCCGTGCTCGACGATCCGCCCGTCTTCGAGACGCCGGACATGGCATCTCTTCTCCTGCTCTCGTCACGCCACGGCGCGGATCACGCCCGTGATGATCAGCGTGATCACCGTCGTCCACAGCACGATCGCGGCGGCCTGCCAGGCGATGACGCGCATCGGCGGAACGCCGGTGGACGTGAGGGCCGCGGCGGTGAACTGCGTCGGCAGCAGCAGCGGGCCGAGCAGGCTCACGCCCGGGGTCCCGTAGCGGTGGTACGCCTTCTCGAACTTCTCTCGGCGGGCCGACGTGGGCTTCTCGGCGACTCCGCGGCGGGTGGTGACGGCGGTGCGCACGCGCGACGACGCGAAGACGACCACGGCCACGCAGAGGAGGTTTCCGATCGCGCCGGCGAGAGCGGCGACGACGGGAGGGATGCCGCCCAGGATGCCGATCGCCGCCGCACCCTCGCCCTCGATGAACGGCACGGCCCCGGCGAGGGCGACGATGAGCGGCTGGACGAGGTCGGGCACGTCGGCGACGAGGCCCTGGAAACCGAGGATGAGGTCGGAGACGGGGTTCGACATGAGGACTCCTGGGGGATGAGTTCGCGGCGTGTTCCGCGGTGATTCCATCCCATCCGCGAGCGGCTCGCGGCGGCAGTGTCGTGGTGTCACGAGCGAGCGGGAGGATGCGAGGGCGCACCCGTGACGAATGTCAGGGTCGCCCTTTCGGGCGCCGCGCGCGTGGCGTATCGTCGCAACCCCGCAAGAGACCGCGGCCGATCCGAAGGAGCAACGATGCCGAGCTTCCTCGTGTGGATCGAATACTTCTTCTGGGCGGCCATCGCGGTCGGGGTGCTCGTGCGTCTGGGGACGGTGCTCGGACGCCGTCGTGCGGGCCGACGGAAGGACGCCGTTCGACAGGCGATCCGCCCCGTCATCGATGCGGGCGCCGTCGAGTCGGCCTTCTACGGCTGGACGCCGTCGACCTCGCTGCAGCTGAGGGCGGAGCCCACGTCGGTCGAGACCGCGCAGGACCGCGATCGGGTACCGCCGGAGCTCCCCGACAGCTACCGCTGACCGCCGTGCTCGCCGCTCCGCGGGATGATTCGCCGCGCCACCCGTGACGAATGTCACGCCCGTACAGTGGCGGGTGTGAGCGCCCCCGCACCCGCATCCGTCCGTACGCCCGCGGCGACGTACGCCCGTGACGTCCGCGTCACCTGGTGGTACACGGCGTCGTCGATCCTGTTCCTCCACGTCTTCGCGGTCTTCATGTGGGCGCTGGTGGTCGTGCTGCGGGGGACGACGCTCGACATCGTCCTCGTGCTGATCGGGGCGGCCGGGTCGGTGGCATCCGGAGTCCTTCTTCTCATCCACTACCGGCGCGAACCTCTCGACGACGGTGACGACTCCGCGCGCAGGCCGGTGTGGCCCCTCGTGCTGCTCGGGGTCGGGTCGGCGGTCGTGCTCGGCGTCGGTGCCGGGTCGGTGCTGCTCGCCGCAGCCCTCGCGGCCCAGGCGCTGTGCACGGTGCGGTGGCGGGCTGGCATCCGGGTGCGGCTCGTCGCGCTGATGCTCGTCATCGTCATCGCGGTGTGGGTGATCGAGGCGACGCGGCTGAGCCCCGACGGCTACATCTCGCTGACGTTCGCCCTGCCGCTGTTCGCCACCATGCTCGCCCCGCTCACCGCCACCTCGCTGTGGTGGTGGGACATCGTGCGCGAACTCGACCGCGCCCGCCGCGCCGAGGGACGTCTCGCCGCCGCACAAGAGCGCCTGCGCCTCGCCGGCGACCTGCACGACCTGCAGGGCCACCACCTGCAGGTGATCGCGCTACAGCTCGAGCTCGCCGAGAAGATGATGGGGAGGGACCCGGATGCCGCCGTCGAACAGGTGCGCGCGGCTCGCGCGAGCGTCGACGAAGCCCGTCGCGGCACGCGCGACCTCGCCGCACGGTTCCGCGGAGTGCCCCTTCCCGACGAACTCGCCAACGCCGCCGACCTGTTGCGCGCGGCGGGGCTGACCGTCGACCTGCTGGTGGATACCGAGGCCGAACGCGCGCCCGCAGACGTGCTCGGACCCGTCGTCCGCGAGTCCACGACGAATGTGTTGAAACACGGGGGTGGGGTGTCGGCATCCCTCTCCCTCGCCCGCCACGACGGAGCCTGGGTGCTGACCGTCGAGAACGACTCGCGGAGTGCCGCGTCTCCCGTCGGCGACGGGGCGGGACTGTCGGGCATCGCCGAACGCGTGGGTTCTGTGGGAGGAACGGTGGATGCCACCCGCCTCGGCGACCGCTTCCGCGTGACGGTTCGCGTGCCCGAGGAGGTTTTCGCATGATCCGCGTGCTCATCGCCGACGACGAGGACATGATCCGCACCGCGCTCGCCGCGCTGTTGCGACTGGAGGACGACCTCGAGGTCGTCGCCGAATGCCGCGACGGCGAGAGCGCCGTGACCGAGGCGCAGCGGCTGAAGCCCGACGTGTGCCTGCTCGACCTCGAGATGCCCGGGCTCGACGGCGTCGACACCGCGGCGAAGATCCTGCGGAGCGTGCCCTCACGCTGCGTGATCGTCACGCGGCACGCACGGCCCGGAGTCCTGCGGCGCGCGCTCGGCGCCGGGGTCAGCGGGTTCCTCCCCAAGTCGCGGCCCGCGGATGACGTGGCGGCCGTGATCCGTGAAGTCGCGGCCGGGCGGAGGTACGTCGACCCCGAGGTCGCGGCCGACGCGCTGAGCGACGAGCGGAGCCCCCTCACCGACCGCGAGCTCGACGTGCTGCGCGCGGGGGCGCGGGGGCAGACGGTCGCCGAGATCGCTTCGGCGCTGCACCTGTCGGCGGGGACGGTGCGCAACCACGTGTCGTCGGTGCTCGGCAAGCTCGGGCTCGCGAGTCGGCAGCAGGCGACGATCCACGCGCGCGAGCGGGGGTGGATCTGAGGTCAGCCGGTGTGGCGGAGCGTTCGATCGACCTCAGGACCGGTGGGGGAAGAGGGAAGGCGCACCGCCACCTCGTCCCTCGCCCCGTCGAGCCCGTAGCGTAGGCACATGCCTCGCGGATTTCGAGGCATCGTCATGACGTAACCCGCTCCTCACATTCACGGAGGTCACCATGTCGAACGAGTCCGCGACACGGGTCCCCGGTGCTCGGCCGACGGGCCGACGCCAGAGTGTTGCAGCTCTCATCGTCGGCATCGCGGGCGCCATCGTCGCCGGACTGCTGGTCGTGCCCTACCTCGCCCGCCCGGGACTGGTCGTGCTGCCTGTGATCGCGCTGGTGCTCGCCGCAGCGGGCATCGTGCTCGCGGTCCGTGCACGTCGACAGCCGGGACAGAAGGCGCGAGGACGCGCGGCTCTGGTCTCGACGGTGGTCGCTCTGATCGTGGACGTGGTCCTGATCGGCGTGTTCGCTGTGACCATCGCCGGTCTCGGCGTTGCGAGCGTCGAGTTGAGGGGCACGGGTCCGGAAGACAACACGGTCACCTTCGCGAACGCCACCGAGCAGCGAACGCTTCAGTGGGGCCCGGAGGGGCGTGCTCAATTCAACACCTCGGGTTCATGGGCGGAGATCACGATCACCGCGCCCGCCGACGCCGCGGATCAGAACGTCAGCTGCCAGATCGTCTGGAACGGGAAGGTCGCCGTCGAAGAGAGCTCGGGCTCGGGCACGGTCACCTGTCGCTATGACGAGAAATGACGTGAGGGTGATGCCCATGGCTCCCTTTGACCAGCGTCAGCATCGACGGCATCCGGATCGAGTTCATGCTCGACGCGGGCTGAGCGATGTGCGTGGGGCGGAGCTGGAGGCAGCTGATCGCCCCACGTGGTGATGCGGATGGAAGCGGCCTCCGCCGCAGTCTGCGCGACGCCCGGCTGAAGCCGGGGGAGCAGCCGGTCCCCGAGGTCGAAGAGAAGGACGGGGTGGTGCGCGCTCTGGGTGTCGAGGCGCGCAGATCGAGCGCGACGGCGTGGTCATCGGCGGGGCTGCGGTGACCGCACTCGATGACGGTTTGCGGAGCCTGGAGCTCCTCGCCGCGGATGACGTGGCGGCCGTCATCCGCGAAGTCGCGGCCGGGCGACTGTACGTCGACCCCGAGGTCGCGGCCGACGCGCTGAGCGACGAGCGGAGCCCCCTCACCGACCGCGAGCTCGACGTGCTGCGCGCGGGGGCGCGAGGGCAGACGGTGGCCGAGATCGCTTCCGCGCTGCATCTGTCTGCCGGGACGGTGCGCAACCACGTGTCGTCGGTGCTCGGCAAGCTCGGGCTCGCGAGTCGGCAGCAGGCGACGATCCACGCGCGCGAGCGGGGGTGGATCTAGGGGGTCGTCTTCGACGCGGCAGACGACGGCCGCAGATCCCTCGTCATCGGAGTTCGGCGCGCGATTTGAATCGCCACGCTGACACCGACGGCTGTCGTCCACAACGTCAGCGTGTCGAAAGCGAGCCGCTCCGCTATTCCCAGGGGCAGGAGTGGCGATCGTCCGCCATCGAGGCCAGCGACGAACACCACGAATGTCGCGAGAGACACGGCGACGGTGGCGAACGTGAGCGTCCGGAAAGCACCTCGGCCCGCGGCGGCCGCCAGGAGGATCATGGCCGACCATTGCGTCAGCGCCTGCCCGAGGGCTGCGGCATCGTGGAGATCGGGGAACGTGTTCCAGGGGAAGCAACCCACCAGGATGACGAAGACTCCCGACACCGCGACGAGCACCGACCCCGTTCGGCCTGTGCGGCCGCCCCACGAGCCGCCGAGCAGAACCGCCTGCCGTGATCAACGCACCCGATACGACCATCCCGCCGTTGAACACCGCGTGCCACGGAGAGCAGATGAGGCGCGCGGTGGTGGCGTAATCCGAGAAGACTCCGCAGCTTGTGACGCCGAGATCACTGATCGCGTTGTCGGCGATCGAGTACCCGCTCGGCCACTGCAGAGCGACCGCCATCTGCAGCGGGAGCAGAACAAGAGTGACCGCCCACAGAGCCGCGCCGATCTGCAATCGCCGGATAGAGCATGTGTACATGTGAAGTCCTCCCGGCGATGATGATAGCGCGCCCCGCGGCCGAGTGACGTGGTGCTCGTCGAGCGGTCAATGGCGGCGTTCGCACGGAGCCAACGCCGCAAACCGTGCGAGGGGTGGCCGGTTTTGACGCGACTGCTCTTCCGCACTCACCCGGGGGTGAAATTCCGACGGCTGGGCGCAGTGAACCGCGACTTCACACGCTCCGAGGGCGATCGCGGTGGCACTGGCCCCTAGCATGCGAGCATGCGAAGTCCTTCCTCTCGCCGTCGTTTCATGAGGAAACGTCCGTCGGCCCCCGAGCAGTGCGCGCCCGATACGGAGGATGCATCATCGACTGGCGTCGCGGGCCGAGTCGATGCGCGCTTTCGTGTCGCGGCGTGGCTCGTCATCGCTCAAGGCGTGGTGATGGAGCTGGGTGCGCTGCTGGCACTCCCGGTTCTCCTGGCGACCGGCCTCGATCAGGATGACGTCGGCACCCATTTCCGTTCGCCCTGCCGTATCTTCAGAACAACCTCTACCTGCTCATGATCATGAGTGGCATCTTCGGCACCCTCCGGGTTCTCGGGGGTATCGGCATCCTGTGCGACCGTCTTTGGGGTCTCGGAATCACCCTTGTAATGTGCGTCGTCACGCTTGTCCTGATGGTCTTCATGCTTCCGGCGGGTATCGCTGACGGTGTGCTGTCTGGAGGGGCGCTGGTGCTCATCGCCTTCGCGTGGTTCGGCTCCGGCCCCATCTCCACGCGGAGGTGCTCCGAGCCCTGAGGGGCGGTCGTCAGGCAGCCGCGCCTCGGTGAGGCGCGAGGCGGCCGTGGCTCGTCGATGTCGGAGCCGCGTGAACGGTGGTCGCGAAGTGGGGTCGGATCGGCATCGAGAAGAGCGACACCGCAAGTCGCCCCCGTGGTGGGCGCGGTGGCGGGCTGACATCCGACGATCAGTCCACGACCGCGGCCACCGCCTCGATCTCGACCAGCTGGTCGTCGTAGCCGAGGACGGTGACACCGAGAAGGGTGCTCGGGACGTCGTGCGTGCCGAACGCATCGCGGACGACCTCCCAGGCGGTGACGAGATCCGCCTGACGGGCGGTTGCCACGAGCACGCGCGTGCTGATCACGTCGGTGATCTCCGCGCCCGCCGCTCGCAGGGCGCCGGTCATCGTTTCGATGCACTTCGCCGCCTGCGCCGCATAGTCGCCGATGCCGGCGGTCGAGCCGTCGTCGTTCAGGGGACACGATCCGGCGAGGAAGATGAGCCGCGCGTTCGCCGGAGCGGTGGCGGCGTACGCGTACTCCGCCGCGTCGGACAGTGCGGTCGCACGGATGAGGGTGACGGCGGAAGGCATCTCGGGTCCTTTCGCGACGGATGCGGTCAGCGGGTAGGGGGGCAGGCGACGGCGAACGTCAGTGTCGCCTCGACGGGGGGAGCTTTTCGCAGATCCAGGTCGCCGATCTTCGGAGCGGCGTCGGATTCGACGGGGAGGGCGTTCGCCGTGCCGTGGATCTCGGTGCCGCGGAAGGCGTCGTCGGCGACCGTGACCTCTCCCTCGCCCAGGAACTGCACGGCGTACCCGTCGATAGCCCAGGCCGAGACGGTGGTCGCGTCCTCGGTATCCCCGATCTGAGGCACCATCACGCCGGCATTCGGGCTCGGCGAATCAGCCGTCACCCGCGTACGCGCGTCATCGCACGCGCGCAGCCCGTCGCCGACGCCCGCCGATACCGTGCGCCTCTCGCCGTCCGCGACGAAGGTGATCTCCACGGTGTCGATCGCCGCGGGCGCCGCCTGTGTCGCGGTCGGTGAGGGAGCGGCATCCGGGATCGTCGCGGTGCAGCCGGTGAGGCCGAGAGCAGCGAAGGATGCCAACACGACGAGCGTCGTGCGCGGGTCCGGGCGAGGGGGCATGCCCCCCAACCTGGCACAGATGGTTCAGGCGAACCAGATCACGCAAAGTAGCGCGATGGTGAGATGGAAGGTCGGGAGCGCGGACGACCCGGCCATCTCTCGACGGGCGCGCATCATCATGAAGATGAACATCACGTAGAGACCGACCATGCACAGAGCGCTCAGGGTGCCCCAGATCCACAGGGCGGTGAGGTTCGTTCCGTCGTCGATCGCGACTCCGCCGATGAAGCCCGTCACGATCATGCCCACGGCGAGCGAGACGCCGATCGTCCGGTAGCGCGAGGCGGTGGAGCCGACGAGCGTCGAGACGGCGATCAACTCGGTGACGAGCAGATTGCTGCGGGGCAACCGATGCTCTCGAGGTATGTCGGCGCTCATCCAGCGGGAGGGGGGGCACTGGCGCCGCGGCATGTTCTGTGCTCTGTGCCCCTCCCATCGAAGGGGCAAGGGTCGGGGGTCTCCAGCCCCGTCTAGTAGGGTTGTCGACTGGCGAAGATCTCTTGATATCGAGAGAGTTCGCCTCCTCCCACCACCGATCGCCCAGCGAAGGATTGTCCGTGGATCTCTACGAGTACCAGGCACGTGATCTGTTCGAAAAGTACGAGGTGCCGGTACTCGCCGGCATCATCGCCGACACCCCTGAGGAGGCGAAGGCGGCCGCGGAGAAGCTCGGCGGTGTCGTCGTCGTCAAGGCTCAGGTCAAGACCGGGGGCCGCGGCAAGGCCGGCGGCGTGAAGGTCGCGAAGACCCCCGACGAGGCGTTCGAGGCGGCCCAGGCCATCCTCGGCCTCGACATCAAGGGTCACGTCGTCAAGCGCGTCATGGTCGCCGCCGGCGCCCGCATCGCCAAGGAGTTCTACTTCTCGGTGCTGCTCGACCGCGCCAACCGCTCCTACCTCTCGCTCTCGAGCGTCGAGGGCGGCATGGAGATCGAGGAGCTCGCCGTCGAGCGTCCCGAGGCGCTCGCGCGCATCGAGGTCGACCCGATCGAGGGCATCACGCCCGAGAAAGCCCTCGAGATCGCCAAGGCCGCGAAGTTCGACGACGAGCTGGCCCCCAAGGTGGCCGACGTCTTCGTCAAGCTCTTCAACGTCTACAAGGGCGAGGACGCCACGCTCGTCGAGGTGAACCCCCTCATCCAGAGCGAAGACGGCGACATCATCGCCCTCGATGGCAAGGTCTCGCTCGACGAGAACGCCGGCTTCCGTCACCCCGACCACGAGGCGCTCGAAGACAAGGACGCCGCCGACCCGCTCGAGGCCAAGGCCAAGCAGCACGACCTCAACTACGTCAAGCTCGACGGTCAGGTCGGAATCATCGGCAACGGCGCGGGCCTGGTCATGTCGACCCTCGACGTCGTCGCGTACGCCGGTGAGAACCACAACGGCGTCAAGCCCGCCAACTTCCTCGACATCGGCGGCGGCGCCTCGGCGACCGTCATGGCCGCCGGCCTCGACGTCATCCTCGGCGACGAGCAGGTCAAGAGCGTCTTCGTCAACGTCTTCGGCGGCATCACCTCGTGCGTCGCCGTGGCCGAGGGTATCGTCAAGGCCCTCGAGATCCTTGGTGACACCGCCACCAAGCCGCTCGTCGTGCGCCTCGACGGCAACCAGGTCGAAGAGGGTCGCGCGATCCTCGCCGCCGCCAACCACCCGCTCGTCACCCTCGCCGCCGGTATGGACGAGGGCGCCGACAAGGCCGCCGAACTGGCCAACGCGTAAGGGATAGGGACAGAAACATGTCGATCTACCTCAACAAGGACTCCAAGGTCATCGTCCAGGGCATCACCGGCGGTGAGGGCACCAAGCACACCGCCCTCATGCTCAAGGCCGGCACCCAGGTCGTCGGTGGCGTGAACGCCCGCAAGGCCGGCACCACGGTCTCGCACAAGGACGCGTCGGGCAACGACGTCGAGCTGCCCGTCTTCGCGTCGGTCGAAGAGGCCATCCGCGAGACCGGCGCCGACGTGTCGATCGCGTTCGTGCCCCCGGCCTTCACGAAGGACGCGATGGTCGAGGCCATCGACGCCGAGATCCCCCTGCTCGTCGTGATCACCGAGGGCGTTCCCGTCGGCGACACCGCCGAGGCGTGGGCGTACTCGAAGGCCAAGGGCGAGAAGACCCGCATCATCGGCCCGAACTGCCCCGGCATCATCACGCCCGGCGAGGCGCTCGTGGGCATCACCCCCGCGAACATCACCGGCAAGGGGCCCATCGGCCTCGTGTCGAAGTCGGGCACCCTGACCTACCAGATGATGTTCGAGCTGCGCGACCTCGGCTTCTCGACCGCCATCGGCATCGGCGGCGACCCGGTCATCGGCACCACGCACATCGACGCCCTCGCGGCGTTCGAGGCCGACCCCGAGACCAAGGCCATCGTCATGATCGGTGAGATCGGTGGAGACGCTGAAGAGCGCGCCGCCGACTTCATCAAGGCCAACGTCACCAAGCCGGTCGTCGGCTACGTCGCCGGCTTCACCGCTCCCGAGGGCAAGACCATGGGCCACGCCGGCGCCATCGTCTCGGGCTCGGCCGGAACCGCTCAGGCGAAGAAGGAGGCCCTCGAGGCCGCCGGCGTCAAGGTCGGCAAGACGCCGTCCGAGGCTGCCGCCCTGATGCGCGAGATCATCGAGAGCCTGTAAGCAGCACTCTCTGCGGGGCCCGGATGCCGTGGCATCCGGGCCCTTTCGCGTGTGCGGCGGGTCGCGGGCTGGGCGGTGGCGCCTCGGGCGGCGGGGTGGGCCGCGCGAGGACGCACTGATTCGACGAGGACGTATCGGATGGGCGGCAAACGGGTGCGGTCTCGGCGAACGGGTGCGTCTTCGGGGCGGCGGGTCGGGGGCGGCGCATAGCGAGACGCGGCGGTTGGTCGGGGCGGGGTGGACCGAGTGAGGACGTACGCGATCGTCGAGGACGCATCGGATGAGTGGGAAACGGGTGCGGTCTCGGCGAACGGGTGCGTCTTCGGGCTACGGGCCGTCCGCCGCGCGGCGCGCGACGGCGGCCGGGCGCGGGGCGGGCGACGCGTGGGGCCGCGACGCGCACCCGGCCCGCGGCGGCGACGAAAAGGGGCCCGGATGCCGTGGCATCCGAGCCCCTTCAGAGCACCGGGCTCAGCCGAGCAGGGCCTCGACCGGACCGCGGGCGAAGAAGACCACGAAGCCGGCGGCGACGATCCACAGCAGCGGGCTGATGCGGCGCGCGCGACCCGACAGCGCCTGGATCAGCACCCAGCTGACGAAGCCCGCGCCGATGCCGTTGGCGATCGAGTAGGTGAGGGGCATCACGGTGACGGTGAGGAACACCGGGATGAGCACGGACATGTCGCTCAGGTCGACGTGGCGGATCTGCGCCATCATCAGCGCGCCGACGATCACCAGGGCCGCGGCGGCGATCTCGGTGGGGACGATGCTCGTCAGCGGCGTGAAGAACATCGCGAGCAGGAACAGGCCGCCGGTGACGACGTTCGCGAGACCCGTGCGGGCGCCCTCGCCGATGCCGGAGCCCGACTCGATGAACACGGTGTTCGACGACGACGAGGTCGCTCCACCCGCGACGGCTCCGATGCCCTCGATCACCAGCGCCGAACGCAGGCGCGGGAAGGTGCCGTCGGGAGCGGCGAGGCCCGCCTCGCGCGAGAGGCCGGTCATCGTGCCCATGGCGTCGAAGAAGTTCGTGAACACGAGCGTGAAGACGAGCATGAGCGCGGCGAGCACGCCGATGCGGCCGAAGGATCCGACCAGGTCGACCTGACCGACGAGCGACAGGTCGGGGAGGCTCACCCACTGCGCGGGGAGGGTCGGGACGCTCAGGCCCCAGCCGCCGGGGTTGCCGTCGGCCTTGGCCCCGAGACCGGTGACGGCCTGGACGATCACGGCGATGACGGTGCCCGAGAGCAGACCGATCAGCAGGGCGGCCTTGACCTTGCGCACGAGCAGCACGGCGGTGATGACCAGGGTCAGCACGAACAGGGCCGTGGGGATCGTGGTGATCGAGCCGCCGACGCCGAGACCGACCGGGGGAGAGCTGAGGCCGGTCGAGGTGACCAGGCCGCTGTCGACGAAACCGATGAACGCGATGAACAGGCCGATGCCGACCGTGATCGCCGTCTTGAGCGCGAGGGGCACGGCCTCGAAGATCATCCGGCGCAGGCCGGTGACGGCGAGCAGCACGATGATGAGGCCGTTGATGACCACGAGACCCATCGCCTCGGGCCAGGTGACCTGACCCACGATGCCGACCGCGAGGAACGAGTTGATGCCGAGACCCGCGGCGAACGCGAACGGCAGACGCGTGACCAGTCCGAACAGCATCGTCATGACGCCCGCGGTGAGTGCGGTGACGGCGGCGACCTGCGAGAAGCCGAGCGCATTGCCCGCGACGTCGGGGGTGCCCGACAGGATGATCGGGTTCAGGATGACGATGTACGCCATCGTGACGAAGGTGACGACGCCGCCGCGGATCTCTCCGCCGACGGTCGAACCGCGGGCGGTGATCTCGAAGAACCTGTCGAAGGCGTTCTTCGGTTCGGGGACGGCCGTGGTCTCGGGAGCGGAAGCGCTCATGAAGGCTCCAGGAAAAAAGGGAGGGGCTAGACCGGAGGGGAAGACGCCGACGTATCGTGTGAGCTATGTCACTCTCAGGAGAGTATCTACCCAGCACCAGCGAATGGGCCCGCCAGCAGGCGGAGACTTTCGAAGCCACGGGGGGCAAAGAGTCCGCCGACATGCGGGGCGTACCCATCATCGTCCTCACCACCGTCGGTGCCAAAACGGGCGGCCTGCGCAAGACCGCATTGATGCGCGTCGAGCACGACGGGAAGTACGCGGTCGTGGCATCCAAGGGCGGGGCTCCCGACCACCCCGCGTGGTACTACAACCTCGTCAAGAACCCCCGCGTCGCCCTGCAGGACGGCGACGTGAAGAAGGAGTACGACGCGCACCAGGCGGAGGGCGCCGAGCGCGAGGAGTGGTGGGGCTACGCGACCGAGGTCTGGCCCGACTACGACGAGTACCAGAAGAAGACCGACCGTCGCATCGAGCTGTTCGTGCTGGAGCCGGTCGAGTAAGTCCTCTCGATCGCTCATCCGCGTGAGTGTCCACGACACCCGGACGGATCGAGAATTCGTCCGGGTGTTGCGGACACCCGACGGTGTGGGGTCGACGTGCAACGGGGATCAGAGGTCCGGATGCCGGGATCCAAACCTCACACCGAGCCCTCGGCCGCGTGAGAGAAACGTTCGCCCGGGGTAACGCGGGCGCGAGGGCGGGGGAAACCTCGGCTGCCTAGCGTCGGGGCATGGCCCGCTCGAACCCCGCAATCGGAACGAAACACGCCGCTGACGCGTCGGCAAAGTCCGCCGCGTACGGTGACGGCATGCTCCACCCCGCTCCATCCGGATCCGTCGTGGTCGTGGGTGCGGGAATGGTGGCCCACCGCTTCGTCGAGAGCCTCACAAGCCGCGACACCGAGGCCCGCTGGTCGGTCACGGTGCTGGGCGACGAAGCCCGCGGGCCGTACGACCGCGTGGGCCTGACCGGCATCTTCAGCGGAAAGACCCCCGACGACCTCGCCCTCGATCCCGCGGTACTCGCCCACGAGCGGGTGCGGGTGAAGACCGACGCCCGCGTCACGAAGATCGACCGCGCGGCGCGCACCGTCACCACGGCGGGGGGCTCGACCCACGCGTACGACCGCCTCGTGCTGGCGACCGGGTCGTTCGCCGCGCGTCTTGCCCTCGACGGCTTCGACCACCAGGGGTGTTTCGTCTACCGCACGCTCGACGACGTCGCCGGCATGCGCGCCTGGGTCGCGAAGCGCTCGGCGCAGCTCGGCCGCCCCCTGCGCGGCGCGGTCGTCGGCGGCGGTCTGCTCGGACTCGAAGCCGCGGGAGCGCTGCAGGCCGAGGGCGTCTCGCCGTTCGTGCTGCAGTCGAACGAACGCCTCATGTCGGCCCAGCTCGACCTGGGCGGGGCGCGCACCCTGCAGCGGCTCATCGAAGCGCGCGGCATCGAGGTGCGCACGAGTTCGGTGACGACCCGGGTGGATGCCGACAAGACCGGTGCCGTGTGCGGCCTCGAGCTGCGCGACGGCACGTGGGAGGCCGTCGACATCGTGGTCTTCACGGTCGGCGTGCGGCCGCGCGACGAACTCGCCCGGGCGGCGGAGCTGCGGGTCGATGCCCGCGGCGGTGTCGTGATCGACGAGGGCTGCGACACCTCGGACCCCTCGATCATGGCGATCGGCGAGGTCGCGAGCTTCGACGGGCAGTGCATCGGCCTCGTCGCCCCCGGCTACGCGATGGCCGAGGTCGCCGCGACCCGCCTGCTCGGCGGCGACGCCGCCTTCCCCGGGTTCGACACCTCGGCCAAGCTGAAGCTCTCGGGCGTCGAGGTCGCGAGCTTCGGCGACGCGTTCGCCGAGACGCCGAACGCCCTCGACGTGACCTACGCCGACCCGGTGTCGGGCGTCTACAAGAAGCTCGTGCTGAGCGACGACGCGCAGACGCTTCTCGGCGGCATCCTGGTCGGCGACGCCTCGGCGTACACCTCGCTGCGTCCGCTCGTCGGTCGTGCCCTCGGCGGCGACCCCGCGGCCTACCTCATGCCCTCCGACCTCGCTCCGGCGCCGCAGGGCGACCTGCCCGCCGATGCGATCGTGTGCTCGTGCAACGGCGTCACCGCCGGAACCGTGCGCGAGGCCGTCATCGAACACCAGTGCGCGGATGCCGCCGAGGTCAAGGCCTGCACCAAGGCCGGGGCTGCGTGCGGCTCGTGCTTCACGCTCGTGAAGAAGCTCGTGGCGACCGAGCTCGCGGCATCCGGAAAAGAAGTCTCGAACGGACTGTGCGAACACTTCTCGTTCACCCGGGCGCAGCTGTTCGACGCCGTCCGGGTCTCAGGGCTGCGCACCTTCACCTCGATCGTCGAGCGCTTCGGCACCGGCCGCGGCTGCGACATCTGCAAACCGGCCCTCGCGAGCATCCTCGCCAGCCTCTACTCGGGGCACGTGCTCGACGGCGAGCTCGCGACGATGCAGGACACGAACGACCACGTGATGGCCAACATCCAGCGCGACGGCAGCTACAGCGTCGTCCCGCGCATCCCGGGTGGCGAGATCACGCCCGAGGGGCTCGTCGTGATCGGCGAGGTCGCGCGCGACTTCGGGCTCTACACGAAGATCACCGGCGGACAGCGGATCGACCTGTTCGGCGCTCGCCTCGACCAGCTGCCCGACATCTGGAAGCGCCTCGTCGACGCCGGCTTCGAATCCGGACACGCCTACGGCAAGTCGCTGCGCACGGTGAAGTCGTGCGTCGGCTCGACCTGGTGCCGCTACGGCGTGCAGGACTCGGTCGGCATGGCCGTGCAGCTCGAGCTGCGCTATCGGGGCCTGCGCTCGCCGCACAAGCTCAAGTTCGGCGTCTCGGGCTGCGCGCGCGAATGCGCCGAGGCCCGCGGCAAGGACATCGGGGTGATCGCGACCGAGGCCGGGTGGAACCTCTACGTCGGCGGCAACGGCGGCTTCACCCCGCGCCACGCGGTGCTGTTCGCCGAGGGCCTCGACGACGAGGGGCTGCTGCGGGCGATCGACCGGTTCCTCATGTTCTACATCCGCACCGCCGACCGGCTGCAGCGCACCGCGCCCTGGGTCGAGGAATACGAGGGCGGACTCGAAGCACTCAAGGGCGTCGTGTTCGACGACACGCTCGGCATCGCCGACGATCTCGACCGGGCCATGGCATCCCACATCGACGCCTACGAAGACGAGTGGGCCGCGACCCTCGCCGATCCCGAGAAGCTCAAGCGCTTCCAGAGCTTCGTGAACGCGCCCGAGGTCGCCGACCCCTCGCTCGCCTACGTCGCCGAGCGCGGCCAGGCCCGACCCGCCACGGCTGAGGAACGCGCGTCGGGCGCGGTGCTCATCGGTGGCACGACGCTGGCGGTGCGGTCATGACCCTGATGGAGACGACTCCGGATGCCGGGGCCCCGGCCATGACGTCGAGCTCGACCGGCGCCCCCGACGGGCCGGCGGCGCAGGGCTGGACCCGCGTCTGCCGCGTCGACGACCTGCTCGTCGAGCGCGGGGCGGCGGCCCTGCTCGGCGACCGGCAGATCGCGCTGTTCCGGAGCTTCGACGGCCGCATCTTCGCGACCGACCAGATCGACCCGTTCAGTGGGGCGGCCGTGCTCTCGCGCGGGATCGTCGGCGACCGCGGGGGAGTGCCGACCGTCGCCTCGCCCATGTACAAGCAGGTGTTCGACCTGCGTACCGGCGCGTGCCTCGATACGCAGGGCAAGGAACAGCTGACCGTGGCCGTGCACCCGGTGGCGGTCGCCGAAGGTGACGTGTTCGTGAAGCTCGTGACCGCCTCGGCGCCGGCGAGCAGCGCGCACGCCGACCCCGCGCACGCCGACCCCGCAGAAGGAGACGCCCGATGATCGCTCTCGCAGGACTCGACCTCACCGACAAGCTCGTCGTGTGCGTGGGCGGCGGCTCCGTCGCCGAGAAGCGCATTGCACGGCTGCGGGCCGCCGGCGCCCGGGTGCGGGTGGTCGCACCCGTGATGACGCCGGGTCTCGCCGCGCTCGCCGCCGCGGGTGACATCGAGTGGCTCGCAAGGGGATTCGCCGACACCGACCTCGACGACGCCTGGTTCTGCCACACGGCCACGGGCGCGGCATCCGTCGACGCAGCCGTCGTCGCCGCAGCCGAAGCGCGCCGCGTGTGGTGCGTCAACGCGGGCCACGGCGGCAAGGGCACCGCGCGCCTGGCCGCCGAGACCACGAGTGGCGACGTCATGGTCGGCGTCGTCTCCACCGCGGGAGCCGACCCCCGCCGCAGCGTCGCCGTGCGTGACGCCATCGCCCAGCGCCTCGCCGAAGGCGCCCTTCCGCTCCGCCGCCGACGTCGCCCGCTCGTGGGGAGCGTGGCGCTCGTCGGCGGCGGTCCCGGCCCGGTCGACCTGCTGACGGTGCGCGCCCGCGCGCTGCTGGCCGAGGCCGACGTCGTCGTGCACGACCGGCTCGGACCCACCGGCGTGCTCGCCGAACTCGGTGACGACGTCGAGCTGATCGACGTGGGCAAGCGGCCGCAGCACCACCCGGTGCCGCAGCACGAGATCAACGCGATCCTCGTCGACCGCGCGGCTCGCGGGCTGCGCGTCGTCCGACTCAAGGGCGGCGACCCGTTCGTCTACGGCCGCGGCGGCGAAGAGGTCATCGCGTGCCGCGAGGCAGGCATCGCGGTCGAGGTCGTGCCGGGTATCTCCAGCGCGATCGCCGTTCCCTCATCCGCGGGCATTCCCGTGACGCACCGGGGCGTCGCCGGTACCCTGCATGTCGTGAACGGTCAGGACACTCCGAGCGAAGCGACCCTCGCCGCCCTGCGCGACGACAGCGCCACGGTCGTCGCGCTCATGGGCGTGAGCGCCCTGCCGCGCTTCGTCGCCGCGGCCCGCGCCGCCGGTGCTCCCGAGACGCGGCCCGTCGCCTTCGTCGAGAACGGCCACACGCCCGCTCAGCGCACGATCCGCACCACGCTCGGAACGGCGATGGCGGATGCCGAGACCCACCGCCTCGCGAACCCCGCGGTGCTCGTGTTCGGTGAGGTCGCCCGGGCCGACCTGCTGCTGCCGGTCTCGGCGCCCGCGGCGGCGTCGCTCCAGCCTGCTTCCGCGGCGGTCGCGGTCGGCCAGAGCGAGGGCATCGGGTGACCACACCCGCGCGGACGATCAGCACGGTGCTCCAGGGGTGCACCGTGCTGCTTCCCGTCGATCGACGGTCGGGGGAGCTGTCGGCCGCGCTCGAGCGCCACGGCGCGCGCGTGCGCGTCGCTCCGGCCCTCACGATCGTGCCGCACGTCGACGACGACGAACTGATCGCGCAGACGCGGTCGCTGGTCGACGACCCGCCCGACGTCGTCGTGGCCACCACCGGTGTGGGGTTCCGCGCGTGGATGGAGACCGCCGACGAGGCGGGTCTGCACGACGCGCTCGCGCCCGTGCTCGACGGCGCGCGCATCGTCGCGCGCGGTCCCAAGGCGCGCGGCGCCATTCAGCAGGCCGGGTTCGAGGCCGACTGGGTCGCCGAGAGCGAGACCGCCGCCGAACTGCGCGACTTCCTCGTGGCCGAGGGCATCGAGGGACTGCACGTCGCTGTGCAGCACCACGGCTCCGGCGCCGACGGCCTCGACGAGGCGTTCGAGGCGGCCGGCGCGCGCGTGACCAGCCTCACCATCTACCGCTGGGGTCCGCCGCCCGACCCCGAGGTCGTCGCCGCGTCGACCCAGCAGGTCGCGCGGGGAGAGATCGACGCGGTCCTGTTCACCTCGGCCCCCGCCGCGCGCGAGTGGATCCTCGCCGCCGAGCGGGCCGAGGCGCTCAATGGAGTCGCCTCGCGAGCCGCCCGCGGGCACGTACTCATCGCCGCCGTCGGGCCGATCACCGCAGGTCCCCTCCTCGAGGCGGGCATCACCCCGCTCATCCCCGACCGCGGGCGCCTCGGCGCGCTCGTGCGCGCGGTCGTGACGCACTACGGCGGGGCGGACGCGGCGCTCATTCCCACGACGGTCGGGCGCCTCGGCATCCGCTCATCGGGAATCGTGCTCGACGGGGATTTCACGCCCCTGCCGCGCACCGGAGTCGAGATCCTGCGGGCGCTCGCCAGAAACCCCGGGGCGGTCGTCTCGCGCGCCGACCTGATCGCCGCGCTGTCGAGCGCGGAGGCCAGTGGCCACGCCGTCGAGGTCGCCGTGGCCCGCACGCGCGAGGCGCTCGGCGGGCTCGACTTGATCCGTACCGTCTACAAGCGCGGATACCGGCTCGACGTGATCGATGAGGAGGACGCATGACCGCCGTACTGATCGCCTGCGCCCACGGCACGAGGTTCGAAGAGGGCCGCGTCGTCGTGCTCGAGCTGCTCGAGGTGCTGCGCGCGACAGCTCCCGCCGACGTCGAGGTGCACGAGGCCTACGTCGACGTGCACGGTCCGTACGTCACCGACGTGGTCGCCGCAGCCCGCGAACGCACCGACGACATCGTCATCGTGCCGCTGCTGCTCTCGACCGGGTACCACACCGAGGTCGACCTGGTGGAGGCCGCCGACGGACTGCCCGTCGCCCCCGCGCTCGGACCCCACCCGGTGCTGGCCGAGATCCTCGCCGATCGCGTGCGCGCCGCCGGAGCCGGTCCCGACGACACCGTCGTGCTCGCCGCGGCGGGGTCCACCCGCCCGGGCGCGGTGGTCGACGTCGAACGCATGGCGGAGCTGATGGCCGAAGCCGGGGTCACCGGTCCCGTCGTCACGGCCTACGCCGCGGCATCCGATCCCCGCATTCCGGATGCCGTGGCCACGGCACGCGCGGACGGTCGCCGCACGGTCGCGGCGAGCTACGTCCTCGCTCCGGGCCACTTCTCGCGCGTGATCGAGAAGGCGGATGCCGACCTGACCACCGCCCCAATCGGCGCCGACCCGCGCCTGGCGACGGTGGTGTGGGAGCGGTGGCGCGATGCGCGTGTGCCGCTCTCGTTGCAGACGGTCGCGCACAATGGTGAGAGCTGACCCGTCGCACGGTGGCGGAGCGGTCTGTACAACGTTGTACAGTGAGCCCATGGAGATCCGATGACGGCCACCCTGCATGACGTCGCGCGGCTGGCTTCGGTGTCGATCAAGACCGTCTCGAACGTCATCAACGATCGGCCGAACATCCGCCCCGCCACGCGCGAACGGGTCGAGCAGGCCATCGCCGAACTCGGCTACACGCCCAACCTGACCGCGCGCAATCTGCGCAGCGGACGCACAGGCGCCATCGCCTTGGCCGTGCCCGACCTGGCATTGAGCTACTTCGCCGAACTCGCCGCGATCGTCATCGCCGAGGCCGAACGGCGGGGGGTGGTCGTGCTCGTCGAGCAGACCGGCGGCGACCGGGAGCGCGAGATCGAGCTGCTGCGCTCGCCGCGGCTCAAGCTCACCGACGGGCTCATCTTCAGCCCCCTCGGAATGGGGCAGGACGACGTCGATCGGCTCGAGGTGACCTACCCGATGGTGCTGCTGGGTGAGCGCATCTTCGACGGGCCGACCGACCACGTGACCATGCGCAACGTCGACGCCGCGCGCGACGCGACGCGATTCCTGCTGAAGAGCGGGCGTCGGCGCATCGCCCTCGTGGGCGCCCACGACGGCGAGGTCATCGGCTCGGCCGGACTCCGCCTGAGGGGCTATCGCGAGGCGCTCGACGAGGCGGGGGTCGCGTACGACGACGACATCGTCGGGTACACGACCATGTGGCATCGCGCGAACGGAGCCGATTCGATGCGCGAGTTGCTGCGCCGAGGCGTCGACTTCGACGCCGTGCTCGGGCTCAACGACACGCTCGCGCTGGGTGCCATGAGGGCCCTGCAAGAGGCAGGGCGACTCGTGCCCGACGACGTCTGGGTGGTGGGCTTCGACGACCTCGACGAGGCGCAGTACTCGATCCCGTCGCTCACGACCATCGACCCGGGCCAGGACTGGATCGCGCGGACCGCGGTCGAGACGCTTCTCGCGCGCATCGCCGGGCCCTCGGAGGCGCCGGCTCCGCAGCTGCTTCTCGCCGACTATCGCCTGGTCGAGCGCGAATCGGCGCCCGGCCTGCGCTGAGTCGCAGACACGGCGCTTGACAGTGCGCCGCCCGACGGGCATCATCCTTTTACAACGTTTACTTCCAACGTTGTAAATCGTGCAGAGCGGCACTCTTCAGGCGCCGGGCTGCGCCGATCCATCTCCGAGAGACACCGGTGTTTCGCACCGCGAGAGGAACACACAGCCCATGAAGAACAAGGTCTTCGCCGGTCTCGGCATTGTCGCCGTGGCCGCGGCCGCACTGACCGGATGCAGCTCGGCATCCGGGTCCGCCGCTGCCTCGTGCACCAACGAGATCCTGAAGCCGGATGCCACGCAGGTGAGCGTCTGGGCGTGGTACCCGTCGTTCGAGCAGGTCGTCGACCTGTTCAACCAGAACCACGACGACGTGCAGATCTGCTGGACCAACGCCGGGCAGGGCAACGACGAGTACACGAAGTTCTCGACGTCGATCGAGTCGGGCTCGGGAGCCCCCGACGTGATCATGCTCGAATCCGAGGTGCTCTCGAGCTTCTCGATCCGCAACGCGCTCGTCGACCTTTCGGCCTACGGCGCCGCTGACGTCAAGGGCAACTACACCGATGGCGCCTGGAAGGACGTCTCCAGCGGCGACGCGGTCTACGCGATCCCGGTCGACGGCGGTCCGATGGGCATGCTCTACCGTCAGGACATCCTCGACACGTACGGCATCGCCGCTCCCACCACCTGGGCCGAGTTCGCCGACGCCGCGCAGAAGCTCAAGGACGCCGGAGCCCCCGGAGTCCTCGCCAACTTCCCACCCAACGGTCGCGCGTTCACGCAGGCCCTGTTCGCCCAGGCGGGCTCGAAGCCGTTCACCTACGACAGCGCCGCCCCCACCGACATCGGCATCGACGTCAACGACCAGGGGTCGAAGGACGTGCTCGAGTACTGGCAGAAGCTCACGTCGAAGGGCCTGGTCGCCACCGACGAGGCGTTCACCGCCGACTACAACACCAAGCTGGTCGACGGCACCTACGCCATTTACGTCGCCGCCGCGTGGGGCCCCGGCTATCTGCAGGGACTCGAGGGTACCGACGACAGCGCCACGTGGCGCGCGGCCCCCATCCCGCAGTGGGACCCCGCGAAGCCCGTGCAGGTCAACTGGGGCGGCTCGACCTTCGCGGTCACGAGCCAGGCGAAGGACAAGGCGGCCGCGGCGACCGTCGCCAAGGAGGTCTTCGGCACCGAAGAGGCGTGGAAGATCGGCATCGAGAAGGCAGCGCTCTTCCCGCTGTGGAAGCCCATCCTCGACTCGGACTACTTCCGTGAGCTCGAATCGCCCTTCTTCGGTGGCCAGCAGATCAACAAAGAGGTCTTCCTGCCCGCGGCCGCAGGCTACAGCGGCTTCACCTTCAGCCCGTTCCAGAACTACGCCTACGACCAGCTCCAGCAGCAGGTCACGGCCGTGACGGTCGACGGCTCGAAGGATGCCTCCGCTGCGCTCGACGACCTCCAGTCGAGCCTCGAGCAGTACGCCACGGAGCAGGGCTTCACGATCAAGTGAGTCCCCGGTGGGCCGACCTGACGGTCGGCCCACCGTCCGCCCCATCCCTCTCGCCACCGTCCCACCGGGAGACCCCATGGCCACGCACACCCTCACGACGCCGTCGCGGCGCCGCGCCACCGGACACGCGCGTCGACAGCGCGTCGGGTGGCTCTTCATCACGCCGTTCCTCGTGATCTTCGCCGCGTTCCTGATCTTTCCTCTCATCTACGCCTTCGGGATGAGCCTGTTCAGCTCGACGCTGGCCACGGGCACCAAGTTCGTCGGAGCAGCCAACTATCTGAAGGCCTTCACCGATCCGCTCTTCCTCGGTGGGCTGGGTCGCGTCGCGCTGTACGCGGTCGTGATGATCCCGGCGCAGCTGCTCGTCGCGCTCGTCGCCGCCCTCGTGCTCGACACGCTCGGCACCTGGCTGGCGAAGGCGTCGCGCCTGCTGATCTTCGCGCCGTACGCGATCCCCGTCGTCATCGGTGCGCTGATGTGGAGCTTCCTCTACAGCCCCCGCTTCGGCCCGGCCGGCACGATCTTCGGGCTGTTCGGTCTCGACGCCCCCGACTTCCTCGCCAGCAGCGCGATCTTCGGCAGCCTCGTCAACATCGTGACCTGGCAGTGGTCGGGCTACTACATGATCGTCATCTACGCCGCGCTGCGCTCGATCGACCCCTCGATCTACGAGGCCGCGCGCGTCGACGGCGCCAGCGGGTTGCAGATCGCGACGCGTATCAAGGTGCCGATGATCGCCTCGTCGATGGTGATGGTCATCACCTTCGCGCTGATCGGAACGCTGCAGTTCTTCACCGAGCCGACGGTCCTGCGCTCGATCGCCTCCGGGGCCTTGCCGGCGGAGTACACGCCGAACATGTACGCGTACGCCCTCGCCTTCAGCTACAGCCAGTTCAACTACGCCTCGACGATCGCGTTCTCGCTCGCGATCGTGGTCTTCATCGGTTCGTTCGGCTTCCTCTTCCTCACCCGCAAGCAGAACGGACTCAAGTGATGGCCGTCCCCACCACCGCGCGAGACGATCGCACGCGCACCATCGTCACCGCCGGCGCGGGTCGCCCCGACCGCTCGGCACGCCGCGAGGCGCGTCGCAACGCCCGCGTCGCCCAGGGCGGACGCCGCATCGGTTCGCACGTGCTTCTGCTGGTGCTCGCCCTGTACTTCGTCATCCCCATCTGGTGGCTGTTCGTCGCCGCGACCAAGAGCACGGGCGGACTCTTCTCGAGCCCCGCGTTCTGGTTCGACGATCCGATGCAGCTGTTCGCCAACATCGCGGGCCTCTTCGAGCACCAGGGCGGCATCTACTGGACGTGGCTCGGCAACTCGTTCGTCTACTCGTTCGTGTCGGGGGTCGGCGCGACGATCGTGGCCGTGCTCGCCGGCTACGGCTTCGCGAAGTACCGCTTTCGCGGACGGGGGTTCGTGTTCGGCATGATCCTCGGGTCGGTCATGGTGCCGCTGACCGCACTGGTCATCCCGCAGTTCATGCTGCTCAGCCAGTACGGCCTCGTGAACACCGGATGGGCCGTCATCCTGCCCTCGCTTCTGAACCCGTTCGCCGTCTACCTGATGCGCGTCTACACGCAGGACACCGTGCCCGATGAGTTGATCGAGGCCGCGCGCATCGACGGCGCGGGGGAGTGGCGCACGTTCACCACGATCGTCGTCCCCCTGCTGCGTCCCGCGATCGTCACGGTGCTGCTGCTGTCGATCGTGGGCACGTGGAACAACTTCTTCCTGCCGCTCGCGATGCTCACCAATCCCGAGACCCTTCCGGTGACCGTGGGGCTCAACCGCTGGCTCGCGCTGTCGAACGCGGGTGCCGGCGGCGAGCAGGTGTGGAACCTCATCACCTCGGGCGCCTTCATCTCGGTGCTGCCGTTGCTGCTGTCGTTCCTCCTGCTGCAGCGCTACTGGCAGGGCGGCCTGACGCTCGGCAGCGTGAAGTGACGCCCCTGCGCACCCCGACCTCTTCTTCTCGCACGACCACAGAAAGCTCACCCATGCCTGACGCACGTCTCACCATCGACCCCGGATCCGTCATCGGCCCGATCCGGCGCAAGATCTTCGGCGGGTTCGTCGAACACCTCGGCCGCCACATCTACACCGGCATCTTCGAGCCGGGTCACCCGACGGCGGATGCCGAGGGCTTCCGCCAGGACGTCATCGACCTCGTGAAGGAGCTCGGTGTCGACACCATCCGCTACCCCGGCGGCAACTTCGTCTCGGGTTTCCGGTGGGAGGACTCCGTGGGTCCCGTCGAGCAGCGTCCGCGCCGGATCGACCTCGCGTGGCACTCGACCGAGACGAACGAGATCGGCCTGCACGAGTTCTCGTCGTGGCTCGACAAGGTCGGCTCCGACCTCATGATGGCCGTCAACCTCGGCACGCGGGGGACACTCGAGGCGCTCGACCTGCTCGAGTACTCCAACGCCCACGGCGGCACCGCGCTCAGCGACCAGCGCATCGCCAACGGTCGTTCGGCGCCGTTCGACGTGCGCATGTGGTGCCTCGGCAACGAGATGGACGGCCCGTGGCAGCTGGGCCACCGCTCCGCCGACGACTACGGCAAGATCGCGTCGCAGGCGGCCAAGGCGATGCGCATGTTCGACCCCGACCTGCAGCTCGTGGTCTGCGGCTCGTCGAGCGCTCACATGCCGACCTTCGGCGAGTGGGAGCGGGTCGTGCTCACGCACACCTACGACGACGTCGACCTCATCTCGTGCCACGCCTATTACGAGGAGCGCGGTGGCGACGTCGACAGCTTCCTCGCTTCGGCGGTCGACATGGACGGGTTCATCGAGAAGGTCGTCGCCACGGCCGACCACGTCGGCGCGGTCAAGCAGTCCGCGAAGCGCATCGACATCTCGTTCGACGAGTGGAACGTCTGGTACATCGACCGCTACCACGAGGTCGACAAGCTCTCCGGAGTCGACAACTTCCCCGTCGCCCCGCGCTTGCTCGAAGACTCGTACTCGGTGCTGGATGCCGTCGTCTTCGGCAACCTCATGATCTCGCTCCTCAAGCACGCCGACCGGGTGGCATCCGCTTCTCTCGCCCAGCTGGTCAACGTGATCGCGCCGATCATGACGGAGCCGGGCGGGATCGCGTGGAAGCAGACCACGTTCTTCCCGTTCTCGATCACCTCGCGTCTGGCGCAGGGGGAGGCGCTGCGCCTCGATCTGCAGGCGCCGACCTACACGACCGCGGCGTACGGCGAGGTTCCGTTGGTCGACGCCGTGGCCACGCACGACGCCGAGACCGGCCGGAGCGCGGTGTTCCTCGTGAACCGCTCGACCACCGAGGCCCTCGACGTGACGATCGACGTCTCGGCGCTCGGAGAGATCGCGGTCCTCGAGTCGCACACGCTCGCCGATGACGACCGATCCGCCGCGAACACGCTCGAAGACCCCGAGCGCGTCGCGCCGGCATCCAACGAGACGGCGACGATTTCGGCGGGAACCCTCACCGTGACGCTGCCGCCGGTGTCGTGGACGGCCCTGTCGCTCGGATGACACCCGGGTCGTGCGGGCACCCGTTCCGGCGGGTGCCCGCACCTCGAGCGACGACTCCTCCGTGCGGCGGATGCCGCCGCGCCTGAGCGGCGGTCACGCGCGTCGCGGGTAGGGTTCCTCTCGCCCATGCATCGCCTCCTCATCGCACTCCTCGCCGCCCTCGACGCCGTCCTGGCGGCCGCGGGTGGCATCGCGGTCGTGCTCGCACCTCTCACGCTGCTCTGGGTCTTCGGAGTCGGCAGCCCCGACTGGGGAGCGCTCTGGCCTGCTGCCGCCGCGGTGTGGCACCTCGGCCACCTCGTCCCCGTGACGGTCACGCTGCCCGACGCGTACCTGGCCGTCACCGGGATCGACCCGACCTTCGCGACCTTCACGCTCTCGCTCGCGCCCCTCGCCTTCGCGGCGTTCACCGGGCTCTTCGCGGCCCGCTCGGGGGCACGCGCGGCCGAGGCGGGTGGCGGGCTGACCGGATGGATTTCGGGATCGCTCGTCTTCGCGGCCCTCTCCGCGGGAGTGGCGCTCACCTCGGGCGCAGCTCTCGTGGCATCCGAGACCTGGCTCGCGATCCTCTTGCCCTCGCTGATCTTCCTCGTCCCCTCGCTCATCGGCGCCCTGGTCGGCGCGTGGCGCGTCGGCGACGACGGTCCGGTCGACGCCCTCCGCGAGAGGATCGAGCGGATGCCGACCGCCTGGGCGCCCGTGCCCGGACTCGCGCTGCGCGGACTCGCGCTCACCACCCTCGGGCTCGTCGGTGTGGGCGCCGTGGTCGTGGTGGCCGGGCTCATCGCCCGCGCCTCGCAGGTCATCGGCCTCTACCAGGCGAGCAACGCCGACCTCATCGGCGCGACCGTCATCGCGCTCGGTCAACTGCTCTACCTCCCGACCCTCGTCCTGTGGGGGATGTCGTTCGCCGCCGGTCCTGGGTTCGCCCTCGGCACCGACACCGCGGTGACCCCGGCCGCGACGCAGGTCGGCGCGCTCCCCGGCATCCCGGTGCTCGGGGCGGTGCCCGACTCGACGTCGTCGTGGCTGCTGCTCCTCGCCCTGCTGCCCGTCGCCGTGGGCGCGTTGACGGGGTGGATCCTCCGATCCCGGATGCCGTTCTCCACCGGCCCCGAGCCCCTCGGGCCCCGGCTGGTGCTGGCCGTCGCGGTCGCCGCGCTCACCGGCGGGATGGGGGCGCTCGCCGCCGTCGTCTCGTCGGGGTCGATGGGGCCCGGCCGGCTCGTCGACACGGGCCCGCAGCCGGGACCGCTCGCGCTGACTCTCGGTCTGGAGGTGCTCGTGGGCCTCGCCATCCTGCTGTTGAGCCCGAGGTTCGGGGCCGACGAGGGCGACGACCGGTTCGAGGAGCGCGAAGACCGCGGGTTCTCCTTCGCCGCTCGCGAGCACGTGCCCTTCGACCGTGACGAACACGCGACGGGTCCGACCCCGACGGGGTCCCGGCTCGGGGCGGGGATCGCCCACGACGTGTGGCCGAGCTCGTACCGCGATCCGGATGCCGTCGCGACCGACACCGCACTCGGGACACGGGGAGGCGCCTCGGACTTCGAGACGTCGTCCTCGCGGGCCGGCGGGGGAGCGTCGACGCGCTCGGTGCCCCTTCCCCCCGCTTCCGATCCGACGCCGTCCGCCCCGGTGACGTCGGCGGAGAGTGCGGGGGCGTCGGACGACCTCACCGACGACGAGGTGCGCGCGCGGATCCGCGCGGCCTGGTCGGAGCACGGCGGAGAACCCGGCGACAAGGGCTGACGACCACCTTTCCGCGCCGCGGAGGTTCCCGTGCTCGTATCGACAGGGCCGCCCGGACCGGTCGCTCGGACCGCGCCGCGCCCTCGCCGTCCCGTTCGGGCGGGCCCGCGCGCTCGAGCGCACCTGCGTAGACTGAGCGCGTGCTCACGGTCGCCGTCCTCATCTCCGGCACCGGCTCGAACCTCCGCGCCCTGCTCGAGGCGGCATCCGCCCCCGACTTTCCGGCGCGCGTGATCGCGGTCGGTGCCGATCGCGAGGCCGACGGCTTCGCCCACGCCGAGCATTTCGGCATCCCGACCTTCCTCGTTCCCTTCAGCGCCTTCGCGTCACGCGAAGAGTGGGGCGCCGAGCTCGGGGCCCAGCTGTCGGTGTGGAACCCCGACCTCGTCGTGCTCAGCGGAATGATGCGTCTGCTCCCCGCCGACCTCGTCGCCGCGTGGGAACCGCGCATCATCAACACCCACCCCGCCTACCTGCCCGAGTTCCCCGGAGCGCACGGCGTGCGAGACGCCCTCGCCGCGGGTGTGACCCAGACCGGCGCGAGCGTGATCGCCGTCGACTCCGGCGTCGACACCGGGCCCATCCTCGCCCAGGAGCGCATCCCCGTGCTCCCCGGCGACGACGAGGACTCGCTGCACGACCGCATCAAGCCCGTCGAACGACGTCTGCTCATCGACGTCGTCCGACGGATCGCCGAAGGCGAGCTCGACCTCGCCGCCGCGGCATCCCGAACAGCCTGACCCGCTCGACGGGCGCCGGCCCGTCGCGCATCCGAACCCGACTCGAGACACAGGAGCCGAACGCCATGGCCGGACCCCGCCACGACCCCGCCGACTACCGCCCCCGAGACATCGTCCCGATCCGCCGCGCACTGGTGTCGGTGAGCGACAAGACCGGTCTGCTCGAACTCGGTGCGGCCCTCGCCGCCGCGGGCGTCGAGATCGTCTCGACCGGCGGCTCGGCCACCCTCCTCCGCGACGCCGGATACGCCGTCACGGACGTCTCGTCGGTGACCGGCTTCCCCGAGTCGCTCGACGGACGCGTCAAGACCCTGCACCCGAGCGTGCACGCGGGCCTCCTCGCCGACCTGCGTCTGGCCTCGCACGAGGCGCAGCTCGAAGAGCTCGACATCCGCCCCTTCGAGCTCGTCGTCGTGAACCTCTACCCGTTCGTCGAGACCGTGGCATCCGGTGCCGAGGGCGACGATGTCGTCGAGCAGATCGACATCGGCGGCCCCGCCATGGTGCGCGCCTCGGCCAAGAACCACGCGAACGTCGCGATCGTCGTCTCGCCCGAGTCGTACCCCGCGATCATCGACGCCCTGCAGGCCAACGGCGGCACGAACCTCGTGCAGCGCCGCGAACTCGCCGCCCGCGCCTTCTCGCACACCGCCGCCTACGACACCGCCGTCTCGACCTGGTTCGCCGAAGGCACCCTCGCCGACGACATCGACCTGCCCGCGCACCTCACCATCCAGGCCGAGCGTCTGTCGACCCTGCGCTACGGCGAGAACTCGCACCAGCGCGCCGCGATCTACACGCGCGTCGGCGGTCACGGCATCGCCCAGGCCACGCAGCTGCAGGGCAAGGAGATGTCGTACAACAACTACGTCGACGCCGACGCGGCCCTCCGCGCCGCCTTCGACATGGTCAAGCCGGCCGTGGCGATCATCAAGCACGCGAACCCCTGCGGTATCGCCGTCGCCGCCCCCAACGCCCTCGACCCGATCGCCTCGGCGCACCTGCGCGCGCACGAGTGCGACCCCGTCTCGGCCTTCGGCGGCGTGATCGCCGCGAACCGGACCGTGACGCTCAAGATGGCCGAGAACCTGCGCGACATCTTCACCGAGGTGATCATCGCGCCCGACTTCGAGCCCGAGGCGCTCGAGGTGTTCAAGCTCAAGAAGAACCTCCGCGTGCTGCGCCTGCCGAACGACTGGCAGCAGGAGCGCATGGACGTCCGCCTCGTGTCGGGCGGCCTGCTGCTGCAGGACGCCGATCGCTTCCCCGACGACATCGAGTCGGTCGCGAAGAACTGGGAGCTCGTCTCGGGCGAGCGTCCCGCCGACGAAGACATGGAGAGCCTCATCTTCGCGTGGAAGTCGTGCCGCGCGGTGAAGTCGAACGCGATCGTGCTCGCGAAGGGCTCGGCCACGGTCGGCATCGGCATGGGCCAGGTCAACCGCGTCGACTCCTGCCGCCTCGCGGTCGAGCGCGCCGGTGACCGCGCCGCCGGCTCCATCGCGGCATCCGACGCCTTCTTCCCCTTCGCCGACGGCCCGCAGGTGCTGATCGACGCCGGCATCTCGGCGATCATCCAGCCCGGCGGATCGGTTCGGGATGCCGAGGTCGTCGACGCCGCGCGCGCCGCCGGCGTCACGATGTTCTTCACGGGAGAGCGCCACTTCTTCCACTGAGCCGTCGCGCTTCGCACCGCCCTCGCGACCTCGGTCGCGGGGGCGGTGTGGGTTTCGGGGTGTGGGCCTTGGCATGGGCGGGGCATTGCGAGGGCCCGCGGGGCGCGGTTTGGGGCGCTCATTGTCGTTTGGGGCGTGAGATGTCCGCCCCGAACGACGGGATTCGCCCCAAACCCGGGGGAAGCGCGGACCGCAGGCCACGCGGGGCGGGGTGGACCGCGCGGAGTGGATGAGGCCGCTTTGGGGCGCGTTTTGTCGTTTGGGGCGTGAGATGTCCGCCCCAAACGACGGGATTCGCCCCGAACCGGTCGAGGGGCGAGCCGCAGGCCACGCGGGGGTGAGTGGACCGCGCGGGCGGTGCGCCCGATCTCGCAGGGTGGAGGGATGCAGCCCGCATCCGAACACGTCTCGCGCCGCGGCCTCGTGTGGGGTGGTCTCGGCGTGCTCGCCTTCTCGTTCACCGTGATCTTCACCCGCGTCGCCGTCGTTCAGCTCGACCCGCTTTTCGTCGGGGCGGGCCGCGCCGTCGTGGCCGCGGCGATCGCGGGGGTCGCGCTCGCGGTGACGAGATCCCGGATGCCGTCGCTCAAGCAGGCCGCGCGTCTGGCCATCGTCGGCGGGGGAGTGGTGCTGGGCTTTCCGCTGCTGACCTCGTTCGCCTTGACCTCGGCGCCCGCGAGTCACGGCGCGGTCGTGATCGCCGTGCTTCCCGCCGCCACCGCCGTGGCCGCGGTGCTCCGCACGCGCGAGCGGCCCGGCCGCGGGTTCTGGATCGCGGCCGTGATCGGGGCCGTCGTCGCCGTGGCCTTCGCGGTCGGCGGCTCGGGTGGCGACGGGCTGCACGCTACCGACCTGCTTCTGCTCGGCGCGGTCGTGGCTGCCGCCGTCGGTTACGCCGAGGGCGGGGTTCTCTCGCGCGAGCTCGGCGCGTGGCAGACGATCTCATGGGCGCTCGTGCTGTCGAGCCCGGTGATGATCGGCCTCACTCTGTTCGCGGCGATCCGCACGCCGATCAACGCTGATTCCGCCGCGTGGGGGTCGTTCGCCTACCTGGCTGTCGTGAGCATGTTCCTCGGATTCGTCGCCTGGTATCGCGGACTCGCGATCGGACCCATGGCTCGTGTCAGCCAGCTGCAGCTCGCCCAGCCGGTGCTGTCGCTGGCCTGGGCCGCCCTTGTGCTCGGAGAGCCGCTCACGCTGGGGACCGTCGCGGGCGGTCTGGCTGTCATCGTGTGTGCGGCGGTCGCCGTGACGATCCGTCAGCGCTCGACCGGGTCCACGGCGCCCCCGTCGCTCGACGCGACGGATGCCGCTGCGCTCACGCGCTCATCGCGATGAGCTTCGCGACGGTGTTGGCGTTGCGCGCAGTGCCGATGGCGCCGAGCCGCTTCTCGATGTAGCTCGCCTGTACCTTGGACCGCCCGATGCCGTCGGGGTAGCGCACGAACACCTCGCGCCCGTCGACCACGGCCTGCTCGGGCGCGTCGGCAGGGAGCTCGAGAGTGGTCGTGGAGGCGGGCTGGTCGAGGAAGACGGTCTGCACCCACCGCCCCTCCGGATCGGAAGCGAACGGATTGCGCGCGTGCGCGTCGGCGAGCTCGGCGTGTGTGCGGACGATGACGGGCAGATCGAAGCCGAATCCGTCCCGCACCGCCGCGCGCACCGTCTTCGCGATGGTGGCGGAACTGCGCCGCCCCGGGTCGAGTACGAGGTTGCCCGCGACCTGCAGCGTCTCGACCTCCTCCAGACCGGCGGATGCCAGCACTTCGCGCAGCGCGGGCATCTTCATCGCCGTGGGTCCACCGACTCCACGGATCAGGGCGACGGAGCGTGACATGAAGCGACCTTATTCCGTGCGACTCCCTCGGGAGAGGGGCGGGGGGACGAGCGACACGCGACAGGCCATGCCCCTGCCCGGTCGAGCACCGATCGGCGTCTCACGCCCGCCCCGACTCAGGCCGAGTCGCGCCCCAGGGTCTCGAGCAGGCGCAGCCACACCTCGCTGACCGTCGGGTACGACGGGACGGCGTGCCAGAGCCGCTTCACCGGCACCTCGCCGACGATCGCGATGGTCGCGGAGTGCAGCAGCTCGGCGATGTCGGGGCCGACGAAGGTCGCACCGACCAGCACGCCCCGATCGAGGTCGACGATCGCGCGGGCCTTGCCCACGTAGGCGTCTGACTGCTCGCTCGAGCCGGCGACGCTCGCGAGGTCGTAATCGAGGACCTTCACGTTCAGGCCCTTCTCTTCGGCCTTCTTCGCGGTGAGCCCCACCGAGGCCACTTCGGGGTCGGTGAAGGTCACCTGGGGCACCGCGTCGTGATCGGCGGTCGCCACGTGCGCGCCCCACGGCGCGTCGTCGATCTCGTCGCCCTTCGCTCGGGCAGCGATGACGTCACCGGCCGCGCGAGCCTGGTACTTGCCCTGGTGGGTGAGCAGCGCGCGGTGGTTGACGTCGCCGACGGCGTACAGCCAGTCGAAGCCGCGGACGAGGAGGGTGTCGTCGACGTCGAGCCAGGCGCCCGGCGTCAGACCCACGGCATCCACCCCCAGGTCTTGCGTGCGGGGCGTGCGCCCGATCGCGACGAGCACCTCGTCAGCGGTGACGGTGGTGCCGTCGGAGAGCTCCAGGGTGGCACGACCGTCGTCGTCGCGACGAGCCGAGGTGGTGTCGGCGCCCGTCTTGACCGTGACGCCGCGTTCGCGCAGGGAGTCGGCGACGAGTTCTCCGGCGAACGGCTCGTTGCCGCCGAGCAGTCCAGAGCGGGCAATGATCGTGACGTCGCTGCCGAGGCTCTGGAACGCGGTGGCCATCTCGGCGCCGACGACCCCGCCGCCGATGATCGCGAGCGAGGCGGGGATCTGCTCGACCGCGGTGGCCTCGCGGCTGGTCCACGGCGAGATGTCGGCCAGGCCCGGGATGTCGGGAAGGAGCGCAGCCGACCCGGTGCACACGGCGACCGCGTGGCGCGCGACGAGGTCGGTGGTCGTGCCGTCGGCGGCGGTGACGCGGACCGTCTTCTCGCCCGTGAGCGTGCCGTGGCCCCGCACGAGATCGATGCCCGCGCCCTGCAACCACTGCACCTGGCCGGAGTCGTCGTGGTTGCTGGTCATGGTGTCGCGTCGACGCAGTACGGCGGCGATGTCGAGGTCGCCGGTGACCGCCTGCTTCGCGCCGTCGACGTCGCGAGCGGCCCGCAGGGCGGCGGCACTGCGCAGCAGAGCCTTCGACGGCATGCAGGCCCAGTACGAGCACTCGCCGCCGACGAGCTCGGTTTCGACGATGGCTGCCGTGAGGCCGGCCTGGACGGCTCGGTCGGCCACGTTCTCGCCGACGGGGCCGGCGCCGATGACGATGAGGTCGTATTCGCGTTCGCTCATGGTGTTCACGGTACCGACGACCTCCGACATCGCATCGGGGTTGCGCCCGGGCGGGAAGAGGGAGAAGTCCAAGATCGGGCGTCTCACGGCCGTGTCCGATTTCCGCCAGCCGATGTCGGAGGTCGGTGGCAGGGTGGATGCCATGACCACCACCGTCCCCGAGCTCCCGGGCTTCGCCGAGCGCTACCGCGTCATCCAGTCGCGCGATCGACGCTTCGACGGGCAGTTCGTCACCGCGGTCCGGTCCACGCGCATCTACTGCCGTCCGAGCTGCCCCGCGCGCACGCCGAAGGAAGAGAACGTCACGTTCTACGCCACCTCGGCGGCCGCGCACGAGGCCGGTTACCGCGCGTGCAAGAGATGTCTGCCCGAGGCGGCTCCCGGTTCGCCCCTGTGGGACGTCCGCGGCGACGTCGTGGCGCGCGCCATGCGCCTCATCGCCGACGGTGTCGTCGATCGCGAAGGGGTTCCGGGACTCGCCCGCCGATTGGGCTACTCCTCGCGTCACCTCACGCGCCTGCTCACCGCGGAGCTGGGGGCCGGTCCACTCGCCCTCGCCCGCGCGCACCGGGCCCACACGGCTCGGGCGTTGCTCGTCGGCACCGACCTGTCGTCGGCCGATGTCGCGTTCTCGGCCGGATTCTCGAGCGTCCGACAGTTCACCGACACCATCGGGGAGGTGTTCGGCATGCCGCCACGCAATCTCCGTGCGCGGCGCTCGCGCGACTCGGGGCTCGAAGCCTCGGCGGGCGAGATCGACCTCGCCCTCCCCGTCCGCGGGCCGATCGACACGATCGGTCTGTTCGGATGGATGAGGGCCCACGCGATCCCCGGGGTCGAAGAGGGCGACGACCGGTCGTTCGCGCGGGTCGCGCGTCTTCCGGCGGGGCCGGCGTGGTTCGAGGTGCGTCTCGCCGACGACGGGCGCCTTCGCCTGCGCGCCCGGCTCTCGGCCCTGGCCGACCTGGGTACCCTCATCGCCCGCGTTCGGAGGCTGTTCGACCTCGACGCCGATCCGCTCGCGATCGACGAGGCCCTCGCACGGCATCCCGAACTCGCTCCCGCCGTCGCGGCGATCCCGGGCGTCCGGGTGCCCGGGGCGATCGACGCCGACGAGATGCTGCTTCGCGCCATGATCGGGCAGCAGATCAGCGTGGCCTCGGCCCGCACGATGCAGGGGCGTTTGACCGCCGAACTCGGCGAGCAGACCGCCGTCGGTCCTCGGCCGTTCACGCTCTTCCCCTCGCCGGCGGTGATCGCCGAGCGCGGGCTCGAGGTCTTACGCGGCCCCGCCGCGCGCATGCGGGCGATCGTCGAGACGGCGGCGGCGCTGGCCGACGGCAGCCTCGAGCTCGGCGCCGGCGACGACGGTGCCGAGCAACGGGAGCGGCTCCTGGCGATGCGGGGGATCGGCCCGTGGACCGCCGACTACGTGCGGATGCGCGTGCTCGGCGACCCGGACGTCCTCCTCCCCGGAGACGTGGCCGCCCGCGCCGGTGCGGCGGCCCTCGGCCTCCCCTCCGATCCGGCCGGTTTCACGAGCTGGTCGCAGCGGCTGGCGCCCTGGCGCAGCTACGCGATGGCGCACTACTGGTACGCCGCGCCCGTGACGCAGGCCTGGCGCGCGCCGGCGGAGTCCGGGGCCGCGGTCGCCGCGGCGCCCACCCGTCGGCGAAGCCCCCGCCTCCGCACCGACATCGTCCTGCCTTCCTCACCCGCACCCGAGACCGAGAGCGAGAATCTCGCATGACCGCTGCCACCCTCCAGTTCGTCGAGACCCCCGACGGGCCGTTCGCGATCCTCGCCGATGAGGCCGACCGGGTGCTCGTATCCGGCTGGACCGAAGACACCGACGCCGTCCTCGCGCGCCTCCGCCCTGAGCGACGACCCGCCGACATCCGCCCCGGCGACACCTCGGCGGCCGAGGCGGTGCGCAGGTACTACAGCGGTGACCTCGCCGCGATCGACGCCGTCGCCGTCTCGCAGTGGGGGACTCCCCTCCAGCTCGCCGGGTGGGAGGCGCTGCGAGCGATCGAGGTGGGAACGCCCCTCACCTACACGGGCTTCGCCGCGGCGCTCGGCTCACCGTCCGCCGTGCGGGCGGCGGCGTCCATCTGCGCGCGGAACGCGGTCGCCCTCTTCGTGCCCTGTCATCGCGTGCTGCGCGGCGACGGGTCGATGGGCGGCTTCGCCTGGGGCACGCACGTGAAAGAGAGCCTGCTGGCACGCGAATCCGCCGTCTGACCGGCCCGTCGTCACAAGACGCTCTTGCCTCCAGCGTTTTCTCAGGGATATCCTGGAGGGCTGCCGTCCCCCCGCGGAAGCTTCACCGAACAAGGAGGATGCCATGGACCAGACCGACGCCCCCGTCGCCCCTGTTGCCGCCGCACCCTCCCGTGCTGCACGACCCGGCCGACGCCCCTAGGGCTCCGCGTCCGCGCTCCGGCGCCCCGCTCCGCCCCGATCGACGACCTTCGTCGCGCCCCTGGCACCTCTTTCCGCGCCCGATCCCGGCGCCCGCTTCGACCCCACGAGGATCATGACTCCCTCTACGCCTCCGCCCCGTCTTTCGACACCACGCGCGCTCGCGCGGCTTCTCCCCATCGCACGGCCCGTGCTCCCGCGTCTCATCGCCGGTGCCGTGACCGCCCTCATCGCGAGCCTCCTGGCGCTGGCGATCCCGCTGGTGCTCGAGCAGATCGTCGCCGGTCCCATCGCCTCGCTCGATCCTGCAGCCCTGGTGTGGGGCTCGCTCGCCGTGCTCGGTCTCGGTCTCGCCGAGGCCGCGATGGTGTGGCTGCGCCGCTGGTTCGTGCTCGCGCCGGCGACCAAGGTCGAGTACGACCTCCGTCAGTCGTTCTACTCGCGCCTGCAGCGTCTGCCGGTCGCGTTCCACGACCGGTGGCAGTCCGGTCAGCTGCTCTCGCGCATGATGCAGGACATCAGTATGCTCCGCCGCTGGCTGGCCTTCGGCGTCATCCTCCTCGTGGTCAACATGTTGACGATCGCCATCGGCGCCGTCCTGCTCTTCCGCTGGCACTGGCTCCTCGGCGCGCTGTTCCTCGTCACCTCGGCGCCCGTGATCTACGTCGGCTTCCGCTTCGAGAAGCGCTACGGCGCGCTGACCCGCCAGAGCCAGGACCAGGCCGGAGACCTCGCCACGTCCGTGGAAGAGAGCGTCCACGGCATCCGCGTCCTCAAGGCGTTCGGGCGGGGCGCGCACGCGCTCAGGAAGTTCACCCGCCAGGCCGAGTCGCTGCGCGAGACCGAGATCGACAAAGCCCGCGCCATCGGATGGATCTGGTTCTGGCTGGTTCTTCTGCCCGACATCGCCTTCGCGGTGTGCCTCGGCGCGGGCATCGTGCTGACGCAGCTGGGCCAGCTGCAGGTGCCCGAGCTGGTCGCGTTCTTCGCGATGGCCACGGTGCTGCGGTGGCCGATGGAGTCGATCGGCTTCCTGTTCTCGTTCCTCCTCGACGCGCGCACCGCGACCGATCGCATCTTCGAGGTGTTCGACGAGCAGAACACCATCGTCGACCCCGAGAACCCCCTTACGCTCACCGAACCCCGCGGCGAACTCACGTTCGAGAACGCCCACTTCCGGTACCAGGATGCCGCCGACACCGAGCGCGACCTGCTCGACGGCGTCGACCTGGTCCTGCACCCCGGTGAGACGATGGCCCTCGTCGGCCTCACGGGTTCGGGAAAGACGACGTTGACGACCCTGCCCGGTCGCCTGTACGACGTCACGGGCGGGCGCGTGCTGATCGACGGCGTGGATGTCCGCGACCTCACACTCGCCGAGCTGCGGCGTCACGTCGGTATGGCCTTCGAAGACGCGACGCTGTTCTCGCAGACCGTGCGCGACAACGTGCTGCTGGGTCGAGAAGACCTGACGCCTGGTTCGGACGAGGCCGAGGACATCCTGCGCGAAGCCCTGCAGGTCGCCCAGGCCCAGTTCGTCTACGACCTGCCGGACGGACTCGACACCGTCATCGGCGAGGAGGGGCTCAGCCTCTCGGGCGGACAGCGTCAGCGTCTCGCCCTTGCGCGCGCCGTCGCCGCGCGCCCGGCCGTGCTCGTGCTCGACGATCCGCTGTCGGCACTCGACGTCGACACCGAGGCGCTCGTCGAGGACGCCCTGCGCGAGGTCCTCAGCGAGACGACCGCCCTGGTCGTCGCGCACCGCCCGTCGACGGTCACCCTCGCCGATCGGGTCGCCCTTCTCGAAGAGGGTCGCATCACCGCGGTCGGCACGCACTCCGATCTGCTGCGCGAGAGCGACCACTACCGCTACGTGATCTCGAGCCTCGAAGAGGCCGAGCAGGCCGAACGCGAAGCCCGCACCGGGGCCATTCCCGTCATGACCGATGATGCCCTCGCCGACAAGGAGGCGACCCGATGAGCACCGCCACCGTCTCCGGAACCAGCGGCGAAGACCGCTCCGACTACACGCGCGACGAGAGCCGGTCGATCCGCCAGCGTTCGCTGCGCCTCCTCGGCACGCTCGTGTCGCCCCTGCGCTGGCAGCTCGTCCTCGCCGGTGCCGTCCTCGTCGTGTCGACCGCTCTGCGCGTCGCCGGTCCCGCGCTGATCGCCTTCGGTATCGACAACGCCCTGCCGGCCGTCATCGAACGATCCGACTGGATGCCGACCATCGGCGTCGTGGGCGTGTACCTGCTCGCGGGGATCGGCGGTGCCGTCCTCATCGGGTGGTACGTCGTGCTGGCCGCTCGTCTCACGCAGGCGGTCATGCTCGATCTGCGCAAGCGGATCTTCCTGCACACGCAGAAGCTCAGCCTCGAGTTCCACGAGTCGTACACCTCGGGCCGCATCATCTCGCGTCAGACGAGCGACCTCGACACGATCCGCGAGCTGCTGGACGGTGGCCTCAACGAGCTCGTGTCCGGCGTGCTCTACGGCCTGTTCACCCTCGGGGCGCTCTTCCTGATCGACTGGCAGTCGGGGCTGATCCTGACGGTCATGGGAATCCCCATGTACCTGTTGATGCGCTGGTTCTACTCGCGTTCGCAGGTGATCTACCGCGAGTCGCGCGTGATCAGTGCTCAGGTCATCGTGAAGTTCGTCGAGTCGATGACCGGCATCCGCGCGGTGAAGGCGTTCCGCAAGGAGCCCCGCAACGATCAGGAGTTCGGCAAGCTCGCGGCCGACTACCGCGACGTCAACATGCGCTCGATCAAGCTGTTCGGCACGTTCGAACCCGGGATCATGGCAGTCGCCGCGGTCTCGGTCGCCGTCGTCCTGCTCTGGGGTGGCGGTCGTGTGATCGCCGGGCCCCTCGAGATCGGTGTGCTCACCGCGGCGGTGCTGTACGTGCGCAACTTCTTCTCGCCGCTGCAGGAAGTCGCGTTCTTCCTCAATTCCTACCAATCGGCGACGGCGGCGCTCGAGAAGGTCTCGGGGGTTCTGGAAGAGGAGCCGACGGTTCCCGACCCGACCGACCCCGTCGACCTGTGGACCGCGAAGGGGCACGTGCGGTTCGACGAGGTGACCTTCGGGTACTCCGACGACCGCGTCATCCTGCCGCACTTCTCGCTCGACCTCCCGGCGGGGCAGACCGTCGCCCTCGTCGGGACGACGGGTGCCGGAAAGTCGACGCTGGCGAAACTGGTCTCGCGGTTCTACGACCCCTCGAAGGGGGCGGTGACCCTGGACGGGGTCGACCTCCGCCGCCTGCACCCCAAGGATCTGCGACGCGCGATCGTCATGGTCACGCAGGAGGCGTACCTGTTCAGCGGAACGGTGGCCGACAACATCGCCCTCGGAAAGCCCGACGCGACCATGGACGAGATCCGCGCCGCCGCTCGCGCCGTGGGTGCCGACGCGTTCATCTCGAAGCTGCCCGACGGCTACGACACCGACGTGAACAAGCGCGGTGGCCGCGTCTCGGCGGGGCAGCGTCAGCTGATCTCGTTCGCTCGCGCGTTCCTGGCCGACCCGGCCGTTCTGATCCTCGACGAGGCCACCGCCTCTCTCGACATCCCGAGCGAACGCCAGATCCAGAACGCGCTGCAGACGCTCCTCGCCGACCGCACGGCCATCATCATCGCCCACCGCCTGTCCACGGTGGCGATCGCCGACCGCGTCCTGGTGATGGAGCACGGCCGCATCATCGAGGACGACACTCCCGCCGCCCTGATCGCGGGGACGGGCAAGTTCGCCCAGCTGCACGCCGCCTGGCGCGAGTCCCTCGTCTGACGGCAGCGCACACCGGATGCCACGTTCCCTCGGGGGCGTGGCATCCGTGTTTCTGCCGAACATCGCCGAGAGCACTCTGCGACCGCGCGCGACGCGTTCGCGCAGCGGCGCCCCCCCCACCGGGGCACCGCGGGGCTACCCGAGAACAGTCAGCGGGTGATAGCGGGTGCGCCCGAAAACGGGTCAGACGCTGGCGCGGGCGATGATCTCGCCATACTCGGTCTCGCCGACGGGCTCGAAGCCCACGCGCTGGAAGAACGCCTCGGGTCCGCCGACGCCGGGCTCGTAGATGACGTCGACGTGGTCCATGCCGCGGCCACGGGCCTCTTCGAGGACAGCGGCGATCGCGTAGCTGCCGACACCGCGGCCCTGCTCGTCGGCGTCGACGTTGATGCGCCACAGCACCGATCGGAAGTGCTCCTCGTGCGCGTCCGGGTCGAAGTTCGCGCTGACGAAGCCGACGACCTCGTCGCCGTCGAGCACGACGCGCTGCCACGACGTCTGCGGGTTGCTGACGGTCGCCGCGATGCCGTAACTGACCGGCGCGAGGAACTGCTCCTGCCCGGGCTTGAGCGACAGGGTGTTCACGGCCACGATCGTGGCGGCGGACAGTTCGACGAGACGCAGGTCAGCCATGGGCCCAGGCTAGCGGCACCCCCACCCCGCCCCCAAGATCGCATGCCGTCGCATGCGGTTCTCGTCACCTGTGCATACGCTGGGCGGGTGCACGATGCTGACCGGCCCCTGCGAGCGCCCGAGACGAGCGCGGGGCGTCACCGGATCGCCCTGTCCTGCACGGTGAACGTTCCGCAGGGCGTTCAGGATGCCGTTCTGCTCGCGTTCGAGCAGGCTCTGCAGCGCGCACATCTGCGTGCCGCGCCGGAGCGAGCGGCCCACGCGAACCCGGGTGCGACGGGAGAGACGCTCAGCGTCTACGAACGTGGCAGCTTCATCGCTGACACGCTCTTCAATGGGACCGGTCTGTCCCTGCTCACCACCCGCGTCGGACCCCTCTCGATGCAGGCGGTCGTCGTCCTCACGACGCGCACGGTGAACGATCTCAGCCGCGTCATCGTGTCGATGGTGGTCGGGGGAGAGGTCGCGCCCGAGATCGCTCGAGACGTGGATGCCGCCATCGACGATCTCGTCGCTCGCGGCATCGTGGTCGAGGGACCGGGGTGGGCGCGGGCGGTCGACGTTCCCCGCGAGAGCCTGGGGCACCCGAAGACCGCGCGAGAGCACGGCATCCGGGGCTGAGAAGTCCGCACGGGACGGCGGAGGGATGCCGAGAACTATCTCGACATCAAGAGACTTTGCCCACGTGCGATAGGCTGAATCGCAACCCTGGCCGCCTCTACGGAGAGATCTGACGTGCCCGATTCCACCATCATTTACACGTACACCGACGAGGCGCCGGCTCTCGCCACCGCGTCGTTCCTGCCCATCGTGCAGGCCGTCACGAAGCAGGCGGGTGTCGACGTCGAAACCCGCGACATCTCGCTCGCCGGCCGCATCCTCGCGGCCTTCCCGCAGCGCCTCACGCCCGAGCAGCAGGTCGGCGACGCGCTGGCCGAGCTCGGCGGTCTCGCCACGCTGCCCGAGGCGAACATCATCAAGCTGCCGAACATCTCGGCATCCATCCCGCAGCTGAAGGCCGCGATCGCGGAGCTCCAGTCGCAGGGCTACGACATCCCCGACTACCCCGATGAGGCGTCGAGCGTCGAAGACAAGGACGTGCGCGCGCGTTACGACCGCATCAAGGGCTCCGCTGTGAACCCCGTGCTGCGCGAGGGCAACAGCGACCGCCGCGCCCCGCTCGCGGTGAAGAACTACGCGAAGAAGCACCCCCACCGCAACAAGGCGTTCGCCGAGGGTTCGAAGACCCGCGTCGCGACCCTCGGTCACGACGACTTCCGCTCGAACGAGAAGTCGGTCGTGCTCGGCGACGACGACGTGCTCACCATCCAGCACGTGGCCGCCGACGGCTCCACCACCACGCTGAAGGAGGGCCTCAAGGTCCTCCAGGGCGAGATCGTGGATGCCACGTTCCTCTCGGCCGCGGCCCTCGACGCCTTCCTCGCCGACACCCTCGCGCAGGCGAAGGCCGACGACGTGCTCTACTCGGTGCACCTGAAGGCCACGATGATGAAGGTCAGCGACCCGATCATCTTCGGCCACGTCGTCAAGGCGTTCTTCGCCGACGTGTTCGACCGTCACGGCGACGCTCTCGCCGCGGCCGGCCTGACCCCCAACGACGGCCTCGGCTCGATCCTCGCGGGTCTGTCGAACGTCGAGGGCGGCGACGCCATCGCCTCCGAGATCCGCGACGCTCTGGCATCCGGCCCCCGCCTGTCATACGTCAACAGCGACAAGGGGATCACCAACCTGCACGTGCCGAGCGACGTGATCGTCGACGCGTCGATGCCCGCGCTCATCCGCAACGGCGGAAAGCTGTGGGGCGCCGACGGGGGAGAGGACGACACGCTCGCCGTGATCCCCGACTCCTCGTACGCCGGCGTCTACCAGGCGACCATCGAGGACGTCATCGCGAACGGCCCCCTCGACCCGGCGACCATCGGCTCGGTGCCGAACGTCGGTCTCATGGCCCAGGCGGCCGAGGAGTACGGCAGCCACGACAAGACGTTCGAGATCGCCGCTCCCGGCCGCGTTCAGGTCGTCGCCTCGAACGGCGACGTGCTGCTCGAGCACGAGGTCAGCACGGGCGACATCTGGCGCGCGACCCAGACCAAGGACGTCGCGGTGCGCGACTGGGTGAAGCTCGCCGTCACCCGCGCCCGCGCGACCGGTGTCCCGGCCGTGTTCTGGCTCGACGAGACCCGCGCGCACGACCGCAACCTCATCGCCAAGGTGCACGAGTACCTCGCCGACCACGACACCGAGGGCCTCACCATCGAGATCCTCGCCCCCGCCGAGGCGACGACGTACTCGCTCGAGCGCATCCGCCGCGGTGAGGACACGATCTCGGTCACCGGCAACGTGCTGCGCGACTACCTCACCGACCTGTTCCCGATCCTCGAGGTGGGCACGAGCGCCAAGATGCTCTCGATCGTCCCGCTGCTCGCGGGCGGTGGCCTGTTCGAGACCGGTGCCGGCGGCTCGGCCCCCAAGCACGTGCAGCAGCTCGTCGAAGAGGACTACCTCCGCTGGGACTCGCTGGGTGAGTTCTTCGCCCTCGCGGCCTCGCTCGAGCACCTCGCCGACACCACGGGCAACGACCGTGCCCGCGTGCTCGCGCAGACCCTCGACGCCGCGACCGGCACGTTCCTCGAGAACGACAAATCGCCCGGCCGCGCCCTCGGCACCATCGACAACCGCGGCAGCCACTTCTACCTCGCCCTGTACTGGGCGCAGGAGCTGGCGAAGCAGTCGACCGATGCCGACCTCGCCCAGGTCTTCGCCCCGGTCGCCGAGAAGCTGGCCGCGGAGGAGCAGACGATCGTCGGCGAGCTCAACGCCGTCCAGGGCCACCACGCCGAGATCGGCGGGTACTACCGCCCGAACACGGAGCTCGTCGAGAAGATCATGCGCCCCTCGGCCACGCTGAACGCCGTGGTCGACGCCCTGCGCTGATCCTAAAACCCGGAAGGGGCGGATGCCACACGGCATCCGCCCCTTCTGCATGTCCGGGCCGCGGCTCGGATCGTCGGCGCGGCACATCTCCTGCAACCCGCGGTTCTCGGGCCCTTCGGAGGGCCCGGACGGGCCTGATTGCAGGAGTTGTGCGCGCCGGGGCCCCGGAAGCGGGGTGTCTGGGCCGGCTTCAGGGCGGAAGTCCTGTGTGGTGTCCGGATGCAGGGACCACGGCCGTTGATCGAGCGACGGTTCGGCACGGGCCGCTCAGCCGGTCTTCCCGGGCTGGGCGGTCGGCCCTAGGTGCGCCGAGCTGTCGGCACAACTCCTGCAATCAGCGGCTCTCGGGCCCTTCGGAGGGCCCGGACGGGCCGGATTGCAGGAGTTGTGCGCGCCGGGGCCCAGGAAGCGGAGTGTCTGGGCCGGCTTCAGTGCGGAAGTCCTGCGTTCGGTCGCGGCGGGGCGACGCGAGACGCGAGGCGCGCAGGGAGAAAAGCAGAGGGGCGGATGCCGAAGCATCCGCCCCTCTTCAGGGATCCGGGCTCAGTAGTGGACCGAGACCTCGGTACCGCGGTAGGCCCAGTCGTACAGCTCCTTGGCCTGCGGGATGGTCATGTTGATGCAGCCGTGGCTCATCGGCGTGCCGAAGTTGTTGTGCCAGTACGTGCCGTGGAAGCCCTCGTCGCCGTTGAAGTACGCGACCCAGGGGACGTCCTTGGTGCAGTAGTCGTAGCCGGGGACGCAGCCCATGTCCTGCATCGCGGTCTTCCAGCCGATGCGGAAGTCACCGGTGTGGGTGGCGTGATCGCCCGCGCCCGACGAGATCGTGTACGTGCGGTACACCTGGCCGTTCTGCCACAGCGTGGTGGTCTGCGTGCTGAGGTTGACGTCGATGCGGCGCTCGGTCTTGGTGGTGTCGAACGGCGTCTCGGTCACGGGCAGGGCGTAGCGACCGTTGCCCTCGGCGAGCTGCTTCGCGAAGGCTGCGGCCACCCCACTGGTGTCGCCGAGCGCGCGGCCCGTCTGCCCCTCGGTGAGCGCCTTGATGACCTCTCCGCCGGTGTCGACGATCACGTCGGCGTTGACGGCGGCGCGGTCGACCGCACCCGGGAGGCCCGCGACGGCGGACTGGATCGCGGCCTGATCGGCCGAGATGGCGAAGTCGCCCTTGCCGTCGGGGGTGACCGTGAGCCACGAAGCGGCGGTCGCTCGGTCGACGGGGACGGTGCGCTCCTCGCCGACGTAGAAGCCGACCGAATCCAGGATGCCGTTGAGCGTGGCGACAGCGGCGCCGGCCTCGTCGGTCGAGACGGGGGCGTCGACGGGCACGAGGCTCGCGGTGACGGTCGCGGTGCTCTGGCCCGCGTCGAACGCGGACTGGAGGGCCGCTGTCACGGCGGCGACGTCGATGCCCTCGCCGGCTTCGGCGGGGGTGGCGACGTACGCCTGCGAGCCCGCGTCGTACGCGATGGAAGCGTCGACGGGCGCGCGGTAGGTGCCGGGGGCGCGGTTCTTCAGCGCGGTGGCGGCCTCGTCGGCGTTCACCTGCACCTGCACGCCGGTGCCCTCGGGGAACCACGAAGCGGGCTTCCACATGGGGTTGTCGGCGAAGGCCTTATCGGCGAGGGCGGCGGCGTCGACGGTCGCGCCGAGGTCGGCTCCCGTGACGGTGACAGCGCCGGCGGGGGAGTCGACGGTGATCGCGGTCTCGGCCAGGCGGTTCGAGATCGCCTGGGCGGCGGCGCCGGCGGTCAGGCCGCCGATCTGCACGCCCGCGACCGATGCACCCGGTGCGATCAGCACGAGGGAGGCGGCGATGAGAGCCACGGCCGTCGCGCCGGCGGGGATGCCGATCCAGAGGCCGGAACGGTTCTTGCGCTTCGTCGGCTCGGGCGGTGCCCAGGCGTAGGTCGCGCCGTCGGTGCCAGGTGCGCCGTCGGTCATAAGTCAAACCCCCCGATAGTCAGTCTTCCTATGCTACGAGCGGATGTTGCGCGTACACCGTGAGCAATATCACGGTCTGATCACGTCGGTGGCGCGACGCGGCCGGAACGGCCGCGCAACGCACCGCTCAGGGGGTGAAGACCTTGCCCGGATTCAAGATGCCGAGCGGGTCGAAGACCCGGGCGATGTCGCGCTGCAGAGTCCACTGGTCGTCGCCGAGCTCATCGGCGAGCCAGCGCCGCTTGAGCACGCCGATCCCGTGCTCTCCGGTGAGGGTGCCGCCCAGCGCCAGTGCCGCGCGGAAGAGTTCCTCCGCCGCCTCCCACACGATCGGCGGCACCTCGGGCCCCTCGAACACGAAGTTGGGGTGCAGGTTGCCGTCGCCCGCGTGGGCGACCGCGGGGATGACGAGGCCGAACTCGCGCTCGATCCGCGCAATCTCGTCGAACATGTCGGGCAGGGCGCTGCGCGGCACCGCCACGTCTTCGATGAGGGTCGTGCCGAGGGTCTCCATCGCGGGATGCATCGCGCGGCGGACGGCCAGCAGCGCCTCGCCCTCCGCTGCATCGGCGGCGACGGTCACCGTGCCTCCGGCGGCGCGCAGCACCTCGGCGACCGCGCGCGCCTCGTCGACGGCGACGGGTCCGTCGGTCTGCACGGTCAGCTGGGCGGCGCCGGCGACGGGGGCCGGCAGCGACAGCAGGCGGTGCACGGCCGCGAGGCTCGTGGCATCCATCAGCTCCATGATCGCGGGCTGGATACCGGATGCCGTGACCGCGGCCGACGCCACGGCCGCGGCCCGCACGCCCTCGAACAGGGCCGTGAGGGTCACGCGCTCGCCCTCGACGAGGCGACGGAGCTTGAGCGTCGCGCCGACGACGACACCGAGCGTTCCCTCCGACCCGATGACCAGGGAGGTCAGGTCGAGGCCGGTCACGCCCTTGACACTGCGGTGACCGAGGTGGAGGAGGCGCCCGTCGGCGAGCACCAGGTCGACACCGAGCACCGCGTCGCGCACCACGCCGTACTTCGCGCACAGCAGGCCGCCCGCGCCGGTGGCGATGTTGCCGCCGACGGTCGAGATGGCCCGGCTCGCGGGATCCGGCGCCCACCACACCCCGTGCGGTTCGAGCTGTGCGTTGAGATCGGCGTTCAGGATGCCGGGTTCGACGACGGCCAGCAGATCGTCGGGGCGCACCTCGAGCATGCGGTCCATGCCGCGCAGCGACAGGCTGATCTCGCCGCCGCCGGTGTTCGCGCCTCCGGCGAGGCCGGTGCCCGCTCCGCGCGGGACCACCGGGGTGCGGGTGGCCGTGGCGACGCGCATGACCGCTTGGACATCGGCGATGGATCCCGCGTGCACGACCGCGAGGGGGAGTCCCTCGGCGGCGTGGCCCGACTTGTCGGCCCGCGCGGCGTCGAGGGCCGCGGGCGAGGTGTCGACGCGCTCGCCGAGCTCGGCCCGCAGAAGCTCGAGCGTGCGGTCAGCCGCCGCCCGGGAGCGCGCGGACGGCGCGGAATCCGCCGTCCCGTCGGGCGTCATGCCAGGCGCCGGCGGCCGTTCAGAGCGCCTAGGACGACGGCGACGATCGCGAAGATGAGGCCGACCCAGGCCTGACCCATGCTCCACCAGGCCACCGTGGCGGCGGCGTAGACGAACAGTTCGACGAGGGCGCGCACGAACGGGTGCACGGCGAGAACGGCGCGCGGCGAGACGAAGAGCGCCCACACCAGGATCGCCAGGGCCGGGGCGCCGATGCCGGCCACGATGTTCCAGGGGAACGGCCAGGCCAGGAAGCCCCAGACCGCGAGGGTCACGAAGGCGAACAGGCCGCAGACGACGCTGCCGATCTCCCACGCCGACGGCCGGGGGCGCATGCCGGGAGCGAGAGGCGCCTGGGCGCGGACGTTGCGGGAGTCGGTCACCCCGCCATTTTACGCGGGCCTCGGGCCGCGGCATCCGCGATCCCTCGGCGTCGAGCCGACGGCGGCGCGATCGAGGCCCGGCCGAAGGGACCGGACCCCGGTGGGGCGGAACCTGTGGAGGAACGGTGGATGCCACGACGCGTGGGGCCGCGGGGGGTTTACCCGCTAAAGTGGCACCGTCGCGACTGGCGTTGAGGTGGGGAACCACCGGGGAGCGACCGCTTGACGGTATTCGACCGCACGCCTGGGTCGATGCGGTATCTACGCGGGCTCGCCGAGCCCGCGGCATCCGGAACCATCGTCAAGGAGATCGCATGACCGATCCGTACTTCAACGCCCCCCTCTCCGAGGTCGACCCCGAGATCGCCGAGGTCCTCGAGCGCGAACTCAACCGCCAGCGCGGCTTCCTCGAGATGATCGCGTCCGAGAACTTCGTCCCCGTGTCGGTGCTGCAGTCGCAGGGCTCGGTGCTGACCAACAAGTACGCCGAGGGCTACCCCGGTCGTCGCTACTACGGCGGCTGCGAAGAGGTCGACGTCGCCGAGTCGCTCGCCATCGAGCGCGCCAAGCAGCTGTTCGGCGCCGAGTTCGCCAACGTTCAGCCCCACTCGGGCGCCTCGGCCAACGCCGCGGTGCTGCACGCGATCGCCCGCCCCGGTGACACGCTGCTGGGCCTCGCCCTCGACCAGGGCGGTCACCTGACCCACGGCATGAAGATCAACTTCTCTGGCCGTCTGTACGACATCGTCGCCTACGGCGTCGACCCCGAGACCAGCATCATCGACATGGACGAGGTGCGCCGCCTCGCCCTCGAGCACAAGCCGAAGGTCATCATCGCCGGCTGGTCGGCCTACCCCCGCCAGCTCGACTTCGCCGCCTTCCGCGCGATCGCCGACGAGGTGGGCGCCCTGCTGTGGGTCGACATGGCGCACTTCGCCGGTCTCGTCGCCGCGGGCGTGCACCCCTCGCCGATCCCGCACGCGCACGTCGTCTCGACCACCGTGCACAAGACGATCGGCGGCCCGCGCTCGGGCCTCATCCTCACCAACGACGCCGACCTGGCCAAGAAGATCAACACCGCGGTCTTCCCCGGCCAGCAGGGCGGCCCGCTCATGCACGTCATCGCCGCGAAGGCGACGGCGTTCAAGCTCGCGATGACGCCCGAGTTCACAGAACGCCAGGAGCGCACCCTGCGCGGAGCGTCGATCCTCGCCGACCGCCTCACGCAGGACGACGTGAAGAACGCCGGCATCGCCGTGCGCTCGGGCGGCACCGACGTGCACCTCGTGCTCGTCGACCTGCGCGAGGCCGCGATCGACGGCAAGCAGGCCGAAGACCTGCTGCACGACATCCACATCACGGTCAACCGCAACGCGGTGCCGAACGACCCGCGTCCGCCGATGGTGACCTCGGGTCTGCGCATCGGCACGCCGGCGCTCGCGACCCGCGGCTTCGGCGACGCGGAGTTCACCGAGGTGGCCGACATCATCGCGCTCGCGCTGATCCCCGGCGCCGACGTCGAGGCCCTGCGCGCGCGCGTCGCGACCCTCGCCGACGCCTTCCCGCTGTACCCCGACCTGCAGCAGTGACCCCCGGCCGGGGCGGGGCTGCTGCGGCGGCCCCGTCCCGGTGGGCGGCCGCTCTTCGCGCGACGCCGGGTGCCGGCATCCGGCCCCCGCTTCCCGCCGCGCAGCCCGCGCGTCGCATTCGCGCGGCGCCCAGCCGCGACAAACGCTCTTTCTTCCGAAACACGGTGCGAGGCGGCGCGTCTCGACAGGATCGGCGTTTATCGCCGAGGGGTTGCGGGGCGGCGACTTCGCGACACCACGAACGACAGACACAGAACGAGGGATGCCATGACGGCGACGATTCTCGACGGTAAGGCCGCGTCGGCGGCGATCAAGGCGGAGCTCACCGAGCGCGTCGCGGCTCTGCGCGAACGCGGCATCGTGCCGGGCATCGCCACCGTGCTCGTGGGCGCCGACCCCGCTTCGCAGCTGTACGTCGGTATGAAGCACAAGCAGTCCGAGGCGATCGGCATGAACTCGATCCAGGTCGAGCTGCCCGCCGAGACCACACAGGAAGAGGTCGAGGCCGTCATCGACCGGCTCAACGCCGATCCCGCCTGCCACGGCTACATCGTGCAGCTGCCGCTGCCGAAGCACATCGACACCGATCGCGTCCTGGAGCGCATCGATCCGGCGAAGGATGCCGACGGCCTGCACCCCACGAACCTCGGTCGTCTGGTGCTCAACGTCAACGCCCCGATCCACACGCCCCTGCCGTGCACGCCGCGCGGGGTCATCGAGCTGCTGCTTCGCAACGACTACGACCTGAAGGGCAAAGAGGTCGTCGTCGTCGGCCGCGGCGTCACGATCGGCCGCTCGATCGGGCTGCTGCTGACCCGCCGCGAGATCAACGCCACCGTGACCCTCACCCACACCGGCACCGCCGACCTGGCGAAGCACCTGCGGGAGGCCGACGTGATCGTCGCCGCCGCGGGCGTGAAGCACATCGTGCGCGCGGAGGATGTCAAGCCCGGCGCGGCCGTCCTCGACGTGGGTGTCACGCGCGAGACCGACCCCGAGACCGGTAAGTCGCGCGTGTACGGCGACGTGCACCCCGACGTCGCCGACGTGGCCGGCTTCGTCTCGCCGAACCCCGGCGGTGTCGGACCCATGACCGTGGCCCTGCTGATGACCAACGTCGTCGAGGCGGCGGAGCGCGCCACCACCCCCTGACGGTGAACCACGCCATGCCGCCGGTTGAACAGACGGAGCGTCGCACGCAATGGGGAGGCGCGAGCGCGTGCGACGTGGCAAGGTTTTCTCATGACTGAGTCCGTGCTGAACGACCTCCTCCGCCGCGTCACCGAGAGCGGCCTGCTCGAAGACGCCCAGATCGACGAAGACAGCGTCATCGGTTCCGGACACCTGGATGCCGCCGGCGTCGAGGTGGAGGTCGACCTCGACCCCGAGATCGACGAAGAAGAAGCCCCCGACCTCGACGCGATCACGAGCAACCTCAAGGACGTGCTCTCGGTCGGCGAGGAGCGCTGGCGCGCCATCGTCGAAGAGATCTCGAGCGACATCGAGGACGCGCTCGATGACGACGAGCTCGATGCCGACGTCGACCTGCGCACCGACCTCGAAGCGATCGGCGTGGGCGTGTTCGCCGACGCGATCATCGTGGTCTTCGCCGGTCAGACCTCGTTCCCCGACGCTCTCGTGCACGTGCAGCTCACGCCCGAGCTCGAGGTCGAGGACATCGAGATCATCGGCGACGACGACGAAGACGACGACGAAGACGCCGACGAGGACTGACTCCCGTTCGAAAGGGCCGCGCCGCATCGGCGCGGCCCTTTCGCGTTCTCAGGCGGTGCCGCCGAGGGAGGCCTTCATCGACGTGATCCGCGCCTGCTCGTCGAAGTCGAAGGTGACCGAGCCGGACGAGTCGGATAGGACGGCGCCCGAGAACGCCTCGTCGGTCCACGTCATGGTCCACCCGGCCAAGCGCGCGAGGTTCCACACGGCTCCGCGCGGATCGGCGGGCGTCGTGGTCGACAGGATGCGTGGCATCCGGATCATCGCTTCGGCGACGGTCAGCGCGGGCAACGGGGCATCGAGAAGCAGCACCGCGCGCGTGCCGGATTCACCCGAGGGTGCGGAGTAGTACGCCGAGCGGCCGGTGATGTCGACGGCCGCTCCGGCGATCTCGTGCGACACCTGCGCGATCCAGTCGGCGTCGCCCGGGGCATCCGCGGGGAACGGAACCTCGGGTGAGGTGAGCTCGGCGATCCCGTGGGTCTCGCCGTAGGCGCGCAGCTGCGCGGCCACTCCCTGATCGCCGCCTCCCGCGGGGTGCGCCCACCCCCACAGGACGGAGCGGGGACCGGGGGCGATCGACGCGATGAGGTGCGCGCCGCAGACGAATCGGCGGGTCGGGTCGGTGGTCGACGAGAACGCGAACGTCCCCGTCGCGAGGTCGACGTCCCATCGGTGGTCGCCGAGCTCCTCAGCCGCCTGGCCCAGTGCGTCCTGGCGGAGGGCGGTGAAGAACGAGGCGCGATCGGCGAGAGCCCGGAGAGTCGGATAAGTCGTCACCGCTCCACGCTAGACCGGTCGCTCGGAATCGCACGGACGAAACGAGGACCGGCCGTCGACACGACGACGGGCCGGGCGAACCATCGCCCAGCCCGTCGTCGAGTCGAAGATGTCGTCGGCGCTCAGACGATCGCGGCGCGCAGCTCCGCGGCGGCGGCGCCCACATCGGGGGCGCTGTAGATGGCGCTGCCGGCGACGGCGACCTGGGCGCCCGCCTTCTGCACGTCGGCGATGCTCGACGCGTTGACGCCCCCGGCGACCGAGAACGGCACGCCTGAGGCTTCTCCGTCGCGCAACAGCGTGGCGAAGGTGAAGCCCTCCTCGGCCTGCTCGTCGAGCCCGGCGTGCATCTCGACGAACTCGACGCCGAGGGCGATGACCTCCTTCGCGCGGGCCGGCTTGTCGGCGACCCCGATGAGGTCGACGACGACGCCCTTGCCGTGCTTCTTGGCGGCGGTGACGGCGCCGACGATCGTGCTGTCTCCGGCGCTGCCGAGCACCGTCACGAGGTCGGCGCCGGCGCCGAAGGCGATGTCGGCCTCGAGCTCGCCGGCATCCATCGTCTTCAGATCGGCGAAGACGATCTTGTCGGGGTGCGCCTTCTTGATCGCGGTGATGGCCGACAGGCCCTCGCTCTTGATGAGCGGGGTGCCGAGCTCGAGGATGTCGACGTGCGGGGCCGCGGCGGCGGCGAGGTCGAGGGCGGCCTCGGTGGAGAGGGTGTCCATGGCGAACTGCAGCTTCATTCGGGGGTCCTGACTGTCGGGGTGGAGGGTCATTCGAGGTTCGCGTGGCGGGGCCACAGGTCGTCGGCCGAGAGGCCCGAGCGCTGCCAGAGCGCGTCGAACATCGCGTCGCCGACGAGCACGACGGCCTGCTCGAACAGGCCGCCGGCGAATTGGGTGGAAGCCGTGCCCGAGCGATCGAGCTTCGTCGCGGCGGGGACCACGACGAGGGCGTCCGCCGCCTGCCCGAGGGGCGAGTCGGGAGCGGTGGTGATCGCCACGATGCGGGCGCCGACCTCGGTGGCCGTCTCGACGGCGCGGACGATCGCGGTCGTCGTTCCCGAGCCGCTGGCGGTGAGCAGCACATCCCCGGCGCGGATCGCGGGGGCGGTGGTCTCGCCGACGACGTGCACGGCGAGGCCGAGGTGCATGAGGCGCATCGCGGTCATCTGCAGCGCGAGGCCCGAGCGGCCGGCGCCGAGGACGAACACGCGGTCGGCGCCGGCCAGCACCTCGAGCACGTCGTCCGCGCTGTCACCGGTCGCGAGGCGATCGACGACGGAGGTCAGCTCACCCGCGATGCGGGAGAGGGATGCCGCGATGCCGGCGTCGGGGGAAGTCATGGCTCCATGATTCGCCGGGGGAGCGGGGCGCGTGGCCGGTCGACGGCACAGGTTGACCTACCCGATCGGGTAGGTGTTCCTCGTGGGCTAGGTTGGGGCGAGTGAACCCGTCCGCCGAGTGGTCGTCCCCCGCGTCTCGCGCCCTCGTCATCGAGCACGAACGCATCGTCGCCGAGCAGGCCGACCGCCACGCCGTGACGCTCGAATCGGTGCTGGCGATCCTGCGCTCCACGCGCCTCGACGACCGGGCGGCCCGCGCCCTGGCCGTGGAGACCGCGGCCGCCGCCCTCGTCGTGCTGCGGACGTCGACCGATCAACAGCGCAGCGCCCTGCTGGAGCCCGTCACCGGGGCCTTCGCCCGGTTGCGCACCGACCTTCGCCCGCTCGTTCGACACGGCGACCTCGACGTGCAGTTCGTCGAACCGCCGGCGACCGGGCGCGCCCTGCCGGGTGAAGTCGCGCACGAGGCCCGGGCGATCGTCCGCAGCGCCGTGCTCGCCCTGCTCGATCGGGGCACTCCGCACCGCGTGCGCATCCAATGGGATTGCGACGGGCTCAACCTGCTGATCGGCATCCGCGACGACGGAGCAGGCACCCTCACCGCTCACGACGACTCGCTGGGACCGATCGTCGAGCGGGTCAGCGCACTCAACGGGGCGTTCGACGTCGCCTCGACCCCCGGGTGGGGGTCGGAGCTCTCGGTCGTCCTGCCGCTCGATCCGCCGCCGCGTCCCGACTTCCTCGACGAAGCGGTCGACCTCAGCCCCCGCGAGAGCGAGGTGCTCAGCCTGGTCGTGGCCGGCTCACGCAACCGCGCGATCGCCGAACGCCTCGGCATCAGCGAGAACACCGCGAAGTTCCACGTGTCGAATCTGCTGCGCAAAGCCGGCGTCTCCACGCGGGCCGAGCTCGCGGCCCTCGGGACGGCGCGCGCTCAGTAACTGTCGCGCTGCTCCGCGCGGGCGGTGACGAACCGCGCCGCCAGTGCCTCCGACGCGCGGGCGAGCAGAGCCACGTCTGCGCCGACCGCGACGAAATCCGCGCCGGCGTCGAGGTAGGCCTCGGCCACCGCGGGGTCGAAGGCGTTCACGCCAACGGGGGTCCCGGCATCCGCCGCTGCGGCGAACACGCGATGCACCGCGGCCACGACGTCGGGGTGCGACTGCTGCCCGAGCAGGCCCATCGAGGCCGAGAGGTCGCTGGGGCCGACGAAGACGGCATCCACCCCCTCGACCGCGGCGATCGCGGCGGCGTTGTCGACGCCCGCCGTCGTCTCGATCTGCACCGTGAGCGAGACGTGCTCGGCGGCCTCGGCGAGATAGCCGTCGACCCGGTTCCAGCGGGCGCTGCGGGCGAGGGCACTGCCGACCCCGCGCACGCCCTGGGGCGGGTAGCGCGTGGCGGCGACCGCGGCGCGCGCTTCGTCGGCGGTCGAGACCATCGGCACGATGAGGTTCTGCGCGCCCAGATCGAGCGCCCGCTTGATGGTCACGGGGTCGTTCCACGGCACGCGCACGACTGCGGTGACCGGATAGGCGGCGGCCACCTGCAGCTGAGTCAGCACCGACTCGAGCGAGGTCGCGGAGTGCTCCATGTCGAGCAACAGCCAGTCGAGGCCCGAGCCCGCGGCGATCTCGGTGATCGTGGCGTTTCCCGAGCACACCCACATGCCCGCGAGGGGGCGATCGGATGCCGCGAGGGCGGCCCGGAAAGTCGGGGTCAGACGAAGCGGCACGAGATCGTTCCCATCGGTCCGTAATCGCACAGCACGTCGTCGCCCTGCGACACCCACATCGGGCGCGTGAACGATCCTGCCAGGATGATCTCTCCCGCCTCCAGGCGCGCGCCGTGCTGGTGGAACTTGTTCGCGAGCCACGCCACCCCGGTCGCCGGGTGGCCGAGGACGCCCGCGGCGACGCCGGTCTCTTCGATCTCGCCGTTGCGGCTCAGCACGCCCGGGACCCACCGCAAGTCGATCTCGTCGGGACGCTTGCGCACGTCGCCGAGCACCATCGCCCCGTAGGCGGCGTTGTCGCTGATCGTGTCGACGATCGTGCGGCCCTCGAGCTCGATGTGCGAGTTGAGCACCTCGAGCGCGGGCACGGCGTAGTCGATCGCGGCGAGGGCGTCGTCGAGCGTGCAGTCGGGACCCTCGAGCGGGGTCTTCAGCACGAACGCGAGTTCGACCTCGATGCGCACGTTCGAGAACAGGGCGACCGGGATCTCGTCTCCCGAGCGGTAGACCGTGTCATCGAACATCACGCCGTAGTCGGGCTCGGTGATGCCCGTCGCCTGCTGCATCGCCTTCGACGTCAGGCCGATCTTGCGCCCGACGAGGGTGCGACCGGCGGCGATCTGCGTATCGCGCCAGCGGCCTTGGATCGCGTAGGAGTCTTCGACCACGGCATCCGGATACCTCGCCGTGATCCGCGGGATCACCGCGTGCGCGCGATCGGCCTCGGCGAGCTCGGCCGCGATGGCGTCGATCTGTGCGTCGGTGAGCATGGGGTCTCCTTGGTTGGTCTCACGAACCTCGTCCCACTTCTGGTGGAGCGTGTCCCAAATTCGGCTGGCTGAGGGGTGTCCAACCAGCCGAAAGTGGGACATGGGTGGGCTGGACGGCCTGCGGCTGTGCACGCGTCCCACTTTTGGTGGAGCGTGTCCCGAATTCGGCTGGGTGAGAGGGGCTCAGACCGCCATAAGTGGGACATGGGGGCGGGTGCTGGCTGGGGCGCTGGCGCTGGCTGGGGCGCTGGCGCTGGCGGGCTGGCGGCTCAGAGCTGGTTGCCCAGCTTGAACTCGCCCGATCCGACCTCTTCGGGGGCGCGGGTGTAGCTGAAGCCGTCGGCGCCGATGGTCACGGCCATCTCGCTCGAGTCGGTGCGGGCGCGCACCGGCTGCGGGTTGCCGTCGAGGTCGAGCACGAGCGAGCCCTCCGTGTACCACGACGGCACGACGGGGTTGCCCCACCAGTCGCGGCGCTGGTTGTCGTGGACGTCCCAGGTGATGACGGGGTTGTCGGGGTCGCCGGTGTAGTAGTCCTGCGTGTAGACCTCGACGCGGTGCCCGTCGGGGTCGCGCAGGTACAGGTAGAACGCGTTCGAGACGCCGTGGCGACCGGGGCCGCGTTCGATGGCATCCGATCGACGAAGGGCGCCGAGCTTGTCGCAGATCGCGAGGATGTTGTGCTTCTCGTGCGTCGCGAAGCACACGTGGTGCATGCGGGGGCCGTCGCCGCCCGTCATGGCGGTGTCGTGCACGGTGGGCTTGCGGCGCATCCAGGCCGCGTAGACGGTGCCCTCTTCGTCCTGGATGTCCTCGGTCACGCGAAAGCCGAGCGACTGCATGAAGTTCACCGCGCGCGGCACGTCGGGGGTGATCTGGTTGAAGTGGTCGAGACGCACGAGCTCGCCGGGGGAGTGCAGGTCGTAGCGCCACGACAGGCGCTCCTGGTGCTCGGTGTCGAAGAAGAACTCGTACGGGAAGCCGAGGGGGTCGACCACGCGCACCGAGTCGCCGATGCCCTTCGTGAAGCCGTTCGGCTCGCGGCGCACGTCGCAGCCGAGCTCCTCGTAGAACGCGACGGCCTTGTCGAGGTCGTCGGCGCTGCGCACGCGGTACGAGAACGTCGCGACGGCCGCGACCGGCCCCTGACGCAGCACCAGGTTGTGGTGGATGAACTCCTCGGTCGAGCGGAGGTAGATCGCCTCGTCGTTCTCTTCGGTGATGTGCAGGCCGAGGACGTCGACGTAGAAGACACGGGATGCCGCGAGGTCGGTCACCACGAGCTCCATGTACGCGCAGCGCAGGATGTCGGGTGCGGGTGAGGTGGGCGTGGGGATGGGGTTGTCCGACTGGATCGGTGCCTCTTCGGTCACCCAGAACCCGGAGGAGGTCTTCTGTTCTTCGGTGTGTTTTGCCATGGTTCGCGTCCTTGCGTGTGTGTCGGCGTCTCGGGGGTCGGGCGGGCTCAGTGCGCCTGCGCCTTGCCGAAGGTGGGGTTGTGGGCGCCGCCGAGCGTGATGTGCACGGCCTGCTGGTCGGTGTAGAAGTCGATCGAGCGGTAGCCGCCCTCGTGGCCCAGGCCCGAGGCCTTCACGCCGCCGAAGGGGGTGCGCAGGTCGCGGACGTTGTTGGAGTTCAGCCACACCATGCCGGCCTCGACGTTCTGCGCGAACAGGTGCGCGCGCGTGAGGTCGTTGGTCCAGACGTAGGCGGCCAGGCCGTACTTCGTGTTGTTGGCCAGTGCGAGGGCCTCGTCATCGGTGTCGAAGGGGGTGATCGCGACGACGGGGCCGAAGATCTCCTCCTGGAAGATGCGCGCGTCGGGCGCCACGTCGGCGAAGACCGTGGGGCGCACGAAGTTACCCTCGTCGAAGCCCTCGGGGCGGCCGCCGCCGGCGACCAGGCGTCCCTCGGTCTTGCCGAGCTCGACGTACGACATGACCTTGGCGTAGTGCTCGGGGTGCACGAGGGCGCCGACCTCGGTGTCGGGGTCGTCGGGGAAGCCGACCTTCACGCGGTCGGCCTGAGCGGCGTAGCGCTCCACGAACTCGTCGTAGACCGAGCGCTCCACGAGGATGCGGCTGCCCGCGGTGCAGCGCTCGCCGTTGAGCGAGAAGACGCCGAAGATGGTCGCGTCGATCGCGGCGTCGAGGTCGGCGTCGGCGAAGACGATGGCCGGGCTCTTGCCCCCCAGCTCCATCGAGAGGCCCTTCAAGAACGGCGCCGCGTTGGAGAAGATCAGCTGACCCGTCGAGCTCTCGCCGGTGAACGAGATCAGCGGCACCTCGGGGTGCTTCACGAGCGCGTCGCCGGCGTCTTCACCGAGGCCGTTGACGAGGTTGAACACGCCCTCGGGCAGGCCCGCCTCCTCGAAGATGCCGGCCCACAGCGACGCCGACAGGGGCGTGAACTCGGCCGGCTTGAGGACCACGGTGTTGCCGGTGGCGAGGGCGGGGCCGAGCTTCCACGACTCGAGCATGAAGGGGGTGTTCCACGGCGTGATGAGGCCCGCGACACCGATTGGCTTGCGGTTGACGTAGTTGAGCTGACGGCCCGGCACCTTGAAGGCGTCGTCGGTCTGGGCCACGATCAGGTCGGCGAAGAAGCGGAAGTTCTCGGCCGCGCGCCGGGCCTGACCGAGCGCCTGCGTGATCGGCAGGCCCGAGTCGAACGACTCGAGCTCGGCAAGGCGCTCGTCGCGGGACTCGACGATGTCGGCGATGCGGTGCAGCACGCGCGAGCGCTCGCGCGCCAGCATCCGGGGCCAGGGTCCCTCGGTGAAGGCCTTGCGTGCGGCCGCGACGGCGAGGTCGATGTCGGCCTTCTTGCCGGCGGCGGCCCGCAGGTAGGTCTGGTTGGTCACCGGGTCGAGCACGTCGAAGGTGTCGCCGTCGACCGAGTCGACGAACCGGCCGCCGATGTAGTGCTGGATGCGCTCGGGCAGATCGGCCGGTGTGCGGCGGGCGGTGGTGAGCGGGGTGGTCATGGGTGCTCCTTCGGTGAAGAGGGGTGGATGCCGGGTGGCAGGCGATCCGCGACGGCGATGTCGTCGGGGCGCGGGGTCATGGCATCCGGAAGGGTCTTTCGAGGTCAGAAAGCGGGGAGGCCGAGCACTTCGTCGGGGTGCTCGTGGATCATGTAGGCGTCGAGGGTGGCTGAGCGGTGTCGGCGCGAGACCTTCTCGATCTCGGCCAGGGGAGCGCCGTTCTCGATGAGGACGAGGATGTTCTCGTGCTCGCGCACCGACTCCGCGGCACGGCCCGGCACGAAGCTGAACGTGGAATCGCGCAGGTGCCCGAGGCGCGCCCACTCGGCCTGCACGAGCTCGAGCATGCGCGGGTTGGCGCACTTCTCGAACAGGATCGCGTGGAACTCCTGGTTGAGCGCGGTGAAGGCACGCGGGTCGAAGTGCTCGAGCGTCTCGACCATCAGCTCGTTGACCTGGCGGGCACGGCGCACGTCGTCGGCGGTGAGCGCGCGCGCCGACAGGGCCGTCGCGGCCCCCTCGAGCAGACTGAGGGCCTGCATGCTGAAGCGGTAGGCGGTGTCGTCGACCATCGACACGCGCGCGCCGACGTTGCGCTCGAACATCACCAGGCCCTCGGCCTCGAGCTGGCGGATCGCCTCGCGCACCGGCACGACGCTCATGTCGAGTTCGCCGGCGATCGAGCCGAGCACCAGGCGGTAGCCGGGGGTGAAGTCCTGCGAGGCGATGCGCTGCTTGATCCAGTGGTACGCCTGCTGCGACTTGCTCCTGCTGGCGGTGACGTCGCTCATCGGGTGACCTCGCTCTCGTACCGGGCGCGCCATTCGGCGTTCATCGGGAACAGCCCCTCGATCGGGTGACCGGATGCCACCTGACCGGCGATCCACGCGTCTTCGGTCTCTTGCGCGAGGGCGGCGTCGACCACCTCTTCGGCGATCGCGGGCGGGATGACGATCACGCCGTCGCCGTCGCCCACGAGGATGTCGCCGGGCTCGACGGTGGTGCCGCCGCAGCCGACGGCGACGTCGGTCTCCCACGGCACGTGGCGGCGACCCAGGACGGCCGGGTGCGGGCCCGCGGTGAAGACGGGGATGCCCACCGCGGCCACGGCCTCGGCGTCGCGGACCCCGCCATCGGTGACGATCGCCGCGGCCTTCCGGGCGTGCGCGCGGATCGCGAGGATGTCGCCGAGCGTGCCCGATCCGGTCTCGCCGCGTGCCTCGATGACGATGACCTCGCCCTCGCCGACCGCGTCGAACGCGCGCTTCTGGGCGTTCTGTCCGCCGCCGTGCGAGGCGAAGAGGTCTTCGCGGTGCGGGACGAAGCGCAGCGTCCGCGCCGTGCCGACGAAGCGACTGCCGGGGGTGAGCGGGTGCACGCCGTCGATGGTGACGTCATTGAGGCCGCGCTTGCGCAGCTGCCCGCTGAGGGCGGCGACCGGGACGCGCGAGAGCTTGTCGCGCAGGGCGGGGGAGAGGACGGGGGCCGGAGGGGTGAGCCCGGCCGCCTCGGCCGAGCCCCACGCCTCGGTGCGCTGGGTGTCGTCGACCGCGGGGAGCGAGCCGATCGCGGGGTCGAAAGACTGCGCGCCCTGGGTCACGGTCGTGCGGAGCCGGCCGGTCGAGTGAGCGCCGGCATCCACCTGCACGTCCACCACATCTCCGGGCACGACCACCGACGAGCCGGCCGGCGTGCCGGTGAGGATCACGTCGCCGGTCTCGAGGGTGAAGTGCTGCGAAAGGTCGGCGACGATCTGGGCGAGCGGGAAGATGAGGCCCGCCGTCGAGTCGTCTTGCACGAGGTCGCCGTTCACCCAGGTGCGCAGGCGCAGGGCGGTGGGATCGACCTCGCGGGCGTCGATGAGCGCGGGACCGAGCGGGGTGTAGCCGTCGCCGCCTTTGGAGCGGACGTTCGAGCCCTTGTCGTTCGCGCGGAGGTCGTACAGGCCGAAGTCGTTCGCGGCGGTGACGGATGCCACGTGCGACCACGCGGCATCCGGGGTCACCCACCGCGCGGGCTCGCCGATGACGAGCGCGATCTCCCCCTCGAAGGCGAGGAGTTCGGTGCCGGCCGGGCGGACGATCTCGGCGCCGGACGCGGCGAGCGAGCTCGACGGCTTGAAGAAGTACGACGGGGCGGCGGGGCGGCGTCCGCGCTGATCGGCGCGCGAGGCGTAGGAGAGGTGGACGGCCACGATCTTGCCGGGGCGCGCACCGAGGGCGGTGAACCGGGGGTCGGTGTCGGTCATGGATGCTCCCTTGCGTCGTATTCGAAATCGTATACGATGACCAACGCCCCAGCAACACCACGCCTCGTCGCCGACGACGACGTCCCGGGGTTTGACGATGACGTCTCGAAGGAGTCCCCATGTCCCGCTCTCAGCCGCAGGGCTTCACGCCCACCGGCACCATCTCCACCCCGAAGGACCGCCGCCGCGTGGTCTTCGCCACCGTTGTCGGCACCACCGTCGAGTGGTACGACTTCTTCCTCTACGCCTCGGCCGCCGGTCTCGTGTTCGGCCAGCTGTTCTTCGCGCCCGCCGGCCCCGGGATCGCGCAGATCCTGTCATTCCTCACGGTGGGTCTGAGCTTCCTGTTCCGTCCGCTCGGCGCCTTCCTCGCCGGGCACCTCGGCGACAAATACGGTCGCCGCGTCGTGCTCATGCTGACGCTCATCATGATGGGCGCCTCGACCACGCTCATCGGCGTGCTGCCGACCTATGAGGTCATCGGCGTCGCCGCCCCCGTGCTGCTCATCCTCCTGCGCGTGCTGCAGGGCATCTCGGCCGGTGGCGAGTGGGGTGGCGCAGTGCTCATGGCCGTCGAGCATGCGCCGAAGACCAAGCGCAGCCTCTTCGGCGCTTCGCCGCAGCTCGGCGTTCCCCTCGGCCTGCTGCTCGCGAGCGGCATGCTCGCGCTCATGGCGCTGATCGCCCCGGGTGACGCCTTCCTCGCGTGGGGCTGGCGCGTGCCGTTCCTGCTGTCGTTCGTGCTGATCCTCGTCGGCTACTACGTGCGCAAGAAGGTCGAGGAGAGCCCGGTGTTCGTCGAGCTCGCCGAGCGCAAGGAGCAGACCCGGATGCCGATCGTGCAGCTGTTCCGCAAGCACTCGCTGCTCGTGATCATCGCCGCGTTCGTCTTCGCCGGCAACAACGCCGTGGGCTACATGACCACCGGCGGCTACATCCAGCGCTACGCGACCAACCCCGACGGCCCTCTGGGGCTCGCGACCGCCGACGTGCTCGGCGCCGTGACGCTCTCGGCCGTGACGTGGCTGATCTTCACGTGGCTCGGCGGGTGGCTCGGCGACAAGATCGGGCGCCGCAACACCTACATCATCGGCTGGATCTCGATGCTCGTCGCGATCATGGCGCTGTTCCCGCTGGTCAACTCCGGCAGCATCGTGCTGCTGGCAGTCGGCCTCATGCTGCTCACCGTCGGCCTCGGCCTGACCTACGGGCCCCAGGCGGCGCTGTACGCCGAGCTGTTCCCGGCATCCATCCGCTTCTCGGGGGTGTCGATCGCCTACGCCATCGGCGCGATCCTGGGTGGCGCCTTCGCCCCGACGATCGCGACGGCGCTCGTCGACGCGACGGGGACGACCGTGTCGGTCACGGTGTACCTGGCGATCATGGCCGTGCTCGGTCTCGTCGCGACGCTGCTGCTGCGCGACCGCAGCGGCATCCCGTTGGGTCCTGATCACGAGGCCGAGCAGGAGGCGAGCCCGATCCGCGGGCTGTCCAAGGTCTGACCCGATCGAACGGCCCTGTCGCGCTCCGGCGCGGTGGGGCCGTTCGGCGTTGCGCGGCGCGCGGTTCAGGGCCGCGGCCGGGCTCAGCGGCCCCGGCGGGGCTTATGTGCCTGAGATGGTCGGTGTTGCCCGGGCCGGCTGGCCGTTCAAGGCAAGTGAGCGCTCGGCCTGTCGGTTGGTTTGCCTCAGATGGTCGGTGCTGCTCGGGCCGGCGGCCATTCGAGGCAAGTGAGCGTGTGGCCTGTCGATTGGTTTGCCTCGGTTGGGCGGTGTTGCCCGGGCTGTTGGCCATGTGGGGCAAGTGAACGCTTGGCCCGTCAATTGGTTGCCTGAGATGGGCGGTGTTGCTCGGGCCAACGGCCATTCGAGGCAAATGAACGCGGGGCCCGTCGATTCACTTGCCCTGGATGGTCGGTCGGTGTTGCTCGGGCCGGCGGCCCATCGAGGCACGTGAGCGGATGCCGTGGCTCGAACAGCGTGGGGCGCCCGGCCGACGGCGCGCGTCAACCGAGGCGCGGTCCGCGGGAGAGCGCCGCGCGCGCCCTCATCGCGAACTCCTCCCGGTGCTGCGCGAGGTCGGACGCGGTCACGCGAATGATGCGCCATCCGAGGTCGGCGAGCATCTCGTAGCGCCGGATGTCGCGTGCCCACTGCCGCGGGTCCGTGAGGTGCTGCTCGCCTTCGTACTCGAAGCCCACCTTGCGCTCCGGAAACGCGAGGTCGACGAGGGCTACGACCTCGCGCTCGACGACCACGGGGTGATTCAGCGACGGTTCGGGCAGGCCCGCGGCCAGAAGCAGGAGTCTGGTCTGGGTCTCTTTCCTCGACCGTGAGCGAGTACGCACCAGAGGAAGTGCTGCGCGCAGCGAAGCGGCACCCCGCCGCCGCCCCGCCTCGAGAGCTGCCGTGAGCTCGGCGATCGTCGCGAGCGCTGGTGGGTCATCGGAGCGCATGGGCTCGCGCACCAATGCATCGCCGAGCGCGACCAGGTCGTCCCGCTGCAGCAGGGCGCCCATCATGGCCCAGGTCGTTGCGGGGCTCGTCACCCGCAGCCCGCTCACGGGTTCGATGCGGACACTGCCCATCCCCTCGGTGAGCGAGATGCCGCGCACTCCGCGCGCCCTGCCTGCGCGAGCGGGCAGGAGCACTCCGACATCGAGGGGACGCTCGACGAGCCGGTCCGGTCCGTCGCGGAGGTGGAAAACCGATGAGGGCAGCGGCGCGCCCCACGCCACGGCCGCGGCGACCAGACAGAAGAACTCGCACTCCCGCATGCGTGCGGCGTAAGCGGCTGACCGTCGTCGAACGGATGCCTCGAACGCATCGTCCGGCCGAGCAGAGCGCGTCCGTACTCCGTGGAAAGGAGAGCAGAGGTCGGCAGCCCGAAGCCGACTTCGCGGCACCCCGAGATTCCTCGCCGCAGAGACCGAGAAGGACTCGGGTAGCTCGACGGGAAGGGGAGCAGCTCTCACCCCCGAAACATCGCACACCGCGCATGGCCGTCGGCGCGGCATCCGCGATCTGTGGATAACAGGGCGGGTCCTCGGCGCAACGCGCCGTCTGCCCGGGGGGTCGTTTTCCTCAGATGGTGGTTCGGTCCGCTTCATGCCGACCACCTGCGGCAAGCGACATCTCTCGCCCACGTCGTTTGCCTGACATGGTCGCCGCGTGCGCGTGGGGTCGACCATTTGCGGCAAGCGAGAATTTTGTCGCCTGCGTCATTTGCCTCATATGGTCGCCGCGTGCGCGTGGGGTCGACCATCTGCGGCAAACGATTGCCCGGGGCCCAGCGTCGCGCGCGTCGCCTTTCCGTCCCGCGTGCGCGACGGAGACCACCCGCGCCGATCGCCCAGCATCCCGGTCAGCGCGGGCCGGACCTCAGATCGAGCGGTCGGGCGTCAGGATGCCGCGCGGGTCCAGCGCGGCCTTGATCGCCCGCTGCACGTCGAGAGCCACGGCATCCTGCTGCCAGGGGAGTTCGTGGCGTTTGACCGACCCGATGCCGTGCTCGCCCGAGATGGTGCCGCCGAGTGAGAGGGCGAGGCGCGTGATGTCGTCGATCACGAGCTCGGCCGCGGCGTACTCCTTGGGGCTCTCGCCCGCCTCGACCGTCGGGTGCAGGTTGCCGTCGCCCGCGTGCGCGACCACGGCGATGCGGCGGCCGTGGCGCTCGGCCAGCTCGCCGATGCCGCGGAACACCGTCGCCAGTTGCGCGACCGGCACGCCGACGTCGCACGACACCCGCAGTCCCTGCGCGGTGAGCGCGGGGTTCGCCAGGCGACGGGCTTCGAGCAGGCTGTCGGAGTCGCTGATCTCGGTCTCCGCGGCGCCGTGCTCACGGCAGAGCGCGGCGATGGCCTCGGCGGTGTCGAGCGCTGCAAAACCGACGGTCTGACCGACCAGCATGGCCGCGCCGGGCGAGGGGAGGCCGCTCGGGTGGAACGCCTCGATGATCTCGACGCTGCGCGCATCGATCAGCTCGAGCACCTCGGGGGCGGCCGGGCCCGACACGATCGCGGTGACCGCGCGGCCGGCATCCTCGATGTCGTCGAAGCTCGCGCGGAAGGTGCGGGGCTGCCCGGGCAGCACGGGCTTGAGGCGCACGGTCGCGGCGGTGATCACGCCGAGCGTGCCCTCCGACCCCGTGAACAGGCTGGTCAGGTCGTAGCCGGTGGTGTTCTTGCGCGTGCGCGTGCCGGTGCGCATCACGCGGCCGTCGGCGAGCACGATCTCGAGGGCCGCGACGACGTCGGTGGTCACGCCGTGGGCGACGCAGCGCAGGCCCCCGGCGTTCGTGGCGATGTTGCCGCCGATCGTCGACAACTGCGCGCTCGCCGGGTCGGGCGGGAAGAACAGGCCGTGCGCGAGGGCGGCGGCATCGAGATCCGCCGTGATCACCCCCGCCTCGACGTCGGCGAGACGGTTGTCGACGTCGATGTCGACGATGCGGTTCATCGCCTCGAGCGAGACGACCAGACCGCCGGCGTACGCCACGGCCCCGCCGGAGAGCCCGGTGCCCGCTCCGCGGACGGAGACCCGGATGCCGCGGGCGTGCGCCCACGCGAGAGCCGTCGACACGTCGCCGGTCGAGGTCGCCCGCACGACGGCGAGGGGCAGCCCCTCGGGTTGCGCGCGCGAACTGTCGACGGCGTAGGCGGCGAGGCTGTCCGCGTCGGTGAGGAGGCGGTCGCCGAGGGCGGTGCGGAGGTCGCCGAGGGTGTCGGTCGGGGTGTCCGCGGCGGACGCGGTCGAGGCGTCGTGCCCTGCGCCAGCAGCACCCGCGGGCCTGTGCCCGGCGGCGCCCGCGAAGCCCGGTACGGGACCGGCCCCCGCCGCGGACTCGTTCACGAGTTCACCTTGATGATCTCGCGCTGGTACGGCGCGATGACGGCGCCGCTGATGCGCAGGTCGAGCAGCAGGAACGGCCGCTCGGCGGGGTCGCGGCGGGTCCACTCCGCCAGCGCCTCGAGATCGGCGACCTCGCGTACCACCACGCCCTCGGCGCCGAAGCCGCGGGCGACCGCGGCGAAGTCGACCTCGGGGATGAGCATCGGCTCGCGGGCGAGGCCCTTCAGGCCGTAGAGGTTGATCTCGGCGCCGTAGGCGGCGTCGTTCCACACCACCGCGATGCCGTGGCCGGCGGCCGTGCGCACGGCGCTCTCGAGGTCGGCGATCGCCATGAGGCCACCGCCGTCGCCGGTGGTGAGAACGACCGTCGCGTCGGGGCGGGCGGCGATCGCTCCCGCGACCGAGGGGAAGCCGAGGCCGATCGACTGGTACGCGGTGCCGACCATCATCACGCGGTCGGGGGAGGCGACGGGCCAGTACATGTTCGACCAGCCGAGGAAGTGTCCGCCGTCCGAGACGACGACACGGTCCTCGGGCAGCAGCTCACCGATCCGTGCGGCGGCGGAGCGGGGGTCGAGTCGGCCATCCGGCGCGAGGCCCTCGCCCGCCTCCTGCTCGCGCAGCGGGGCGACGTCGACGCGATCGCGCCAGCCTGACGACATCGCGCCGCGGGAGCGCAGGCGGCTGGTGATCTCCTCGGCCGCCACCGCGGCATCCGCCCGCACGAATCCCCCCACCTGGGCGTGGGTCGCGGTGGTCGCCACGTCGACCTGGAAGACATCGGTGCCCGGGGCGAAGAGCTCGCCGAAGCGCATCGTGAACTGGTTGAGCCCCGCGCCGAAGACCACGGCGACGTCGGCTTCGCGCACGAGCTCCATCGCTCCCGCGGCGCCGAATCCGCCCGTGACGCCGAGGTCGTGCTCGGACGCGGGGAAGATGCCCCGGCCGAGGGCGGTGGATGCCGTGATCGCCCCGGTCGTCTCGGCCAGGCGCCCGAGCGCGGGGCCGGCGTCGGCGAGCCAGGCTCCGCGGCCGGCGAGCAGGAACGGCCGCTCGGCTCCGGCGAGGGCATCGGCGATGCGGTCGAGCGCGGCACTCGCCGAGGGGCCCTGCGGGGCCAGGGGAGCGGGGATCGTCACGGTCCCGGCATCCGTCAGCTCTCCGGCCTCGCGCGTGACGACGTCGTAGGGGATCGCCAGCACCGCGGGCACGCGATACGTCAGCGCGTGCTCGAGCGCGATGAGCACGGTGGCCGAGGCGTCGCGATCGCCGACGGTATAGGTGCGCACGCCCACGGCCGAGGCGAGCGCGACCTGGTCGACGCCCCACGGGCGCGGGCCCGAGGTGGGCTCGTCGCCGACCACGAGCAGCAGGGGGATGCGCGCCTGCGCCGACTCGGCGAGGGCGGTGAGCGTGTTGGTGAAACCGGCGCCGTAGGTGGCTGTGGCGGCGGCGATGCGGCCCGACGCGCGATAGTGCGCATCGGCGGCGACGACTCCGCCGGCCTCGTGCCGCATCGCGGTGAAGACGGCATCGGTGTGCCGGTGCAGGGCGTCGAGGAAGTACGCGTTGCCGTTGCCCATCACGCCGAAGACGTGGTCGAGGTGACGGCCGAGGGTGTGGGCGACGTGCGCGGAGACGATGGGCATGCGGAAACCTTTCGCGAAACAGGAACGGGAATGAGCCGTATGTGTCTCGCGCGGGTCTCGCGCTACGTGCCCCTTTTTCGAGCAGCGACGCACGACCTCGTGCGCCTGACGGGAGCGATCATATACGATCGCGCGGCCGACCTACAGCGCCGCCCGGATCGCGGATGCCGCCGCCTCGAGCCGCACCGCGATCGCGGCGTCGTCGAGATCGGTCGACACGTGCACGGCGGCGACCGCCGCGGGCTCGCGGCCCTGCACCTGCAGGGGGACCGCCACCGCGCGGAGCGTCGGGATCACCTCGTCGTGACTACGCGCCCAGCCGCGCTCCGCGGCATCCGCCACCTCCGACGCCAACCGCGCGTCGACGTCGTCGGGCCACCGACGCGGCGGGAGCTGCGCGAGGATCGCCCGACCGGGAGCGCCTCGGGTGACCGGATGCCGCGACCCGGGCCGCTGCGCCACCGCCGTCACCGTGTGCCGGGGTTCGACGCTCGCGAGGGTCACGCACTCGTCGTGATCGAGCACCACGAGGAAGCACGTCATGCCGAGATCGTTGGCGGCCGCGGTGAGTTCGGGCAGGGCCTCGGACTGCAGGTCGGCGGCCACGCCGGCGGCGAGCGCGGCGAGGCCCGTGCCGAGGCGCACCGCTCCCGCGGCGTCGCGGGTGACGAGGCCGTGGTCTTCGAGCGTGCGCAGCAGTCGGTAGGCCACGGAGCGGTGCAGGTCGACGCGCCCCGCGAGCTCGTCGATCGTGAGCGGAGTGCGGGCGTCGGCGAGGGTTTCGAGGAGGCGGATGCCGCGACTCAGCGTCTGCGAGGCGGGGGAGGAGTCTTGCCGCGGCGTCATGGCTCGGCTAACCTCTCGTTCGATAGCGGAACGCTGAGTTCGAATATAGAACACACCGTCTCGCGGGGCAACCTCGACATCGACGTCAGGAGAAACGATGCAGTTCCACCACCACGGCTACGTCTCGGGCGATCCGCGCGTGCAGAACGCCGCGGGCACCGGCCTCGACCGGCCCGAGCGCCTGCCCGACGAGGTCGACGTGCTGATCGTGGGCTCCGGACCCGCCGGCATGCTGCTGGCCGCGCAGATGTCGCAATTCCCCCAGCTCACCACGCGTCTCATCGAGAAGCGCGAGGGGCGTCTGCCGCTGGGTCAGGCCGACGGCATCCAGCCGCGCAGCGTCGAGACGTTCCAGGCGTTCGGCTTCGCCGACCGCATCACCGCCGAGGCGTACAACATCGGCTGGATGAATTTCTGGGCGCCCGACCCCGAGGATCCCGCCAAGATCGTGCGCACGACCCGCACCGAGGACTACGGCTTCAAGATCAGCGAGTTCCCGCACCTCATCGTGAACCAGGCCCGCGTGCTCGACTACTTCGCCGAGGCCGCGGCCGACGGCCCCGCGCGCATCCGCCCCGACTACGGCGTGGAGTTCCTCGGCCTCGAGGTCGGTGCGGGGGAGTACCCCGTTGAGGTGCGCGTCCGCACGGACGAAGGGGAGCGCACGATCCACGCGAAGTACGTCGCCGGATGCGACGGTGCCCGCAGCGGCGTGCGCCAGGCGATCGGCCGCACCCACGTCGGCGCTGCGGCCCGGCACGCGTGGGGCGTGATGGACGTGCTCGTCGAGACCGACTTCCCCGACTGGCGCATCAAGTGCGCGATCAACGCCGCGGCGGGCAACATCCTGCACATCCCGCGCGAGGGCGGCTACCTCAGCCGCATGTACATCGACCTCGGCGAGGTCGCGGCCGACGACGACCACCGCGTGCGGCAGACCCCGATCGACGAGGTGATCCGCCGGGCGAACGTGATCCTGCACCCCTACTCGATCGACGTGAAGCAGGTCGCCTGGCACAGCGTGTACGAGGTGGGCCACCGGGTGACCGACCAGTTCGTCGACGACCTCGACAGCCCGCGCGTCTTCCTCACCGGCGACGCCTGCCACACCCACAGCGCCAAGGCGGGCCAGGGCATGAACGTGTCGATGCAGGACGGGTTCAACCTCGGCTGGAAGCTCGGTCACGTGCTGACCGGCCTGGCTCCCGCCGATCTGCTGCGCACCTACGACGACGAGCGGCGCCCGGTGGCCCAGCAGCTCATCGACTTCGACCGGGAGTGGTCATCGCTCATGGCGCGCAAGCCCGGCGAGATCACCGACCCCGCGGAGCTGTCGACCTACTACCTGGCCACGGCCGAGTTCCCCTCGGGATTCATGACGCAGTACGCCCCCTCGGCGATCACCTCCGACGCGCCCGCTCAGGACCTGGCATCCGGATTCCCGGTCGGCAAGCGCTTCAAGAGCGTCGAGGTCGTGCGGGTGTGCGACGGCAACGCCGTGCACCTCGGCCATCAGGCGAAGGCCGATGGCCGGTGGCGCGTGTACGCCTTCGCGGATGTCGACGGCTCGGCCCTGCGCGCCTGGGCCGAAGCCGCGCAGGAGATCGTCGAGCGGTTCACGCCCACGGGGGCCGACCTCGACGCGGTGTTCGACGTGAAGGCGGTGTTCCCCGGCCGATGGGAGGACGTCGTCGACGCGCCCGCGCTCTTCCGCCCGCGCTCGGGGCCGCTGGGCCTGACCGATCTCGAGAAGGTCTTCGCCGCCGCACCGTCGGCCTGGACGACCGCCGACATCTTCGCGGAGCGCGGCATCGGCCCGGAGGGGGCGGTGGTGCTCGTGCGCCCCGACCAGTACGTGGCGCACGTGCTGCCGCTGACCGACCCGGCCGGCCTCGAGCGCTTTCTCGCCGGGGCGATGGCGGAGCCGGCGGCGGCGACCGCGCGCTGACGGGGCGGCGACGTGCGCCGGGGAGGGCTGGCCACGGCGGCAAGCACGCCACCCCGTTTGTACGCCACGTATATCGGCGCACCCCCGTGTGCTGACGAGAATGGGCGGGACACCCCCGCATCGATCCAGGAGGATTCATGACCGATTCGCGCGAGAGCGAGCTGCTGGCATCCGTACCCACCGGCCTGCTGATCAACGGGGAGTGGCGCCCCGCCACGGGCGGCGCGACCGTCGCCGTCAACGACCCCTCCACCGGTGAGGTCATCCACCAGATCGCCGACGCGACCGTCGACGACGGCATCGCGGCGATGGATGCCGCGGCCGACGCCTTCCCGTCGTGGGCCGCGACCCCCTCGCGCGAGCGCGCCGAGATCCTCCGCCGCGCGTTCGACCTGCTGCAGGAGCGCAAGGAGGACATCGCTCTGCTGATGACCCTCGAGATGGGCAAGCCCCTCGCCGAGGCTCGCGGAGAGGTGGGCTACGGCGGGGAGTTCCTCCGCTGGTTCAGCGAGGTCACCGCGCACACCCAGGGTCGCTACGGCGCCAACCCCGAGGGCACCGGTCGCATGATCGTCTCGCAGCACCCCGTGGGCCCGTGCTACCTCATCACCCCGTGGAACTTCCCCCTCGCGATGGCGACGCGCAAGATCGCGCCCGCGCTCGCCGCCGGCTGCACGGTCGTCATCAAGCCCGCGACCCTGACGCCGCTCACGACGCTGTTCTTCGCGCAGATCCTGCAGGACGCAGGACTCCCCGCCGGCGTCGTCAACGTCGTGACCACCACCAACACCGGCCCGGTCTCGGAGCGCATCATCTCCGACCCGCGTCTGCGCAAGCTCTCGTTCACGGGCTCGACCCCGGTCGGCGTGAAGCTGCTGCAGCAGGCCGCGCCCGGCGTGCTGCGCACCTCGATGGAGCTCGGCGGCAACGCGCCGTTCGTCGTGTTCGACGACGCCGACCTCGACAAGGCGGTCGAGGGGGCGATGCTCGCGAAGTTCCGCAACATCGGCCAGGCCTGCACCGCCGCCAACCGATTCATCGTGCAGCGCAGCGTCGTCGAGGAGTTCACCCGCCGCGTCACCGAGCGCGTGCAGGGCATGAAGATCGGTCGCGGCACCGAGGAGGGCGTGCAGATCGGACCCCTCATCGACGACCGCGCGGTCGACAAGGCCAAGACCCTCGTGGGCGACGCCGTCGAGCGTGGCGCGAAGGTCACCGTGGGCGGCTCGCCCATCGACGGCCCCGGCACCTTCTTCGAGCCCACTGTCGTGGCCGACGTGCAGCCGGGCAGCGACATCCTCCGCGAGGAGATCTTCGGACCCGTTCTCGCGATCATCCCCTTCGACGACGAGGACGACGCCGTGCGCCTCGCCAACGACACCGAGTACGGCCTCGTCTCGTACGTCTTCACCGAGTCGCTCGCGCGCGGTCAGCGCATGATCGACAAGCTCGAGACCGGAATGATGGGCCTCAACGTCGGCGTCGTCTCGAACGCCGCGGCCCCCTTCGGCGGGTGGAAGCAGTCGGGCCTCGGCCGCGAGGGCGGCGACGAGGGCATCCACGAGTACCTGCAGACCAAGTACACGCTGACGGCCAACCCTTACGCCTGATCGGGCAGGACCAGACACCGGATGCCACGACCCCGGCGCCCCGCGAGGGCCCCGGGGTCGTGGCATCCGCGCAGTCGCCCGTGCACAACTCCTGCACATCCGTCGGTTCGGCCCCCGTTCGGCTCTATCCCGTCAGCCCTGCAGGAGGTGTGCTGCGGATTCGCCGCGTTGTTCGGGTTCGCCGGGGCGCCGGCATCCAGGCGTCTCGGCGGTCACCCGTGCACAACTCCTGCAATGCCTTCCTTTCGCGCCTCTCTCGGCTGCGATCCGGCGGATCCTGCAGGAGTTGTGCCGCCTCCGCCGGCGTCAGCCGTCCGCGTGGCGGTCGAGGAACGCGAAGACCTCCGCGTCGTCGACGCCGGGGAACATGCCGCGGGGGAGCGGCGAGAACATGTACTGGTGCACGCGGGCGCTCGGCCAGGCCTTGCCCGACCAGCGCTCCGCGGCTTCGGTGTCGGGGCGGCGGCAGCACGACTCGTCGGGGCAGTGCGAGACGCCCCGCTTCGTGGTCTCGCGTCCGCGGAACCACCGGGCGTCGTCGAACGGCACGCCCACGGTGATCGAGAAGTCGCCGTTCGAGGTCGTTCCCGTCTGGCTCGAGCACCAGTAGGTTCCGGCGGGAGTGTCGGTGTACTGGTAGTGCTCGGTGGTGCGGTTGTGCTCGTCGAAGGCGGACCGCGCCGAGAACTTCTTGCACACGATCTGCCCTTCCACCGAGCCGGTGACGTCGGTGGGCAGGGGGAGGTCGTCGTTCTCGTAGACGCGCGAGATCGCACCGTCGCCGTCGACGCGCATGAAGTGTAGGCGGATGCCGAGGTGCACGGTCATCAGGTTCGTCATGCGCATGGCGGCTGCTTCGTGGGTCACCCCGAACGCGTCGCGGAAGTCCTCGACGGCGAGGTTGCGGTCCTTCTTCGCCTGTGTGAGGAAGGCGACCGAGCTCGTCTCGGGCATGAGGCAGCAGGCGGCGTAGTAGTTGATCTCGAGGCGCTGCTGCAGGAAGTCGGCGTAGTCGGTGGGCGGGCGGTGTCCGAGCAGACGGTGCGCCATCGCTTGCAGAGCCATCGACCGCAGGCCGTGGCCGCCCGGGATCGACGCGGGAGGCAGGTAGATGCGCCCGTTCTCGAGATCGGTGACCGAGCGCGCCGAGTGCGGCAGGTCGCTGACGTAGATGAGTTCGAAGCCCAGCTGTTCCGCCATGATGCTCACCGTGCGGTGGGTGAGGGCGCCGGTCGAGTGCCCCGCGGCCTTGAGCTGTTTCTCGGCGAGACGTTCGATCTCGGGCAGGTGGTTCGACATCTCCCGCATGCGCAGGCGCAGCTCCGTGTTGGCGCGGCGGGCTTCTTCGGGGCTCGCGATCGTCTCGCGCTCGCGCCGTTGCAGTTCGCGGTGCAGTCCCAGCACGGCCTCGATCGTGTCGTCGCTCGTTCCCTTGGTCACTTTGACGGGAGGGATGCCGAGCTGCCGGAAGAACGGACTGGTCTGGGCCCGCTCGAGCTCGATCTCGAGGGCCGCCCGGCGGTTCGGGGGCTCCCGTGAGAGGAGCTCGGTGACCTCGGTCTCGGTGGCCCGCGCGATCTCCTGCAGGAGGGAGAGCTTCGGTTCGCGTTTGCCGTTCTCGATGAGGCTCAGCTGGCTGCCGGCGACGCCGACCATCGCACCGAGCTCGTCGAGGGTGTAGCCGCGCGCGAGTCGGTGGTGCCGGATGCGGTGCCCCAGGGTCGTGAGTTCGAACGACGATGCCATTCCTTGACCATATCGAAAGATCATGGATTCTTACGGGCAAATTTCTCGGAAAGAAGTCGCTCGCGCGCCCAACATGGAGGAAGACCACCGATTTCGCTCTCAACCGAGGAGAACGACATGGCACTCGCCGACATCTTCAACTCCACCCCGCGCACCGCCGCGCCCGTCACCCGTGCGGGCCGCGTGGCTCGCGCCGGCCACGGGGAACGCCCCGTCGTCGAAGGCCCCGGCCTCGCCGCCCTCACCGCGTGGGTCGACCAGGTCGCCGCCCTCACCCAGCCCGACCGCATCCACTGGGTCGACGGCTCGGCCGCCGAGAACGACGCCCTGCTGCGCGAGATGGTCGACGAGGGCAAGCTCATCAAGCTCAACCCCGAGTGGCGTCCCGGTTCGTACCTCGCCCGCTCGCACCCCGGCGACGTCGCGCGCCTCGAGTCGCGCACGTACATCGCCTCGAACCGCGAAGAAGACGCCGGTCCCACGAACAACTGGATCGCCCCCGCCGAGATCCGCGAGACCCTGGACGGCGTCTTCGAGGGCTCGATGCGCGGTCGCACCATGTACGTCGTGCCGTTCTCGATGGGCGCGGTCGGCGGGCCCCTGAGCCACATCGGCGTGCAGATCACCGACAGCGCCTACGCCGTGGCATCCATCGGCGTGATGACCCGCGTGGGCACCTCGGTCACGCAGCAGATCGCAGGCGGTGCGCCGTGGGTCAAGACGGTCCACTCGGTCGGTGCGCCCCTCGCCCCGGGCGAGCAGGATGTCGCGTGGCCCTGCAACGACGAGAAGTACATCGTCCACTTCCCCGACACCCTCGAGGTCTGGTCGTTCGGCTCGGGCTACGGCGGCAACGCGATCCTCGCGAAGAAGTGCTTCGCCCTGCGCATCGCCTCGGTCATCGGCCGTGACGAGGGCTGGCTCGCCGAGCACATGCTGCTCATCCGCGTCATCGACCCGAAGGGCAAGGCGTACCACGTCGCCGCCGCGTTCCCCTCGGCCTGCGGCAAGACGAACCTCGCGATGCTTCGCCCGACGATCCCCGGCTGGCGCGTCGAGACGCTCGGCGACGACATCACGTGGATCCGCCCGGGTGAAGACGGACGCCTGTGGGCCATCAACCCCGAGGCCGGCTTCTTCGGCGTCGCACCCGGCACCGGCGAGTCGACGAACGTCACCGCGATCGAGACGCTCTGGGGCAACACGATCTTCACCAACGTCGCGCTCCGCCCCGACGGCGACGTGTGGTGGGAGGGCCTGACCGACGAGGCGCCCCCGCACCTCATCGACTGGGAGGGCAACGCCTGGACGCCCGCGTCGGGCCGCCCCGCCGCGCACCCCAACTCGCGCTTCACGGTCGGCGCCGCCCAGTGCCCGCAGATCGCCGAGGACTGGGAGGCCCCCGAGGGCGTCCCCCTCGACGTCATCCTGTTCGGCGGTCGTCGCGCCACCAACGTGCCGCTGGTCGTCGAGGCGACCGACTGGTCGCACGGCGTGTTCATCGGCTCGACGGTCTCGAGCGAGAAGACCGCCGCCCAGGAGGGCACCGTCGGAGAGCTGCGCCGCGACCCGTTCGCGATGCTGCCCTTCTGCGGGTACAACATGGGCGACTACTTCGGCCACTGGCTGAAGGTCGGCCAGAAGCTCCGCTTCGACCGCGCTCCGCGCATCTTCCAGGTCAACTGGTTCCGCAAGGGTGACGACGGCCGGTTCCTCTGGCCCGGCTTCGGCGACAACGCCCGCGTGATCGACTGGATCATCCGCCGCGTCGACGGACAGGTGGATGCTGTGGACAGCCCGATCGGCCGCCTGCCCAAGGTCGAAGACCTCGAGCTGTCGGGTCTCGACCTGCCCGCCGCCGACCTCGAGGAGTTGTTCTCGATCGATCGCGCGTCGTGGCTCGCCGAGGCCGACCTGACCGAGGAGTTCTACGACACCTTCGGTTCGCACCTGCCGGCCGCCCTGCGCGCCGAGCTCGCCGCGCTGCGCTACCGCCTGCAGCGCTCCTGAGACCGGCTCGCCCTCCGCACCGTTTCGTGCGGACAGGGCCAGCCCTCGAATCGACGCCCCTCCCGTTCTTGGCGCGCGGGAGGGGCGTCGGTGTTTCCGCTCAGGATGCCGCCGGCGATTTCTCCTTCTCGCCGGGGCTGTTCGGCGTCCAGCCGTACCAGCCGTCGGTCGTGGCGATCACCGACCACGCCCCGCACGCGAACACTCGGTCCTTCGCGTAGACGTCGGGGGCGTCGTCGATGTGCACGGTCGGAGCCGACTGACGCTCCATCTCGAGGCAGGTGGCCGGATCGAGCGCGGAGCCGCTCCGCGCGATCGCTGCGGCGACCTCGCCGTCGCGCTTGGTCTTCAGAACGATCTCGGTCGCGTCGGCGGGCAGCCAGGGCACGGTCGTCGCGGACTGCGCGACGACCTCGGCCGTATCGCGGAACTCCGTGGTGACCTCTTGAGAGAAGGCTTCTTGGATGCCGGTGCATCCCGCCAACGCGAGGGTGAGGCTCCCGCCCGCGGCGACGGCGAGCGCGAGGAGGAGGGGAGACGAGCGGTGCGATGTCATGGGTCGATCGTGACCGAGTGGGGATCGCGGGGGCGTCGTCCGCGGGGATGACCCCCGTCCGTCTCGAGACGCATTTCACCCCGCCGCTGGTGCAGCGTCATCCCCGGGATGTACGACGAGACGACGTCAGGCCGATGCCGCCGGTCGGGAGTGATTCGTAGCGTCGGGTTCATGCAGCAGAACTCTTTCGACACCGCGCCGATGGCCGCGCGGGTGCAGAACCTCACGAAGACCTTCGGTGCCGGCGAATCGCGGGTCCACGCTCTCGACGACGTGACGATCGGCCTGCGACGCGGCGAGTTCACCGCGATCATGGGGCCGTCCGGTTCGGGCAAGTCCACCCTCATGCACGTCATGGCGGGGTTGGATGCCGCGACCTCGGGCCGCGCGTTCATCGGCGATACCGAGATCACGGGCCTCAGCGACCTCGACCTCACGGTGCTGCGTCGGTCGCGCGTGGGGTTCGTCTTCCAGTCGTTCAACCTCGTGCCCACGCTCGACGTGCTCGGCAACATCACCCTGCCGTTCGAGCTGGCCGGTCGGTCGCCCTCTGCCGAGGCCCGACGCCGCATCGACGCGCTGGTCGAGTCGATGGGGCTTGGTGGCCGCCTGCGTCACCGTCCGCATGAGCTCTCGGGTGGCCAGCAGCAGCGGGTCGCCATCGCCCGAGCCCTGGCGACGCAGCCCGACCTGATCTTCGCCGACGAGCCGACCGGCAACCTCGACTCGCGCACCGGCCGCGAGGTGCTCGCGTTGCTCGCTGCGGCGAGTCGGGAGCACGGGCAGTCGATCGCGATGGTGACGCACGACCCGATGGCCGCCTCGCACGCCGACCGCGTGATCTTCCTCGGCGACGGCCGCGTCATGGCCGACACTCCGCGCCAGAGCGCCGAGGCCATCTCGGCATACATGCTGTCGTCGGAGGTCGGGGCGTGAGCGCCGTCGTCGAGCGGCCGGTGCGCGCGTCGCGCCCCCGCCGCCTGACGCGCTCCCTGCCGCGTGCGGAGCGCGGTCTCGGCGCCTCGGTGCTGGTCGCCGCGATCTCGAGCGGCTTCGGCACCTTGCTCATCGCCGCGACGGGGTTCATCGGCGCGTGGCTGCTGGCGGCGCCGTATCTCGCGGGTCGCGAGAGCGTCGTGGTGGTCGTGGCGATCCTCAGCGCACTGCTGGTGGGGGTGGCGATGTTCGTCGCGGCGATCGTCACCACCACCACATTCGCGACCATCGTCGCGGGGCGCACCCGGCAGATCGCCCTGATGCGCCTGATCGGGGCCTCGGCGCGGTCGGAGCGGGTGCGGGTCGCACGACAGGGTCTCGTGGTGGGGGCCATCGGAGCGGCCGTGGGCCTGATCGGCGGCACTGCGGGCGCTGCTGCACTGCTGCCGGTGGCGCGCACCGTGTGGGGGATCGACGTCGAGTACGCGCTCCTGCAGCCGGTGCTCGTCGCGCCCGCGGTCATCGTGACCCTCACGACGTGGGCCGCCGCCTGGGCCGGCTCGCGCCGGGTTCTCGAGGTGACGCCGCTCGAGGCGATCTCGGGCGCGACCGAGCGCAATCGGAGCGAGGCCGTCGGTGGTCGTGCCCGCCGCATCGTCGCGGGGATCCTTTTCCTCGGCGGCTCCCTCGTCCTGGCGGCCGGTGTGGCTCTGGGCCTGCTGTCACCGCTCGGTGTGGTCGTCGCGTTCGTGGGCGGCATCTTCTCGTTCACGGGACTGAGCCTGGGCGCGACGGTGATCATGCCACCCGTGCTGCGGGTGACCGGACGCCTCTTCGGCCGATCGGCCGAGGCGCGCCTCGCGGCAGAGAACGCTCTGCGCTATCCCGAAAGATCGAGCCGCATGGCGATCGGCGTCGTGATGGGCGTGACGCTCGTGACGATGTTCGCGGTGGCGTCGCAGTCGGCTCGCGAGGTGCTCATCAGCTCGGGCGGGGGTGAACCGCCGGAGGAACTGCTGTCGCTCATGGACACCTTCGCCGCGATCATGATGTCGCTCGTGGACGTGTCGGCCGTGATCGCCGCTGTCGGCCTGGTTAACCTGCTGACCCTCGGGGTGATCCAGCGCCGTCGGGAGCTCGGCCTCCTGCGCACGCTCGGCTTCGCCGCCCCGCAGATCCGACGCATGGTGCTGCTCGAGGCCGCACACCTCACCGTGACGTCGGTGGCCCTCGGGCTCTTGCTCGGCGTGGTCTACGGCTGGGCGGGAGCGCAGTCGCTGCTCGGTTCGGTCGGCGTCCCGCCGGAGTTCTCGTCACCGACGTTCGTGCTACCCGCGATCCCGTGGGCGACCGTGGGCATCGTCGCGGTGGCGACGGCACTGCTCACCGCCGTCGCCGCCGTCGCGCCCACGCGCCTGGCCACCGCGGTGTCGCCGATCGACGCCCTCGCGGGCGACTGACCCGCGGTCGCGGCTCAGACCAACAGCTGGTGCTTCGCGAGGTCGCGATAGAGCGGGGTGGATGCCACAAGCTCGCTGTGCGTGCCCCGACCCACGACCCGGCCCTTGTCGAGCACCACGATGAGGTCGCTGTCGACGACCGTCGACAGGCGGTGCGCGATGACGAGCAGGGTGCGGTCGGTGGCGACGGCGTCGATCGCCTCGCGCATGCGCTGCTCGTTCACGCCGTCGAGCGACGAGGTCGATTCGTCGAGCAGCAGCACCGGGGGAGCGGCCAGCAGCGCGCGGGCGATCGCGAGGCGCTGGCGTTCTCCGCCCGAGAGCATGACGCCGTCTTCGCCCACGGGAGCGTCGACGCCGAGCGGGCTGCGCTCGAGCACATCGGCGAGGTTGACCGCGCGCAGCACCCGCTCGCAGTCGGCGTCGGATGCCGCGGGCGAGGCGAGTCGCAGGTTGTCGGCGATCGTGCCGGCCAGGGTCGGCGCGTCCTGCTCGACGTAGCCGAAGCGCGCGCGCAGGTCGCCGCGGGAGAGGTCGCGGGCGTCGACGCCGTCGACGAGGATCGCTCCCTCCGTCGGGTCGTAGAACCGCTCGATGAGCGCGAGGATCGTGCTCTTGCCCGCACCTGAGGGCCCGACGAGCGCGACGCGCGATCCGCGCGGCACCTCGAACGACACCCCGCGCAGCACGTCGCGGTCGTCGTCGACCTCGGCGACCGTCTCGTCGGCCGCCCGCTCGAGGTGCGCCTGCTCCAACACGGACCGGGCCTCGGCAGCGGCGGCCTCGCGCGCCTTCACGACGTCGTCGGGGTAGTGGAAGTGCACGTCGCGGAACGCGAGGGCCGCGGCATCCGGAACCGCCGCAGGCGACGACGGACGGTCGGCGTCGTCTTCGAGGGGGAGGTCGAGCACCTCTTGAATGCGCCCCAGCGCCCCCAGCGCCTGGTTGACCGAGGTGATCGCGCCGATCGCCGAGGCCAGAGGCTGCACGAGCAGGAAGAGGAAGATCACGAACGTGACGAGCGCGGCGACGTCGATGGCGCCGGATGCCACGCGGTACCCGCCGACACCGAGAACGACGAGCAGCGACACCTGCAGCGCGACGAAGGCGATCGGCACGATCAGCGCCGACACCCGCGCGATGCGCACGCCCGCGGCGTACGCGGCCGTGGCGTTCTCGGTCACCGCCGCGATCTCGCGCTCGGTCGCGCCCGACGCGCGGATCGTGCGGATGGAGCCGACCGCGCGCTCGACGCCCGACGACAGCTCGCCGACCTTGGCCTGCTGATCGGCGGATGCCGAGCGGATCCGCGTGCTCAGCAGCACGACCACCGCGAGCGAGGCGCCGACGACCACGATGATGAGCCCGAGCAGCAGCGGATCGATGACGGCCATCGCGATGACCGCGCCGACGAGGATGAGGGCGTTGCCCACGGCATCCGCGAAGCCCTGGGTGAGCACCGCGTACAGCAGGGTCGTGTCGGTTCCCACGCGCGAGACGAGATCGCCCGTGCGACGCGCGTCGAACTCGCTGATCGGCAGGCGCAGGATGCGCGAGATGAGTCGCCGCCGGCTCGAGAAGACCACGGCGGTGCCGGTGCGCTGCAGCAGGTAGTGCTGGAAGCCCGAGATGACCGACGACAGCACGACGAAAGCCACCAGCAGCCACACCAGGGCGCCGAGGGGGACGCTGCTCTGCACGCGCGAGATGACCTCGCCGACGAGCAGCGGCTGCGCGAGCGTGGCGGCGGCGCCGAGCACGCTGAGCATGGCGACGACGACGAGCGTCCGCTTGTGCTCGAGCAGGAAGGGGACCAGCTGACGGAACGACGCGCGCGGGCCTTCGGGCGCGCGGCGGCCGCGCCGACCACGCGCGGGAGCGGAAAACGACATGCTCACCTCGGGAAAGGAATGGGGTGCTTCGACCGTACCCCGCCCCACCGACACCCCCGGTCGGTCCCCTCGATGACGTGCGAAACTCCCGAGAGAATGGCCGCACGCCTGTCGATCCGGGACCGCAACGCCGCGAACGCTCAGGTTGTCCGGAATCCGGCCCGCCACCCGACCGCCCGCGGCACGAACGACGGATGCCACGAGGCCTGGGCCCCGTGGCATCCGGTGTCGAGAGCGAACCCGTTACGGCGCGGTCGCTCCCGCGGCGAGGTTGTCGTCGTAGTCGACGTCCTTCGTCTCGGGCGAGAGCACGAGTGCGACGAGGGTCAGCACGCCCATCGCCGAGAGGTACACGCCCACGAGCCACGGGTTGCCGCCACCGGCCGCCCACAGCGCGACAGCGACGATCGGGGCGAGGGCCGCGCCGAGGATCGACGACACGTTGTACGAGATCGCCGACCCCGTGTAGCGCACGTTGGTCGGGAAGAGCTCCGGCAGCACCGCGCCCATCGGCCCGAAGGTCGCGCCCATGAGCATGAAGCCGAGGATGAGGAACGACTGCACCAGGATGCGCGTGAACGCCGGGTCGGCGTGCGGCACCAGGAAGAACGAGAACGTCAGACCGAACACGATGATCGCGGCCGTGACGCCGATGAGCAGGCGCTTACGGCCGATCCGGTCGGCGATCGGGCCCGACAGCATCGTGAAGATGCCGAAGAACACCACGCCGATGATCTGCATGATCACGAAGTCGGTGTAGCCGTAGCCCAGGCCCGGTACGAACTCGGCCGCGTTGAACGCCGTCCCCGCCTTCTCGGCGGCGGCCTGAGCCCCCTCGAGGGTGGGCTTGATGCCGTACGAGAGCGTGAAGCTCGTCATCAGGTAGAAGAGCACGTACGTCGCCAGCATGATGAACGTGCCGAGGATGAGCTGCTTCCAGTTGCGACGCACGGCCTCGCCGAGCGGGAACTTCTTGATGGCGCCGGTCTTCTCGGCCTTCGCGAACGATTCGCTCTCGACCAGTCGCAGGCGCACCCAGAGTCCGACGATCACCATCACCGCCGAGAACAGGAACGGCACGCGCCAGCCCCACGCGAGGAACTCCGCCGAGCGCTGCGCGGTGCCGTCGGGGTGGGGGAGGGCGAAGTTGATGAACAGGAAGACGCCGTTGGCGATGATGAAGCCGATGGGGGCACCCAGCTGCGGGAAGGTGCCGAACAGGGCGCGCTTGCCCTTCGGGGCGTTCTCGGTGGCGACGAGCGCCGCGCCCGACCACTCGCCGCCCAGTGCGAAGCCCTGCGCGAGACGCATGACCAGCAGCAGGACCGCAGCCCAGACGCCGATCTCGTTGAAGGTGGGCAGGCAGCCGATGAGGAAGGTCGCCACACCCATGGTGAGAAGGGATGCCACGAGGGTGGCCTTGCGGCCGAAGCGGTCGCCGAAGTGGCCGAAGACGATGGCGCCCAGCGGGCGCGCGATCATCGCGGCGCCGAAGACGCTGAACGACAGCAGCAGCGAGGTGGTCTCGTTGCCGGTCGGGAAGAACAGGATCGGGAAGACGAGGACCGCAGCCGTGGCGTACGCGTAGAAGTCGTAGAACTCGATCGTGGTGCCGATCAGGCTCGCGGTGATGACGCGCGAACGGGGGTTCGCGGGGGCCGCAGCGGATCGGGTGGAGGGGGAGGAGGTGGTCATGACTGCCTGACGAGAAGGTCGATCAATCGCGTCCGGGGTGGGGCGCAGCGGTGGCGCGCCGCGATCACGGGGGTGTGTGTGTGAGCGGGTGCGCGAGGGAGCACCGGAAACGTCTCCGAGTGGGGGGCGTTAGACCCTCCAGTCTATGCGCGTGCTGAGTGGATGCCGACGAGCGGCGTCGTCAGTGCCAGATCACCGCGAGACCGGCGTTGAGCAAAGCCAGGATGCCGATCGGCCAGAAGATCGCCGGCGACAGCGACCCGTTGCGCTTCTGTCGGGCCGAACCGATGCCCAGCAGTGCGCCGATGACGAGCAGGACAACGAGCTTGATGCCGATCTTGGCGTAGTTGAGCTCGTGATCGAGGCCCCACGGCGCTGAGAGCGCCAGGCCCGTGACCAGGGAGATGAGGAGGGCGTAGTTCATCAACGAGGTGACGCGCGCCCGGCGGCTGACCGCCTCGACGACCCACGCGCCGAAGAGGATGGCGAAGCCGACGAGGTGGACGAGGACGACGACGCTGCGCAGGATCTCCATACCCGACAGGGTAGGGACGCGGCGCGTCACCCGCCAGGAAGGGGGGCCTCACCGCGGGCGCTTCCTGACCCGCGCGCACGGCCCCGGACCCGCGAGCGGCCCTGAGGCTGTCGAAGGGCGCGCCCCGACGCGCGGACCTCGGTGGCGTCGACGGGCTCAGCCACCCGCACCCCTCGGACGAGAACGGGCCCGGCGACCGCAGAGGTCACCGGGCCCGTCAGGAACGACGCGTCAGCCGCGCAGCTCCCGCAGAACGAGGGCGGTGCGGATCGCGGCATCCGCGGCCTCTTCGCCCTTGTCCTCCTTGGAGCCTTCGAGCCCCGCACGGTCGAGGCCCTGCTGCTCGTCGTCCAGCGTCAGCACGCCGAAGCCGACCGGCTTGCCGGCGTCGAGGGCCACGCGGGTCAGACCGTCGGTGGCCGCCGACGAGACGAACTCGAAGTGCGGCGTGCCGCCCCGGATGATCACGCCCAGGGCCACCACGGCATCCGCTCCGCCCTCGAATGCCGCGCTGGCGGCGACGGGGAGCTCGAACGAGCCGGGCACGCGCACGACGCGGTAGGTCGCACCGGTCGCGTCGAGCACGCGCTTCGCGCCCGCGATCAGACCGTTCGTGATGACCTCGTGCCACGTTCCCGCGACCACGACGACGTTCAGGCCCGACGCGTCGACGCCGCCGGTCTCGGGTGCTCCACTGCCGGCCATCAGGCGCTCTCTTCCTTCATGTGCGCGAGGGCATCGCGCAGGTCGTCCTCGGCGATGATGTGACCCATCCGGTCGCGCTTCGTCTCGAGGTACTGGTGGTTGTTCGGGCCGACGCCCACGAGCAGCGGAACCTGCTCGACGACATCGAGACCGAAGCCGCGCAGCTGCGCGACCTTGTCGGTGTTGTTCGTCAGCAGCCGCACCTTCTCGACGCCGAGGTCGGTCAGGATGCCGGCGGCGGCGGCGTAATCGCGCGCGTCGGCGGGCAGGCCGAGGGCGAGGTTGGCGTCGACGGTGTCCATGCCGCGCTCCTGCAGGTTGTAGGCGCGCAGCTTGTTGATGAGGCCGATGCCGCGACCCTCGTGACCGCGCATGTAGATCACGATGCCGCCGTCGCGGTCGATCGTGTCGAGAGCCGCCTCGAGCTGCGGCCCGCACTCGCACTTCAGCGAACCGAACGCCTCGCCCGTCAGGCACTCCGAGTGCACGCGCACGAGGGGCGCCGTCTCGGTGAGGTCGCCCGAGACCACCGCCAGGTGGTCGGTGCCGGTGATGCGGTCCTTATAGGCGAGGAAGCGGAAGGTGCCGTGCGAGGTGGGGACGTTCGACTCGGCGCGCAGGCTCACGCGGCGGCGGGCGGGCGCGGTGGCGGGCAGCGGGTCGGTCTCGTTGAGGTGACCGATGAGCTGTTCGATCGTGATGACCGGGATGCCGTCGCGCTCGCCGAGCTCGAACAGTCCGGGCAGGCGCATCATGCTGCCGTCCTCGGCGACGACCTCGGCGATCGCACCGACGGGCTCGAGCCCCGCGAGGCGCATGAGATCGACGGCGGCCTCCGTGTGCCCCGCGCGCTCGCGCACGCCGCCATCGACGGCGCGCAGCGGCAGCACGTGTCCGGGACGGATGAGGCTGGTCGGAACCGACGCGGGGTCGGACAGCACGTTGAGGGTGCGCGCGCGGTCGGCGGCACTGATCCCGGTGGTGACTCCGGATGCCGCGTCCACGCTGACCGTGTACGCGGTGCCGCGGGCGTCCTGGTTGACCTCGACCATGGGCGGCAGGTCGAGACGGTCGGCCCACTCGGCGGGCATGGGGGCGCAGACGTAACCGCTGGACCAGCGGACGGTCCAGGCGAGCCACTCGGGGGTCGCGAGCTGCGCCGAGATGATGACGTCGCCCTCGTTCTCGCGGTTCTCGTCGTCGGCGACCAGGATCGGCCGCCCCTGACGCAGGGCTTCCAGGGCCTCGGGGATGGTGGACAGGCTCATCGGGAGCCCCTCTCGGTCTGTGCGGCGGTCGCCGCGGGATTCTCTGTCGTGCGGAAGGCGAGCATGCGCTGGACATGACGGGCCAGGATGTCGGTTTCGAGGTTCACGGGCGTGCCGGCTTCGGCGCGGCCGAGTGTCGTGGCCTCGAGGGTTTCGGGGATGAGCGAGACCTCCAGCCACGGCTCGGGCTCGGAGGCTTCGCTCACGGCGCTCACGGTGAGCGAGACGCCGTCGATCGCGATTGACCCCTTGTCGACCACGAGGGGGGCGAGGGGGGACGGGATGCCGACGCGCACGACGCTCCACTGCGCTCCGGGCCGCACCTCGCGCACGACACCGGTGCCGTCGATGTGGCCCTGCACGATGTGCCCGCCCAGGCGGCCGTGCGCGGCGGTCGCGCGCTCGAGGTTGACCGCGCGGCCCGGGGCGACGTCGGCGAGCGTCGACATGTCGAGGGTCTGCTTCATCACGTCGGCGGTGAACCAGTCGTCGCCCTGATCGACGACGGTGAGGCACACACCGCTCACCGAGATCGAGTCGCCGTGGCCGGCGTCCGACACCGACAGGGGGGCGCGCAGCGTCAGGCGCACGCCGTCGCCCGAGGGCTCGACGGCCGTGACGGCCCCGATCTCTTCGACGATTCCGGTGAACATCAGGCGTCTCCTTCGTTCTCGCCCGCGGTCGCGGGCACAGTCTCGGTGCTTTCGGGTGCGGTCTCGGCTGGGCGGGCGACGATCAGCAGGTCGTCGCCGAGGGAGGTGACGGATGCCACCGCCAGGCGCTTCGCCGCGTCGATGCTCGGCACGCCGACGTCTCCGAGTGCGAGGCGCGAACCGCCGAGCAACACGGGCGCGATGTAGACGAGCAGCTCGTCGGCGAGGCCTTCGCGCACGAAGGCGCTCGCGAGGGTCGGCCCGCCCTCTACGAACACGCGCTGCACGCCCTGCTCGGCGAGATCGGCGAGCACCGCGCGCAGGTCGCGCGTCGAGCAGAACAGGGGGTCGCGCGGGTGGCGGCGCACCGCGGCATCCGGAGCCGTTTCGCTCTCGCCGATGATGACCGGCATCGGCTGGTCCTCGAGCAGCGTCCCGTCATCCGCTCGCGCGGTCAGCGCCGGATCATCGGAACGGACGGTGCCGGTGCCGGCGACGATCGCGTCCGCCTGCGCGCGGCGCGCGTGCACGTCGCGGCGGGCGTCGGGTCCGGTGATCCATTGGCTCGTGCCGTCATCGGCCGCGGCGCGACCGTCGAGGCTCTGCGCCCACTTCACGATGACGTGCGGGCGGCCGCTGCGTTGCAGGTGCGTCCAGTCGGCGACGAGCGCCTCGGCGGCATCCGCCTCGGGTCCCGCCTCGACGTCGACCCCGGCTGCGCGCAGGCGGTCTGCTCCACCGGCCGCCGCGTCGGTGGGGTCGTCGAGCGCGTAGACCACGCGGGCGATGCCCGCCTCGATGAGCGCGACAGCGCACGGGCCGGTGCGACCGGTGTGATTGCACGGCTCCAGGGTCACCACGGCAGTGGCGCCTTGTGCGGCACCGGGGGCGAGCTTCGACAGCGCGTCGACCTCGGCGTGGGCGGTGCCGGCGCCGCGATGGAATCCCTCGGCGACAACCTCACCCGCAGGCGACAGGATCACGGCGCCCACCTGGGGGTTGAGCCCGCGCGGGCCGCGCCGGGCGAGCTGCAGAGCTCGCCGCATGGCGTCGATCTCGACGGCGGATGCCATTTCCTTGTCCTTCCCGCGGAGTCGGGGCAGGGCCAGCGGGAAGGCGTGTCGCGCCGTCCGTGCTGCCTCCTATCCGGACTAGCGAGGGCTCACCCTCGCATCACCGTCGGTCCCGGAATTCCACCGGATCGGCCCCACCGCGTGAGCGGAGGGGTTCGCGGACTGTCACCGCCGGTTCGGATTCTCACCGACCCCGGAGCACGTTTTTGCACTTCTGATCCTACTCAACGTGCCTCTCGCGGTTTCATTCCCGGTCATACGGCGACGTTTCGTGGTCGCTCTCTCCGGCCCCCGCGGCGCTGCGTCTCGCACCCCGCGTCTCGCGATGCGGTCACTTGAGCAGTCGCGACAGTCGACGGTCGGCGAGCAGCTTGCCGCCGGTCTGGCAGGTGGGGCAGTACTCGAGGGAGTTGTCGGCGAAGAACACGCTGCGAACCTCGTCGCCGCACACCGGGCACGCCTCGCCGCGGCGTCCGTGCACGCGCATGCCGCGACGCTTGGCGTCCTTCAACTCGGCCGGGGGCTTGCCGCGTGCCGCGTCGATCGCCTCGGCCAGCGTCGTCGTCATCGCGCTGTAGAGATGGTCGACCTCGGCCTCCGACAGGTTCGCGGCCAGGGCGTACGGCGACATCTTGGCCGCGTGCAGGATCTCGTCGGAATAGGCGTTGCCGACCCCCGCGACGATCGACTGATCGCGCAGCACGCCCTTGATCTGCGTGCGACGGCCCTCGAGCAGCGAGCCGAACGTCGCCCGGTCGAAGCCCTCGCTCAGCGGATCGGGACCCAGCCGTGCGATGCCCGGCACCTCGGCGGGGGAGCGCACGGCGTACACGGCGAGCGACTTCTTCGTGCCGGCCTCGGTGAGGTCGAAACCCGAGCCATCGTCGAAGCCCACGCGCAGCGCGATCGGCGTCTTGCCCGGCTTGACGATCGTCGTGGGCAGGGCGTCGTACCAGCGCAGCCACCCCGCCTTGGCGAGATGGAACACGAGATGGATGCCGGCGTCGGACGCCACGTCGACGAACTTGCCGTGGCGATCGACGCCCGTGATGCGCGCGCCGACGAGGGCCGTCAACGGCGGGTCGTACGTCTTGAGCGCGTTGATCGCCGACACGGTGGCCTTGTCGACGCGCAGCCCCGTCACCCGCCCGCGCAGGTATTCGACGAGCCCCTCGACCTCTGGCATCTCCGGCATGCGCCCATCGTGCCACCGACCTCCGACATCGGCACGGGGCCTTGCGTCAGGGTTCGAGCACCCGCCAGGGCTGGGGCGCGCGGTCGTCGTCGCGCAGCAGCCCTCCGACCCAGAGGTCGGAACGACCGAGAAAGTTCACGTGCGCGTGCCGCAGAAGCCCCTCGTAGCGGAATCCCAGCGCCCGCGCGACGCGTGCCGAGCCGGCGTTGCCGACGACCGCGCGCCACTCGATGCGCTCTATCGCCGGACGCTCGAGCGCGAAGCCCCAGCCGACGACCGCGCGCGCGGCCTCGGTCGCCAGCCCCCGCCCACGCACGCTCGGCGACACCCAGTAGCCGATCTCGGGACCGCCCGAGGGCAGCTTCGCCAGGCCCACCATGCCGACGAGTCGCCCCTCGAGGCGGATCGCCCAGGTCGCCTCCGACCCCTCGGCCCACCACCCGCGCGTCAACTCGACGAACGTCTCCGCGTCCTCAGGGAGGTACGGCGCAGGCACCGTCGTGAACCTCTGGATCGCGGCATCCTGGCATTCCGCGTGGATCGCCTCGACGTCGTTCACGCGCGGCGCCGAAAGCTCGAGGCGTGCGGTGCGCAGGATCTCCGGTTCCATCCGGCCACGCTACCGGGGGGTGTTCATGGCATAGCTCCTGCAGATCGGCCGCTGAGGGCCATACCGCTTCTGCGGGGACCGGATCTGCAGGAGTTGTGTCGCGCGCTCCGTACGACTTATCCCCAGATGTCTGCCTGGGCCGTTCCGGCCCGTCGCGAGACGGAATTCTCGGACGCATGTCCCTCGCCTCCGCCTCCTATCGCGACCTCCGTGCCAGAGGCCTGACCCGTGCCGAGATCGCCCGCGCGATCGACGACGGTCGGCTTCTTCGTCCGCGTCGCGACGCCTACCTGCCGGCCGAGTGTTCACGAGACGTGCTGCGCGCGGTGGAGCACGGAGGTCGTCTCGACTGCCTCTCCCTCCTCCGAGAGCGAGGCGTTTTCGCCCACGACGCTCAGCGGCTGCACGTGCAATTCGATCGGGAGGCCAGCCGTCTGCCACACCGGGGCCCGGACCTCCGCGCGCATTGGCGATCGAGCTCCGCGGCACCGCGAGAGGTACATGCGCCGCTCCCAGAGGCACTCGTACAGTCCGCCCAGTGTCAGCCGCCGCGGAGCCTTGTGGCTTCGCTGGACAGCGCGTGGAGCTCCGGTCTGATCGGGGAGCGCGAGGTGGCGGATGTCTTCAGTCGGCTGCCGCGCAGATTCCGATCGCTCCAGCGGCTCGTCGACCCCACAGCCGAATCCGGGCCTGAAACGATCGTGCGGCTCATGCTCCGCAGCCTTGGTCTGAGGTGGGAGACCCAGGTCCGAATTCCCCTCGTCGGTCGCGTCGACTTCGTCGTGGAGAGGTGGCTCATCATCGAATGCGACAGCAAGGCCCACCACTCCTCTTGGGACGCCCAGCGTGAGGACCGCCGGCGCGATCGAGCCGCTGCCGCGGCAGGCTACGCGACTCTCCGCCTCCTCGCGGAGGAGATCCTGTACCAACCGGACATGGTGCGGGCGGCGATCGCGGGCCTCGCGTCCCGTCATCGGCGGTGATCCGGGGAGCCCGTTGTCGCGCGCACAACTCCTGCACATCGTGGCTTCAAGCGGGCGAAGGGTGTGGATGAGGCGGGATCTGCAGGAGTTGTGCCGCGCGCGTCGAGCCCCCCCCGAAACGGCAACGCCCGCACGACTCGGAGAGTCGTGCGGGCGTCGGACAGACGCAGGATCAGCCGCGGCGGAGCAGACCGATGCGGTCGTACACGTCGGTGAGGGTCTTCTCGGCGACGGATGCCGCCTTGCCGGCGTTCACGGCGAGCACGCGGTCGAGCTCGGCGGGGTCGTCGAGCAGTTCCATCGCCCGCGCGCGCACCGGCTCGAACTCGTTCACGACGACCTCGGCGAGGCCCTTCTTGAAGTCGCCGTAGCCGCGACCGGCGTACTCGTCTTCGATCGAGGTGATCTCGCGGCCGGTGAGGGCCGAGTAGATGACCAGCAGGTTCGAGACGCCGGGCTTCGCCTCGCGGTCGAAGCGCACTGACCCCTCGGAGTCGGTCATGGCGCGCATGATCTTCTTCGCGCTGACCTTGGGATCGTCGAGAAGCCACAGCACGCCCGCGTCGGACTCGGCCGACTTCGACATCTTGGCCATGGGGTTCTGCAGGTCGTAGATGCGGGCGGTCTCGCGCTGGATCACGGGCTTGGGGACCGTGAAGGTCTCGCCGAAGCGCTGGTTGAAGCGCTCGGCGAGGTCGCGGGTGAGCTCGATGTGCTGCTTCTGGTCGTCGCCGACGGGCACGACATCGGTCTGGTACAGCAGGATGTCGGCGGCCATCAGCACCGGGTAGGTGAAGAGTCCGACGTTGGTGGCGTCCGTCCCGTAGCGGGCCGACTTGTCCTTGAACTGCGTCATGCGCCCGGCCTCGCCGAAGCCCGTGAGGGTCGACAGCACCCACTGCAGCTCGGCGTGCGCGGGCACGTGCGACTGCACGTAAAGCGTCGAGCGCGAGGGCTCGATGCCGGCGGCGATGTACTGGGCGGCGGTGCGGCGGGTCTTCTCGCGGCGCTCGGCGGGGTCGCCCGGCTGCGTCAGGGCGTGCAGGTCGACGACCGAGAAGAAGGCGTCGTACTGGTCCTGGAGGTCGCGCCACTGCAGGAGAGCCCCGATGTAGTTGCCGATCTGAAGGCTGTCGGCGGAGGGCTGCATTCCGGAGTAGAGGCGCTCGGTGGTCACCGTACGATCCTAGGCGGCGTGCGCGGGACGTTCCTGCCGTCGAAGCGGTTTCCTGGATGCCGACACCCGGCCCGCCGGGCGATCTGGGACACCGCCCTCGGCGCAGGACGACCCGGATGCCGGTGTCGCGGGCCTGACGCGCCCCGGGCCGGACACCCCGACGCTCCGGGCCGGACACCCGCGCGCCCCGGGCCGCGGGCGCCCCGCGTCCTCGGGGAAGCCCTCGGTGTCAGCGCCCGAGCGTGTAGTCGACGATCACGGGGGAGTGGTCGCTCCACCGGGTGTCGTACGACGGGGCGCGGTCGACCCGGTACGACGTCACGCGCTCGCCCAGGGCGGGCGTGGCGACGTGGTAGTCGATTCGCCAGCCGCTGTCGGTGTCGAACGCCTTTCCGCGCATCGACCAGAACGTGTACGGACCGTCGACCTCGCCCATGGCGCGGCGGCCGACGTCGATCCAGCCGAGGCCCGTGCCGGTGGAGCCGTCGACGCCCTCGACCTGCTCGCCCGCGGGGCCGAAGAAGCGGTCGAAGTACGCACGCTCGCGCGGGAGGAACCCGGCGTTCTTGCGGTTGCCGCGCCAGTTCTTGATGTCGAGCTCGCGGTGACCCACGTTGAGGTCGCCGGTCACGAGGGCCAGCTCGCGCTCGGTCTTCAGCTCGGCGAGGCGACGCTCCATCGCGTCGAGGAAGAGCCACTTCGCGTCTTGCTTGGGGGTGTCGACCTCGCCGCTGTGCACGTAGGCGCTGACGATGGTGATGGTCTCGCCATCGATGTCGAAGTCGGTCTCGATCCAGCGGCCCGACGCGTCGAGCGGCTCGGGGCCGAGGTGCGTGCGGGTCTCGACGCCGGGCAGACGGCTGATGATGGCGACTCCCGCCCGCCCCTTCGCGAGGGCTTCGTCGTTGACGATCTCCCACCCCGGCAGGGCCTCGGCGAGCTGGTCGGCGGTGGCCCGCACCTCTTGCAGAGTGACGATGTCGGCGCCCGAGGCGTCGAGCCACTCGACCATGCCCTTGCGGACGGCGGCACGGATGCCATTGACGTTGACGGAGACGATACGCACGGAACGAGCCACCCGACGAGCCTATCGACGACCTCCGACATCGGGCCCGCCGAGAGGGGCCTGCAGAGCGAACGCCACCGAGAGAGGGCCGCTGGGGGAGGGCCTACCGAGGGAGCACCCGCCGAGAGAGACCATCGACAGGCGGCCGGCCGAGACAGCGCGTCCACCAACGGCGCCTGCCGCCGGATCAGTCCGGAATGAGGGACACTCGACGCGGTGCCGGGACGTCGGCCCGCGCCCGTGCCAGCTGCTTCTCCGCCGTGTTCAGTCTGCGCTTGGCCCGCCACCGCCACGGCCAGTGCGAGAGAGCAAGTTCCTTCTGCGCCTCACGCACCCCCACCTGGGCGGCGATGACGAGGGCGGCCTGTTCCATCGCGAGTCGGTCCTCGGGAGAACGGAGCGGCACGTCGCGGTCTCCCGCGGCGACGGCGATCCAGGCGGCCGAGACGAGGATCACGATGCCGATGAAGCGGAACCACAGCAGGAATCCGATCAGCACGGTGAAGGTGGCCAGCAGCGGGTTCGAGGGTGTGTAGACGAAGAGGAAGCCCGCGGCGACCTGCAGCACCACCATCCCGGTCGCGCCGACGAGCGCCCCCGGCCAGGCGCGGCGCCAGGTGAGGGTCGTGCCGGTGAGGAACCGGAAGAGCGATGCGAGCGCGACGGTGTTCACGCCGAAGGCCACGACGAGCGACACGATCCGTGCGCCGATCGACCAGCCGAGGGTCTCTCGATCCCACCCGATCAGCCCGAACACGAGATCGACGGCGCCGGTGGTGATCGAGCCGAGCAGTGCGCCCACGAGCAGGGCGATGCCGAAGAGGATCGACGCGACCAGGTCGCGGGCTTTCAGCAGCACGTAGTTGCGCAGGTCGAAGGGCAGTCCGAACGTGTCGCGCACGGCGCGGCGGGTGAAGGTGACGAAGCCGATCGCCGTCCACACGACCACGACGACGGCCACGATGCCCGTGATGGTGAGCAGTCGACCGCTCTCCTGGGCGACGGCTTCGACTTGCTCGCGTTTGACCAGCCCGTTCTCGCTGATGATCCCGGGGATGTAGCTGTTGACGATGTGGATGAGCCCGTCGATCGCCGTCTTGCTTCCGCCCAGCCAGATCCCGACCCCGGCGAACGCGAGGTACAGCGCCGAGAACACGGCGAAGAGCGCCTGGTAGCTCATGCCGGCGGCGAGCAGGAAGCCGTTGTGGCGTAGAAAGTGCCGCCAGACGCGGATCGGGAACCACTCCGCGATTTTCGCGGCACGCGCGATGGGTTCGTCCAACCGCTCGCGCACGGCCGTCTGCGCCGCCTCGAGACGTTCCCGTAGCGAGCTGTCGTCGTCGCGCACCGCGGGCAGCGGCCGCGGGTCGTGGCGGTGATCGGTCACCGGAAAAGCCTAATGAATGGATGCCGCGGCCCCGGCCGTTCCGTGGAGCCACGGCATCCGGCCCCTTTCTACCCGCGCGTGGGTCGCCGGAGAATGTCGCCTCGGCCATGCCCGAAGCGACGGGATCTCGGCGACTTGCGCGCGCAACGTGGGCGGAAACGCCGAACGGCGGGGCGCCGACCCCATGAGACGAGCTCAGGGACCGGGCGCACCCGCCGTTCGCGAGGCTGAGGGTTAGCGACCGCCGCGCAGGACGGCCTGCTTGACCTCGGCGATGGCCTTGGTGACCTCGATGCCGCGGGGGCACGCCTCGGTGCAGTTGAAGGTGGTGCGGCAGCGCCACACGCCCTCTTTGTCGTTGAGGATGTCGAGGCGCACATCGCCCGCGTCGTCGCGCGAGTCGAAGATGAAGCGGTGCGCGTTGACGATCGCGGCGGGGCCGAAGTACTGACCGTCGGTCCAGAACACGGGGCACGACGAGGTGCACGCGGCGCACAGGATGCACTTGGTGGTGTCGTCGAAGACCTCGCGGTCGACGATCGACTGCACGCGCTCCTTGCCGGCCTCGGGCTTCGAGTTCGAGATGAGGAAGGGCTGAACCTCGCGGTAGGAGGCGAAGAACGGCTCCATGTCGACGATGAGGTCCTTCTCGAGGGGCAGACCCTTGATGGCCTCGACGTAGATCGGCTGCGAGATGTCGAGATCCTTGATCAGCGTCTTGCAGGCGAGGCGGTTGCGGCCGTTGATGCGCATGGCATCCGATCCGCAGATGCCGTGCGCGCAGGAGCGGCGGAACGACAGCGAGCCGTCGGTCTCCCACTTGATCTTGTGCAGCGCGTCGAGCACGCGGTCGGTGGAGTAGAGCTCCACGTCGTAATCGACCCAACGCGGCTCGTCGTCGACCTCGGGGTCGAAGCGGCGGATGTTGAAGGTGACCAGGAACGACTGGATCCCGGTGTCTTCGGGGGTCTCCGCGACCTCGTCCGAGGTGTCGACCTGTTCGATGACGGTGGATGCCATCTCAGTACTTCCTCTCCAGCGGCGGGTAGCGCAGCTCCCCGGCCTCGTTCTTGGTGAACACCACGGGCTTCCAGCCGAGTTCGATGTGATCGGCGGGGTGCGACGAGTGGGGGTCGCCCGACAGGTACGCCATGGTGTGCTGCATGTAGTTCTCGTCGTCGCGCGTGGGGAAGTCGTCGCGCATGTGACCGCCACGGCTCTCTTCGCGGTTCTGCGCGGAGTAGACGACGACCTCGGCGAGGTCGAGCAGGAAGCCCAACTCGACGGCCTCGAGCAGGTCGGTGTTGAAGCGCTTGCCCTTGTCGTCGACGTGGATGTTCTTGTAGCGCTCGCGCAGGTCGGCGATCACGTCCATGACGTGGGCCAGCGACTCGTGCGTGCGGAAGACCTGCGCGCCCTTGTCCATCTCGTCCTGCAGCGTCTTGCGGAGCACCGCGATGCGCTCGGTGCCGCTGTTGTTGCGCAGACCCTCGATGAGCCCGCGCACCTCGGCGGCGGGGTCTTCGGGAAGCGGCACGAAGTCGGCGGTCTTGACGTACTCGACGGCGTTGCGGCCGGCGCGCTTGCCGAACACGTTGATGTCGAGCAGCGAGTTGGTGCCGAGGCGGTTCGAGCCGTGCACCGAGACGCACGCGCACTCACCGGCGGCGTACAAGCCCGGGACGACGGTGTCGTTGTCGGCGAGGACCTCGGCCTTGATGTTGGTGGGGATGCCGCCCATCGCGTAGTGCGCGGTCGGCATGACCGGCACCGGCTCGACCACCGGGTCGACGCCCAGGTACGTGCGGGCGAACTCGGTGATGTCGGGGAGCTTGGTCTCGAGGACCTCGGCGCCCAGGTGCGTGCAGTCCAGCAGCACGTAGTCGCGGTGGGGACCGGCGCCGCGGCCCTCGGCCACCTCTTGCACCATGCAGCGGGCGACGATGTCGCGAGGAGCGAGGTCCTTGATGGTGGGGGCGTAGCGCTCCATGAAGCGCTCACCGCTCGCGTTGCGCAAGATCGCGCCCTCACCGCGGGCACCCTCGGTGAGGAGGATGCCGAGACCGGCGAGACCGGTCGGGTGGAACTGGAAGAACTCCATGTCCTCGAGAGGCAGACCCTTGCGCCACACGATGCCGACGCCGTCACCGGTGAGGGTGTGGGCGTTGGAGGTGGTCTTGAAAATCTTGCCGAATCCACCGGTCGCGAAGACGACGGCCTTGGACTGGAAGACGTGCAGTTCGCCGGTGGCCAGGTCGTAGGCGACGACACCGGCGACCTGGGTCTTGCCGGCGGCGTCCTTCACCGTGATGAGGTCGAGCACGTAGAACTCGTTGAAGAAGTTGATGCCGAGCTTGACGCAGTTCTGGAACAGCGTCTGCAGGATCATGTGGCCGGTGCGGTCAGCGGCGTAGCAGGCGCGGCGCACGGGCGTCTTGCCGTGGTCGGCGGTGTGCCCGCCGAAGCGACGCTGGTCGATCTTGCCCTCGGGCGTGCGGTTGAACGGCAGGCCCATGTTCTCGAGGTCGATGACGGCGTCGATGGCCTCTTTGGCGAGGATCTCCGCGGCATCCTGGTCGACGAGGTAGTCGCCGCCCTTGATGGTGTCGAAGGTGTGCCACTCCCAGGAGTCCTCTTCGACGTTGGCCAGCGCGGCGGCCATGCCACCCTGCGCCGCACCGGTGTGCGAACGCGTGGGGTAGAGCTTCGAGATGACGGCGGTCTTCGCGCCGGGGCCGGCCTCGATGGCCGCGCGCATGCCCGCGCCGCCGGCGCCGACGATGACGACGTCGAACTGGTGGTAGTGGACGCCGTCCTTGACGATCGAGTCCGAACTGGTCTGAGTGCTCACGTGTGCAATACCTCTGCTGTCAGGGGAGAGAAGGGATGCCGCCGGCTCACGCCGCCTGGCACACGTCCCACAGGGAGCTGCTCTCGGTCACACCGAGGCAGGGGTCGAAGGTGAAGACGACGAGCGTGCCGAGCAGGATGAGGAATCCGGCCGACACCCACAGCGATCCGACGAGGATCTTGCGGACGGTGGCGTTGCCGACGTAGTCGTTGACGATCGTGCGCATGCCGTTGGCGCCGTGGATGAGGGCGAGCCAGAGCATCAGCACGTCCCACCACTGCCAGAACGGCGAGGCGAGCTTGCCGGCGACAAACGCGAAGTCGATCTGGTGGATGCCCTCGCCCGTCATCAGGTTGACGAAGAGGTGGCCGAAGATCAGGACGATCAGCAGCACGCCGGAGGCGCGCATGTAGATCCAACCCCACTTCTCGAGGTTGGAGCCCTTCTTGCGCACGCTGGGCGTGCGGGGGGCGGGGATCGTGGCGGCTTCTTGGGCGACGGACATCAGTGGCTCCCGGTGACGGCGCTGAAGACGTTGATCAGGTGGCGCGGGGTGAACCCGAGCATCGTGACGACCCACAGGCCCAGAACGCCCCACCACAGCTGACGCTGGTGGCGCGTGGCCCAGGGCCAGAAGTCCACGAGGATGATGCGCAGGCCGTTGAACGCGTGGTACGCGATCGCGCCGACCAGGGCCACCTCGCCGAGACCCATGATCGGGTTCTTGTAGGTGCCGATGACGGCGTCGTAGGCCTCGGGCGAGACGCGGATGAGCGCCGTGTCGAGGATGTGCACCAGGAGGAAGAAGAAGATGGCGACACCGGTGATGCGGTGAAGCACCCACGACCACATTCCTTCGCGGCCCCGGTACAGAGTGCCGCGGGGCCTCTTCGAAGTGGTCTCTTTCACCGACGGCGTGGCACGTGCTGGTGCTGACACGGTCGTCCTCCCTGATCGAACACGGTGTGGGGCCTCGCACGGGCCCCGAGCGTCACACGGGCGCCCTTGAATACTACGGCCGGGCTATGAACGGCGGGGATGAGGGTCGCCTAACACTCTCTCGACATCGAGATAAATCGGATGCCGTTCACCCCTCCGTGGACGCCGCCTCGACCTCCCGTGCGTTCGCAGGCGCGACCGCTAGGGTCGGAGCCATGGCAGACCCCGCTATCGACGACTTCTACGCCGTGATCCCCGCCGGAGGGATCGGCAGCCGCCTCTGGCCTCTCTCCCGTGCCGACGCTCCGAAATTCCTCCACGATCTGACCGGTTCGGGTCAGACGTTGCTGCGCGACACGTGGGACCGGCTCGGCCCGCTCTCCGGCGAGGGGCGCATCGCGGTCGTCACCGGTCGCGCGCACCGGGCGGCCGTCGAGCGGGAACTCCCGGGGGTCCCCGACCACAACGTCTTCCTCGAGTCGGAACCCCGTGATTCCTCGGCGGCCATCGGCCTCGCCGCGGCGATCCTCGTCCGCCGAGAGCCCGACGTCATCATCGGTTCGTTCGCGGCCGACCATGTCATCCGTCAGACTCGCCAGTTCGAGTTCGCCGTGCGTCAGGCCGTCGCGGTCGCCCGCGAGGGGTACATCTGCACGATCGGCATCCAGCCCGCCGAAGCATCGGTCGGGTTCGGCTACATCAAGCAGGCCGGTGAGCTCATCGTCGATGGCGCTCCCGAGGCCTACCTGGTGGAACGCTTCGTCGAGAAGCCCGACCTGGACACCGCGAAGGAGTACTTCGCCGACCGCGCCTACCTCTGGAACGCGGGCATGTTCATCACGCGTGCCGACGTGCTCCTCGCCGAACTCGCCGTCAACGAGCCCGAGCTGCACGCGGGCCTGCTCGAATTGGCCGAGGCCTGGGACGACCGCGACCGTCGCGGCCCCGCCGTCGACCGCATCTGGCCGGGTCTGAAGAAGATCGCCATCGACTACTCCGTCGCAGAGCCCGCCGCAGAGAAGGGACGCCTCGCGGTCATCCCCGGCCACTTCGATTGGGACGACGTGGGCGACTTCGCGAGTTTGTCGAAGCTCAACTCCTCCGGGGGGCGCAATGAGCTCGCGATCCTGGGTGAGGACGCCCGCGTCCTCTCCGACGCTTCGAGCGGCATCGTCGTCTCGCAGACCAAGCGCGTGATCAGCCTCATCGGCGTGCGCGACATCGTGGTCGTCGACACCCCGGACGCGCTGCTGGTCACGACGAGCGAGAACGCCCAGCGGGTGAAGGGCGTCGTCGACGCGCTCAAGCTGACCGGTCGCGGCGACGTCCTCTAGGCGCCCGCCCCCTGATCGCCTCTGAGACCGGATGCCACACCTTGTGGCATCCGGTCTCGTGCGTGTCCGGGTGTGTGGCGGTGGCGTGACGCGAGATTGCGTCTTTGTAACCATTGCCGCGCGCGGGGGCTCCCGGCGCACAAGCGCGGCGACACAGTAGGTAACGTGACGGGATCGTCCCTCAAACCCGTTGGGGGCATCCGTCTTGGAGGACCATTCGTGAAGACCACGAAGAAGGCCGTCGTCAGCGGTCTCGCCATGCTCGGCGCCGCCGTGCTGCTCGCCGGTTGCGGCGCTGCGCCCGAGAGCAACGGCTCGACCGCTGCTGCCGGGGGAGACATCGTCGAGGGCTTCACCCCCTGCATCATCTCGGATGACGGTGGGTGGAACGACCGCTCGTTCAACCAGTCGGCCAAGGAAGGCATCGACAAGGCGGCGAGCGAGCTCGGCGTCAAGGCGATCGAGGTCGAGTCCAGCTCGGCGAACGACTACGCCCCGAACCTCGAGAACCTCGTCGCCGAGGGTTGCACGTTCATCGTCGCGGTGGGCTTCAAGCTCAGTGCCGACACCGTCGCTTCGGCCAAGGCCAACCCGAACCTGCAGTACGCGATCATCGACGACCGTGCCGACACCGACAACGACGGCAAGACCGACGCCCCGAACATCAAGCCGCTGCTGTTCGACACCGTCCAGGCCGCCTACCTCGGTGGCTACGCCGCCGCCGCCTACTCGGCTGAGAACGGCGTGAACAAGGTCGGCACCGTCGGTGGCATCCCGATCCCGCCCGTCACCATCTTCATGGACGGCTTCGTCGACGGCGTCAAGAAGTACGACGAGGACAAGAGCGCCAGCGTCCAGACCTTCGGCTGGGACGTCGCCGCGCAGAACGGCTCGTTCACCGGTGGCTTCGCCGCCAACGACGCGGCCAAGCAGGCTGCTCAGGGTCTGCTCGACCAGGGTGTCGACGTGCTCCTGCCCGTCGGTGGCCCGATCTACAGCAGCGCCGCCGACGCGATCCGCGACAGCGGCTCGAAGAGCGTCATGCTCGGTGTGGACTCCGACCTCGCCAAGGCCGACCCGAACGTGTCGGACCTGGTGCTGACCTCGATCCTCAAGCGCATCGACACCGCCGTGTACGACTCGGTCACGCAGGCGGCCAAGGGTGACTTCGACGTGACCCCCTACGTCGGCACGCTCGAGAACGACGGCGTCGGCCTGGCCGACTTCAACTCGAAGTTCACGCTGCCCGCCGGCCTCACCGACGAGCTGTCGGCGCTGCGCGAGCAGATCGTCTCGGGTTCGCTGAAGGTCACCTCGCCCAGCTCGCCGTGAGGCGCCGGGCCTGAGGCCCTTTGAGATCACAACCGCGGTCGCTCGGACCAGGAGTCCGAGCGGCCCCCGGGCCTGAGGCCCTTTGAGATCACAACCGCGGTCGCTCGGACCAGGAGTCCGAGCGGCCCCCGGGCCTGAGGCCCTTTGAGATCACAACCGCGGTCGCTCGGACCAGGAGTCCGAGCGGCCCCCG
>Ga0268248_100061_pt1 | contig 114511 bp, 116 predicted proteins | sample AgamicAtAme_FD_200856 | JGI IMG/M metagenome (GOLD analysis project Ga0268248, IMG submission 200856) | Agave microbial communities from Guanajuato, Mexico - At.Am.e (v2) (version 2) | ecosystem: Host-associated > Plants > Phyllosphere > Phylloplane/Leaf | place: Guanajuato, Mexico | collected... | reverse complement strand
GCGAACAGGCTGCCCGCAGGGCGAGCGAAGCGAGTCAATCCCCCCCTCACCGCCATATTTGAGATGAGAGCTCGTACGAAAGTACGGGCTTTTTTCTTTTATATTCTCCATAAGGGGGGGATGAGAATCCCCGACCGGGGTTCGACAACTGGCGCAGCCAGTTGGACAGACTGAGAGCGTAGCGAACAGGCTGCCCGAAGGGCGAGCGAAGCGAGTCAATCCCCCCCGGTGCTATAAGCAGCTCGTTGCGGCCTGAGCCCCTCACCCTAACCCTCTCCCCAAAGGGGCGAGGGAATTGTTTACTGCTCGCATTAGTTTCTGGGGATTCCTCAGCCCGCAAGGCAAGGGGATTGTTACTCCTCCACCATCCGGGCATATTCTTCGGTAAGAAAATCCACCAGCGTTCTGACCGACGGCAGTAAACCACGCCGGGAAGGATAAACCGCGTGAATCACTTCCCGTCTGGGTTCCCATGCGTCCAGCACCCGCACCAGTTCCCCTGATGCCAGCTGATCCTTGACCATCAAAATCGGCAGCTGCACGACCCCTACCCCCGCCATTGCCGCTTCACGCAGCGCCAGCATGTCGGTGGTAATCAAGCGCGGCGTAAAGTGAATCTCCGCTTTTGCCCCGTCCGGCCCGCCCAGTTCCCATTTATGCAGCTGCTTTCCCGCCCCCATGCTCAAGCCCGGCCATTCGCTCAGCTCAGAGGGCACGGCAGGGTTGCCCATCTGCTCAATCAGCGCAGGGCTCGCCACCAGGCAGTGCCCCCTGTCTGCCAGCACTCTTAACACCAGATCGCTGTCGTCAAAGGGACGTGGACGAACGCGGATCGCCACGTCAATGCCCTCGCCCACCAGATCGACCCGCCGGTTGGTGGCCTCAAGCTGAAGATTGATCCCCGGATAGCGCGCCATAAACCGCGCCAGCATCGGCCCCACGTGAACGTGCAGCAAGGTTACCGGGCAGGTGATCCTGACCACACCGCGCGGCTCGGCCTGTAAAGCCGCCACCGCCTCTTGCGCAGCTTCGGCCTCCACCATCATCGCTTTACAGTGCTGATAGAAGGTCTGCCCGACTTCGGTCACCGTAAACTGCCGCGTAGTGCGCTGGATCAACCGCACGCCAAGGCGCTCTTCCAGCTGAGCAATCCGGCGGCTCAGTTTCGACTTGGGCTGATCGAGCGCCCGACCCGCCGCCGCAAACCCACCATGGTCCACCACCTTCACAAACCACGCGAAATCATTGAGATCCTGCATACGCCCTCATCGTTCCATTTTCAGAACAGTGAATGTCAATTTCACTATCTACCGGGATATTAACCCTGAATATAAGCTAATTACATCAACAGAACATCAGGAGCTCATCATGAAAAACGTAACAGGCGTTTATACCGCACCTCGTCCGCACTGGGTCGGTGACGGTTTCCCGGTTCGTTCAATGTTTTCTTACCAGACGCACGGCGAGCCGCTGAGCCCGTTCCTGCTGTTGGACTACGCCGGACCGTACACCTTCCCGGCGGACGGCGCGAAACGCGGCGTGGGCGAGCATCCTCATCGCGGCTTTGAAACGGTCACTATCGTCTACTCCGGGGAAGTGGAGCACCGCGACTCAACCGGCAGAGGTGGCGTTATTGGCCCGGGCGACGTGCAGTGGATGACGGCAGGCGCAGGCATCCTGCACGAGGAGTTCCACTCCAGCGCCTTCGCGCTGAAAGGTGGCGAGCTGAAAATGATGCAGCTGTGGGTCAACCTGCCGGCGAAAGACAAATTGGCGGCACCGGGCTACCAGAGCATCACCAAAAGCGATATCCCGGTTGTGACGCTACCGGATAACAGCGGCACCCTGCGGGTGATTGCCGGTCGCTACGACGAGGTTACCGGCCCTGCGCACACTTTCTCACCGCTGAACGTCTGGGACATCGCGCTGAACCAGGGAAGCCATCTGACGCTCAATCAGCCCGAAGGCTGGAGCACCGCGCTGGTCGTGCTTGAAGGCAACATAACGGTGAACGGTACAACGCAGGCAGGTGAAGCCCAGCTGGTCGTATTGAGTCAGGAAGGCAACAAGCTGCACCTGGAGGCGAACAGCGATGCCAAAGTGCTGCTGATGGCCGGCGAGCCGCTGAATGAACCCATCGTGGGCTATGGCCCATTTGTGATGAACAGTAAAACCGAGATCGCGGAAGCCATTCGTGATTTCAATTCCGGCCGCTTCGGCCAGATCTGAACGTAATAAAGGAGCGCAATATGTCTACCCCTGCAAACTTCAACGGTGCACGTCCGGTCATTGACGTAAATGATGCCGTCATGCTGCTTATCGACCACCAGAGCGGGCTGTTCCAGACCGTCGGCGACATGCCCATGCCGGAGCTGCGCGCCCGTGCGGCGGCGCTGGCAAAAATTGCCACGCTGGCGAAGATCCCGGTGATCACCACGGCCTCCGTTCCACAGGGACCGAACGGCCCGCTTATCCCGGAGATCCACGCCAACGCGCCTCATGCCCAGTATGTGGCACGCAAAGGTGAGATCAACGCCTGGGATAATCCGGAGTTCGTGGCGGCGGTAAAAGCCACCGGTCGCAAGACGTTAATTATTGCCGGCACGATCACCAGCGTCTGCATGGCCTTCCCGTCCATCAGCGCGGTGGCGGATGGCTATAAAGTATTTGCGGTGATTGATGCTTCCGGCACCTACAGCAAAATGGCGCAGGAGATCACCCTGGCACGTGTGGTCCAGGCAGGCGTTGTGCCGATGGATACCGCCGCGGTGGCCTCTGAGATCCAGCGTACCTGGAACCGTGAGGACGCGGCTGAATGGGCTGAGGTGTATACCCACATCTTCCCGGCTTACCAGCTGTTGATCGAAAGCTACGGCAAAGCACAGGAAGTGGTTAAAAACAGCGAAGTGCTCGATTCACAGCGTTAATCCCCTGCTCCACGGCGTAAAAACCGTGGAGCTGATTAATGCTTAACCGAACAGGCACTAAAGCTGAAAATCTGCTTGACCGTGTTAGCGCAACTCCCTATAGTAGCGCCCCGTTGCCCCCCAAGCGGTCAGGCAACAAAACAATATGGTGAGGTGTCCGAGTGGCTGAAGGAGCACGCCTGGAAAGTGTGTATACGGCAACGTATCGGGGGTTCGAATCCCCCCCTCACCGCCATATTTGAGATGAGAGCTCGTACGAAAGTACGGGCTTTTTTCTTTTATATTCTCCGTAAGGGGGGGATGAGAAACCCCGACCGGGGTTCGACAACTGGCGCAGCCAGTTGGACAGATGACGAGCCTGCGAGGAATCTGCCCGAAGGGCGAGCGAAGCGAGTCAATCCCCCCCTCACCGCCATCTTTAAGATAAGAGCTCGTACGAAAGTACGGGCTTTTTTCTTTTATATTCTCCGTAAGGGGGGGATGAGAACCCCCGACCGGGGGTCGACAACTGGCGGCAGCCAGTTGGACAGACTGAGAGCGAAGCGAACAGGCTGCCCGAAGGGCGAGCGAAGCGAGTCAATCCCCCCCTCACCGCCATCTTTAAGATAAGAGCTCGTACGAAAGTACGGGCTTTTTTCTTTTATATTCTCCGTAAGGGGGGGATGAGAACCCCCGACCGGGGGTCGACAACTGGCGGCAGCCAGTTGGACAGACTGAGAGCGAAGCGAACAGGCTGCCCGAAGGGCGAGCGAAGCGAGTCAATCCCCCCCGGTGCGGACTGAGCCGCCTAAGCGACAAAAAAAAGCCCGAACTAATGCACGGGCTTTTTTTATTCTATTCCTTAGCTATTCAACTTCCCTGCCGGCTGATTTCTTTCAAGAGACGATATCTGCTCAGGCTGAACATCATCCTCATCCTTACGCCCATCAAGCCAGTAATCCGCATTTTTAATCCCCAGACGCACCGGATCAAACTGTGGATCCAGCCCCTGCGCATTCTGAATTTCATAATCCTTCAGACTAACAAACGCTTTTTTATGCAGCAGAACAATGGCAATAATGTTGAGCCATGCCATCAGCCCTACGCCAATATCCCCCAGCCCCCAGGCCAGATCCGCGGTACGAACCGTCCCATAGACAGTAGAGGCCATCAGACAGAGCTTGAGCAGAAACGTCAGCCATGGGCGGTGAATTTTACGGTTGATGTAGGCGATATTGGTTTCGGCAATATAGTAGTAGGCAATAATCGTGGTGAAGGCAAAGAAGAACAGCGCAATGGCAACAAAGTAATTACCAAAGCCCGGCATCATACTTTCCATCGCCGTCTGCACGTAGCCAGGACCTGCGGCCACGCCTGCAATTCCCGTATAAAGCGCGGCGCCGTCGACGCCCTGGACGTTATACAGCCCGGTGATCAGCAGCATAAACCCGGTCGCAGAGCAGACAAACAGCGTGTCGATATAGACCGAGAATGCCTGTACCAGCCCCTGCTTCACCGGGTGGCTCACCGCCGCCGCAGATGACGCATGCGGCCCGGTCCCCTGCGCCGCTTCGTTAGAATAGACGCCGCGCTTAACACCCCACATAATCGCCTGACCGAGGATGGCGCCAAAGCCTGCTTCCAGGCCGAACGCGCTTTTCCAGATCAACAGAATAACCGAAGGGAGCTGGTTAATATTAATGGCAATAATCACGCAGGCGACAATAATATAGCCCAGCGCCATAAATGGAACGACCATACTGCTAAAGCTGGCGATCCTTTTCACGCCGCCGAAAATAATAAAGCTTAACAGCACAGCAAGTAATGCCGCGGTCACGTTCGGACTCAGACCAAAGGCAATATCCAGGCTCGCACCAATTGAGTTTGCCTGCACGCCCGGAAGTAATAATCCGCAGGAGAAAATAGTCACAATGGCAAATAACCATGCGTACCACTTAACGCCTAAACCTTTTTCAATATAAAAGGCAGGACCACCACGATATTCGCCGTTAATTTTTTCTTTATAAACCTGACCCAGGGTGGATTCGACAAATGCTGAACTGGCACCTAAAAAAGCGACTATCCACATCCAGAAAAGCGCGCCCGGACCACCAAAAGTAATTGCCGTGGCCACACCAGCGATATTCCCTGTCCCCACGCGGCCTGCCAGCGTCATCGTCAGCGCCTGAAACGACGACACGCCTGCATCCGTAGGACGCCCCTGGAACATCAGGGTAATCATATGTTTGATATGACGTAATTGCAGAAAGCGACTACGCAGTGAGAAATAGAGACCAACACCCAGACATAAAAATATTAACGCAGGGCTCCAGATTACACCATTAATAGCACCAACCAGTTCGTTCATGTATGACCCTCAGCGTGATGTTTCGGGGGAACGGATCCCCTGTTGTGTTTCTTCTTAGAATTTTGTTCGAACAAGTACGAAACATAGATAACTCCCCTGAAGACACAACTTAATTTTTACTCCGTAGTAATGTTCTGTGACAACATTCACGTTTGATTTTCAATTAACGATTAGCGCGATCATTATCTGCATAGATATTTTGTGGGTATTATAAACATATGTCACATTTCTACCGCTCAAATAAAAAGCAGCCGTAAAAAATTAATAATCGAATTGGTTAATTATCAATAACAGGTGAATTCTGCAAAGAATAAAAGACGCTTCCCGGCATGACGCCGGGAAGAAATTACAGGAAAGCGGTAAAACGATAATGCTTTACCTTTAGTCGGAATAGACCTGCAGCGTGCGCTGACACAGCGCTGAACGCACGCAGTCCTCTTTGGTGAAGCGTACCACCCCAATCATCTCATCTTCCTCAAAACGTGACATGGCGTCGCTCAGCCCGGATTTTACGCCGGACGGCAGGTCACACTGGGTAATATCGCCGTTAACGATAACCGTCACGTTCTCCCCGAGGCGCGTTAAGAACATCTTCATTTGCGCAGCGGTCACGTTCTGAGCCTCGTCAAGAATAACGACCGCATTTTCAAATGTACGTCCGCGCATATAGGCGAACGGCGCGATTTCCACCTTGCCAATCTCTGGCCGCAGGCAGTACTGCATAAAGGATGCACCCAGTCGCTTCACCAGCACGTCATAGACGGGCCTGAAGTAAGGGGCAAACTTCTCCGAAATGTCTCCGGGCAGGAAGCCGAGATCTTCATCAGCCTGCAGTACCGGACGGGTAACAATAATGCGCTCCACGTCCTTATGAATCAGCGCTTCCGCCGCTTTGGCCGCACTGATCCACGTTTTCCCGCATCCGGCTTCACCGGTTGCAAAGATGAGCTGTTTACTCTCGATAGCATTCAGGTAGTGCGCCTGAGCCTCATTGCGCGCCACAATTGGAGAATTATCACGGCTGTCTCGGGCCATGCCAATTGCTTCTACGCCACTCATCTGCACAAGCGAGGTGACCGATTCTTCTTCACGCTGTTTATGGCTACGTGAGTCCCGTCTCAGCACACGTTTTGCTTCGCGACGAGCTTTGATCACTGCTTTTTGTCTTCCCATGGATAGCACCTTGAGTTGTTGGTATTCATCACACGCGCCAGCTTCGGCACGATTATGCGCACGAACATCAGAGGGTTGGCTTCCTTGTAAGCCATTGCTTGCTTTATCAGATGACGATACAGAACGGCTACGCGCACCGGTCTGCACGTCGGTCGAATCAGATTCTTGAGGTGTGGGGGAGAATTTAGTGGTGAGGAAATCGCTGCCGGAGTCTAAGCCTCCGCGCCGGGTGCTGCGGTTGTTATGTTTACCATGTCCAGTACAGGACGCAACCATTCGCGATCTCCATAGTGATTCAGCATCACTGCCGGGAACTACCGCTGTCTTATCTTAAGTACATCAGGAGTTATCATAAATGCAACATTTATTTTACCTGAATGCAACTTTTCAGACTGCTCCTGCAGCGGATTCAGTCTTATATAGAAATATTACAGAAATATAACAATATGTTAGTCATATGAAAAAATAATGTCCCTGCGAACTATCGCAGGGACAATTATCAGGCTTCGAGCAGCCCTTGAGCGAGATACGCACCAGCATCGCGCGCGCCGGGCAGGGCAAAGAAATAGCCGCCGCCGATGGGCTTAATGTACTCTTCCAGCGCTTCACCGTTTAACCGCTTCTGCACCGTCAGGAAACCTTTCTCCAGATCGTGCTGATAGCAGACGAACAGCAGCCCCATATCAAGCTGCCCGGAGTTAGTCACGCCCAGCGAATAGCTGTAACCACGGCGCATCATCAGGCTGGACTGCGTCTCTTTGGTGCGCGGGTTAGCAAGGCGAATATGGCTGTCGAGCGCGATAACGTCGCCATCCGGATCGCTCGCATAGTCAGGCACATCATGCTCGTGCTTCATACCCAGCGGCGCCCCGCTCTGCTTGTCGCGGCCGAAAATCGTCTGCTGCTCTTTCAGCGGCGTGCGGTCCCAGAACTCCACGTGGAACTGGATAATCCGCACCGCCTGGTAGCTGCCGCCCACTGCCCACGCCGGTTCGCCCTGATCGGCAGTGACCCACACCACCTCCTTCATAAGCGCACCATCGTGACTGTCCGGGTTGGCCGTACCGTCCTTAAAGCCCAGCAGGTTCACCGGGGTCTCTTTCCCCTTGCTGCGGGCGGCGTGATCGGAGATAAACCCTTCCCGCTTCCAGCGCACGCTCAGCAGATCCGGCGTGTGCTTGATGATATCGCGCAGGGCGTGGATCACCGTGTCCTGGGTATTGGCGCAAATCTGCAGGAGCAGGTCGCCGTGGCACAGCGCCGCGTCGAGGGAGTCATTCGGGAAGCGCGTCATTTTTTGCAGCGCTTTTGGCTTCTGCTTTGCCAGGCCATAGCGGCCATCAAACAGCGACTCCCCCACCGACACGGTGATGGTCAGGTTATCCGGCGCGATAAACGCCCCGAGGATACCGGAATCCATCGGCGGCAGGCGCGGATTTGGCGTCTCCGGTGCCGGACCGCCCGCGGTAAGAAACGCAATGCGCGCCGTCAGCAGGCGGAACAGCCGCTCCAGATCCGCCTTATCGCTGGCCAGCGAATCAAAGGCCACCAGCATCATGGAAGCCTGCTGCGGCGTCAGAATGCCCGCCTGGTGCTCACCGTAAAACGGCTGCGTCTCCAACCGGGCATCCGGCGACAGCGTGCCGGGAGCGCTTTGCGGTTTCGCCGCATGCGCAACCGGGCAGCCACCTGCCAGGGCAAGCGCGCCGCCCAGCGCCCCGACCCCTTTTAACAAACGACGTCGGGAAGGTTGCGCCACGTCGTGCTCGTCATGCTTGTTCATCGTGCTTAGTCCAGACCCAGTACGCCGCGCAGCAGGGAGAGATCTTCCGCCAGGGTCGTAATCGGGCCTTTCAGCGCATTACGGTCAGCGTCGGTCAGCTTGTCGTAGGTTTCGAACCCGTCTTTGGTGCGGTATTTCGCCAGAATGGTGTCCACTTTTTTGAAGTTGGCATCCACTTTCGCCAGCAGTTCGCCGTTCTCTTTCTGCAGCTGAGGACGCAGCAGGTCGACAATTTTCTGCGCGCCGTCGACGTTGGCCTGGAAGTCCCACAGATCGGTATGGCTGTAGCGATCCTCTTCGCCGCTGATTTTGCTCGCGGCCACTTCTTCAATCAGCCCCGCCGCGCCGCCCACCACTTTTGACGGCGGGAAGGCCAGCTCGCTGATGCGCTTTTGCAGCTCCAGCACGTCAGCGTTCAGCTGCCCGGCATATTTCTCCATTCCTTTGGTGGAGTTATCGCCAAACAGGGCTTTTTCCAGACGGTGGAAGCCGGTGAATTTCGGATCGGCGGCCTTCTGCTCGTAGTCGTCTTCACGGGCATCAATGCTGCCGTCAAGGTCAGAGAACAGTTCGGCAATCGGCTCGATGCGCTCGTAGTGCTGGCGGGTTGGCGCATACAGGGATTTCGCTTTTTCGATATCGCCCGCTTTCACCGCGTCAGTGAAGGCTTTGGTGCCCGTAACCAGGTCCGCCGTCTCTTTGGTGACGTAGGCTTTATAGGCGGTGATGGCGTCGCCCAGGCTCAGCAGGGCCGTACCTTTGGCGGCGTCCGCCGTCGCTGCACCTTTGACGATCAGCTTGCCTTTCGGATTGGTCAGCAGGCCGCAGGTCATGTCGTATTCACCCGGCTGCAGGTTGGCGGTCATCTTCTGGCTGAAGCCCGGGGCGATATTCTCACGCTCTTCCACCACCATCACGCCTTTGAGGATCTCCCACTCCAGTGCCTTCTGGCTATGGTTCTGAATGATAAACTGGGTTTTCCCGCTGTTAACCGTGATGGTCATCGGATCGCACTGCTTATCGTTGACGGTGACTTTCACCTGCGGAATCTCCGCAGCCTGCGCGGTGAAGGCAGAAGCGAACAGCGCGGCAATGCCTGCGCACAATGCACTACGACGAAACTGAATTGCCATGACTCTTCCCTTAAAAAGTATGTTGTAACTAAAACGATAATTACGGCGCAACGCGCGACGTCTGCGAACCGGTACGCGGCGGCATTGCAAACAGCACCAGCGCCGGAACCAGATAGATAAAGTACATCGTCACTTCGCTGACGCTCGGCGTTTCCTGGTAGCCGAAAATGCCTTCAAGCAGGGTGCCGGTCAGTGAATGGGTGGAGAGGACGTTGCTGAGATCGAACGCCACGCCCTGGAAGTGGTTCCACAGGCCCGCCTCGTGGAAGGCGCGGATCGCCCCTGCCGCCAGCCCCGCGGCCACCAGCAGAATGAACAGGCTGGTCCATTTAAAGAAGGCGCCCAGGTTAAGGCGAATGCCGCCCCAGTAGAGCAGGAAGCCCAGCACCACCGCCGTTGCCAGACCGAGCATGGCGCCCAGCGGCGGCCAGATGCCCACGTCCTGCTGGAATGCCGCCAGCAGGAAGAAGACCGATTCCAGCCCCTCGCGCGCAACGGCGAAAAAGACCATCATAATCAGCGCCCAGCCGTGGTGATTCCCCTTCTGCAGGGCGTTATCCACCGCCTGCTCCAGCTGCACCTTCACGTTGCGGGATACTTTGCGCATCCAGAACACCATCCACGTCAGGATGAACACCGCAATCACGGCGACGATACCTTCAAACAGTTCTTGCTCTTTCTGCGGGAATTCGCCGGTGGTTTCATTGATGAGGATACCTAAACCCAGGCAGAGCGCCGCGGCAAGGAAAACGCCAACCCACATCACGCCAATCCAGCGCCCTCGCTGGGTGCGCTTCAGATAACTGGCGATAAGGCTGACAATCAGGGCCGCTTCAAGGCCTTCACGTAACATAATGAGAAATGGAACAAACATGCCGACACCTTAAATGTTTATCGCGGTCAACTGATGCAAAGAAAGGTAAATTCTTGTGATAGTGATTATCATTACGGCGAAAAGAAACACAAGCGAAATGTGTGGTGATTTGATGACGAGTTGTAAACGCAAAGCCTGTTAATAGTTACCACCGTTACCGTTAAGTTTATAAGTTATAATAAAAATGCCCATTTACGGTTAACCAGCGCTGTGGCTAAATATCCGCCTCAAAAACCAACTGAAAATAACCCATGTTTAAGATTGTTCATTTCCTGCTGGCGCTGGTGATTATTCTTGCGCTCGCCTGGCTGGTGAGTTTCGACCGCCGAAAAATTCGCATTCGTTATGTTTTACAGCTGATAGTTATTGAAATTGCGCTGGCGTTCTTTTTCCTGCACGCCGAAAGCGGACTATTCCTGATTAAATATGTTTCCGGCTTCTTTGAGTCACTGCTGAAATTTGCCTCGGAAGGGACGAATTTCGTCTTTGGAGGAATGGGTGAAAAAGGGCTGGCGTTTATTTTCCTCGGCGTGCTTTGCCCGATTATTTTCATTTCAGCGCTGATTGGTATTCTCCAGCACTGGCGGATCCTGCCGATTTTTATTCGAATCATCGGGACGCTGCTGTCAAAACTGAACGGCATGGGCAAGCTGGAATCCTTCAATGCGGTGAGCTCGCTGATCCTCGGCCAGTCGGAAAACTTTATTGCCTACAAAGGCGTGCTGGGGGATCTCTCCTCACGTCGCCTGTTCACCATGGCGGCCACGGCCATGTCGACGGTCTCCCTGTCGATTGTCGGCGCCTATATGACCATGCTCGACGCCAAATTTGTCGTTGCCGCGCTGATCCTGAACATGTTCAGCACCTTTATTATTCTCTCGGTTATTAACCCGGTGCGTCCGGAAGCCGAGCCGGATATCAAGCTGGAGAAGCTGCACGAATCCCAGAGCTTCTTTGAAATGCTCGGCGAGTATATTCTGGCCGGTTTTAAGGTAGCGATGATTATTCTGGCAATGCTGATTGGCTTTATCGCCCTCATCAGCGCGGTTAACGCCCTCTTCTCCAGCGTATTCGGCATGAGCTTCCAGCAGATCCTGGGCTATGTGTTTTATCCGCTGGCGTGGCTTATCGGTATTCCGCTGAGCGATGCGCTCAATGCGGGCAGCATTATGGCAACCAAGCTGGTGGCAAATGAATTTGTGGCGATGATTGAGCTGCAAAAAATTGCCCATGAAATGTCACCGCGCGGGCTGGGCATTTTGTCCGTCTTCCTGGTGTCGTTCGCAAACTTCGCCTCCATCGGCATCGTCGCGGGGGCGATTAAGGGGCTGAACGAGCAGCAGGGCAACGTGGTGTCGCGGTTTGGTCTGCGCCTGGTGTACGGTGCGACGCTGGTGAGCCTGCTGTCGGCGAGCTTTGCGGGATTAGTGCTGTAAATTGCTTTGCTACAAAACAACAACGGCGGGATTTCCCGCCGTTTTTTATTAAAACTGCACGCACACCGGCTGGTCGACGCGCATCACCGACTCCTGCGCGAAGCGTGACTTATAAATCCCGCGCAACGCTTCGATATTCTTCTCGCTCTGGGCATCTTTCCCGTGGATCAGCATCAGCGCCTTGCTCGGCTCGCGCGCCACTTTCCCGTCATTCCCCAGCCACTGGCCGCGCGCATCAAACACCGTTAAGCCATCGCGAAAGCGCGGCGTCACATCCTGGTCGACAAACTGCTGCCACTCGTTGCCGGTAATCTGCGCCCCTGCCGGGCGATTTAAGCCGAAATAGAGCGTGGTCTGCTGCATCTGGTTATCCGCTTTGCAGGTCTCTACCGCTGCGTGTTGCGATGGCGCGTTGCAGCCAGCCAGCATCAATATTGCCGCTGCCATTACCCCTGTTTTGATGATCATGCTTCGCTATCCTCATTGTTATAAGCACAGCGATATCAACGTAAATTGCAGAATTTAGCAAGAGAGGTTTATTCCCTCTCCCCTTTGGGGAGAGGGTTAGAGTGAGGGGAAAATTACTCTGCCTGAAGCTTAGTCGGCGGCGCAGTGTGGTAATGCGCGTCCGCTTCCGCAAAGCGCTTCTGCATGGAGGCTGACGGCGCTTTACCCAGCAGGCTGAACACCACAATACCGATGCTGCCGAAGAGGAAGCCCGGAATGATTTCGTACAGGCCCAGCCACGCGAACTGTTTCCAGACGATAACGGTAACCGCACCGATGATCATTCCCGCCAGCGCGCCGTTGCGGGTCATGCGTGACCACATGACGGAGAACAGGACGACCGGACCAAACGCGGCGCCAAAGCCCGCCCACGCGTAGCTCACGAGGCCCAGCACACGGTTTTCCGGGTTGGCCGCCAGCGCAATCGCCACCAGCGCCACCACCAGCACCATAAAGCGCCCTACCCACACCAGCTCTTTCTGGCTCGCGTCTTTACGCAGGAAGGCCTTGTAGAGGTCTTCGGTGATTGCGCTGGAGCAGACCAGCAGCTGGCAGCTCAGGGTGGACATCACCGCCGCCAGGATCGCGGAGAGCAGAATGCCGGCAATCCACGGGTTGAACAGAATTTGCGCCAGCTCGATGAACACGCGTTCGGCGTTCTGGTTCACCGCGCCCGCCTGCGCCGGGTTATTGTTGAAGTACGCGATACCGAAGAAGCCGACCGCGCACGCCCCCGCCAGACACAGGATCATCCACGTCATGCTGATGCGACGGGCATGCACGATGGTGTGGTGAGAATCCGCCGCCATAAAGCGCGCCAGAATGTGCGGCTGACCGAAGTAGCCCAGACCCCAGCCCATCAGGGAGACGATGGCCACGAAGTTCAGCCCTTTCAGCATGTCGACGTTTTCGATGCTCTTCTGCTTGATCACTTCCAGCGACTCGCCAAAGCCGCCGACGGTGAAAATCACAATCACCGGGGTCAGGATCAGGGCGAAGATCATCAGGCTCGCCTGCACGGTATCGGTCCAGCTTACCGCCAGGAAACCGCCCACGAAGGTATAGAGGATGGTCGCCGCGGCACCGGCCCACAGGGCGGTTTCGTAGCTCATGCCGAAGGTGCTTTCGAACAGACGCGCGCCGGCCACAATGCCGGAGGCACAGTAGATGGTGAAGAACAGCAGGATGACTACCGCAGAGATAATGCGCAGGATGCGGCTGTTGTCTTCAAAACGTCCGGTGAAGTAGTCCGGCAGCGTCAGGGCGTTGTTGTTGGCCTCGGTATGCACGCGCAGACGGCCTGCCACCAGCTTCCAGTTGATCCACGCGCCGACGGTCAGGCCGATGGCGATCCAGCTTTCGGAAATACCAGAGATGAAAATCGCGCCCGGCAGTCCCATCAGCAGCCAGCCGCTCATGTCGGAGGCGCCCGCAGAGAGTGCGGTCACCATCGGGCCTAAACTGCGGCCGCCCAGGATGTAGTCGTCAAAGTTCTTCGTCGAACGCCATGCCAAAAACCCTATCAGGATCATGCCAAAAATATAAACGAGAAATGTCACCAGCATCGGTGTGCTAATAGCCATTCAAATTCTCCAAAATGTCGAGCGACAGCCGTCCGGGCTGCCTTGTTATGTCATCACCGGAACGTAGTGATGTGTGTATGTGTTTCCGTTGGGCGCGCTATCCTGCCGTATGCGCATCCCGCTGACAAACGATTTAACACTGCATTTACATCAAATTCATCCCCGGTTTGATACGAGTTTCCTATAGGTTGCACTCGCTCACGCTTTTACGGGTTGCACCTTTGAAAAGTGTTAACTCCCGCATAAAAACAGGCTTCCCGCACAAAAGCCAGCGCGTTTTTCCAGCTAACCATTCATTAACAATCCATTCATTTTCCGAGTTGCAAACCAGGTCACATTTAACACGGTTGCACAAAGTTGCAACATGGTGGATATTTCACGCTATCTACAGAACGCTATTACAGAACAACAGGAGTTTTGGCATGGGGATGACCACCATGGGGGTTAAGCTGGATGACGCGACCCGCGAACGGATTAAGACCGCAGCAACCCGCATTGACCGCACACCACACTGGTTAATCAAGCAGGCTATTTTCAACTATCTGGAAAGGCTGGAGAGCGAAGAAGGCCTGCCGGAGCTGCCTGCACTGCTGGCGGGCGCAGCGAACGAAAGCGACGACGCCGCGACGGCGGTGGAAGAGAATCACCAGCCGTTCCTCGAATTTGCCGAGCAGATCCTGCCACAGTCCGTCAGCCGCGCCGCCATTACCGGCGCCTACCGCCGTGCAGAAACCGATGCCGTGCCGATGCTGCTGGAGCAGGCCCGCCTGCCGGAAGCCATTGCCGCCCAGGCGCACAGCCTGGCGTATCAGTTAGCCGACAAGCTGCGCAACCAGAAAACCGCCACCGGCCGCGCCGGGATGGTTCAGGGTCTGCTGCAGGAGTTTTCCCTCTCTTCACAGGAAGGCGTGGCGCTGATGTGTCTGGCGGAAGCGCTGCTGCGTATTCCGGATAAAGCCACCCGCGACGCGCTGATCCGCGACAAGATCAGCAACGGCAACTGGCACTCCCACATTGGCCGCAGCCCGTCGCTGTTCGTCAACGCGGCGACCTGGGGCCTGCTGTTTACCGGCAAGCTGGTCTCCACCCATAACGAAGCCAACCTCTCCCGCTCCCTGAACCGCATCATCGGTAAGAGCGGCGAGCCGCTGATCCGCAAAGGCGTGGACATGGCAATGCGCCTGATGGGCGAGCAGTTCGTCACCGGGGAAACCATTGCCGAAGCGCTGGCGAACGCCCGCAAGCTGGAAGATAAAGGTTTCCGCTACTCCTACGACATGCTGGGCGAAGCGGCCCTGACCGCCGCCGACGCGCAGGCCTATATGGTCTCTTACCAGCAGGCGATCCACGCCATCGGTAAAGCGTCCAACGGTCGCGGTATTTATGAAGGCCCGGGCATCTCTATTAAGCTCTCCGCCCTGCACCCGCGCTACAGCCGCGCGCAATATGACCGCGTAATGGAAGAGCTCTACCCGCGCCTGAAGTCCCTGACCCTGCTGGCGCGCCAGTATGACATCGGCATTAACATCGACGCCGAAGAGGCCGACCGTCTGGAGATCTCTCTCGATCTGCTGGAAAAACTGTGCTTCGAGCCGGAGCTGGCAGGCTGGAACGGCATTGGCTTCGTTATCCAGGCCTACCAGAAGCGCTGCCCGTTCGTCATTGATTACCTGATTGACCTGGCCAGCCGCAGCCGCCGTCGCCTGATGATCCGTCTGGTGAAGGGCGCCTACTGGGACAGCGAAATCAAACGCGCCCAGATGGAAGGGCTGGAAGGCTATCCGGTTTATACCCGCAAGGTTTACACCGACGTCTCTTACCTCGCCTGTGCGAAAAAGCTGCTCGGCGTGCCGAACCTGATCTATCCGCAGTTCGCCACCCACAACGCCCACACCCTGGCCGCCATTTACAGCCTCGCGGGTCAAAACTACTATCCTGGGCAGTACGAGTTCCAGTGCCTGCACGGCATGGGTGAACCGCTTTACGAGCAGGTGACCGGGAAAGTGGCGGACGGCAAGCTGAACCGCCCGTGCCGCATCTATGCTCCGGTGGGGACCCACGAAACCCTGCTGGCGTACCTGGTGCGTCGTCTGCTGGAAAACGGCGCGAACACCTCCTTCGTTAACCGCATCGCCGACACCACCCTGCCGCTGGACGAGCTGGTGGCCGATCCGGTGCAGGCCGTAGAGAAGATGGCGGCGCAGGAAGGCCAGATTGGCCTGCCGCATCCGAAGATTGCCCTGCCGCGCGAGCTGTATGGCGCCGGTCGCGTTAACTCGGCGGGTCTGGATCTCGCCAACGAACACCGTCTGGCGTCCCTCTCCTCTGCCCTCCTCAACAGCGCGCTGCAGAAGTGGCAGGCCAAACCGATGCTGGAGCAGCCCGTTGCAGACGGCGAAATGCAGCCGGTGATCAACCCGGCAGAGCCAAAAGACATCGTCGGCTACGTGCGTGAAGCCACCGAAGCGGAGGTTGACCAGGCGCTGGACAGTGCGGTGAACAACGCACCAATCTGGTTCGCCACCCCGCCGCAGGAGCGTGCCGCCATTCTGGAACGCGCCGCGGTGCTGATGGAAGATCAGATGCAGTCGCTCATCGGCATTCTGGTGCGCGAAGCGGGTAAAACCTTCAGCAACGCCATCGCCGAAGTGCGCGAGGCCGTTGACTTCCTGCACTACTACGCCGGTCAGGTGCGCGATGATTTCGATAACGAAACCCACCGTCCGCTGGGTCCGGTCGTCTGTATCAGCCCGTGGAACTTCCCTCTGGCGATCTTCACCGGTCAGATTGCCGCCGCTCTTGCCGCAGGCAACAGCGTGCTGGCAAAACCGGCAGAGCAAACCCCGCTGATTGCCGCGCAGGGCATCAACATTCTTCTGGAAGCCGGCGTGCCGGCGGGCGTGGTCCAGTTGCTGCCGGGCCGCGGTGAAACCGTCGGCGCTAAGCTGACCTCCGATAACCGCGTGCGTGGCGTGATGTTTACCGGTTCGACCGAAGTGGCCTCCCTGCTGCAGCGCAATATTGCGACCCGTCTGGATGCGCAGGGCCGTCCTACCCCGCTCATCGCGGAAACCGGCGGCATGAACGCCATGATCGTTGACTCCTCTGCCCTCACCGAGCAGGTAGTGGTCGACGTGCTGGCCTCCGCGTTCGACAGCGCTGGTCAGCGCTGCTCCGCCCTGCGCGTGCTGTGCCTGCAGGACGACGTGGCGGACCACACGCTGAAGATGCTGCGCGGTGCGATGGCCGAATGCCGCATGGGCAACCCGGGCCGTCTCACCACCGACATCGGACCGGTGATCGACGCGGAAGCCAAAGCCAACATTGAAAACCACATTCAGGCCATGCGCGCGAAAGGTCGTCCGGTGTTCCAGGCGGTGCGCGAGAACAGCGAAGATGCCCGCGAATGGCGGACCGGCACCTTTGTGCCACCAACGCTGATTGAGCTGGCAAGCTTCGACGAGCTGAAAAAAGAGGTCTTCGGCCCGGTGCTGCACGTGGTGCGCTACAGCCGTAACAACCTCAAGGAGCTTATCGATCAGATCAACGCCTCCGGCTATGGTCTGACGCTCGGCGTGCATACCCGTATCGACGAAACCATTGCGCAGGTCACCGGCAATGCCAAAGTCGGCAACCTGTACGTTAACCGCAACATGGTTGGCGCGGTCGTGGGCGTGCAGCCGTTCGGCGGCGAAGGCCTATCCGGCACCGGTCCAAAAGCGGGCGGCCCGCTCTACCTGTACCGCCTGCTGGCGAACCGTCCGGAAAACGCCCTGGGCGTCACCCTGGCGCGCCAGGACGCAAGTTATCCGGTGGATACACAGGTGAAAACCGTGCTGACGCAGCCGCTGGAGGCGATGATCGCCTGGGCGGAAAAACGTCCTGAGCTGCGTGCGGTTGCCCGGCAGTACGGGGAGCTGGCGCAGGCGGGCACCCAGCGCCTGCTGCCGGGGCCAACCGGCGAGCGCAACACCTGGACGCTGATGCCGCGCGAGCGCGTGCTGTGCGTGGCCGATAACGAGCAGGACGCGCTGGTGCAGCTGGCCGCGGCGATGGCAACCGGCTGTGAGGTGCTGTGGCCGGAAGATGCGCTGCATCGCGATCTCGCCAAACAGCTGCCGAAAGCGGTCTCTGCCCGCATTCGCTTCGCGAAGGCCGATGCCCTGCTGACCCAGCCGTTTGACGCCGTGATTTACCACGGCGATTCCGACCAGCTGCGCGAGCTCTGCGAGCAGGTGGCAGCCCGCAGCGGGGCGATTGTTTCGGTGCAGGGCTTCGCCCGCGGGGAAACTAACCTGCTGCTGGAGCGCCTGTACGTGGAGCGCTCGCTCAGCGTCAACACCGCGGCGGCGGGGGGTAACGCCAGCCTGATGACAATCGGCTAACGCTGTGCTAATAAGGCTCCGGAGACGGAGCCTTATTTTATTGGGGAGTATATGAAACGATATCTTATCGCCGGTGCCGCACTGCTGCTGAGCGCCAGCGCGCTGGCCAACGAGTGCGACAAAGCAACCACCCAGCTTGAAATGAATACCTGTAGCGCGCAGCAGTACCAGGCTGCCGATAAAAAGCTCAACCAGACCTATCAGGCCGCCATTAAACGTGCAGCGGCTCCCCAGCGCGACCTGCTGAAAAAGGCGCAGCAGGCCTGGATTGCCCTGCGCGACGCGGACTGCGCGTTTATCGGTTCGGGGACGGAAGGCGGGAGCGTCCAGCCAATGATTGTTAACCAGTGCCTGGCGGAAAAAACCGTGGAGCGTGAAGCGTTTCTGGCCTCGCTGATGCAGTGTGAAGAGGGCGACTTAAGCTGCCCTCTCCCGCCGGGGAACTAGCGCGCGCGGATCCCTTCAATAATCATCCGCTGCACGTTTTCCAGCGTACTCTGGAAAAACGCCTCGTCCTGGAGTGTTTTGCCGGTCACCGCCTCAACCTGGGCCGCAAAGTCAGCGTAATGCTGGGTGGCGGCCCAAATCATAAAGATCAGATGATGCGGGTCGACCGGGGCTAGCTTTCCGCTGGCGACCCATCCGGCAATAATGGCCGACTTATCGTCCACCAGCTGTTTTAAATCTCCGGTGAGTTCCGCCTGCAGCAGCGGCGCGCCCTGCAGCATCTCAAGACAAAACAGCCTTGATGCCTGCGGGTAATCGCGCGACACTTCCAGCTTCAGGCGAATATACTCTTCGATCGCTACCAGCGGGGCCAGCTCTTCACGGAAGGCCTTCAGCGGTGCCAGCCAGATATCGAGGATCTGCTGCATCACCGCCACGTACAGCGCCTCTTTCGACGGGTAATAGTAGAGCAGATTGGTTTTGGATACCCCGGACTGCTCCGCCACCTGCTCCAGGCGCGTGCCGTGAATGCCAAACTGCGAAAAGGTCTCCAGCGCCGCGCTGAGGATCGCCTGCTTCTTGGCGCTCACCGCCTGCGAACGTTTACCTGGTGTTTTCACTGCGCCTTGTGCCATTCCCGCTCTCCTTATTCTGCGTTGCCCTCAGCATAGCAAAACCCCCGTCTCGCCACGACATTCTGCACTCCCATCGCGCATGAATGCCTGTTTTCTGTGCAACGTTTTTGACCAGTTAGTCCACATTTGCGGACATCAATTCCCCAACCTCTGATTAACACATTAATAACACAGCCATTTTCAAAACTGGCACCGCCTTTGCAAAACCACCGTTACACCTGCGACGTAATGAAGAGAGGTTCGTGATGAAAATTGGCGTATTTGTACCTATCGGCAACAACGGCTGGCTTATCTCGACCACTGCACCGCAATACATGCCGACCTTCGAGCTGAATAAAGCCATCGTGCAGAAAGCGGAGCACTACCATTTCGACTTTGCGCTTTCGATGATCAAGCTGCGCGGCTTTGGCGGTAAAACCGAATTCTGGGATCACAACCTGGAGTCCTTCACCCTGATGGCCGGGCTGGCCGCGGTCACCTCGCGGATCCAAATCTACGCCACCGCCGCCACCCTCACTCTCCCCCCGGCGATCGTGGCGCGCATGGCGTCCACCATCGACTCCATCTCCGGCGGGCGCTTTGGCGTTAACCTGGTCACCGGCTGGCAAAAACCGGAGTACGAGCAGATGGGGCTCTGGCCGGGTGACGATTACTTCTCCCGGCGCTACGACTACCTGACCGAATACGTGCAGGTCCTGCGCGATCTGTGGGGCACCGGCAAAAGCGATTTCAAGGGCGACTTCTTCACCATGAACGACTGCCGCGTCAGCCCGCAGCCGTCGGTACCGATGAAGGTGATTTGCGCCGGTCAAAGCGACGCGGGGATGGAATTTTCCGCCAAATACGCCGACTTTAACTTCTGCTTCGGTAAAGGGGTCAACACCCCTGCCGCCTTCGCCCCGACCGCCGCGCGGATGAAAGAGGCCGCCGACAGGACCGGACGCGACGTGGGCTCCTACGTGCTGTTTATGGTCATTGCCGACGAAACCGACGAGGCCGCGCGCGCCAAATGGCAGCGCTATAAGGACGGCGCCGACGAGGAGGCCCTGAGTTGGCTTACGGAGCAGAGCCAGAAGGATACCCGCTCCGGCGCGGATACCAACGTGCGCCAGATGGCCGACCCGACCTCTGCCGTCAATATCAACATGGGCACCCTGGTTGGCTCGTATGCCAGCGTCGCCAGAATGCTTGACGAAGTGGCGACCGTACCCGGTGCCGAGGGCGTCCTGCTGACCTTCGATGATTTCCTCACCGGCGTGGAGACCTTCGGCGAGCGCATCCAGCCGCTGATGCAGTGCCGCGCCCACATCCCTGCCGTCACGAAGGAGGTGGCGTAATGACGACCCTTAACGCACGCCCGGAAGCCATTACCTTTGCGCCTGAGCAGAGCGCGCTGATCGTGGTGGATATGCAAAACGCCTACGCCAGTAAAGGCGGCTATCTGGACCTGGCGGGGTTCGACGTCTCCGCCACAAGGCCTGTGATCGAGAACATCAAAACCGCCGTCGTCGCCGCGCGCGAAGCGGGGATGCTCATCATCTGGTTTCAGAACGGCTGGGATGACCAGTACGTCGAGGCCGGCGGCCCCGGCTCGCCCAACTTCCACAAGTCGAACGCCCTGAAAACCATGCGCAGGCGGCCCGAACTGCAGGGCAAGCTGTTGGCAAAAGGCGGCTGGGACTATCAGCTGGTGGACGAGCTGGTACCGCAGGCGGGTGATATCGTCCTGCCGAAACCGCGCTATAGCGGCTTTTTTAACACCCCGCTCGACAGCCTGCTGCGCAGCCGGGGCATTCGCCATCTGGTCTTCACCGGGATCGCCACCAACGTCTGCGTGGAGTCGACCCTGCGCGACGGCTTTTTCCTCGAATATTTTGGCGTGGTGCTGGAAGACGCGACCCATCAGGCCGGGCCGGAATTCGTCCAGAAAGCGGCCCTGTTCAATATCGAAACCTTTTTTGGCTGGGTCAGTAACGTCAGTGATTTTTGCGACGCCCTGACTCCCCCGCTCGCCCGTATCGCCTGAGGAGACACCTGATGCCAAAATCCGTGATTATTCCGCCGGGGACCAGCACCCCGATTGCCCCGTTTGTTCCCGGCACCCTCGCCGACGGCGTGGTGTATGTCTCCGGCACGCTGCCGTTTGATAAAGACAACAACGTGGTGTTTATCAACGACCCAAAGGCGCAAACCCGCCACGTGCTGGAGACGATCAAAACCGTGATCGAAACGGCGGGTGGCACCATGGAGGACGTGACCTTCAACAGCATCTTTATCACCGACTGGAAAAACTACGCCGCGATTAACGAGATTTACGCCGAGTTCTTCCCCGGCGATAAACCGGCCCGGTTCTGCATTCAGTGCGGGCTGGTGAAGCCGGACGCGCTGGTTGAAATCGCCACCGTTGCGCACATCGCGAAGTGAGGCAGCCATGAAACTCTCCGTCTCGCCGCCCCCGTATGAGGGCGCGCCAGTAGTGGTCTTTATTTCCGGTCTCGGCGGCAGCGGCAGCTACTGGCTGCCCCAACTGGCCGCGCTGGAGCCGGAGTATCAGGTGGTGTGCTATGACCAGCGGGGAACGGGCAATAACCCCGACACCCTGCCGGAAGGGTACAGCCTTGCGCAGATGGCGGACGAGCTGGCCCAGGCGCTGGCTGATGCCGGGATTGCCCGCTACAGCGTCGTGGGTCACGCGCTGGGGGCGCTGGTCGGCCTGCAGCTGGCCATCGACAGGCCCGAAGCACTCACCGCGCTGGTGTGCGTCAACGGCTGGCTGACCCTCAACGCCCACACCCGACGCTGCTTTCAGATCCGCGAGCGCCTGCTCCATTATGGCGGCGCACAGGCGTGGGTCGAGGCGCAGCCGCTGTTTCTCTATCCGGCAGACTGGATGGCGGCCCGCGCGCCACGCCTGGAGGCAGAAGAAGCGCTGGCGCTGGCCCATTTCCAGGGCAAAACCAACCTGCTGCACAGGCTCAGCGCCCTGAAAAAGGCCGACTTCAGCCGCCATGCCGCGCGGATCCGCTGCCCGGTACAGATCATCTGTTCCGCCGACGACATGCTGGTGCCCTCTGTCTGCTCGTCCGAGCTGCAGGCGGCGATCCCGCACAGCCGCAGCGCGGTAATGCGCCAGGGCGGGCATGCCTGCAACGTTACCGAGCCGGACACCTTTAACACCCTGCTGCTGAACGGGCTTGCCAGCCTGCTGCACAGCCCTGAACCCGCTTTATAAGGAGCCTTGATGAGCGAAGCCATTACGCCCGCTGCGCTGGAAACCCTGTTTACCAGCGCCCGCACCCACAACGGCTGGCTGGATATTCCGGTCAGCGACGAGACGCTGCGCGAGATCTACCATCTGATGAAATGGGGGCCAACATCCGCCAACTGCTCCCCGGCACGGATTGTGTTTGTGCGAAGCGCAGAGGGAAAAGAGAAGCTGCGCCCGGCGCTCTCCAGCGGCAACCTGGAGAAAACGCTCACCGCCCCGGTTACGGCAATTGTCGCCTGGGACGGTGAATTCTACGAGCGCCTGCCTGAACTGTTCCCGCACGGCGATGCCAGAAGCTGGTTTACCGCAAGCCACGCGCTGGCGGAAGAGACCGCCTTTCGCAACAGCTCAATGCAGGCCGCCTACCTGATTTTCGCCTGTCGCGCCCTGGGGCTGGACACCGGCCCGATGTCGGGCTTTGACCGCCAAAAGGTTGACGAGGCCTTTTTCACCGGCACAACGCTTAAAAGCAATCTGCTGATCAACATTGGCTACGGCGATACCCGCAAACCCTACGGGCGCCTGCCGCGCCTGGCCTTCGACGATGCCTGCGGACTGGCGTAAGGAGCGATCGTGATGACACCGGATAAACAAACCTTTCGCGACGCCATGGCCTGCGTTGGCGCGGCGGTCAACATCATCACCACCGACGGCCCGGCGGGGATGGCAGGCTTCACCGCCAGCGCGGTGTGCAGCGTCACGGATTCACCGCCCACCCTGCTGGTGTGCCTGAACCGCGGCGCATCCGTCTGGCCAACGTTTAGCGAAAACCGCACCCTTTGCGTGAATACCCTGAGCGCCGGGCAGGAGCCGCTGTCCAATCTGTTTGGCGGGAAAACGCCGATGGAGGAACGCTTTGCCGCTGCCCGCTGGCAGACGGGCGACACGGGCTGCCCGCGCCTGGAGGATGCGCTGGCCTCGTTTGACTGCCGCATCAGCCAGGTGGTGAGCTTCGGCACCCACGACATTCTGTTTTGCGACATTGTTTCGATTGTTCGCCACCCCGCGCCGCAAGGGCTGGTGTGGTTTGACCGCGGCTACCACGCGCTTATGCGACCCGCCTGTTAACCCGCTCTAAGGAGACAGACCATGTTCGGATTTCCCCACTGGCAGTTGAAATCGACCTCCACAGAAGCAGGCGTGGTCGCGCCGGATGAACGCCTCCCGCTCGGGCAGACGATGGTGATGGGCGTTCAGCACGCGGTCGCCATGTTTGGCGCCACGGTACTGATGCCAATGCTGATGGGGCTGGACCCCAACCTCTCTATTCTGATGTCGGGTATCGGCACGCTGCTGTTCTTTTTCGTCACCGGCGGGCGCGTGCCCAGCTACCTCGGATCCAGCGCCGCCTTTGTCGGCGTTGTCATCGCCACTACCGGGTTTAACGGCCAGGGGATCAACCCCAACCTGAGCGTGGCCCTCGGCGGCATCATCGCCTGCGGTCTGGTGTACACCCTGATTGGTCTGGTGGTAATGAAGATCGGCACGCGCTGGATCGAACGGATGATGCCCCCCGTCGTGACGGGCGCCGTGGTGATGGCGATTGGCCTGAACCTTGCGCCAATTGCGGTAAAAAGCGTCTCCGCCTCGCCGTTTGAAAGCTGGATGGCGGTGATCACGGTGCTGTGCATTGGCCTGGTGGCGGTATTTACGCGGGGGATGATCCAGCGGCTGCTGATTCTGGTCGGGCTGATTGTTGCCTGTCTGGTTTATGCGCTGCTGGCCAACGTTTTTGGCCTCGGCAAGCCGGTTGATTTTACCCTGCTTCACCAGGCCGCCTGGTTCGGCCTGCCGAAGGTGACCTCACCCACCTTTAACACCCAGGCGATGATGCTTATCGCCCCGGTGGCGGTGATCCTGGTGGCGGAAAACCTGGGGCACCTGAAAGCTGTGGCGGGGATGACCGGGCGCAGCATGGACCCGTACATGGGCCGCGCGTTCGTCGGCGACGGGCTGGCGACTATGCTCTCCGGTTCCGTGGGCGGCAGCGGCGTCACCACCTATGCCGAAAACATCGGCGTGATGGCGGTAACCAAAGTTTACTCCACGCTGGTCTTCGTGGCGGCGGCGGTGATGGCGATGCTGCTCGGCTTCTCACCGAAGTTCGGCGCGCTGATCCACACCATTCCGTCACCGGTCATCGGCGGCGCGTCGATTGTGGTGTTCGGGCTGATCGCCGTGGCCGGCGCGCGTATCTGGGTGCAGCATCGGGTCGACCTCAGCCAGAACAGCAACCTGATCATGGTGGCCGTCACGCTGGTGCTGGGCGCGGGCGATTTTGCCCTGACGCTGGGCGGGTTTACGATTGGCGGAATTGGTACGGCGACCTTCGGCGCGATCCTGCTTAACGCCCTGCTGAGCCGCCGGATGGCCGCTGCGCCGCAGGGCGAGGTGGTACATCAGGATTCGTGAAATCTCCAGGTCGGGTGACCCGACCTGGAGATTTCTTAAGAGAGCCAGGATGTAAAGCTATCACTCTTGCTCAAACAGCCGTTCGATAGATTTTGTAGGGAAGAACAAAGAATGGCTGTTTTCACCTGTCAGCGGGATAAACCCCTGCTTCAGATAAAATCGTTTTGCCTGCTCGTTAAGGGCATCAACAAATATTCCGTGTACTCCCACAGCCTGTGATGCCCGGTAGACAACGCGCATAGCATGCGCAACGAGCGTTGCTCCCCACTCGTTTCCCTGTAGTGTTTTATCTACAGCCAGACGTCCCAGCGTCACGCTGGGTACGTTGATATAAGGGATCCGGCGCTGCTGCGTCTTAGAAGGAAGCATCGCTCTTTCAAAGCAGCTCCCCGATAACGTGTAATAACCCAGGACGCGCGGACGATCGCGCTCTTTAAGCAGGTAGGCTCGTAAAATACGCCCATTGTGCTGACGTACCAGGTGTTCTGCAAGGAAGGCATTTAGCGAGGGTTCTCCACAATCAAAATCCTCGAAGTCGTAATCGGTTCCCTCAGATAACATTTCGATCGTGAGATTTGCCACGACGCTTCACTCCATGTTTCGAAGACGTTTTGCTGCTCGTTTCAAGCGTTCGTTTGGCTCAGGCGGATTGTCAATGGCATCCATCACCGCATTCCATGATGCTTCGTTTAATACGAGACGACGGTGCTGCTCAATGACCTCTGCAGCACGCTCTGACGCACTGTTCACCATAAACTGGGTGATGGTCTGGTTCGTCATCGCCGCAGCTTCTTCAATCATTGTTTTGTCTTCGTCCGTTAAGCGAAGATCGATACGCTGTTTTTTAAGTGCTGGCATAGTTTACTTCACCGTGTACGGTATTTATCCGTACACATCGTAGATAAGCTCGTTCATTTTTTCAATCTAAACCTTCTTTTACCGTCAAATCCCTGATCTCACTCCGACGCTTTCTGAGCTTTAACTCGCTCACCAGCACCCCGGCGACAATAAATGCCGCGCCCACCAGCGCGAGCAGCGGTAAACGCTCACCTGCAATACGTCCGAAAATCCCCGCCCAGACCGGTTCTCCGGTATAAATCACCGTCGCGCGGGTTGGCGATACGCTGCGCTGCGCCCAGTTCATGGTGACCTGAATAATGGCGCTGAAGATGCCCAGCCCCAGTGCGACCACCACCAGCCCGGTGGAGATCGGCGGTACGGACTCCCCTGCCGGCACCATCGTCGCAAACGCCACCAGCGACGCGGTGGCGAGCTGCACCACCGTCACCCGTTTGACGTCGACCTTGCCCGCCCAGGCGCTAATCAGAATAATTTCCGCCGCAATGGCAATCGCCCCAATCAGGGTGATGATTTCGCCCGGCCCCAGCGCCAGCAGATTATTTTCCGGCCCGGCCAGCAGGATCAGGCCGATAAACGCCAGCACGATGCCAATACAGGACATCAAACCCGGAATTCTGCCGAGACAGAGCCACTGCAAAAGCGGCACCAGCGGAACATACATCGCTGTGATAAACGCGGATTTGCTGCTGGAGATGGTCTGCAACCCCCACGTCTGCAGGCTGTAGCCCATCGCTATTGCCACCCCAATCGCCACGCCCGCCTTGAGCTCTTTCAGCGTCAGGCCCCGCAGCGTTTTAAGGGATATCAGCCCCACGGCTATCGCCGCCGTCGCGAAGCGCAGGCCAACGAAAAAGAAGGGATCGCTGAGGGTCACCGCGTACTGGACGGCCAGAAAGGTCCCGCCCCAGAACATGGTGATGAGAATGAGGATAGCTTCCTGCGGTTTTACGGAAAATTTAAAGCGTGAGACGGACATGCGGCACCAGCAAGTGAGATCAATTCTCTAGTGTGCGTCGCCTTTGGTTACAGTTCAATGTTGCAGAAATAAAAAAACCGCCGGGGGAAACCCGGCGGCAGGGAGTCAACCCGGCGTGTTACTTACTGCTGCCGTGGCTGTTTTTCCCCCCTTTTTTACCAGCCTCTGATGCGCGCTGAGGGTCATTTTTGAAGTTCCCCCCGCTGTGCTGGCCACCTTTACGACCTGCTTCTGATGCTCTTTCACGGTCTTCAGCGAAATTACCTGAACCACCACGATGGTTTGCCATCTCTAACCTCCAGAGTGTGAAACATTAGACATCATATTGCATTCAGTAAAAGAGGATTCTTTCACCTCGCGGCTCAAGGACAGCGCCTTTATCTGTGCCGCGTGAAACTAAGCTTAGTGGACTGAGGCTATCCGGCAAGTCACAGGTAATATCCTGCAACATGATCTCAGTCTTTCGGGTGAGTTGACGTGACAGAGACTCATAAACCTTTCTTATCATTTCAAAAAACGGCGGCGAGAAAGTTGTTTCATTTTGCTACAAACCTGTTTACCCACCATATTGTTATAAATCAAAGAAATGCCGTTCATTTTTGCAGTCTGGCCGTGATGACATATCTTTAAAAGAACGCAGCGATCCGCTGTCAGAAAAACCAACGAGGAGTGATGCAAAATGGCAAAAGTTCTGGTGCTCTATTATTCCATGTATGGACACATTGAAACCATGGCTCACGCGGTAGCAGAAGGCGCAAACAGGGTGGACGGCGTTGAGGTTGTGGTGAAGCGCGTACCGGAAACCATGCAGGCGGAAGCCTTCGCCAAAGCCGGGGGAAAAACACAAAACGCCCCGGTCGCCACTCCGCAGGAGCTGGCGGAGTATGATGCGATTATCTTCGGCACCCCGACCCGCTTCGGCAATATGTCAGGCCAGATGCGAACCTTCCTCGATCAAACCGGCGGGCTTTGGGCGTCCGGGGCGCTCTACGGCAAACTCGCCAGCGTATTCAGCTCTACCGGCACCGGCGGCGGCCAGGAGCAGACGATTACCTCAACCTGGACTACCCTTGCCCATCACGGGATGGTAATCGTGCCGATTGGCTACGGCGCGCAGGAGCTGTTTGACGTTTCCCAGGTGCGCGGCGGCACGCCGTACGGCGCAACCACCATTGCCGGTGGGGATGGCTCGCGTCAGCCAAGCAATGAAGAACTCTCTATCGCCCGCTATCAGGGTGAATACGTCGCGGGTCTCGCCAAAAAACTCAACGGCTAATACCCAACAGGAGGACAAGCATGCCAACTCAAGAATCCAAAGCTCACCGCGTGGGCGAATGGGCAAGTTTACGCAATACCTCTCCGGAGATTGCCGAAGCTATCTTTGAAGTCGCGAAGTACGATGAAAAGCTGGCGGAGCAGATTTGGGAAGAAGGCAGCGACGAAGTGCTGGTGCGCGCCTTCGAAAAAACGGACAAAGATTCTCTCTTCTGGGGCGAGCAAACCATCGAACGTAAAAACGTCTAAGCGTTTCCCCCCGCCGCAGCGGGGGGTTCTCTTTTACTTCGCCGCGTTATTCATCACCGCATTGAATTTATCGACAGGACAGAAGCCGTTCGCATCCACCGGGCAGCCCTTCAGCTCCAGCGTCACGCGCTGCGCGGGCGACTGCAGCGACAGCACGCTGGCGTTTCGCAGCTGCTCCGAGCTCTGATAGACATACTCAATTTTCATCAGCTCCTGATTGCTGTTTTTGTCATGCCAGCGCTGGAAGACAATTTTGCCGCCAATCGGGGTACGCTCCTGCTGGTCGTGCAGCTGATACGGTTTGAAATCCAACGCGGTGAGCAGGGAAGCGATGTTCGAATCGTGCCCCACCAGCAGGGTGATTTTCGGCGCTTTTGCCTGTTCGGTGACCAGGGTTTTATCGATATATTTCACCAGCGGCTTCGCCACGTTTTGCGCCACCTCGGTCGAGGTAAACAGCGAGTCCTGATAACCGTTCTTCAGCTTCGACAGCACGCGCCACTGCTGGTCGGTTTTGATTTCGCCCCAGGCCACCTGGTCGGCCGGGAAGCCTTCGTAATACTGCAGCGTAAACGCATCCACCAGCGAGTTACCCACCTTCAGCGGCCCGGATACACCAGGCTCTTTTTCATAGTCAGCGCTGAAGGTATCTTTCGCTTCCGCCAGCGAGCAGACCTTTTTCTCCTTGCAGGACGGGGAATCCGCGTAGTTCGTCAGCTGCTCCAGCAGCTTATAGCTTTCGCCAAGCTGCATTTTCTGCCGCTCGGTCTCCATCGCCTTCAGCGCTTTTTCGCGGAATTCCGGCGAGTTGTCGGTAATCACCGGATTAAAGGTCGGGTCCATGGTGCCCATTTTTTCCTGATGATGTACGGGAACGTCGCAGCCCGGGAACGCACCGGTAATGAAGAACTGCGCGGTCGCGACGGTACGCTGCAGGCTGTTGGCGTAAGCATACACGCTATCTGCTGGCGGGCACTCTCCCGTCTTCACCATCCCCTGCTGCGCCAGCCACTCGCGCATGTAATGGCCCATATAGACTTCCAGCACGCCACCCTTGGTAGTGAGCTGACCGCCCGGCACTTCCCACTCCGGCCACTGCTTCGGCGTGGACTGCTCCAGCACGCTGCCGTTATTGGCGAGCGGCGCGCGCAGGTTATGGCGACTCATGATTAACACCTGCTCCAGCTGATAGCCTTCCGGCGTCTCCTGCGCCTGTGCACCAAAGGTCATTGAAAGGGTAACTGCCACGGCAACTGCGAGTAGTGCTTTTCTCATCCCTCGTTCCTCACGCTTTTTTAATGTTCCAGTGAGTGTGACAGATTCGTGACAGTTTTTTCGGGAAGCATTTCTCAAACTGATGATTAACGTGCTTACGGTAGGTGCCAATAAGTTTTATAATAAAACCACACACCACCGGAGAATTGACCGTGAAACGTACCCGCCTTGAAGAGAGCACCTGCCCCGTCGCCCGTTCGCTGGATATCATCGGCGACTGGTGGTCGCTGCTGATTGTACGCGACGCGCTGCGCGGGATTAAACGCTTCGGCGAGTTCCAGAAAAGCCTCGGTATCGCGAAAAACATGCTGACCACGCGGCTAAAACTGCTGGTCGACGAACGGATACTCCGGCTTCAGCCCGCCTCCGACGGCAGCGCCTGGCAGGAGTATGTCCTGACCGATAAAGGGCGCGCCCTGCAAACGGTGCTGGTCGCCCTCTCCCAGTGGGGCAATGAATTTTTGTTTGCGGAAAACGAATGCGGCACCGTGCTGGTCGATAGCGAACAGCGAAAACCGCTGCGTAAACTGAAGCTTATCGCCGACGACGGGCGCGAACTGACACCTGAAGAGATCGTGGCTAAACTCCCCTCCTGATCGTTCCCGACGGCAAAAGCACAAAATGCCCAGCAAAATGGTTGCATTATAAAACCAAATAGCAGAGAGTTAATTCAGTTTCATATTGAAACCAAACAAACCACTTTGCTTTGAGGTAACACACGATGACTACGCAAATCACTACCGCCCTGATTACGGGTGCCTCTTCCGGGATCGGTGCCGTTTATGCCGATCGTCTTGCCGCGCGCGGTGCCAACCTGGTGCTGGTTGCCCGCCGCGAGGAACGCCTGAAAACCCTCGCTGCCGACCTGCGCGCGCGCTATGGCGTGGCCGTCGACATTCTGGTGGCCGATCTTACCGATGAAGCCGGGATCCGCACCGTGGAAGAGGAGCTGCGCAGCAATACCGCCATCGATACGCTGGTAAACAACGCGGGCACCGCACAGATGGCGCCGTTCCTCGCGGGCGATGTGGCGCAGCACCAGGCCATCAATACCCTCAATACCACGGCGCTGATGCGTCTGACCTACGCCATCCTGCCCCGTCTGGCGCAGAACAATCGCGGGACGCTGATCAATATCGCCTCGGTGCTATCGCTGCATGTCCGTGCGGGCAGCGCGCTCTACAGCGCCACCAAAGCCTGGGTGCTGAGCTTTACCCGCGGGCTGCAGGAAGAATTTGCCGACAGCAGCGTGCGCATTCAGGCGGTGCTGCCCGCCGCCACGGCGACGGAGATCTGGAGCCATTCAGGGGTTACGGTGAACGATTTGCCGGAAGGGTCGGTGATGACCACCGACGATATGGTCGATGCGTCGCTGGTGGGTCTGGATCAGGGCGAAGCGATCACTATTCCGCCGATGCATGACGCAGGCCTGTGGGATCGCTACGAAGCGGCGCGCCTTGAGCTGTTTAACAGCGCGCGCACCGGTATTCCGGCACCGCGCTACTTGAGGCAGTAGCTTAACGCTCCAGCTGGTCGCCGTACTCGCTCATCCAGGCGGCCAGCGGGGAGAGTGCATCCTGCAGGGTTAACCCCAGCCCGGTTATCTGATACTCCACGCGCGGCGGGATCTCCGGGTAGACCGTCCGCGTCACCAGCCCGCGCTGTTCAAACAGGCGCAGCTGCTTCGTCAGCTCTTTCTGGGTGATGGGGGCAGCCGCCCGCAGCAGATCGCCGAAGCGGACGGGCGCGTTGATCACAATCAGGCGATAGAGGATCGGGATTGCCCATTTGCCGGAAATCAGGTTGACAAACTGCGTCATCGGGCAGGTATAAACCTCAGATTTTTTTTCACAGCACTCAGTCAGCATTTCCGCCATAGCACACCTCTTGCCTCTTTAGTATCCATTTGGTACCTGGTTTCCTTTCGATACTAACGTTTCTATAGTGCTTTCTCCAGTGACTTTTCAGGAGAAGAACATGGGTCGTTTAACAGATAAATATACGCTGATTACCGGCGGCACCAGCGGTATTGGTCTTGCCACCGCGCAGGCGTTTATCGCCGAAGGGGCGCACGTCGCCGTGACCGGACGCAACCCGGCCACCCTTGCCGAAGCAGAACGTATTCTGGGCGATAAGGCCTGGGTGATCCCGACCGATGCGGGAGATATCACAGCGCAACGCGCGCTGGCGGAAACCCTCGCCGCCCGCTGGCCGCGCCTGGACGCGGTGTTTCTCAACGCAGGCGACGTGACGCACGCGCCGCTGGAAGCGTGGCAGGAAGAAGCCTGGGACCGCCTGATGGGCATCAACCTGAAGGGACCGTTCTTTTTAATTCAGGCGCTGCTGCCGCTGCTGAATAACCCGTCGTCGGTGATCCTCTGCGGCTCCGTGAGCGCGCGCATCGGCCTGCCCACCAGCAGCGTGTATGCCGCGAGCAAGGCCGCCCTGCTGTCGCTGGCGCGCACCCTGTCGGCGGAGCTGCTGCCGCGCGGGATCCGCGTCAACGGCCTGAGCCCCGGCCCGGTGGAAACCCCGGCGTTTACGAAGACGGGCTTAAGCGAAGAGACGCTTAGCGCGATGATGGCAGACATCATCAAGCTGGTGCCGCTCGGCAGAATGGGCTCGACGACGGAGCTGGCGAAAGCCGCGCTCTATCTGGCGTCAGACGAGTCGAGCTACACGGTAGGGACGGAGCTGCTGGTGGACGGCGGTATGGGAAGTCTGTAACTCAAAAGGCGCTGATGCCGGTGACCGCGCCGACATACAGCGCCGCCCACGCGCAGGCGGAAAGCAGGCTGACGGCGTAGACCTTGACGGCGTTCAGCCTGAGCATCCCCGCCGCCAGCGGCACGATATAACGCAACACCGCCAGAAAGCGCGACGTAAACAGCACAACAACGCCGTTCTTTTGCAGCTGATGCTGTACCCGCAAGAACTTATCGGCATGCTTTGAGGTGAAACGCGTGACCAGCCGGGTGTGCCCCATCAGCTGGCCGATATGGTAATTCAGCACCGACCCCGCCGTTGCCCCCAGCACCACGGCGAGCCACGCCAGCGCAGGATGCATGCTCCCGTGGCTGACGGTTATGCCCGCCAGCAGCATCACCGAGGCGGGCGGCAACACGGAGGAGACCAGCACCGTCGACTTGCTCAGCGCCATCACGAATAACAGCGCGAACAGATGTGCCGGATACAGCGCAAAATGATTCAGCAGATTATCAAACCACGCCATTTTCCTCTCCTCCGTTGATTATATAATCCTCCATTAGAAAAGAATTACCTTAAATAAACCGTCAACGCTTTATTAATAAGATTCTCCTAAACCGTTCTTAAACATTATTTAATTTCCCGAGCGGTAATATCAAATAAGCGTATTATTTCTCTCGTTTTACAACGATCTCGTTATGGCGAGGCTCCTGTACAAATACACGTTATCGCTCTGGTGGGTTCGAGAGAACCGGCACAGGGTAAAACAGGCACTGTCGAATCAAGGCTTTGTCAGTATAACTTCCCTTGCGGGATACGGTGTACAGTGCTGAACCCAGGACGTGGGGATCTCCTCTTCGACATGCCCTGTCTTGCTCGCCCCTGAGAGATGTTATTATTCAAAGGGAATTCACTATGTCTTACGCTATTCACAACCAGAACCTGGCATTCAATGACAGCGCGGTCGCGCAATATATGAATACCGATTTTATCGTCCTCGACATTTCATTATGCGTCGCGCTGGCGCGCGAGCAATTCTTCGAAAAATTAAAAGACGATGATATTCCGTCGCATATTTTTATTGAAGACAATGGACGCCTGGCGGGCATGATTGCCGTGCGCAAATTATTGCAGGTCACGGATACCGTGCAGCCAATTAAAAGCCTGATGATTTCGCAGTTTTTGCAGGTTAAACCGGAGGATGAACGTGCCGATGTTGCCGGGCTGCTGGCCCACGGCGAGGCGGACGTCGTGCCCGTGGTCACCCACGGCAAGCTCGTCGGCTGCCTGACCGAGCGCGAAATCGCCCACCTGCTGGAAGACGACGTCACCGAAGATGCTCAGCTTCAGGGGGCGACGCTGCCGCTGGAGAAGCCCTATCTGGAAACCAGCGCCTTCAGCTTGTGGAAGAAACGCTCCGTCTGGCTGCTGCTGCTGTTTGTCGCGGAAGCCTACACCAGCTCGGTGATCCAGCACTTTGAAGAGGCGCTGGAGTCCGCCATCGCGCTGGCGTTCTTTATTCCGCTGCTGATCGGCACGGGCGGCAACAGCGGAACGCAGATCACCTCCACGCTGGTGCGCGCCATGGCGCTGGGTGAAGTGCGTCTGCGCGACGTGGGCCGCGTGCTGCGCAAAGAGATGACCACCTCGCTAATGATTGCCGTGACGCTCGGTATCGCCGGGTGTATCCGCGCCTGGATGATGGGGATTGGGCTGGAAATTACGCTTATCGTCAGCCTGACGCTGGTGTGCATTACGCTCTGGAGCGCGATCGTGTCGTCCGTCATTCCAATGGTGCTCAAGCGCTGCGGCATTGACCCGGCGGTCGTCTCCGCGCCGTTTATCGCGACGCTTATCGACGGTACCGGGCTGATTATCTACTTCAAGATCGCGCAATATACGCTGGGGCTGGAGTAACGCGGTCCGCCAGCTGAATCACCGCGCGCGAAAACGCCTCAATCGCCAGCGCGACATCCTCAGCCATCACCGATTCCGCCGGATGGTGGCTGACGCCTCCACTGCAGCGCACGAAGAGCATGCCTACCGGCCAGCGTTCCGCTATGGCAATCGCATCGTGGCCCGCACCGCTTGGCAGCGAGAGCGACCGCTCCTGTACCGATTTTACGGCCTCCCCCAGCACGCTCTGCAGGTGGCGATCGCACGGCGTGGCGGCAATGCGGTAAAACTCCTCGGCGCTAAACGCCAGCCCGCGGCGCGATGCGATCGCCTGGGCATGTTCCAGCAGGTCGTTAAGCAACCGATCCAGCGGCACATCCTGCGGGCCGCGAATATCCAGCGAGAGCTCAACCTCGCCGGGGATCACGTTCACCGCCCCCGGCAGGCAGCGCAATTCCCCGACCGTCGCCACCAGGTTGCCGCCCTGCTGTCGGGTAGCGTTTTCAATGATAACCATCCACTCGGCGGCGGCGGCCAGCGCGTCCCTGCGGTGATGCATCGGCACGGTTCCCGCGTGCCCGGCCTCGCCGGTGAAGCGGCAGTTCAGACGACGCGCGCCGTTAATGGCTTCCACCACGCCAAGCGCGAGCGCCTCCTGCTCAAGACACGGCCCCTGCTCAATATGCAGCTCCAGATAGGCGCTGAAATCCTCCTGACGGCGCGCGGCATTCGACACGCGGGCGGGATCGAGCCCCACCTGGGTCATCGCCTGCGCCACGCTGATGCCGCTGGCGTCGGCTTTTTCCAGCCAGCCCTGCGGCCAGGTGCCCGTCAGTCCCCGGCTGCCTAACAGCGTAATGCCGAAGCGGGTGCCCTCTTCGTCGCAAAAGCCGACAATCTCGATGGCCTGTGCCAGATGCACACCCTGTTGGTGCAGGCTGTCCACCACTTCAATGGCGGTGAGCACCCCGAGCATACCGTCGTAACGCCCGGCGTTGCGCACGGTATCCAGATGCGAGCCGAGCAGCACCGCCTGCGCCCCTTCCTGCGCGCCCTCATAGCGGCCGCAGATATTGCCCACGCTGTCCTGCCAGACGGTCATTCCCGCCTGGCTCATCCACTGCCCCACCAGCTGGTTGGCCTGCAGATGCTGCGTGGAGAGATAGACCCTTGTCAGCGCATCCGGGGTTTCGCTGATGGCGGCCAGCGCGTCGGCGCGGGCCATCACCCGTTCTGCCGCCGGGCTCATTGCGGCGTCTCGCGGCGATAGTGGTCCCACGCGGCCTGCATGGCGGCCCCCTGCGTAGTGGTGAATTTCAGGTAGTTGAGCACCGACTCCAGCGCGCTCAGGGTGGTCATCACGCAGTCCTTGCGCGCGTTATAGCCCATAGTGCCGATGCGCCACACTTTGCCGTGTAGCGGGCCAAACGAGGTGCCGATTTCAATCCCGAAATCCTCCAGCATCAGCTTACGCACCTGGTCGCCGTTGACGCCCTGCGGGATTACCACGCCCAGCACGTTGTTCATCTTATGCTTCAGATCGCCGAAGGTCTCCAGCCCCATTGCCTGAATGCCTTTCAGCAGCGCATCGCCGTGGAGCTTATGGCGGGCGATGCCGTTATCCAGCCCTTCCTGGAGGATCAGCCGCGCACATTCGCGGGCGCCAAACATCGCGGTAGTGGCTTCGGTGTGGTGGTTAAGACGCTCCGGCCCCCAGTAGTCCATCACCATGCAGAGATCGAAATAGTTGGAGTAGATCATCTCCTCGTCCCCGTCGCGGTGGGCGTCGGTGCGAATTCCCTCCTCAACGCATTTGCGGCGGCGGATCGCCTCCTCCATGCGCGCACTCAGGGTGATCGGCGACGTGCCCGACGGGCCACCGAGGCACTTCTGCATCCCGGCTGACACAGCATCCAGCCCCCAGGCGTCGGTCTCCAGCGCGTTGCCGCCGAGCGACGCGGTGGCGTCGGTGTAGAAAAGCACGTCGTAGCGGCGGCAGATGGCGCCAAGCTCGGCGAGCGGCTGCAGCATGGTGGTGGAGGTGTCGCCCTGCACGGTCAGCAGCAGGCGCGGACGAATGCGCTTAATCGCATCCTCGACCTGATCCGGGGTAAACACCTCGCCCCACGGCACCTCAATGGTATGCACCTCCGCGCGGCAGCGGCGGGCAATTTCGCACAGCAGATGACCAAAGCGGCCAAAGACCGGCACCAGCACCTTATCTCCCGGGCGGATGGCGGAGACCAGAATGGCTTCAATCCCCGCGCGGGAGGTGCCGTCCACCAGCATCGTCCAGCGGTTCTCGGTGCGGAACACCCCGCGGTAGAGCGCCATCACCTCGTTCATGTAGTGGGTCATGGCCGGATCGTACTGGCCGATCAGCTGGCTCGACATGGCGCGCAGCACGCGCGGGTCGGCGTTGATCGGGCCCGGCCCCATCAGCAGACGCTGGGGCGGGTTGATTTGCGGAAATTGTGCGATATCCATTTATCAGTCCTTATCAGTTGAGGCCGCGCACGGAGGAGATGAACTGCTTCAGTTCCGTGGTCTGCGGGTTGGCGAACAGCGTTTTGCTGTCGCCCTGCTCCCAGACTTTCCCCTGGTGCATAAACACCACGCGGTCGCCCACTTCGCGGGCAAAATTCATTTCATGGGTCACGAGGATCAGGGTCATCCCCTCGGCCGCCAGCTGCTCCAGCACCTTGAGCACTTCGCCCACCAGCTCCGGGTCGAGCGCGGAGGTGATCTCGTCACAGAGTAAAACTTTAGGCGACATCGCCAGCGCGCGGGCAATCGCCACGCGCTGCTGCTGGCCACCGGAGAGGCTCGACGGGTAGTAATCCAGACGATCGCCAAGCCCCACTTTCTCCAGCATGCGCTGCGCCAGCTCGCGGCATTCGGCGGCGCTTTTCTTCAGCACCCGACGCGGGGCGAGCATTACGTTTTCCAGCGCCGTCATGTGCGGGAACAGGTTGAAGCTCTGGAACACCATCCCGACCGAGCGGCTGATTTCACGCGCCTGGGAATCCCGGTCGGTAATGGTCATACCGCCCAGCTTGATGCTGCCGTCCTGATAGCCTTCCAGCCCGTTGATGCAGCGCAGCAGCGTGCTTTTGCCCGACCCGCTGCGCCCGATAATGGAGATCACCTGGCCCATGTCGATATCCAGATCGACGCCCTTGAGCACGTGGTTATCGCCGTAGTATTTCTGCACCTGATTAATGGTGATGAGAGGCATTGAATTTCGTCTCCAGATAGCGGCTGTAGCGCGACAGCGGATAACACAGAATAAAGTAGCCGAGCGCCACCAGCGCAAAGACCTTAAACGGCTGATACGTCACGTTGGTCAGCATGGTCCCGGCCTTGGTCAGCTCGATAAAGCCGATAATCGACGCCAGCGCGGTCCCCTTGATCACCTGTACGGCAAAGCCGACCGTCGGCGCAATGCCGATGCGCAGCGCCTGCGGGGCGACCACGCGAAACAGGGTCTGGCCAAAGGTCAGCCCCAGACAGCGCGAGGCTTCCCACTGCCCCTTCGGCAGCGCGCGAATGCTGCCGTACCAGATATCGAGCAGAAACGCGCTGGTGTAAAACGTCAGCGCCAGCGAGGCGGCGGTCCACGGCGAGACGTCGATGCCGAACAGCGCCACGCCGAAGAAGGCCAGGAACAACTGCATCAGCAGCGGCGTGCCCTGAAACAGCTCAATATAGCCGCGGATGATGCGCTTCACCGTGCGTCCGCCCGTCAGGCGCAGCAGCAGGAGCGGCAGCGTTACCACCGCCCCGCCGACAAACGCCACCAGCGACAGCAGCACCGTCCAGCGTCCAGCCAGCAGCAGGTTGCGAATAATGTCCCAGTCGGTAAAGGTGGTCATCATGCCTGCACCCCCAGCCATTTGCGTCCCGCCGCCATCATCAGCTGGCGCAGGGTAATCGACAGCGCTAAGTAAATCCCGGTTGTCACCAGATAAACCTCAAAGCTCAGAAACGTTCTGGACTGGATCAGGTTGGCGGCGAAGGTCAGCTCTTCATACGAGACCTGCGACACCACCGACGAGCCGAGCATCACGATGATGCACTGGCTCACCAGCGCCGGATAAATGCGCTGCAGCGCGGGCGGCAGCACCACGCGAATAAAGGTCTGCAGACGGGTCAGCCCCAGCACGCGCCCGGCCTCCCACTGCCCTTTCGGCGTGACCTGAATGCCCGCGCGGATAATTTCGGTGCTGTACGCGCCCAGGTTCACCACCATTGCCAATAGCGCCGCTTCCCCCGCCGTCATCTTCAGGCCAAGATTCGGCAGACCGAAGACGATGAAAAACAGCTGTACCACAAAGGGCGTGTTGCGGATGATTTCCACGTACGCGCCCCAGATCCGGCTGTACCAGGTGGTGCGTCCGCTGCGGATCGCCGCCCCGAAAATCCCGATTGCCAGCCCGCCGACGGTTGCCATTACCGTCAGCTGAATGGTGACCCACAATCCCGCCAGCAGCTCCGGCCAGTGCGGCCAGAGGGCTGAAAAATCAAGTTGCTCCGTCATCGGCTCAGGCGCCAAGGTTTGCCGGCAGCGGGGCCTTCAGCCATTGCTCAGACAGGCCGTTCAGCGTGCCGTCCTTGATGCCCTGCTCAATCAGCGCATCCACTTTTGCCTTCAGGGCCGGTTCGTTTTTCTTCAGGCCGATAAAGCACGGCGAGTCTTTCAGCATAAAGCTCGGCACCGGGGCTTTATCCGCGTTCTGGCGCGAAATGGCTGCCACCACGAGGTTGCCTGTTGCCACGTACTGCACCTGGCCGGAGAGGTAGGCGGAGAGCGTGGTGTTGTTGTCTTCGTAGCGTTTCACGTTGGCATCTTTCGGCGCCAGGCCGGTCAGCACCATGTCCTCCACCGCCCCGCGCGTCACGCCGATGGTTTTTCCGCTCAGCGCGGCGGCGTCCTTCAGCTCGGCCCCTTTCGGACCAAACACGCCGAGGAAGAACGGCGCGTAGGCGCGGCTGAAGTCGATCACCTTCTCGCGCTCCGGGTTTTTACCGAGGCTTGAAATAACCAGATCCACCTTATCGGTTTGCAGGTACGGCACGCGGTTGGCGCTGGTCACCGGCACCAGCTGCAGCTTGAGCTTCATCTGTTTGGCCAGATAGCGCGCCATGTCGATGTCATAGCCCTGCGGCTGCAGATCCGTCCCCACCGAGCCAAACGGCGGGAAGTCCTGCGGAACGGCAATGCGGATAGTGCCGCGCTTCTCGATATCCTGAAGCTGGTCAGCCTTTGCCGGCAGTTGTGTGAAGAGACATGCGGCCCCGGCCAGTGCAATTAACAGTTTTTTCATGGTGCTTCCCCGTAACGTTAACATGAAACAAAAGATTCTTTGAATGTGTTTTTGCAACTAATGTGCCAGATAAGGCGAAGCGGGGAATATTCTTTCGAAGCCGGATAAAACGCGGACGGGTCGAAAAAACGTGCGTTTCTCCGACCCGTCATCTGCACCATTTCAATGCAAAAGCACCAGCCTGATGCCCCATTATCGTTGTTCGAGTTCGTCCAGCTGCTGATAGAGGGAGGCAATCTCGTGAATACGCGGGCGCCCTTTATCGAGAATTTCATGCAGGAAGGCGTTCGCCAGCAGATTAATCAGGCTGTTGACCGAGGAGTAGCTGTCATAGGCCGAGACGCTGTCCAGCGGGGCGCAGAGCTGCCAGCTCGCCAGCGGAAACAGGCTGTGCGCCTGCGGCTCGCACATCAGCAGCACCGGAATACCGCTGCTCTGAAGCTGCTGCATCAGCGGACGGATAATGCGCGGGCGGCGGCGAAAGGCCATCATCACCACCAGATCGTCCGGCGTTAAGTCCACCATCTCCTCGCTCAGGCTCTGCCCCGGCTGCGGCAGGACCAGCACCTGACCGCGCGCCTGCAGCAGCTGCTGGCGCAGGTGGAGTGCCGCAGGATAGGCGTTACGCATGCCGATAATGACGATGCGCCGCGCCTTGACCATGCAGGCCATGGCCTCGGCAAACTGCTGCGCGTCGAGGGCATTGACCCACTGGGTCAGGTTCGCCATCTCCTGCTTGTAGTGGCGCGCCAGCAGCGTGTTGCCCTGCACCGCGTCGCGGTTATCGGTGAGCGGCATCCCGCTCTGGCGCAGGGTGCGCAGCTCGTCACGCATATCCTTATATTTCTCATACCCCAGACGCTTAAAGAGGCGGCTGACCGTGGCTTTCGACACCCCGCTCAGCTGCGCCAGCTCGGCGCTGTTGTAGCTGATCAGGTCGTCAAAATGGTCGAATATAAAATCCGCCACCCGCTGCTCCTGCGGCGACAGCGACGGGTACTGTGCTTTCAGACGTTCATCCAGTTGTTCCATAGCGCCTCTGTAACTTTTGTTTCATCACATTTTGCCTTTCATTCTACCTTTCATTATACGTGCCAGTTTACTGAAACTTTTCTTTCAGAACTGGAACAGCTTTTGCAGCACCTTGTGACTTTCAGGGTTACGAGGACTCCTCATGCAAAGTAATGTCTCCACGCACGGCATGGCCGTAGCGCCCCACCATCTTGCCAGCCAGAGCGCGCTGGCGGTGCTGCGCGAAGGCGGCAGCGCGATAGAAGCGATGGTCGCCGCGGCGGCCACCATCGCCGTGGTGTATCCACATATGAACGGGCTGGGCGGCGATGGCTTCTGGCTTATCGTGCCGCCGGAAGGCGAACCTGTCGCCATTGATGCCAGCGGCGCGGCGGGTTCGCGGGCAACGCTCGCCGCCTACGAGGGGCTCACGCACATTCCCCATCGCGGGCCGCAGGCGGCGCTGACCGTCGCCGGCACGGTAAGCGGCTGGGACGAGGCGCTGAAGGTCTCCCGCGAGATGACCGGCAAGTCGCTGCCACTGGCTCGCCTGCTGGCCGACGCCATTGAGTATGCGCAGAACGGCACGCCGGTCACGGCCTCACAGGCCCATGCCACGGCCAGCAAATTCGACGAGCTGAAAGATGTCCCCGGCTTCGCGGAAACCTGGCTGGTGGACGGTAGGCCGCCGCAGGTCGGGAGCCGCTTTTATCAGCCCGCCATGGCCTCAACCCTGACGCGCCTGGCGGAAGACGGCCTGGACAGCTTTTACCGCGGCCCGCTGGCGGACGTGCTAGCGCACGGCATGGAGACGCTGGGCCTGCCCGTGACGCTGGCCGATCTTAACGCGCACGCAGCCCGGCGCACCGCGCCGCTGAAGCTACTACATCAGCAGGGCGAGATCTTTAACCACGCCCCGCCGACGCAGGGGCTGGTCTCGCTGGCAATACTCGGCATCACCGACCGCCTGAACATGGCGGAGGCAGACGACGCCGACACCATTCACCGCATCGTTGAAGCCACCAAGCTGGCCTTTGGCCTGCGCGATGCCCACATCACCGACCCGCGCGAGCTGAAAACCGATATTCAGGGTCTGCTGGATCCCGCCGCTCTGCAGGCGCTTGCCGAGAGGGTTGACGACGGCCGCGCCGCGCCGTGGGGCACCGGAAAAGGCCCCGGCGATACGGTGTGGATGGGGGTAATGGATAACAGCGGGCTCGCCGTGTCGTTTATCCAGAGTATCTATCACGAGTTCGGCAGCGGCGTGGTGCTGCCCGACACCGGCATCGTCTGGCAGAACCGGGGGGCATCGTTCAGCCTCGATCCCAATCATCTTCTGGCACTCGCGCCGGGCAAGCAGCCTTTCCATACCCTGAACCCGGCGGCGGCGCGTCTTAAGGACGGGCGCGTGATGGTCTACGGATCGATGGGCGGTGACGGACAGCCACAAACCCAGGCCGCGCTTTTTACCCGCTACGTGGTTCAGGGCCTGCCTTTACAGGAAAGTATCTCCCGCCCGCGCTGGCTGCTGGGGCGCACCTGGGGACAAACTTCTGACACGTTAAAACTTGAAGGACGCTTCAGCGCTGAGGCGGTCTCTCGGCTTCGCTCGCGGGGACACGAGGTGGAAATGTTCCCTGATTTCAGTGAAGCGATGGGCCACGCGGGCGCGATTGTCCGCCATCCCAACGGGCTATTCGAAGGGGCATTTGACCCGCGCAGCAACGGCGCAGCCGCCGGATTCTGAGGAGAAAAAAATGACGACACCACAACCCGACTGGCAGGCCTATCTTGCGCAAATGGAGTCTGTGCTCGGCGTAGAGCTGGACGATGCCCGCCGCGCCGAGCTGCATGTGCAGTTCAGCCGCATTGCCAGCATGGCCGCCCCGCTGATGGCGCTGCCGCTCGACGACCGTCTGGAGATCGCAGGAGTGTATAAAGCATGACGCTACATGAGATGAGTATCACCGACATTCAGCAGGCACTGAGCGCGGGCGAGCTGAGCGCCCATGAGATTGCCCGCCAGACGCTGGAGGCCATTGCGCGCGTGAACCCGCAGATCAACGCCTGGACCACCGTGACGGAAGCACGCATGCTCGCCGAGGCTGAGAACATCGACACCCTGCGGCGCGAGAAGCGCCCCCTGCCGCCGCTGGCGGGCGTGCCCTACGCGGTGAAAAACCTGTTCGACGTTGCCGGACACACCACCCTCGCGGGGGCAGAGCTGTTCAGCCAGCGCCCCGCCGCGGCCGCCGACAGCTTCGCCGTGCGCCAGTTGCGCAGCGCGGGCGGGCTGCTGTCCGGGATGGTGAATATGGACGCCTACGCCTACGGCTTTACCACCGAGAACAGCCGCTACGGCGCGACGCGTAACCCACACGACCTGACACGCATTGCGGGCGGGTCCTCCGGCGGTTCAGCTGCCGCCGTGGCCGCCGGGCTGGTGAACTTTTCGCTCGGCACCGATACCAACGGGTCGATTCGCGTTCCGGCCTCCCTGTGCGGCATCTACGGCCTGAAGCCCACCTTTGGCCGCCTGTCGCGCTCCGGCAGCCATCCGTTTGTCGCGAGCCTGGATCATATCGGCCCCTTTGCCCGTCGGGTGTGCGACCTGGCGTCCGTGTACGACGCGCTGCAGGGTCGGGACAGCAGCGACGGTTTTCAGGCAGAGAGCTCGCGCGAGCAGACGCGCCCCCTGCTCGATCGCGGGCTTGACGGCCTGCGCTGCGCGGTGCTCGGCGGCTACTTCACCACCTGGTGCGACACGGATGCCAGAGACGCCGTGGCGCGGGTGGCGAAGGCGCTGGACGTGCAGGATGAGCTGCAGTTACCGGACGCCGAACTGGCGCGCTCGGCGGCGTTTATCATCAGCGCCTCCGAGGGCGGAAATCAGTATCTGCCCGCGCTTCGCCGCGAGCCCGAGCGTTTTGAGCCGCACTCCCGCGAACGACTGCTGGCCGGGGCGATGATCCCCTCCGCCTGGTATATTCAGGCCCAGCGGTTCCGCGCGCAGGCCCGGCAGGCGTTTCACGCGCTGTTTGCCCAGGCCGACGTGCTGATCGCCCCCGCGACGCCGCGCAGCGCCACGCGGATTGGCGAACAAACCATGGAGATTAACGGTCAGCCGCTTCCCATTCGCGCCAGCATGGGCATGCTGACCCAGCCGATATCATTTTTGGGTCTGCCCGTGACCACCGTTCCGCTGCGTACCGCGCAGGGTGCGCCTATTGGCCTGCAACTGATTGCCGCGCCGTTTAACGAGCAGGCCTGCCTGCGCGTCGCGCACGTGCTGGAAGAGAGCGGCATCGCCGACGCGCGTCCGGCGGAGGTGGCCGCATGATGAATCACGATGACATTAACCTGCCGTGGGTAGTCGCCGAGGTGACCGCCGCGTTTTACCGCTATGAAGACGCGCTGGTGAGCAACAACATTGCGGTGCTGGACGAGCTGTTCTGGCACGACAAAAACACGGTGCGTCTGGGGGCGGGTGAAAACCTGTACGGGATTGATGAAATTCGCGCCTTCCGGGCGGCGCGCCCCGCCGCCGGGTTGCAGCGGACGTTGCGCCACACCGTCATCACCACCTTCGGGGAGGATTACGCGGTGTGCAGCACCGAGTTTACCCGGGAGGGCACGGAGCGGATTGGCCGCCAGCAGCAGACGTGGGTGCGGTTTGCCTACGGGTGGCGGATCGTGGCGGCGCAGGTGAGTTTGATGGTGTAACCCCACCGGGAATACATGGTTCCGTAGGCCGGGCAAGGCGCAGCCGCCTCCCGGCTAAACACGGCACATTTACTTCTGAAACGGATGCACCTCCCGCCAGTGGTCGGCAATCTGCTGGCGGGTACAGACCCACACCTGCTCATGCTGCTGCACGTAATCCAGGAAGCGCTGCAGCGCGCGAAAACGCCCCGGCCGCCCCAGCAGACGGCAGTGCATGCCGATGGACATCATCTTCGGCGCGCATTCCCCCTCTTCGTACAGCACGTCAAAACTGTCCTTCAGATAGGTGTAAAACTGCTCGGCGGTGTTAAACCCCTGCGCGGTCGCGAAGCGCATGTCGTTAGCATCCAGCGTATACGGCACGATCAGGTGAGGTTTTTGGGTGCCGTCACCGCAGGCCACTTCCGTCCAGAAGGGCAGGTCGTCGCCATAGTAGTCGCTGTCGTAGTCGAAGCCGCCGTGCTCCACCACCAGCTGGCGCGTGTTGGGGCTGTCGCGTCCGGTGTACCAGCCCGTCGGCGGCTTGCCGAACAGGTCGGTCAGCACGTGCACCGCCTTGTGCAGATGTTCGCGCTCCTGTTGGATATCCATGTGCTGATAGTGGATCCAGCGCCAGCCGTGGCTCACCACGTCGTAATCCGCTGCCCTGATTGCCTCGACGATCTCCGGGTGACGCGCCAGCGCCATCGCCACGCCGAAGACCGTCAGCGGCAGGCCACGCTTTTGAAATTCACTGTGGATCCGCCAGAACCCGGCGCGGCTGCCGTATTCGTAGAGGGAGTCCATCGACATGTGTTTGTCCGGGTAGCTGGCCGCGCCGATGATGTCCGACAGGAACTGCTCGGATCCGGCATCGCCATGCAGAACGTGGTTTTCCGCCCCTTCCTCATAATTGAGCACAAACTGCACGGCGATGCGCGCCTGATTTGGCCACCGCGCGTGCGGCGGGTTGCCCGCGTAGCCGCGCAGATCCCGCGGGTAATCCTGTTCAAAAAGTCCCATTGCCACCCCCAAAAATTAAAATGGATTCAATGCCTGAAAATGTCCGCTTAACGCTTTTTTCTCCGGAAATGCCAGATCCCCGTGCTTGCTGGTCGAGAGCCCCAGCGCCACCAGCGACTCCACCATCTTCACCGCCGCGCTGACGCCGTCGATCACCGGCACGCGCAGCTCGCGGGTCAGCTCCTGTGCCAGCGTCGCCATGCCGCCGCAGCCGAGCACGATGGCGCCGCAGCCATCCTCTTTCAGCGCCTGAATACAGCGCGCGCGCACCTTCTCCTGCGCCAGACCGCTGCCGTCTTCCAGCGCCAGCACCGGGAGATCGATAGCGTGCAGCGCCGCGCAGCGATCGTGAAAGCCATACTGGTGCAGCAGATGACGGGCAATAATCAGCGTGCGCGGCAGCGTGGTCACCACCGAAAAGCGCGTCGCCACCAGCGTCGCCATATGCATGGCGGCTTCCGCAATGCCCACCACCGGCCCGTGCGCCAGCTCACGCGCCGCCAGCAGGCCCGGATCGCCAAAGCAGGCGATGACGTGACCGTCCACGCCCTGCTCTCTGCCGAGCCTGACCTGCTCAAGAACCCCCACGGCGGCGATGGCTTCATCAAAGTGGCCCTCGATAGACGGCACGCCCGCGCCCGGACAGACCGCGAGGATCTCCGTACCTGGCGCCGCCACCGCGCGGGCCGCCGCGCCGATGGTTTCCGTCATCGCGAGGCTGGTGTTGGGGTTGATCACTTGTATACAGACAGACGACATTACGACTCCTTGTGGCCGGCAAACAGCCGGGCAAAATCAGGCAGGCACTCGCCCGCCCGCTCGAAGCAGAGGCTGGCGACGATATGTTCAAAATGGTGCATTAAGGCATCGCTGAGCGGCTCAAGCGCCTTCTGGCGCAACAGTTCCACCAGCTTTTCGTGGTCGTTGCAGCGGCAGCCCTGGCGCCACGGCGCGCCCCAGGCGGCAATCACCAGCGAGGATCGCTGGCTCAGGCTTGTCACCATCTCCGTCAGCACCTGGTTACCGGAGATGGCCTGCAGCTGTATGTGGAAATTGGCGGAGTGACGGATCGCCGCCGGCCCGTCGTACGCCTCGTGCGCCTGCTGCTCCTGGCGAATAATGGCCTCCAGCGCGGCGAGATGCGGCGGCTGGCAGTGGGCCAGTACGTCCGGCAGGTTGGCGACCTCCAGCAGGGCGCGGGTGCGAAAGATGTGCTGCGCCTCTTCCACCGTCGGGCTGGCGACGTGTGCACCACGCTTGGGCGTTAAGGTGACCATTTGCACAGCGGCGAGTCGCTGCAGCACCTTACGGATGCCCGTGCGGCTTACGCCAAACACCTCGGCCAGCGCCTCTTCCGGCAGTTTGCTCCCCGGCAGCAGCTGATGTTCGACAATCGCGGTCATCAGCGCCTGAAAGATCGATTCGTCTTTGTCATGCAGGTCTGGCGCGGTCTGCAGGGCATTTACGTTATTCATTCACCACTCCGTCTTTTACGCTTCTTTATCGAAGCGTATACATAAAATTAAAAAATTGCATACAAGATTTAATATTTTGGCCTGGATCCTGCAACACCGACTCCACTCCCACTTAACGGGTTTTCAAACACAGGAGCAGGTTTCATGCCAAACAGTCAAAACGCGCAGCAAGGTACGGCCGCTGATTCCGGTGCGGTTTACAGCCCACGTCTTTGCAATGAGGATCTGGCACCGACGCGTGACCAGAACTGGAGCTGGTACAACATCTTTTCGTTCTGGATGTCGGACGTCCACAGCATGGGGGGTTATGTTGTCGCCGCGAGCTTCTTCACGCTCGGGCTGGCAAGCTGGCAGGTGCTGCTCTGCCTGCTGGTGGGGATCTGCATCGTGCAGCTGTGCGCCAACCTGGTAGCCAAACCGAGCCAGATGGCGGGCGTGCCCTACGCGGTGATTAGCCGTCAGGCCTTTGGCGTCTTCGGGGCCAATATTCCGGCGGTGATCCGCGGGCTGATTGCCTTTGCGTGGTACGGCATCCAGACCTGGCTGGCCGCCAACGCGCTGATGCTGGTGGTGCTGAAGTTTTGGCCTTCTCTGGCGAGCCTTACCATCGGTGCCTTCCTGGGCCTGTCGCCGCTGGGCTGGATCTGCTTTGCCATCATGTGGGTACTCCAGGCGATGGTCTTCTGGCACGGCATGAGCGCCATCAAGCGCTTTATTGATATCGCCGGTCCGGCGGTTTATGTGGTGATGCTGGCCCTCGCAGGCTGGATTGTATACAAGACCGGCTTTGACGGCATTTCCTTCACCCTCGCCAGCAAATCCCTTAGCGCGGGCGAGCAGACCTGGCAGATGATCACCGCGACCGCGCTGGTGGTTTCTTACTTCTCCGGCCCGCTGCTCAACTTTGGCGACTTCTCCCGCTACGGCAAAAGCATGGGCGAGATCCGCCGCGGCAACCGCTGGGGCCTGCCGTTTAACTTCCTGCTGTTCTCCATCGTCACCGTGGTCATTGTCTCCGGCACCCAGTCGCTGTTTGGCCGCATGATCACCGACCCAATAGAAACCGTCAGCCGCGTGGGTAACGATCTGGCCGTAGCGATTGGCCTGCTGACGATGATCACCGCCACCATCGGGATCAACATCGTCGCGAACTTCGTCTCGCCGGCGTTTGATTTCTCTAACTGCTCGCCGCAGAAAATCAGCTTCCGCACCGGGGGGATGATTGCCGCCGTCGGCTCGATCCTGCTCACCCCGTGGAACCTGTTCAACTCGCCGGAGCTTATCCACTACACCCTGGACGTGCTCGGGGCGTTTATCGGCCCGCTGTTCGGCATTCTGATTGCCGACTTCTACCTGATTAAGCGCGGCAAGGTGTCGGTCGACGATCTGTTCGACGACACGCCAAAGGGCAAATACTGGTACCGCAACGGCTTCAATCCGAAAGCCATTGGCGCGCTAATCCCGTCCGTTGCCGTGGGGCTGGTGATTGGCTTTATCCCGGCCCTGCATGAGGTGGCAAACTTCAGCTGGTTTATCGGCGTCTTCCTGGGCGGCGTGACCTACCGCTGGCTGGCGCGGGAAGAGCGCGAGACGGCAGGCGCGACCTCGTTCAGCTCCCGCGTGGCGACGCAAAAAGAGTAACCCCTTCCTCCGGCCGCAGTTTATCTGCGGCCCGTTCATTCTGGCACCGTTCTTGCTGAGCCCTCTTACCCCGCTACGCAAACACTAAGGCAGGAACCATGATGGAATACCAGACTGCGATACGCGGTGCATTTTTCGATATTGCCCGGGTCTGCGACAGCGCAGACGCCATCGCCCAACACGCGCGCTACCTTGAGGACGGCCTGCTGTTTATCCAGCACGGAAAAATTCTGGCGCAGATGCCGTGGCAGGAGGGCGAGCAGTATCTTGACCCCCGCAAGGGCTACACCGACCTGCGCGGCAGGCTGCTGCTGCCCGGTTTTGTCGACACTCACGTTCATTACCCGCAAACGGAGATGATCGGTGCCTTTGGCGAACAGCTGCTGGAATGGCTGACTACCTACACCTTCCCGGTGGAGAGCCAGTTTGCCGATGAAGCCTACGCGAAAGAGATCGCCGAATTTTTCATTCAGCAGCTGGTGAGTAACGGCACCACCACCGCGCTGGTGTTTTGCACGCTGCATCCGGAATCGGTCGAGGCGCTGTTTACCGAGGCCCTGCGCCTGAACATGCGCCTTATCGCCGGAAAGGTGATGATGGACAGGCACGCGCCGGACTACCTGAGCGAAGACGCGAAGCAGAGCTACCGGCAGACGCGGGCGCTGATCCAGCGCTGGCATCACCGGGGGCGGCTGGGGTATGCCATCACGCCGCGCTTTGCCCCGACCTCATCCCCCGAGCTGCTTGCCGCGGTCAGCCTGCTCAGAGAGAAGTTCCCGGATACCTGGCTGCAGACCCATCTGAGCGAAAACCCCAACGAAGTGGCCTGGGTAAGCGATCTCTGGCCGGAGCATGAGCGCTATCTGGACGTGTATCACCACTACGGCCTGACCGGCGAGCGCAGCGTATTTGCCCACGCGATTCACCTTCACCACAGCGAGTGGCAGTGCCTGCATGACACCGGTTCGGCGGTGGCGTTTTGCCCCACCTCTAACCTGTTTCTCGGCAGCGGGCTGTTTCGCCTGCCCGCCTGCTGGCAGCACAGGGTGCGGATGGGCATCGGTACCGACGTCGGCGCGGGCACCACCTTCAGCATGCTGCGCACCCTGGGGGAAGCCTACAAGGTGGGCCAGCTGCAGAGCTACCGCCTGCGCGCCAGCGAGGCGTTTTACCACGCCACGCTGGGCGGCGCGCATGCCCTCAGGCTGGACGATAAGATTGGCAACTTCGCGCCCGGCAAAGAGGCGGATTTTGTGGTTATCGACCCTGACGTAACGCCGCTGCAGCGCCTGCGCAACTCCCGCTGCAAGGATATTTACGAGCAGCTTTTCGTGCTGATGACCCTGGGCGACGAGCGCAACATCAGCGAGACCTGGGTCAACGGCGAGCGGGTGTGGTCAGCTACCCCGGTAGGTTGACCACCCGCCAGGGGCAATCACAAAAGGCAGATGGTAGTGTTCGTCTGCAGCCTCTCCCGTCACAAAATCAATTTGCGCGTAGGGATAGAGCGTATCGCGACCGGTTTCGCTAAACCACGCGCCGATCTCCGCCACCAGCCGATAGCGGCCCGCGGGCAGAGAGGGAACGAACGCAGTGATGCGACCCTGCGCGTTGGTCACGCCCGTGGCCAGCGTGCCCCCCTCCTGTTGCAGATGGACTGTCACACCCGCTGCGGGTTTGCCGGTTGAGATATCGAGAATATGGGTGCTGAGCGTGCTCATTCGCTAATAGCTCCTTCCAGCCGTAGCAGCGTAATTTCCCGCAGCTGTTCCAGCGCGGCACGAACTTCCTGAGCGTCGCTGTTCTCCAGCCGCGCGCGCAGCGCCTGTAAAATCTCTTCGCCGCTGCGGCCCTTCGCGCGGATCAGAAAGACGCGTCCGAAGCGGGCCTCGTAGCGGGCATTGCCTTCGCGCAGCGCCCGGGCAAGGTCAGCATCGCGGTCATTCACCGCGCCCTGCTCCTGGCGCGACAGCGCCGCCTCCGCCTGTGAGCCCGCGGGCTTTTCCCCGATGCGCGGATGGGCGCTCAGGGCTTGCGCCAGCGCCGCTTCGTCCCAGTTTTGCATCAGCGATTTTGCCGTACTGAACAATTCGTCCCGGCTGGCGTAAGGCCGCCCGTGAACCAGCGCATCGGCCCAGTCGGGGAGCGCCACGCAGGGGTGAATCAGCGCTAACGCCTTTTCGTGGGGAAGATGATTGAAGTCGTGCAGTGCGATCATAGTGTCTCCTTTATTGTCCTTCTCCAGGCTATTGCACAAACCACGCCACCTTGAGCGCAGGCGTGAAACAGTCGATTCCCTGTAGCGCAACTGGAAATTTTTGATTCATAAAAAGGCACGCTCACCGCGTTTGCGCACCTTAGCAGTGCAAATGTCTCCCTCACAACGCCGTTTTCGCCACTCTGCAGCCTGGTACGCAAATTGCTGAATGCCTTTACACCCTGCAAAAGGAGAGAAGCATGAAAGCAATCGTGATTGGCGCGGGTATTGGCGGCCTGAGCGCCGCCGTCGCGCTGAAGAGAGCGGGCATCGACTGTACCGTGTTTGAAGCCGTAAAAGAGATCAGGCCCGTCGGGGCGGCCATCTCCATCTGGCCGAACGGCGTGAAATGCATGCAGCACCTCGGCATGGGCGACATCATCGAGACGTACGGCGGGCCGATGCGTTTTATGGCCTACAAGGATTACCGGCGCGGCGACACCCTGACCCGCTTCAGTCTCGCCCCGCTGGTTGAGCGTACCGGCGGGCGCCCCTGCCCCGTCTCGCGCACTGAACTCCAGCGCGAAATGCTGGACTTCTGGGGACGCGACAAGGTGCAGTTCGGCAAGCGCGTGGAACATGTGCATGAAGACGACGCGGGCGTGAACGTGATCTTCACCGATGGCACCACGGCAACCGGGGATTTCCTGATTGCCGCCGACGGCAGCCACTCTGCGGTTCGCCCGTATGTGCTGGGCTATACGCCGGAGCGCCGCTACGCCGGCTACGTAAACTGGAACGGGCTGGTAAAGATTGATGAAGAGATTGCCCCGGCGCACCAGTGGACCACCTTCGTTGGCGAGGGTAAGCGCGTGTCGCTGATGCCCGTTTCCGGCGGCCGCTTCTACTTCTTTTTTGACGTGCCGCTGCCCGCGGGTCTGGCGGAGGATCGTACCACCCTGCGCGCCGACCTCACTGGCTACTTCCGCGGCTGGGCGCCGCCGGTGCAAAGGCTTATCGCGGCGCTGGATCCTGAAACGACCAACCGCATTGAAATCCACGACATTGAGCCGTTCGACAGCCTGGTGCGCGGCAACGTCGCGCTGCTCGGCGATGCCGGGCACAGCACCACGCCGGATATCGGCCAGGGCGGCTGTGCGGCGATGGAAGATGCCGTGGTGCTGGGGGAATGCCTGCGTGAAAACCACAACATTACGCTGGCGCTGCGGCAGTACGAAGCGCTGCGCTGCGACCGGGTGCGTGACCTGGTGCTGAAGGCGCGTAAACGCTGCGACGTCACCCACGGGAAAGACATGGCGTTGACGCAGGCCTGGTATCAGGAGCTCAAAGAGGAGACCGGGGAGCGCATTATCAACGGTCTGTGCGAGACCATTCAGGGCGGCCCGTTAGGCTGAACGCAAGAGGGACAACGATGAAAAGAGAACCGACACCACCCGCCCACTGCACGTTTGAGCCAGAGGACTGGCTGCGCCTGGCGAAATGCTGGCATCCGGTTGCGCGCGCCTGCGACGTCGGCCCGGCACCGGTCAAAGCGACCCTGCTGGATGAACAGCTGGTGATTTACCGGATCCACGACCAGGTCGTGGTCGCCCGTGACGTGTGCCCGCACCGCGGCGTGCCGCTGACGCTCGGCTTTCACGACGAGCACGGGATTATCTGCCCCTATCATGGCTTACGCTTTGGGGAGGACGGGCGCTGCAACCGTATTCCGTCCAGCCCTGACCAGCCCGTTCCGGAGAAGCTGAACCTGATTAACTATGCCGTGGAGGAGCGCTTCGGCCTGATCTGGACCTGCCTGGCGTTTGACCCGGACAATCCTGCGCCGCTGCCCGCCATGCCGCACTGGGATGACGATGGATTTCAGCAGATTAACTGCCCGGCGTTTGAGGTGAACGGCTTCGCCGGGCGTCAGGTGGAGGGGTTTCTGGACGTGGCGCACTTTGCATGGATCCACACCGATACCTTTGCGGATCCCAATAATCAGTTGGTTCCCACCTATCAGCCGCAGGAGACGCCGTTCGGCTTCGTGGCCGATTACTGGAGCTCCGTGAGCAATTACCCAGCCAGCTCTGACGTGCAGGCTCCGGACGGCTTCCAGTGGCTGCGTCATTTCGAGATGCATCTGCCGTTTACCGCCACGCTGACGATTCATTTTCCGGGTGAATCGCGGCTGGTGATTATGAACGCCGCCTCGCCCGTGTCATCGCGCGTGACCCGCATGTTCGCCCCTATTGCGCGTAACTTTGACCTGCATATTCCGGTGGAGGACGTGCATGCCTTTAACCTGCGCATCTTCGAGGAAGATCGACTGATGGTGGAAACCCAGCGCCCGGAAAGTTTGCCGCTGGATCTGACGCTGGAAGCCCATATTCCCGCCGATAAAAGCTCAATTGCCTACCGCCGGGGACTGAAAAAAATGGGCTTTGGCGAATTTTTCCTGGTATGACGGAGGCCGATATGCTGAACGTGATTGTCGACGGGCTGTGGCGTGAGGGGGATAAAAGCCTTGCCGTCAGGCTGGTGGCCGAAAACGGCGAAACGCTGCCGCCGTGGCAGCCCGGCGCGCATATTGATGTCCACCTGCCCAGCGGCGTGGTGCGCCAGTACTCCCTGACCGGGGCATGTCAGGACGAGAGCTATCTTATCTGCGTGGGGCGTGAAGCCGCCTCGCGCGGCGGGTCGCGCTACGTTCACGAGACGCTGCGTCCCGGACAGACGCTTTCGATCTCTGCCCCGCGCAACCTGTTTCCGCTGCATCAGGCTGAGCGGGTGTTGCTGCTGGCGGCGGGGATTGGCATTACGCCGCTGTATGCGATGGCCCTGCAGCTGAAGGCGTCCGGTACGCCGTTTACGCTGCACTATTACGTCAAAAACCGTGAAAGTGCGGCGTTTGCGCGCGAACTCCTGCAGTGCGGTAAGTGCATTATTCATACCGCCAGCCCGCGATCCACCCTGGCAGAGCACCTTCCCGCGCCAGAGGCAGGTTTGCGCGCCTGGGTGTGCGGACCGGCGGGCTTTATGGAAAAAGTGCGTGAGATGGCGACGGCGAAGGGATGGGAGGACGACCATATCCACAGCGAGGCGTTTCAGCCCGCTGCGCCTGTCACGGGCGGTATCGCGGGCGAGATCTTTACGATCAAACTCGCCTCCACCGGGGAGCGCTGGCCGGTTCCTGCGGATAAAACCATCGCCCGGGTACTGCAGGAAAACGGCGTGGACGTGCCGCTGTCCTGCGAGATGGGGATCTGCGGTGCCTGCCTGACGCCAGTGATTGACGGCGTGGTGGATCACCGGGATAGCGTGCAGTCGGAGGCGGAAAAAAGCTCGCCGGACCAGCAGGTGGCGCTGTGCTGTTCTCGGAGCCATTCCAGGGAGCTGGTGATTGGGCTGTAAAACGAAATAAATATCCTCCGGCACAGCCGGAGGTTTTTCAGATGTGCCGGTAAGGCTTTGTTATCAGACGCGTCCCGGCTGCCACGCGTAATCAATATGGCTGGCCTGCTCGCGCGCCAACGCTTCATCGCCCTGCAATCGCGCTGCCAGGGTAAAAGCGAAATCAAACACGTTGCCCAGCCCGCGGCCGCTCAGCAGATTGCCGTCCTCCACCACGTCGGCATCGACGTACATGCCATCGCTGACCGTTTTCCACAACTCGCCGGAACAGACATAGCGGCGCCCTTTGAGCAGTCCGTTGCCGCCCAGCACGCGGGCGGCGGCGGAGCAGATCGGGCAGATATATTTGCCCGCTTCATCGTGGCGGCGGACGAAGGCAATGACCTCCGCGCTTTTCGCCAGGTTAACGCTGCCTTGCGGGCCTCCCGGTAACACCACGGCGTCAAAGGTCCGGTCGAGGCTGGCCTGCAGAGTGCAATCCGCCATCACAGAGATGGCGTGATAGCTCACCACTTCGCGACTCTCGCCGCAGGCAATCGTCTGCACCGTAATATTCAGGCGGCGCAGGATATCGACAGTGACGATCGCTTCCCCCTCTTCAAAACCGGGGGCTAATAGCACGGCTACGCTTTTCATCTTGCTCTCCATTGCTTAAGGGTTACCAGTACGGATGCCAAATCTGTCGCAACCGCGCCAGCAGCTCAAGATAGAAATAGTCACCCCAGCTACAGCACTGATCGACGCCCTTACCGCTGCCCATGTGATAAACCGAGTGCTGCAGCAGCCCTTCGGTCGGATCGTCGTCATGGGCAAGGTAGTTATCGGTCAGCGACTGCGCAATACGCAGCGCCATCTCTTCATAATACGCGCGGTTTGCGTCGAGCGTCGGCAGCGCCTTGACCAGCTCCAGCAGGCCACAGGCGGCAATCGCCGCCGCTGAACTGTCGCGCACGGCGTCGGTACCGAGCAGGGCCAGATCCCAGTGGCAAATATCATCTTCCGGCAGACGGTTGAGGAAGTAATGCGCCAGGCTGCGTGACAGCTCAACCATCTGCTTATCGCCGGTGTGCTGATAGCTGAGCAGAAAGCCGTAAATGCCCCATGCCTGGCCGCGCGACCAGCACGAGGTATCGCTGTAGCCCTGATGGGTATTGCCAAAGCGCGGCTCACCCGTCTGCACATCCATATAGTAAGTGTGATAAGTCGAGGCATCTTCACGCACGATATACTTCGCTGCCTGTCCGGCGTGCGCCGTCGCCGCTTGCGCATAGCGCGGATCCCCGGTCTGTTCGCTGGCCCAGTACAGCAGCGGCAGGTTCATATTGCAGTCGATGATCATTCGTCCCTGCTGCTCCGGGTCGTTTAAATCACCCCACGCCTGAATAATGTTGGCCGTCGGATTAAAACGCTCCATCAGGCGCTCTGCCGCCAGCAGCGCCGACTGGCGAGCGGCTTCGTTGCCGGTGAGCCGCCAGGCGCTGATGCAGGAGAGCGAATAGAGGAACCCGAGATCGTGCGTTGCGGTGTCGATGCGCTGCTCAATACGCCGGGCGAACGACGGTAAATAGCGCTCGGCGGCTTCGCGATAATGCGCTTTGCCGGTCATCTCCCACGCCAGCCACAGCTGGCCGGGCCAAAAGCTGGTGGTCCATTCCACGTTATCGGTGCGCGGCCAGACCCCCTTCTCACAGGCTTCGCCGGGGAACTTATCGCCGAAGGCGACAATATTCTTGTCGAGCTTGCGCGTGACGCGGGATAACGCCGCTTCCAGCTTCTGGCTCAGCGCCAGGCGATCGACCTGATGCAGTTCGATCGGCCGCAGCGCTTCGGTGATAACAGATTTGGTCATAACAACTCCTGAATTAATGTTTGGCCGGTTCAACCGGGGCGGTATCTAAAGCCGGAGCAAAGGGTCGTGAGTCATCGCGCGTCGACTGGCAGCGCGACAGCGTAAAGGCGGAAATCAGCGTAAATATCAGGGCGCAGCAGCCCATCAGCAGATAGGTATGCTCAAAGCCTATCCTGTCGTACAGGTAGCCGGCAGGCGGGGCGACCACAATCGAGCCAACGTAAATCATCGCCTGGTAGCCCAGCAGGTACATCGTGGCGTTAACCCGACGATGGAAATGTTCGGCGATGTATTTGAAGACCGATATCAGCAGCAGCGCGATCTCGACGCCATAAAACGGTTTGATGATGGAGATAACAATCGGGTCACTGGTCAGCCCGGAGGCGATCAGCCGTGCTCCGACCACACAGCCGCAGAACAGCAGGCCGCGCTTAGCGCCGTAGTGGTTCACCAGCCACGGGATAAACATCATCATCACGAACTCCATCCCCGACTGGACGGTGCTCAGGTAGCCGTACCAGGCATTCCCCTGCTCTTTGGTGGCGAAGAACGACACGAAGTAGCGCGGGAACTGCTGTTCGGCGATAAACATCATCCACGCCACCCCGGCAACGTAGAGGCTGAACATCCAGAATTTGCGGTTTTTCAGCAGCATCAGCACGTCGGCAAAAACGATCTTATTGGCGGAGATGACGCTGTTATTGCGCAGCTGCTCGTCGCCGATTTTGAGGCTAATCAGCACCAGCAGCATCACTACCGAGGTACCGCTGCTGAGCAGAAAGTTGGCCAGCGGCGTGACGTTAAACAACAGCCCGGAGACCGAAGCCGCCATCGCCCAGCCCAGCGACCCCCACATTCTGATGCGGCCAAACTCCAGCCCGTACAGGCGGCTAAAGCGGTCGGCGTAAGATTCAGACGCCGCCACGCCGGCGTACCAGCCCAGGCTCAGATACAGCGCGCCGATGATAATTCCCGCCATCGCATGGCTTTGCAGCAGCGGCTGGTATACCAGCGCAAAAAACGGCGCCATCAGCGCAGAAATGGCGCAGACAAAATAGAGCAGCCACTTGCTCATGCCGATTTTGTCCATGATGTAGCCGTACACCGGCTTCAGGACCACCGCGAAGACGCCATTAATAGCGAACACGCTGCCGATGGTGACGCTATCAAGGCCTACTTTCTGGCTCAGCCACAGGGCATACAGGCCAAAGCTGGATGACCACGTGAAGAAGTAAAGGAAAATAAAGGTACTCATTTTGTACTGCGCGGCGCGTACGGACGATGATGTGCTCATAGTGATGCCTCCGAAGCCAGAACGAGCGTCGTTTCTTGTCGTGCCGTCACGAAGCGTACCGCGTCATCGCTAATGATGGCCTGTGGGCAGCGTTGCGGATCGAAGTCGGCGGCATTTCCCGCCCACACCGCGCTGATTAACACATGCTTGCCGGGGTCGAGTTCACCGCGCAGCAGCGGCACCGCCGCGCGCTCGGCGAACAGCAGATTGCTGTTTGGCGGCGTCAACACCGTCTCGCCGCGGCGGGCGTGCGGATGGAGACAGAAAATGGCTGATACATCCCGGACATTGCGTAACCAGCAGGCGCTGTCGCTCTCGTGGACCTGCGGCTGCGGGCGATTTGCCAGGCTAAAGCCACCTTCCGCACAGTCCAGCGCGCGCCGGGTATCGATACGATGGACGCGCAGCTGCCAGTCATCCAGCGCCAGCAGCCAGGTCTCAATCACCACATCGCGCCACGGCAGCCAGCGGCTGTAAATGGTGCCGTTTGTGGTTACCACGTGCTGGCATTCGCGGCGGCCACGCCAGTAGTTATCCTTTTCGGCCAGCAGCAGCATCGAATCGGGCGCGGCATGGTTCAGGCCGTAGCGTCCGCGTTCAATGGTGAAGCCAAAGCGGGTGGAATAGGCAAATTTGCAGTATTTCGCTTCGGTATTGACGAAGTTGTTCAGCTCCAGCTGGCCGGAGGTCAGCATCCACAGGTGGTCGGCCTGATGCACCACCACCTGATCCGCGTGGGCTATCGTGTGCTGCGCGGGCAACGGCGGCAGCGGCAGCTCAGCCGCCTGCCAGAAGGCATCGCACTTATCTAATGCCAGCACCAGCAGGGTCTTCAGGCCCCAGTACGGTGAACCCGGCGCGTTGTAGTCTTCCGCCATCGCCAGATTCGGATAGCTGTAGCCGACGCTGAGTACGCCGTCGCGGTCGAACATCGGCTGCTTCAGCCACCAGCGCAGATGGCGCAGAACGATGCCCTTAATCACGCCGGGCGAAAAGACCTCCAGCCCGGCGAAGGCCGCCGCACTCCAGAACGCCGCCTCAGCAAAGCGGTAGGTCAGGCTTCGGCCAAACGGGATCGCCGCGCCGTCTTCGGCAAAGAAATGGATGAAGTCAGAGGAGAAACGCGCGGCCCGGTCACGCAGTGTTGCACAACGCTTTGGATCGACCCCGGCCATGAGCTTCGCGTAAATCAGGCCATAGAAATGGAAGCCCATCGAGATGTAATAGTCGCGCGGCCGTCCCGGACCATCGGAGTACCAGCCATCGCCGAGGTAGTAGTGCTCCATGGCAGCAAAATGAGCTTCCAGCGCCTGCGGGTTGGTTGGCATGCCGCAATAATGGAAGCCGACCTGCACCAGAATCGGAAAGTAGTGCCAGTTGTTATCGGGGATATCCTGAGTCTCACACTGCTTTAGCCAGCACCATAAATTCTCTTTCTCCGTCTCGGTGAAGTGTGCCAGTACGGTTTCACCCGCCAGCGCCAGCAGCAGCCCGTAGGCCGCCATCTCGACGATTCGCTGATCGTAAGACCCGACGTCGCCCCAGTAATCGGCATGGTGCGGATTGGTGCCGTTTTTTATTGCCTGTAAATAGAATGAGAAGTGCTGCGGCTCGCTGCCGCCAGCCAATAGCGGCGTCACGCCCCACAGCAGGCGGGAAAACGTTTCCATACTCGCGACACGCTGGCCGTAGTGAGCGGTAAAGTTCGCTAAATCAATGCGACTGGCGTCTTTTTTGAACCAGGGCGCCACCGCGTTCAGCATGTCGTTGACCAGCCGTAGCACCTCTTCCCGGCTTGTCAGTGGATTATCCAGATGAATATTTTCAGGTTGCACAGGGTCCTCCCGCATTACACGAGGGTAGAGATAACTTATTGTTATTAGGCTTTTTAAAGCCACGAGGGCGACGTCTGAATGAAGAGTATCTGCTTTTATTCCCGGCGCTGAGTGAGCCGACTCACAAAAATAAACCGCCATTTCATTTTTACTGGATTTTGTCGAACGCGAGGGGGATAAATTACAAATGATGGCCTAAAAATTTAAATCTGTTGTTCTGGAGGTAAAATGGGTGAAGCGCAGCTGCTGGAACGCATTACGCTCGATCGGCAGGCCATTTCTTTCAACCGCATGTACACCACCAGCGCGATTTACTACCACTGGCATCAATGCGTTGAATTGCTCTATATCTCCAGCGGCTACGGCATCGTGGTGGTGGATAATCAGCACTACACCGCCCGTCCGGGGCGATTATTTATCTTCCCACCCTTCCGCTTGCACAAAGTGCAGGTCGATCATAGCGATAAGAACCCCTATCACCGCACTACCATGCACATTGAGCAATCGGTCGTCGAAAGTGCGCTCAGCGCCTTCCCGCGCCATCAGGCCCGGTTCGCCGCGCTGGCCGCCAGCAATCTGCCAGCACAGATTTACGATCTCAGCAATCACGCGGCGTTTATCGAGAGGATCCTTGAACAGTTTCAGCACCTGGAGGGCAACGAGCAGACCGAGGCCTGCGAGGTGGCATTTCTGGTGATGCAGCTTATGACGTTTCTGCCCGAGCAGCCGCAGCCCTACCCGCCGCGCCAGCAGACCGTCGCCTCGCGGATTATGAGCTGGGTCGAAGCCCACTATGCCAGCAAGTTTTCGCTCGACCAGCTAGCGCACGACCTGGGGCTTTCGCGCAGCTATACCTCACGCATTTTCCGCCAGCAGACCGGCGGTACCATCCACGAATATTTGCTGACCCGGCGAATAAAAAGCAGCTGCGAGCTGTTACGGTACAGCGATGAGCCTATTGACGCCATCGCCCTGGCAGTCGGGTTTAGCGAGGTGACCTATTTCATCACCTGCTTTAAAAAGATGATGCGTCAGACGCCACTGCAGTATCGACGCAGTATCCGCTGCACCAGAATTCCCTGTTAGGACGGTTTTAACAAATCAAAGGGGATTTTAAACGCTGGATCAAAGCGGACGGGTTTGCTGAACCTCCAGCCTGGCCGGGGGTCTTCTGTGCACAAAAAAACCCAGGTCGCATAACGACCTGGGTTTCGAATTTGGCGGAAGCGTAGAGATTCGAACTCTAGAACCCTTTCGGGTCGCCGGTTTTCAAGACCGGTGCCTTCAACCGCTCGGCCACGCTTCCAAAGTGAGGCGCACTATAAACATCTATTAGCGCCTTGTAAAGCAGGAATTTTTCTATTTTTCCCCACAGGCGTTTGACTGCGCAAAAAGTCACCCGGACGCCGCCCTTCCATCGCTTCCTCCCCCCTTGTACATACCGTTACACAGCAACGCTCATTCTTTTAAATCACCGTGGTATAGAATGCCCCAAAAATAGACGGTCAATTGTTGTGTAATTGTAATAAACCCGGGTAACGCGGGTTTTAACGCATTACCGCCATATAACCTTACTGGTTGATGATGAAAATCAAAAATACGTTTTGCTTACATATCCTGATGGCGGTTTTGGCCATTTTAGCCCTGAGCTTTCACCCGCTGGTGACAAGCTTTGATCCGCCGCTTACATTCCAGCCGCTGATCAAATCCATGGCGGGGACGGCTAAAGAACAGGCGGAAAAAATAGCCACCATTTCTCATGCCCTCGAAGGGAACGCTATTTTTTTCATCGGCGCGTCTGAGGTTGCCACCTCAGAAGATGAACATTACGCCGTATATAATTATTTTAATAAGCAATTACACCAGCCCGTCGTGGCCTATGGCGATGCGTTTGTCGATGACGAAACGCAATTTTTACTTCTCTCGCGTTTTAAAAATAGCCTTAATGCAAACAGCAAAGTGGTATTGCTTCTCGCACCCGACGCCTTTTACTCAAAAGGTCTGCCGCCCGCTATCTATGCGGATAATTTCCCGGGTTCTGTTTTTAATCCTCTGATGAAAGATCCGCAAGCGCGTCCGATACTGGTGAATGACGTAAAGCATATTGATCCTAAAGGGATAAGCCATTTAACCTTTGGCCAAATGCGTATCTACGGCTGGCACCCCGACCTGATTTGGGATGAACTCAGTTTTCAGTTTGCAAATTTTTGCACCCTGATAAAAAACGACTGGCTGTCGCTGCTCAACATTACGCCAAAAACGGCGCAACCCTGGCCGCCGCAGCCAACCACCCACATTGCCCCTGACTGGGATAAAGAGCTGGCGAATGCCCGCGAGTTAAATAAAAAACGCCAGCAGAGCGCGGCCACCCTGTGGATGGACAAAACGATTTACGAGGAGGACGGTACACGGCAGCAGTGGGATGACACGCCGGTCGTACCTGCGCAAATCGCCGCATTCAGAAAAACCGTCCAGCTGCTGAAAGACCGTCACGTGCAGGTGATTGCCATCGTCGACCCGGTAAACCCCTGGGCGCTTTACAATACCGACACCTTCCGCCCGGTTGATAAGCAAATTCAAACCATTCTGAAAGAGAACCAGATCCCTTATTTAGATATGTACGCCATGCCTTATCAGAATGGCTGGAACTGGGATCGTTTGCACCCTTCCGAACTGGCCTGGGTTCCTATGATTCGCTTTATTGCACAGAGCTTTAAAAAATGAAAATCGCGATCCGTCTTTTTTTCCTTTATCTCCTGCTGGCGATCACCATCGTCGCGTGGACCGCTGTCGATGACAGCATGAGTATGCAGCTGCATTTTGAATATCAAAAGTTCTGAGGCCGAATGATGTATAGCTCAGGAATGTTTTTTGTCTATTTGTTTTCATCCGCCCTGGTGTTTGCGCTGGTCAATCGCGTATTACGTCATCGTCTGACTTATTTATCGGCCTTATCCGTCCTGGCTGCATTAGGCTGGGGCTATATTTTTCAGGGTGATTACCGTGTTCCCGCGGTCGTTTTTTTCAGTTTTTACCTTGTCGCCATGTTAAAAGAAAAAGGATGGTTAAAAACCTGGCAGGCTATTGTGTTAACGCTGCTTCCTTTATTTTTGGTGAAATTGCACGTTAATCATCATCTCGGCATGATCGGCCTCTCTTTTATGACGTTCCGCGCGGTGGACGTGCTGCTCTATCGCAGTAAAAAAGAAGGGCAGAATTTCCTGCACTATTTCTGCTATCTGTTTATGCCTTTTATTATTCTGGCTGGCCCAATGTACCGCTGGAGGACATGGATAAGCGACGTCAGCAAGCCCGTCTTTGCCCTTAACCGCGAACAGTTTTTAGTCGCGTTAGAGCAAATTATTACCGGCATTATCCAGAAGTTCCTGTTTGCTATGTTGGTTGATTCACTGGTCGTGCAGCCCTGGAGCCATAAGCCGTTTACGCTGACCGTGGGCGTGGTGATGTCGATTGCCTATAGCGCCTACCTCTACTTTGATTTTGCGGGCTACAGCAATATGGCCATCGGCGCAGGCCGCCTGTTTGGGTTGAACATTCCGGCAAACTTCAATATGCCGCTTCTGGCGAAAAATCCGCAGGACTTCTGGCGCCGCTTCCACATCAGCCTGTCTGAATGGCTGCGCGACGTGGTGTTTATGCCCATTTATATGAACCTGATGAAGTTCAACTTTTTCCGCCAGAACAAAACGCTGGCGCAAAATATCGGTATTTTTTGCACCCTGTTCTGCATGGGGGCGTGGAACGGCCTGGAACGCCATTACGTCATCAGCGGCGCGCTGTTTGGCGCGATTTCCGTCGCGCACAACATGCTGTTGTGGTCAGCCAAACGCAGCCCGGCGTTACAACGTGGCTTGCAGTATCCGGCCGTTGCGTTTTTAGGGCGAATTCTGACGCTGGGAAGCGCCGCGGGCTCCCTTTACATCTTTAGTGGAATGTCACCTCTATGAAAAATCACACCGATCTGCAGGAACTGCAGGATTTCTTGCGTGCGGCATTATACGATCCCGCCTCCCCGCAGCAACTGGCCATCAGCGGCAGCGACGAGGCCTTAAGCTGGCTGCAGCTTTCCGCTGCCGTGACGGACTGGGCACAGCGCTATGAGCGTTGCCAGCCTGTTGCCGGTACGCCGGTCGTATTGTACGGACACCAGCAGGCCGAGTTCGCCGTGGCGATTTATAGCTGCCTGCTGCACAACATTCCGTACATTCCGGTGGACTGCATTTACCCGCAGGAGCGCCTGCGGGAGATCTGCCATCTGGCCAGCGCCCCTTACTATTACGACGTGGCGACGCGGCAGTTCCTCGCCACCGGCGAGGCGGGCAAGGTGCTGGAGGAGCAGGATCTGGCCTATATCATGTTTACCTCAGGCAGCACCGGCAAACCGAAAGGCGTGCAGATTGGTCGTGAAAGCGTATGGCACTTCATGAAGTGGGTCAGTCAGGACTTTTCGCTGCCGGAAAAACCGGTGCTGATGAACCACGCGGTGTTCAGCTTTGACCTCTCCCTGATCCCTTTACTGGCGAATCTGGCGATGGGGGGCCACATCGTGCTGAACGCTAAAGAGGATATCCAGAAAGAGAGCTGGCTGGCGCGGCTGAAAAGCAACGCGGTCTCCGCCTGGGTTTCCACACCCTCTTTTGCCTACCAGCAGCTGCTTTCCCCGCACTTTAACAGCGAGTATTTACCTGCACTCAGCGTCTTTATCTTTATTGGCGAAGTGCTCAATAAAGCGCTGGTTAAACAGCTGCGCCGCCGCTTTCCGCAGGCCAGAATCATCAACTCCTATGGCCCAACGGAAGCGACCATCGCAACGACCGTGGTTGAAATCACGGATGAGATCCTGAATAGCGACAGCGCCGTGCTGCCGGTGGGGGTCATGATGCCTGACAGCCGAATGGAAATTTCCGCCGAGGGCGAGCTGATTATCTGGGGCAAAAACGTCATGCGCGGCTACCTCGGCCTGCCGCAGGAGAACGCGGCAAAACTGCTGCATCGGGAAAATGACGCGTTCCGCGGCTACCGGACCGGCGATCTGGGCTATGAAGACGGGCTTATCTACTGTCAGGGCCGCAACGACAGCCAGGTCAAGCTGAATGGCTACCGCATTGAGATCAACGAGATCGAAAACCGCCTGCTGGCTATGTCCGACATCAGCGAAGCGGTGGTGATGCCGCTGATGAAACCCTGCGGCAGCGTGCTGCGCATTGCCGCGTTCTGCGTGACGGATATGGCACCGGATGCGATCCAAACCTCGCTGGCAAAGGTGGTTCCCCACTATATGGTGCCTTCACAAATTATCGTAAAAGACGCTTTGCCGCTGAATCCTAACGGCAAAATTGACCGCAAGCTGCTGGACGCTTACGCCCGCACACATTAATTATCCCAGGAAAAATGATGGAACAAGATATTCTCGCCCTGTTTGAAAAAGTGTTATCCCGCAAGGTGGGCTTTCACGATGAACTGATTGAATCTGACATTCTCGACTCCATTCTGGCGGTCGACATGGTGCTGGAGGTGCAGGACGTTTACGGCTGTACGATCCCGCCGACCGACGTGGCGACGGTGCTGAAAACCCCGGCAGATCTCGCCCGCTATATTGAAGAGAACCGTTAACGCCCGCTCCTCTGATGGCTCCGGGGATCTCACCGGGGCCCATCATTCGCTCTCCCCTTCTGGATATCTTTCACAGGAATGAAACCCACCGCTTTTACTATTTCTCCTACACTTTAGGGGTACTGTCGGTACGGGAAAAAAACAAGCCAACATCATCAGGACAATAATGGTTCGCTATGCGTTCAGCCAGCGATCGTTGTGTCTTTCACAGAGGAGTCTGCGGTATGGCATTCGTAACAACGAAAGACGGCGTCAACATTTACTACAAAGACTGGGGTCCGAAAGAGGCTCAGCCCATTGTTTTCCATCACGGCTGGCCGCTGAGTGCCGATGACTGGGATAACCAGATGCTCTTCTTCCTTGCAGAAGGCTATCGCGTTATCGCTATCGATCGTCGTGGTCATGGCCGTTCTGATCAGGTCAGTGAAGGGCACGATATGGATCATTATGCGGCCGACGCGTCAGCCGTGGTTGAAAGCCTGGACCTGCACAATGCCGTGCACGTCGGCCACTCGACCGGCGGTGGTCAGGTTGCCCGTTATGTTGCGAAGTACGGCCAGCCGCAGGGGCGCGTCGCCAAAGCGGTGCTCGTCAGTTCCGTTCCTCCTCTGATGGTCAAAACGGACACTAACCCCGGCGGGACGCCCGTTGAGGTTTTCGACGGCTTCCGTAAAGCGCTGGCGGCTAATCGCGCCCAGTTTTACCTCGACGTCGCCAGCGGTCCTTTTTACGGTTTTAACCGGGAGGGAGCCGAGGTTTCACAGGGTACGATTCAGAACTGGTGGCGTCAGGGGATGATCGGAAGCGCCAAAGCCCACTATGAGGGGATCAAGGCGTTTTCAGAAACCGATCAGACAGAGGATTTAAAAACCATTACGGTTCCCGTTCTGGTGATGCAGGGCGACGACGATCAGGTTGTGCCTTATAAGAATGCCGCCCTTCTGCAGGATAAGCTGCTGGCGAACAGCGTGCTGAAAATCTATCCGGGCTTCCCGCACGGGATGCATACCACGCACGCGGATACCATCAACGCGGATATTCTGGCCTTTATCCGTTCATAGACGTCAGGCTTTCAGATACGCGCAAAAAGAAAAAACCCCAGCTTAACGAGTAAGCTGGGGTTTATATCTGGCGGAAGCGCAGAGATTCGAACTCTGGAACCCTTTCGGGTCGCCGGTTTTCAAGACCGGTGCCTTCAACCGCTCGGCCACACTTCCTGAGTGAGGCGAACTATAAACACCTCACCGCATGCTGTAAAGAGCGGCTGCACTCGTTCGCTGTAAAAATAGCCAAAACGTGTTTAATCGGTTGAACTGACAACATATCGGCGATTTTATCAGCATAAAATCCAGCCCTCTCGCTTAGTGCTTTTTGATGTACATATCTTTTGTGAAGTAGTACCCCAGCTTATCCGGCGTAAAGCCACCGACCCACGGTTTGACCAGGTGCGTACGGACGTAGTGATAAACCGGAATGGCCGGCACATCACGGCCCAACAGGTCTTCCGCCTGCTGGTAGAACTTACCCCGCTCTGCCGGCGTTTTGGCTTTTGCGGCGTTGATCAAGGCCCGATCGTAGTCCGGGTTGCTGTACTGGCTGGTGTTTTCACTGTCGCCGGTACGGAAGTTGTTCAGGAAGGTCGCCGCGTCGTCGTAGTCGGCAATCCAGGCGTAACGTACCGCGTCAAAGTTGTGGGTGTGCATGGTGTCCAGCATGGTTTTCCACTCCTGGTTTTGCAGCTTCGCGTCTACGCCGAGGTTTTTCTTCCACATAGAGCTGGCCGCAATCGCGATGCGCTGGTGCGATTCAGAGGTGTTATAGAGCAGGTTGAAGCTCAGAGGATGGCTTTCGTTATACCCGGCCTCGTTGAGCAGTTTTTTCGCCTCAGCAATGCGCTTGTCCAGCGGCCAGCTGGCATAATCCGGATTCTGCAGCTTGACCCCGCCAATGTCCGGCTGGCTGATGAGCCACGCCGGTCGCTGTCCCTGCCCTAACACTTTTCCGGCAATGATGTCTTTATCCAGCGCCATATTTAGCGCCTTACGCACCCGCGCGTCGTTGAACGGCGGCCGGGTGGTGTTGAATTCGTAGTAATAGGTCGCCAACTGCGGGGAAACATCCAGTTGGCTGCCCAGGTTTTTCTTGAGCTGGGCAAACTGGTTAATCGGCACTGTGTACACAATATCAATTTCGCCCGCTTTGTAGCGGTTCACATCGGAGGCCTCCGAGGTGATGGGCAGGTAGGTCACCTTGTTGATGACGGTATGCGCGTTATCCCAGTAGCGCGGGTTACGCTCCGCCACAATGCGTTCGTTGACCACCCACTGAGACAGTTTATACGCCCCGCTGCTGACGAAATGCTCCGGTTTGGTCCACTTTTCGCCGAAACGGCCAATCAGCACTTTATCCACTGGCACCAGCGACGGGTGCGCCAGCATCGCCAGAAACGCCGCGTTGGGCTGGGTGAGCGTCACTTCCAGCGTGGTGTCGTTGATTGCTTTTACGCCCAGCGTGTCGGGGGATTTTTTCCCCTGAGCGATATCGGCCGCGTTGACGATATGCATGTTGCCCGGATAGCTGGCATAGGGAGAAGCCGTTTTAGGGTCGATCAGGCGCTTCCAGCTCCAGACCACATCCTCTGCGGTAATCGCCGTGCCGTCGCTCCAGGTGATGCCCGGGCGCAAGTGGAACGTCCAGACGGTGTTGTCCTTGTTCTCCCATTTTTCTGCCAGCCGTGGTTGAATTTCCCCTGACGGGGAAACACTCACCAGACCTTCGAATAAATCGCTGATAATATTAAATTCGACATCGCTTTCGACTTTATGCGGGTCGAGCGAGGCCGGTTCGCTACCGTTGTTTCTGACCAGTTCCTGTTTTTCGGCCAGCGCGGTTCCTGCCGGCACATTCGCCGCCCAGGTCGCCGTGCTGGCGCACAGGATCCCTGCGGTGAGTAAAGAGAGCGTAAAGCGCGTGCGTGTTTGTGGTTTCATTTCCTTCGCCTTATTGTCTGTTTTGTGACGATCCGGAAATAACTCTTAGCGGCCTTATGGTAATAAAGCAATATTTTTCAGTAACCTATAAGAGGTTGATCTGATTAATCTCGACAAACCGTTGTTCATACTGATGAAACGTATTTCTGCAGAAGAAATAACCAGCTCCGGCGCTAACCTGCTGAGTAAAGATGGGTAAAACCACTTTGAGACTGACGCGCCGTTTCCTATTCTTTCCGTTAATTACATCTGTCATAAGAGAGTGACTCATGGATCGTATAATTACTTCCTCACGCGACCGCACATCGCTACTCAGTACCCACAAGGTGCTGCGCAACACCTACTTCATGCTCAGCCTGACGCTGGCGTTTTCGGCGATCACCGCTACCGCCAGCACCGTGCTGATGCTGCCGTCTCCGGGGCTGATTCTGACCCTGGTGGGCATGTATGGCCTGATGTTCCTGACCTACAAAACCGCTGACAAACCGGTCGGTATTCTTTCCGCATTCGCCTTCACCGGCTTCCTGGGCTACATCCTGGGGCCGATCCTGAACGCGTACCTGTCTGCCGGCATGGGTGACGTGATTGGCATGGCGCTGGGCGGCACCGCGCTGGTGTTCTTCTGCTGCTCGGCCTACGTGCTGACCACGCGTAAGGACATGTCCTTCCTCGGCGGTATGCTGATGGCGGGTATCGTGGTGGTGCTGATTGGCATGGTGGCAAACATCTTCCTGCAGCTGCCTGCCCTGCATCTGGCAATCAGCGCGGTGTTTATCCTGCTGTCATCCGGCGCGATCCTGTACGAAACCAGCAACATCATTCACGGCGGTGAGACCAACTACATTCGCGCGACCGTGAGCCTCTATGTGTCGCTGTACAATATCTTCGTCAGCCTGCTGAGCATTCTGGGCTTCGCCAGCCGGGATTAAGCTGACCTGCTGAAACAAAAAGGAGAATGCCTCAGGCATTCTCCTTTTTTTATGCCCTAGTCACCGCGGCAAATATAGGTGGGATAGAGCCGGTCCTGTATCAGCCACACGGCGGGTTCGACCTCGGAGATCGTGAGGTAATAGCGGGCTGTCGGCCTCGCAAAGCCTCCCCACTTTTCGTCCGGGGTATTGTCATTATGCCGACGCCAGGTTTTGGTGTAGCTCAACACGATAACGTTATCATCATCCCGTCGCGACCAGGTAAAATCCACATCCCTGTCAACGATCATGCCCCGGCCTTCAGCCATGGCAGCCCCTTTGTACGTTGTAAAGCCGGTACCGTCCCGATGAAAATAGAACTGGGCCACGGTATTGACCCGGACCTCATTCGCTTTTCCCTCGTTGCGCGTAAAGTTAAATTCCGTACTGCAGGCCAGCGCATCACGCTTATACAGGCCGCCCGAATAGATAAACAGCGCCAGCGCGCCGCCGACAAGCGCACCGCCCGCGGCGAACAGAAGTTTAGTTTTCATTTTTCTGCCCCGCTTTTATAGCGAATGGTTTTGCACAGGCTGGTTTTATTGACCGGGCATGCACCAATAAACACTTCATCCGCAGCTGCAAGGTTAAAGCGGGCGCTGAAATAATAGATATTGTACGCTTCGCGCGCGCACGCCACGTTATTCGCCTCCAGCAGCGCCGCCAGTTTCGAGAGCACCAGTAGCCGGCCATGATCGTTAATAAGCCAGATGCTGCAGCCCGCTATTTTTTGCGCGACGGGCTTTGGCGTCATCGGTAGAGCAATCTTCTGCTGCTGGTTAAACAGCAGGCCTAACCCCAGTGATGATGCTAACAATACCGCCGCCGCGGCGCCCCATTTCAGAGAAATACGCTGACGTTTTGCCTCTGGCGGAACCACAACAGAGTGCGGTTGCGGTTCAGCAGGGTGAACGGTTTGCGCAGGCTGGCAAATCACATCGGCAACAAAACGGAATCCATACCGGGGTATCGTCACAATAAAATTGTGATGTTCACCGAGGGACTGGAAGCCTTTCCGTAATTCACTGACCGCTTTGTTGAGGTTATTTCCAGACGGCGTAAAGCCATACTCCTCCCAGACGCGCGTAATTAATTCTTCCCGACTCAGATCGTGCCCTTTATGACGAATAAACTCCTGCAAAAGACGAACGGCTGGCGCCGAGAGCGTTAATACAGACTCCGGTTGACCAACAAGACTAATTGCATGTGCTTCAGGATCAAATAACAACGAATTATTGCATATAAAAAACATATTTCACTCTCAGCTATTACCGCAGGCTTCTTTTATCCCTGTGACATCGGCAAGAAAATCACGTCCTGAGCAGGTTGTTTTTTCATCAACAGGAATTTTCTCCCCATCCTGGGTAGCGGCATTTTCTTTTAACTATACAACTTTAAGTCCATCAAAGCAGGATAAATCACTGTATATCAGCGGTTAACTAATACAAATTTTCACAACCTGCTGTTCTGGTTAAAGTTTCCCTGCCCTGAAGCGATACGAAAGCAGACGGTGTCCTGGTGTTAAAAACCGTACAAGAACTCAGAGCAGGCAGGCTGAATGTGAAACAGAAACAAAAAGTGAATATGACAACCGCGTTTTATGTCGCCGCGCTGTCGCTGTCATTTTTCTCAGAAATGACAATGGCCAATATGAGCGTCTATCCAATGGAACTTAACGTGGATAGCACCGGCGCAGCGCAAATAAAAGTGGCATCGAAAACGGATGATATTCAGTTCATCCGGGTGAGGCAAAAGAAAATTCTTAACCCCGGAACGGCCCAGGAAAAAGAGATTGACGTTGCTTCGTGGAAGGAAGGCGGCGTCGTGGTGACGCCCGATAAATTTGCCCTGGCGGCAGGCGCAATGCGCGTGGTGCGCCTTGTTTCACTGACGCCGCCGGAAAAAGAGACCACCTGGCGAGTCTATTTTGAAGGGGTAAAACAGCCGGACAGCATTATTCCCGGCCAGCCCGAAAGCACGGCAGCGACGGCAAGGCTAGGGGTCAATGTTATCTGGGGGGCGCTGGTACATCTGGCCCCTGCCACGGAGCGCGTTTCGCTGCATATCGATCCCGCACGGGGGACCGTCACTAATGCCGGCACCCTGCGCGTGCCGCTCAGGGAGATAGGTATTTGTCAGTCAGACGACACCTGTAAATGGATTAAAGAAGACGCCACGATTTACCCGGATACCGAGCGGAAATTAAAAACGCTTAATCAGGTAAACGGCAAGAAATACAAATTCCGCTACTTCAACTGGGTGAAAAAAACCGCTGAAGAAGCTGACTTACCCGTCGTGCAATAACACGACGTCACTGTAAAAACCCTTGTGGTTTGTTTAAAGAGCCAGGGTGCTCATTTGTAAAATATGGAGATATCAATGCGTAAATTTATTAAACCTCTGATGATCGTTGCCGCGATGACCACATCTGCCAGCGCGCTGGCGATCCAGAAAGATATTACCGTCAACGCCAGCGTTGATTCACAGCTGGATATGACCCAGGCCGATAACACGCCGCTGCCAGCCAGCATCGACATGCAGTACCTGCCGGGTCGTGGCCTGGAAAGCTACCGCCTGAACACCAAGGTATGGTCCAACTCCGCTACCAGTAACGTCAAAGTACGCCTCGTTAGCGCAGCTAAGCTCACCAACACAGATGGGGATCAGATTGTACCGATGACGGTTCTTCTCGGTGATAAAACCCTCTCCACCACCGATGCCGAATTTACCGGAACCGAACTGTTCCCGGGCAGCGTCGAAAACGGTTCTGCGGTTCTGCCTCTGACCATTTCCCAGACTACCAAAGGCATTCTGAAAACCGGCCAGTACAGCGGCGTTGTGAGCCTGATGCTGACTCAGGCGACCACCACGGAAGGCGGTGCGTAACACCACAGCACCTAAGGAATAACGTCAGAGGGCGCCCGCCCTCTGACGTCAGGATGATGTCGAGGCTCGTTCATGGCGTTTCACAGAAATACCCTCCTTTTTGTTGCTTTATTACCCGCATCTGTCCACCTCGCCTGCGCTGAGATGGCCGTCCCGGCCGGATTCGAGGACCTGGCAAAAACGCAGCGCATGTGGACAGAAGTGAGCTTATACGGCGAGTCGCTTGGCCTTTTTGAAACCGATATCAATCTTGAAACGGTCAGTTTTGTCGCGCCTGAAACCGTGGTCGCGGCCATCAAACGTCAGTTTAACGACGATCCTGCCCTTATCGGCTCCGTTTCCGCGGCGCTGGCCGTTCCGCTTGCCCGTAACGGCAACCTGGCCTGCAGCAGCAACGGCTCCGCGACGGGATGTGATTATCTCGAAACCCGCCGTGCGGCCATCATCTATGACGAAAACAATGCCCGTATAAACCTGTTTTTTGATAAGCGCTTTTTGCCAAAGCCCTCAGTGGAAAACCAGTGGTATCAGCCCACGCAGGAGACCGAGAATGCGTTGATTCATCAGCAAAATATCAATTTTGTTGCCGACAGGGATTATCAGTCCGCCACCATTCAGGGCAACGGGGCACTGGCGCTGACCCGGGACGGCTATCTTAACCTCGACTGGACCTGGCTGGGACAACGCTCGCGTCACCAGCAGCAGCAGGAAATAACCGTTAACAATGCCTGGTTCCGCCAGGATTTATGGCGTGAATATTATGCACAGATAGGCGAGATGGATACGCGCGATCTGTTCAGCAACGCCGGGGGAAATATTAACCTCAGCCAACTGCCGCTGGGCAAAATTCGTGGCCTGCGCGCGGGCTCGACCCGGGCCTGGATCAACCCGGTTCAGCAATCGAAGGGCACGCCCGTTACGGTGCTGCTTTCGCACGATGCGCGCATCGACGCGCGCCGCGGCAAGGAGCTTCTGGCCAGCTTTTACCTCAATGCCGGGGCGCAAACCCTGGATACCCGCACGTTTCCTGATGGAAGCTATACCGTGACGCTGTCAGTTTACGAAAATAACCGTCTGACGCGTACCGAGCAGGTTCCGTTTACCCGTACGGGCATTACGCCATTCGACCGCGTCGAGTGGTTTATGCAGACAGGAGAAACGGCCAATAACGATCCTAATGACGTACGCAGCCCGGTCGCGCAGGCGGGCGTACGCCTGCCCGTAACCCCGACGCTGGCGCTGACCAGCGGCGCAACCGTCCTGAAAAGACAACATTTTCTGGAAAATGCCCTCGACTGGAGCCGCGGCTTTAACGCGGGTCCGATAGACGGGGTGTTAAGCACGCGCTTTAGCTACCTCTACGGCAGCAGGGGTCAGCGCGGCAATATTCAGCAAATCAGCTATAACGACGGGTTTTCGCTGAGCTTCTACCGCAACGCGTTATCCGCTGAAAATTGTAATACCCGCAGCGCAGGTTTTGACGCCGTCAACGGCTGTTATCGTAGCCTCTCGGTCATGTTCTCCGTGCCTGTTGGCACGTGGTACGCCAACCTGGGGTATTCGGATAACCGCAACGAAGGGCGCTACGTTACGCGCCGGGAACTGCCTGACCATGACGATCGTCACGACACTGGTCTGCCGTGGGAGCCGGTGTATGTGACCCGCTCCCGCACGCAGGCCTGGCAGGGCGGGCTGAGTAATACCTTTAGCGCGCGCGGTCTGAACATCAACAGCAGCATTAACCTGTTTATGCGCAACGACCACTCTCGCGATGGGAAAGACAAAGGCGGCTATCTGAGCGTTAGCCTCTCACTTGCGCATAAGCGTCAGGGCGATGCGTCAGGCTATACCTCGCTTGGGGCAACCTGGCAGCACCAGCAGAATCAGAAAAACCAGCTGAGCTACAACGTGGCGCATAACTGGTATGCCGACGCGCGCGGCGAGAATGAATACGGCCTGAGCGCGTCGGGGATCAACAGCGATTCGCTCAACGCCTCGGCGTATACGCGCCAGGGCGGACGTTTTGGTAACGCCAGCCTGACGGTGAGCGACGCGTGGGATCGCCAGGATCGGCGCCATACGTTAAGCAGCAGCGGCAACTACAGCTCCACCCTCGCCCTGTCGCGCTCCGGGCTGTGGCTTGGCCGCTGGGGCGACGGACGCCCGGCTTCTGCCGTTGCGGTAAACGTGGCTACGCCTGAGGACTCCCGGGATTCACGCGTCGCCGTCTCGCTGGATAACGGCGGCAGCGCGGATATCCCGGCCAACAGCCGCGCCCTTTTTGCGGTGCCTGGTTATCAGCCAACAACGCTGACGGTTAATGAGTCGCTGAACGTCTCATCAGGTGCCAGCAGTGAAATCACGCAGGGTTCCGGGAGCCGAACGCTCTTTATGGTGCCGGGCAAAATGCTTCGCCGGGACGTGCAAACCACCACCCGCTACACCTGGCTCGGCCAGCTCACTGACGAACATCATTCACCGTTCGTTGGCGGCGTGCCGCTTAACGTGAACGGCTGGAACGATCTCGGTAATGGCGGTTTCAGCGCCCAGAGCGACGCCCTGCTCCGCAACCTTTATCTGGTGCGTCAGCAGCAGTTTTATCAGTGTGAGCTGAGCGTAAAAAGCATGCGCGACGTGGTGCGTTACGTCGGGTCGATCCCGTGTCGGGAACTCACCTTCTCCGCCCTGCCGGATTCGGTCCAGCACCAGGCGCAACTGATGCTCGCCGGACGTAACGTGCCGACGGGGCCTACGGCCATGAATGCAGAGCACCTCACCAAAGGGAAATGATGTGAACAACTACCTCTTTATTTTGCTTTTTTTGACCTTGTGGAGCTGCCAGACGCTGGCGGGCGTCCCTGCCGGAAGAAACTCCAGCGTAGGGTTTAGCTACGATCGCGCGGTGCCGCCTGCGCGTTTTGATATCTGGGTCCATGAACCGAGCGGTTACGACACTATCGACCCGCAAAAGTGGGGACGTAACACCTTGACCTGCGAGTCCCGCACCGACCCGACGTACGGGGCGTGTATGACAGCACCGGTCTGGTTTCCCGCGAACCCGGCCGCCCCCTACGCCATTACGCTGCGTTTTACCCACACGTCGACAAATAAAACCGCAGATGTGAAGGCCTATGGGGAAAAACATATGTTTTTCAATAATATAACCTTCACCTTTGCCAGCTTTGTCACCGGCGGCACCGACATTCTCTCGGCCTGGAAGCGGGAGCCCTATTTTGATTTTTACATCGTTAAAGGCGAACTGGACAAGCTCGCCCAGCCGGGCATCTGGACCGCAACGCTGAAGCAGAACCTGCGCGAATGGGGAAGCGCCGAGTGCGGGGGCAACTTTAACGATGCCAACGTCGGATGCCCAGGCTACCTCACCATTGCCCGCTGGCAGGCGACGATACGTATTGAGGTGGTCGATCCGGGTAACCAGCAGATTTATCTACCGGCGTTCCCCCACTCAACCCCGATGGTTAACCTCAATCTGACCCATTTTCCGGGGCGGCCCGGCGGCAGCGAAATCCAGGGCGAGAGCGCGCTGGATATGTGCCTGTATGACGGCAAAAACAGTGCCAGCACGCGCGTCTATCTGCGCTTTGAGGATGACGGTTTAGCGGCAACGGGCCGTACTGAGGGGGCGTTTTCCGTCAGACGACGCGGTGGAAGCCAGACCGAAGCGCGGGATCGGCTCGATTATCAGGTTACGGTGATCAACCCGGTAACGGGCGCAGCAGAAACCGCGGCGAATGGCAAAACGCTGGTCTGGCAGGGCACTAATGACCCGCAATATCTGCGTCAGGTTGTACTGCCGGGTGGACGGGAGAGCGTACTTTGTGTCCCCGCCCCCATCGTTCTGAAAACGCCCGCGTTTGCTGCCAGCAGTAAAAATGCCGGGGATTACACCGGCACGCTGCGCGTTATCTATACGCCCAGTACCTTATAAAGAGGCCATCGTGAGTTACGCCATTCTCGACAATAATCGTTTTTATGCAGAAGGGTTGCGCTATGCCCTTCTGCGTCGTAACGCTCAGACGCAGGTTGAGAGCGGTACTGTAAAGTGGTGCCGTTCGCTGCTGGCCTGCGACACCCTCGTTGTTCGCTGCCGCTTTTCCGTCTCGGGGGCGCATCTGGCGCTGGTCGACATTCTGCTGCAGCTGGAGGCCAGGCGCTGGGAAGGAACGGTGTATCTGGTGTGCAATGAAAAAGGCTGGGCGCTGGCTACCCATCTGCGAAAGCGGTTTGCCGCGCTGACCTTATATATCATTGACGACCGGATTGCCGTTGCGGATGCGGCATATCTGCTTGCCAGAGAGCCCCGCCGGGTGCGGACCCTGAATTGTTGCCTGACGGGCATGGAGTTCAACGTTCTCGACAGGCTGGTGAACGGACAATCGGTAAGGCATGTCGCGCATATGACGCAGATGAGCGAAAAACAGGTATCAACGTATAAATGCAACGCACTGAAAAAGCTTAATGCCAATAATCTGCTCCAGCTTCTTCTGTAGGTCGAGGTTTCTCACTCCGCCCCTTATTTGCTAGACTAGGGGCGGTTTTTACTTTATCGACAGAGCACTATGTTCATTTTTGCAGGCCAGGAAATTGAGACCGATAGCGAAGGCTATCTGAAAGACACGACGCTATGGAGCGAGCCGCTGGCGGAGAAAATCGCCGAAAACGAAGGCATCGCCCTCTCTCCCGAACACTGGGAAGTAGTCCGTTTCGTGCGTGAATTCTATCTCGAATTCAACACCTCTCCGGCGATCCGCATGCTGGTCAAGGCGATGGCCAACAAATTCGGCGAAGAGAAAGGCAACAGCCGCTATCTGTATCGCCTGTTCCCGAAAGGCCCGGCAAAACAGGCCACTAAAATTGCCGGCCTGCCAAAACCGGTGAAGTGCATTTAGTAGCGTATACCGAAGTTAACGTACTCCCGGCCGGGTTGATGCGGTTCCGTTAAGACTTTATCAACCCGGGCGCTGCGCGGCCCGCCCGCCTTCAGCCACGCCACCAGCCTGTCGACCTGCTCCGCTTCGCCGCAGGCGACCACCTCAACGCTGCCGTCGTCCATATTTCGCGCGTATCCCGTAAGCCCAAGCTCAATCGCTTCGCGCTGGGTGCTGTAGCGGAACCCGACGCCCTGAACGACGCCGTGAACCCAGGCAATGGTGCAGACTTTTGACATTTTTCTTCTCCTTAACGTAGCGTTTTCGGCAAACAACCATAGTGCTGCCGGAAACGGGCGGTGAAACGAGAGCTGGAAAGATACCCACATTGTAATGCGATTTCGCCAATCGGTAATCGGGTTGACTGTAGCTGCGATAAAGCAATGGCCATCCTCACCTCCTCGACAATCTGGCGAAAACTCTGCGACTCCTCGCGTAACCGCCTGCGCAGCGTCGGCACGCTTAATGCGAGACGGCTGGCGACATCCTGCGCGGTCCAGGCTCTGGCGGGCGACAGCATAATGAACTGCCGTACCTGCTCGGTCAGGTTACTGCTCCGCTCAACAAGCAGCGGACCTGCCACGCCGTCATGCAGCAAGGCCAGCAACAGACCGAAGGCCTGATGTTTTTGCAACGCCTCCGGTAACTCCTGACGCACGGCGTGCAGCAGGTTATCCCACATAAACGCCAGCCCTTCGCTCAGCGGAGCACAAAGCGAATGCAGCGTCGTGCGCGGCCAGGATTTCAGGTAATGCGCCTTAAACTCGGCGACGATCTCCGGGGACAACATCAGCAAATCCGAGTGAAACAGACCGTTTACAGGCTGATTGATAATCTCCATCGCCGTATTGGCCGGGATAATAATCAGCTCATCCCGGGTTGCCACCAGTCGGTTGTCGTCCTGCACAATCACCTTGCTGCCATGCGTGATATGACAAATGGCCGGAAAAAAGAGCTTAACCTGGTGCAGGCGATGCATTTTGCTGGCGGTCACTTCACCCGCCGTAAGGTGTTTATGTCGAAAATGGAACTCCTGCACCGGTTCATCCTTATCTGCTGAAGGTTGCGGTTAACTGCGCCTTTGCCAGAACGTGACTATTAAGCATAAAGCCGACCAGCGCACCGCTGGCATTTTTGTCGACAGGCAGTTTATCCACGTCCAGCGCCCAGACGGTAATCTGATAACGGTGAGGCTTATCTCCTGCGGGCGGACATGCGCCGCCGAATCCAGAATAACCGAAATCATTACGCCCCTGCACCGCACCGGCAGGTAATTTCTCGCCATTAGGGTTTCCGGCCCCAGCGGGCAGCGTCGTTGTCTTCGCGGGAATGTTGGCTACTGTCCAGTGCCACCAGCCGCTGCCGGTGGGGGCATCCGGGTCATAGACCGTAATGGCAAAACTTTTCGCACCCGCGGGCGGATTTGTCCACGCCAGCTGCGGAGACTGGTTACCACCGTGGCAGCCGAATCCCTCGAATACCTGCGGCTGCGCTAAATGGCGCTCGCCGGAAATATCCTGACTGGTGATGCTGAAAGGCGTTGCCGCTGAAACCTGAAAACTGATTGCCGCCAGAGCGGCTATTGCGATCACACTTCGCTTTTTCATGGGTGCTCCCTCTGCTTTACCGGAAGCCCCACTGTAATGCCGGCCGCAATATCGTAATGTGCTTAAGCGATTTGATTTTGTGCCGAAACGCTCAACGGCATCCGCAGAGGATTGCGCCTGGCTGAATGTGCTACTCTACGCGCCATTTCCCTGAAATCGACAGAACAGCAAATAATGGATTTGCCAACAAGCTGGCTGATGGTTGAAATGTACGGTAACGACGTTACCAGCGGCATTCTTCGGGCCGTCAATGCTATGATGATCGATATCCTTGCGACAATGGCACGACAAGATTATGAAACCCGCCGTAAACGCCAGGCACAGGGGATCGAAAGAGCAAAACAGGCAGGCTTGTATACGGGAAAACAAAAAGATATGGAAGCCCGTGATACAGTGCGTGAAATGCTGGCGCAGAATGTTAAACCAGCCCACATCATGAAAGCTGCAGATATCAGCCGTGCAACGTTCTACCGCATCAAGAAGGAGTTAGTAAACTAATTATATTTGAATTAGATCGGAAGAATGCTCTCGGATATGACCGCCCGCCCTGAGCAAGGTGCAGATATTGCATACTTTCTTTTGGTCATGCGAGTGTAAATATCCCGCTGAATATAGCATATTCCATAGTCAGGTCTCCTTAACCACATTATCATCATTGGCTTCATAAACTATATAATCGTTATCACCTGTGTACTGGCATTTTTGTTCTTCCAAATATCCATCTGCGAGATACAGAACCCGGTCGGCAGAGGCAATGGTTTCCGGGCGATGGGCAACCAGCAGGACAGGTAGCCCCAACTGGCGTAGTGTCTGGCTTATCTGTATTTCACTCTCAACATCAAGGTGGCTGGTCGCTTCGTCCAGTAACAAAAACCCCGGTTGTTTGTACAACGCTCTTGCCAGCAAAATACGTTGCTTTTGCCCTCCGGAGAGTACACCACCGGTTTCACCGATTAATGTCTGATATCCCATCGGCATTGCCATGATATCAGTGTCAATTAGCGCCAGACGGGCACACTGGATCATTCTTTCCTGATTGCGGTCTTCGCTGAAGAAAATGATGTTATCTGCAATGGATCCTCTGAAAAGGTGATCATCCTGCAATACGGTACCAATCCGCCGTCGTACCTGAAAATAATCGGGGTGCGTTTGCGGTATGCCAAATGTTCTGATTGTCCCTTCATCAGGAATATGAATTCCCAAGATAAGTTTTACCAGCGTCGATTTTCCGCACCCAGATTTACCCGTAATGGCCACTACTTCACCTGGCTGAAGCACCAGTGAAATTCCGCGAAGTATCGGTTTGTTCCCGCCCTTGTGGCTGAATACGATGTGCTCGATAGATAACGGGGGATGAGCTTTCGGAGTCCCACTGACTACGGAGGTAATGACAGAAGTACTGACATCTTCATGAACGGACCGTTGCTGATGCCCTTCTGTTTGGGTTAGCACAATGTCAGCCAGACGCTCATTATAAACATCAAGCATTCGCCAGGAAAAAAACTTGTCAGTAAGGCTGCTAATACTCGAAGAAAAACGCATCTGATAAGACAAATAGGCAACCAACATACCGACAGTAAAAGTGCCATTCATCACCTCGCCAGCACCCTTCCACAAAATAACCGCCGATACCACACTGCCGGTCAAGGTGTGCGCAATGTCATAGCACATCAGCAGACGACTCTGGCGCAACTGCGTATTTCTCCGGGTGACGTTGAGATTCAGCCAGGCGGCTTCCCGAAATGCAGTCACACCGTTTATTCTCAGGCTTAGGATCCCGTTAAGGGTTTCAAGAAAATATCCTGATTCCCTGGCACCAGCATCCCAAGCGTCTTCTGCAGACTGTCGAAGAGACGGATACCAGAGCACTCTCAGCACGCCGTAGATGACGGCTGCCAGTACCGCTATCAGCGTCATTTCAGGACTGTATAACAACATCATACAGAGTGCAGTCACCACAAGCAGCACATCCAGAATGCCTTCAAGTACCTGCGTGGTCAGCGCCTGCTGGATGGTATCTACCGCATCAAAACGCGCGTTAATACTCCCCTTACTGCGTGCATCGTACCAGGAGAGAGGGAGACGGACCAGATGATGGAACACCCGGGCAGTCCACTGCATATTAAAATTAACAGACAGGGTGAGACTGGCCCACTGACGGGCCAGCGACAGCAGCATCTGGGTAAGTGACAGCAACAACAGGGCGATGATAATAACCGTCAACAGGCTTCGATCGGCGGCAACCAGGACCTCATCAATCACCAACTGGTTGAGAAGAGGACTTCCTAATGTCAGTATCTCCAGTGCCAGGGCAAAAACGATGATGCGTGACATTGCCGGCAGCAGGCCGGGTGTTTTTCCTGTCAGCTGGCGCAGACGAATTTTCTTTCTTTCATCCCTGGCGGTGAAATCGCTGGCTGGCATCAGCTCCAGCGCGACGCCGGTGAAGTGCTTCCCTGCGTACGTCAGGGAAATTGTCACCTTCCCCTTATCGGGATCATGTATAACCAGCCTGCTACCGCGAACCTTATGAAGTACAACGAAATGATTCATGTTCCAGTGGAGAATACAGGGTAGAGAAAGAGACTTCAGGTCTTCCGGCTCCAGCCTGACGGCGCGGGAAGACAAATGGATACCGGCTGCACATTCAATCAGTCTCTGCAGGGTCATTCCCTGAGTACTGATACTGAAGCGTTCACGGAGCGTGGGTAGATCCGTCTGCAGACCATGCCAACTGGCCATCATTGCCAGACACGCCAGGCCACACTCCGCTGACTCTGTCTGGCGGATGAGGGGAAGCCGTCTTTTCCCTGTCCAGTTCAGTGATCCCATTACAGTTTTCCTTTCAGGCTCCAGAGCGGTTCTGTAAGCCACTCCCACAAATGACGCGTATCCAAGCTGACGTCCCCCTCAAGGGTCATACCGGGTCGAAGAGGTTCTTTTTTTCCATAAGCCAGAATAAAAGTATTCTCAGGTTCGACAATGACACGGTAGTGCCCTTCATTCTCCTTCCAGGTGACAGGGGATACGGAGATTAAATCTGACGGCGTCAGCGTTGTACGGCTTATCTCTCGAATAGTCCCGTACTGAACACCAAACTTCTGATAGGGGAAAGCGGCGAATCGGAGGGCAACACGTTGCCCCGGTTGGACGAAGCCAGCGTTCTGACTGGTGGCATAGAGTTCTATCTGCAGACGAGCATTGTCGGGGACAAGCGTCATGACAGGTTCAGATGCCCTGACCGACTGTCCCTGTCTGACCAGAACGGCGGCAACGGTTCCGGATACTGGAGCGGTCAGCGTAAAATGCTCCTGTCCGGCCAGTTCATCCTGCTGTTGTCTTATACCCTGCAACTGCCTGTCCAATTCAGCTTTCCGGCTTTCGCCCTGTACGATGAGATGGGTAAGATCATCTTCAGCAGACTCCATTGCTGTGTGTAGTTGCAGAAGCCCCTGACGTTGATCCTCAACGTTTTGCTGTGCCGTGGAGACGTCAATCTGTTTCTGCTGGTATTCGATATCAGAAACGTAATGCGTGCCGGCAAGTTTTTTATAGCGTTCCATGACGGACACAGCCAGCGCAACCTGATGCTCGGCAAGCGACAAACGCTGCTCTGCACTGTTAATCTGAGGTTTCAGGGAGACAATTCGCTGTTGTATGGCTTGCTGCTGCTGACTGTTGTCACGCAATTCCAGAGCCTGTTGAGAAGACAGCATGGCATATTGAGTTCTCAAGGATATGCTCATGGCAGCCAGCGTACCTGTGCCCTGTTCGTTATAATGCTCGCCGCTGATATGGTAAACGGACTCACCTGCAATGACGTGCTGACCTTCTGAAACAGTCTGTCGCGTGACGTACCCTGCATATTGAGGTGTTATTTTCACCAGTCCGGATGAAGGCATAACGATGCCTGTAAGATGTGCCTTGCGAGTATAGCTACCAAAATAAACGAATAATGCGACGCTCAGAACCAAGAATATTGTAGTAACGGCGCATACTGACATGCCGAATGAAGCGGGTAAGACAATATCTCCGTACCCGGTATCATTATGATGATTTAATGCTTCCCCCCTGAATATACTCATAATTATAAAACGTTCTGAATATTTAACAATATAACAAACCCATTCATGCCTGAGTGTATCAATATAGGATAGAAAAGAGATTTGCTTTTTATTTTAACCGCGAACAATAACATCGAAACAACAAACAGAATGATCTGATCCAGTATATCATAATACTGTCCATGCATTAAACAAAAAAACAAAGATGTTATTACACACGGAATAACCAGATTCTTCCGGTAAATTGAGCATGCAACTTCGAAGGCACATCCTCTGTAGATAATTTCTTCGTAATAGGGTACTACTATTGTCATCACTAAAACTGTGATCCAGTTTATCTGTGATGGTTCGTAATGGTATAAATAGTCTCTGTAGCAATAAACAGCAAGTTGTATAAAAATAATTATAAGAAATGTTGCAGCTGAAAATTTAACTGAGGCTGGGCTTGCAATTACTTTTATTCGACACCCAGGGATATTTTTCAGGCAAAACAAATAAACGAAAGTAGAAATTAGAATCTCTGTAATGAAAACAATAGTAAAAGCTGTGTCCAGCCCGACATAACGCAGCGTAAAGGCTGGGGATAGAGTTACAATGGTTGATATAATAACCACTACAAGAAAAACGATAGCGCTTTGTTTACTATATATAAACTGGCTCGTACGCTCATTCATTACAAGGGCGTCACTTTATGAAAGTTTTTATTTTTGCTAAAATCATATCAGTAAATTTAGCAGTGGAAAACAAGGTGATCAATGTAATTACTAACTTTGAAAACTCCTCAGGAAAGGAAAACCAAGATAGGTCAATAATGGAGGAGCCACTTAATAGCGCAAAACCCAGTAATAAACTTAAGATAAAAGACATTATTTTAATAACCATTGTAGCATCCTCCGTTGATACTTACTTATCGGCTACAGGTACCACCAAAGTTACCTCCTGAACAATTACTGGAACCAGCTTTGTTTCCCCCTCCGTTACCATTTCCACCACCGGAGAGACACTGGCCAACAACTGCTCCACCAATAGTTCCTCTGGCCATTCCAACAAGGCCACCTTTGATTGCACCACCTACCATCCCACTGAAGACAGCATCACCACATTTAGCTGTGCTTGGGTCACTGTAAATATGTGTCGGTGCATTCCGTCCCAGAGTGTTACGTGCTCCAGTTTGAGATTGTTTGTTGTAGTTGTGTTCATGGTCGCCAGAGTTTCCACCACCACTGACCAGTTCTATTTCACTTAAAGTTAATTCTCTGATATTTGACATAAAAATCCCTCTTTTCCATTTTAACATAAAGTGCTATTTCACTATCACACGACAGAAATGTATGGATAAAGTGAATTTATGTAAATAAATGTAAATGCAGCTAACCTACTCCCCGTTGATTAATATACCCCGATGTTAGTAATTTCTTCATAAGCCACATGAGGACATCCCCATGAAGAAGCGTGTTTCCGACGAACAGATCATCAGTATTCTTCGCGAAGCGGAAGCCGGAGTTTCTGCCTGTGAGCTCTGCCGTAAGCACGCCCTTTCCGACGCCACTTTCTACACCTGGCGCAAAAAGTTTGGTGGCATGGAAGTTCCTGAGGTGAAGCGGCTCAAATCTCTTGAAGAGGAGAACGCCCGCCTCAGGAAGCTACTCGCCGAAGCCATGCTGGATAAGGAGGCGCTTCAGGTGGCTCTGGGTCGAAAGTACTGACGCCAAGCCAGAAGCGGGAAGTCGTTGAGTTTATGTGTGATGCGACCGGTCTGTCGCAACGTCGTGCCTGCAGGCTTACAGGTTTGTCCCTTTCGACCTGCCGCTATGAGGCTCAGCGTCCGGCAGTTGATGCGCATTTATCAGGGCGCAACACTGAGCTGGCACTGGAGCGCAGGCGTTTTGGCTACCGCCGAATCTGGCAGCGGTTGCGTCGGGAGGGCCTTCACATCAATCACAAGCGGGTATACCGTATTTACCACCTTAATGGACTGAGCGTAAAAGGCAGACGACGCCGTAAAGGGCTGGCAACCGAACGGTTTTCGCTTCTGCGCCCGGATGCGCCGAACCTAACTTGGTCGATGGATTTTGTTATGGACGCACTGGCTAACGGTCGGAGGATCAAGTGCCTGACCTGTGTAGATGATTTCACGAAGGAGTGTCTGACGATCACCGCTGCTTTCGGTATTTCAGGCGTTCAGGTCACGCGTATTCTTGACAGCATCGCGCTGTTTAGGGGCTATCCGGCGACAATAAGAACCGATCAGGGCCCGGAATTTACCTGCCGCGAGCTCGATCAATAGGCCTTTGAGCATGGTGTGGAACTACGGCTTATCCAGCCAGGTAAGCCAACGCAGAACGGATTTATTGGGAGTTTTAACGGACGCTTTCGCGATGAGTGTCTGAATGAACACGGGTTCAGCGATATTCTTCATTCCCTGAAAACGATTAATGACTGGCGGCAGGATTATAACGAGTGCCGTCCCCATTCATCGCTGGATTACCAGACACCAGCTGAATTCGCAACGGACTGGCGAAACAGGAAATATGAAGAAAAACCAACCGATATTACTAACTGAAGGTTGTATCTAAACCTGGGGGTAGATCAGTTGTGCTTTCAGAATTGTATTGCGACTTATCCGATCTAAACTTTCGACTGTAAGCCATGAATCGTTAGCGACTTCCCCCTCTTTAACTGCCTCGATAAATGCGCCTAAACTGCCCTTTTCAAGATGCTTAGATTTAAACGCAGACAATCCGGCATCGATGATTTCAACAAGCTCTAAACCGTTTTCATGTGCTACCCTACGCGCCGTTTCCAACTGTCGTTGCAATGATGAACGTTTTGCCTGTTTATCACTTGACCAACGTATATAACTATACAGTTTGCGTTTTTCCATGGGAGTACCTAATGAATACATCAGAAGAAAGCCAAAAAACAGATTTTACAAGGTTTTCCCGTTTAGTGTTAACCAAAGGGCGCGAGAAATCATTACTGCGCCGCCATCCCTGGGTCTTTTCCGGCGCGGTTGCCCGTATGGAAGGCAAAGCCAGCCTCGGTGAAACCATTGATATCGTTGACCACCAGGGGAAATGGTTAGCGCGAGGCGCCTACTCGCCAGCGTCCCAGATCCGTGCTCGCGTCTGGACCTTCGATAAAGATGAAACCATCGATATCGACTTCTTCGTCCGCCGCCTGCAGCAGGCGCAGCAGTGGCGCGACTGGCTGGCAAAGCGCGACGGTCTGGACAGCTACCGCCTGATTGCCGGTGAATCCGACGGCCTGCCGGGCGTCACCATTGACCGCTTCGGTAACTTCCTCGTGCTGCAGCTCCTGAGCGCAGGGGCGGAATACCAGCGTGCCGCGCTGATTAGCGCGCTGCAAACCCTATTCCCTGAATGCGCTATCTACGACCGCAGCGATGTGGCGGTGCGCAAAAAAGAGGGTATGGAGCTGACTCAGGGGCCGGTCACGTGTGAACTGCCGCCTGCCCTGCTGCCAATTGAAGAGCACGGCATGAAGCTGCTGGTGGATATTCAGAGCGGGCACAAAACGGGTTACTACCTTGACCAGCGCGACAGCCGTCTGGCTACGCGTCAGTACGTTGCAGACAAACGCGTGCTGAACTGCTTCTCCTACACCGGTGGTTTCGCCGTTTCGGCGCTGATGGGCGGCTGTGCTCAGGTGGTGAGCGTGGACACCTCGCAGGAAGCGCTGGACGTGGCAAAACAGAACGTCGAGCTAAACAAGCTGGATCTGAGCAAAGCGGAGTTTGTTCGCGATGATGTGTTCAAGCTGCTGCGTAAATATCGCGACCAGGGCGAGAAGTTCGACGTCATCGTGATGGATCCGCCAAAGTTTGTGGAAAACAAAAGCCAGCTGATGGGCGCGTGCCGCGGGTATAAAGATATCAACATGCTGGCTATCCAGCTGCTGAATCCGGGCGGGGTTCTGCTCACCTTCTCCTGCTCCGGCCTGATGACCACCGATTTATTCCAAAAAATCATCGCCGATGCCGCAATAGATGCCGGGCGTGATGTACAATTTATAGAGCAGTTCCGTCAGGCAGCCGATCACCCCGTGATTGCTACCTACCCGGAAGGACTGTATCTGAAAGGGTTTGCCTGTCGCGTCATGTAACTTGAAAAGAGAAATATTGCCCACACGTAATGTGTAAGTCGTATTTCCCGGGAGGTGACTATGATTGCCAGCAAATTCGGTATCGGCCAGCAGGTCCGCCACACTTTGCTAGGGTATTTGGGTGTGGTCGTGGATATCGACCCGGAGTATTCCCTTGATGAACCGTCAGCAGACGAGCTGGCGGTCAACGCAGAGCTTCGCGCTGCGCCCTGGTACCATGTGGTGATGGAAGGTGACGACGGACAACCCGTTCATACCTACCTTGCCGAAGCGCAGCTGAGTAGCGAGTTACAGGAAGAGCATCCGGAACAACCCACGATGGATGAACTTGCTCAGACTATCCGCAAACAGTTACAGGCTCCGCGCCTGCGGAACTAAGCGTGTAAAAAAAGCCCGATGACGGGCTTTTTTTTATTACTTCGCCAGACCCAGTCTGGGAATATCGATCGCCGGACAGCGATCCATGACAACCTTCAACCCCGCATCACGCGCCAGCACGGCGGCCTGCTCGTTAATTACACCTAACTGCATCCACAGCGTTTTCGCCCCTACGGCGATAGCGTCCTGCGCCACTTCCCATGCAGCCTCGGAATTACGGAAGACATCGACCATATCGATTTTTTCCGGCACGTCAGCGAGCGTGGCGTAACCCTGCTGACCCAGCAATGTTTTCCCCGCCACTTTTGGCGACACCGGGATAACGTGATAGCCCTGATCGAGAAGGTATTTCATCACCCGATAGCTTGGACGGTCGGGTTTATCGCTCGCGCCCACCAGCGCAATGGTACGCGTGGATGTCAGAATCTCGGCAATATCGTTCTCTTTCATGGTTTTTCTCCTGGCTTTTTTAAAAGTGTACGCCAAAGCGCACATCTCAACCATCCATCCCATACAGATGTATGAGGGCAAAACGGCGAAATATGTCTATATGTTAGTAAACGTGATTATCGAAAGATTTAGATACATTAATGCGGCGAAAGGATTTCTGACGGGAGCCTTCTATGAAAACCGGTATTGCCACTGCTCTGATTGCGTTAGTGATGCCGGTCTGCGTATTTGCCACCACGCTCCGGCTTTCTGGCGATATTGATCTCCTGGTACTGGACGGAAAAAAGGTCTCCAGCTCGTTATTGCGCGGTGCTGACAGCATTGAATTAGATAACGGGCCGCATCAGCTGGTGTTCCGGGTCGAAAAATCGATCGGCCTGAACAACCATGAGCAACAGATGTACATCTCTCCGCCGCTGATTGTCAGCTTTAACACCCGGCAAATCAGTCAGGTGAACATTACCCTGCCTCGCCTTGAAACGGAGAAGGAATCAGCGGCCTTTGACGCCTCGCCGCGCGTTGAGCTGCTGGACGGGAACGCGATGCCGATTCCGGTGAAGCTGGATATTCTGGCGTTGACCCACTCCCCGAAAAGCCCGGACTACGAGGCCGCGACGCAGGTCTATAACAAAGCCGGTAAACGCGCCTCCCTTCCGCAGTTTGCCACCATGATGGCGGATGACAGTACGCTGTTATCCGGCGTCTCGGAACTGGACGTTATTCCGCCGCAGTCCCAGACGCTGACGGAACAGCGTCTTAAATTCTGGTTCCAGCAGGCCGATCCCGACACGCGGGCCCGCTTTTTACAGTGGGCAAAGCAGCAACCTTCATCATAAGCCACATTTTTTACGCCTTTCTCTTGCAGGGTCAGACGGTTCCCGTCATCGTGTAGTCAGTTAACCTGATGGAAATGATTATGGAACTGACAACACGCACGCTGCCTGAACGTAAACACATTGCGCTGGTGGCGCACGATCACTGTAAACAAATGCTGCTTAACTGGGTTCGCCGCCATCAGCCGTTGCTGCAAAAGCACGCCCTCTCGGCGACCGGTACCACCGGTAACCTGATCCAGCGCGAAACGGGCCTGGAGGTGAATGCGATGCTGAGCGGCCCGATGGGCGGCGATCAGCAGGTCGGCGCGCAAATTTCCGAAGGGAAAATTGATGTGCTGATCTTCTTCTGGGATCCGCTGAACGCGGTTCCGCACGATCCGGACGTCAAAGCGCTGCTGCGCCTGGCGACGGTGTGGAATATTCCGGTGGCGACGAACCTGTCGACGGCGGATTTCATCATTGAATCACCGCAGTTTAACTCGCCGGTTGAGATCCTTATTCCGGACTATCAGCGCTATCTGTCCGAAAGATTGAAGTAGCTTTTTTGCCGGGCGGCGCTACGCCTTACCCGGCATGGAAAATCTTGCCTGACGCCGTTACGGCTTTCTCGCCACCGGCACATCAATACTCTTCAGGATATCGACAAACACGGATGGCTCTTCTTTATTGAACAGCAGCCACACGCGATGACGTGCGCGGGTGATGGCCACGTACAGCAAACGCCGCTCTTCGGCGTCCGGAAAGTCTTCCGGCACCGGCAGCAGGGCCTCTTCCATGACCGACTCTCGAGCCGGGGCCGGGAAACCGTCGCTGCCCTCTTTCAGCCCCACCACAATCACATAATCGGCCTGCTGCCCTTTGCTGGCGTGAATGGTCATAAATTCAAGCTGCAGTTTCGGCCAACGGGTGGCGGCTTTTTCCAGCGCCGCGGGTTTAAGGTGATGGTAGCGCGCCAGCACAAGGATTCGCTCATCGGGCTTCGCATAGCCGCTGAGCTTGTCCAGCAGCGGCTCCAGCTGATCATCCGCCAGCAGGGTGACCGCTTTTTTATCCCCCGGGCGCAGGCTATTGAGCGGCTTTGCCAGCTGGTGCGGGTTCTGCTGGATAAAGCGGTTGGCGATCTCACCAATTCGTGAATTGAAGCGGTATGTCGTGTCCAGATCGCTGCGGTCACCCTCGCCAAAATAGTGGTGGAACGCGGTCGTCAGTGAAAGCTGCGCGCCGCTGAAGCGGTAGATGGCCTGCCAGTCGTCCCCCACCGCAAACAGCGAGGTATGTTTATTTTGCGCCCGCAGCGCCGAGAGCAGTGCAGCACGCTGGGGTGAGATGTCCTGAAACTCATCCACCAGAATATGTTTCCATGGGCTGACGAAGCGCCCCTTCTCAAGAATGATGATAGCCTGATGGATCAAACCGGAGAAATCGACGGCATTTTCCTCTTTCAGCGCGGTTTTCCAGGCTTTCAGCAGCGGAGCCATCAGCTTGACCCGCTTCGAAAACAGATCGCGGATCGCCTCCGGCGCGCTTTCAATCATCTCTGCCTGTGAGCCGCCGTGCATTCGCATCAGGCTGACCCAGCGGTCAAGGCGCGAGCCGAGCCGACGCGCCAGTTTTTCATCCTGCCAGAAGCTGCCCTCCGGCACCTCCCAGTTGAGTTCCTCCTCCAGCCACTGGCGCCACCCTTTCGCCTGCGCCTTTTTCTCACTGCACTGCTGACGCCACGTTTTAATAAACAACGCCTGTCGCGCCTGCGCGTCGTTTTCCAGTTTACTGATGGCTGGCACTTTTTTGCTGCCCTGCTGAATGATATGCAGCGCGAGGGCATGGAAGGTTCTGGCCGTGATATCCCGGGTGTGCAGGCGTTCCTGGATACGTTCATCCATCTCCTGGGCAGCCTTACGGCCAAAGGCCAGAAGCAGGATCTGCTCGGCAACGGCCTCCCCGGTGGTGAGAAGCCAGCCCGCACGCGCCACCAGCACCGACGTTTTACCGCTTCCGGCCCCCGCCAGCACCAGCAGCGACTGCTCGCCGTTGACCACCGCGCGCGCCTGAGCAGGGTTGAGCGGTGAAGATTCCACCGTACTGAAAAAGTCGGCGTATTGGGTGAGCATGGCGTCCGTCCAGGCCTGATTATGCGCCAGCCGGCTTTTATCCATATCGTTCAGCCAGGCCTGACACTGACGCCAGGCGTCGCGACAGTTGTCGAACTCATCAAGACGCGTCACGGAGAGCGGCAGCGCCGAGAGCGCCTGCCGGATCTTTTGCTGTAGCCCGGCGGTCTGCTGACGTGTCAGCCACGTTTGTTGCGCGTTGCTATGGGCAATATCGTCCAGCACCTGCTGCAGTACCTGAGCGGCAATGACGCTCATGTCGTGACTCCACTGCTGCCAGAGCGCGTTCAGGTGATGATGGAAACGCTGGGTTTCCGCCCACTCGGTGCCGTGAAGACGCACGACTTTATCGTCAGGCAGAACAAACTCCAGCTCGCCCCACACCAGCCCGCGCTTGCAGTGAATAGCCAGAAGCTGATTAAACGGAATAAGGTATTCGTGGCGTTCTCCGGTGACTTTCACCCCGGCATTGAGCAGAACAACTCTGTCATAGGGGTGTTGCGCCAGGCGTTTGCCTAATGAAGTTGCTTTCAGTTCCATGTCCCGCCAAATCCACGAAGAGATAATTTACCTGACAGTTTAACTGCCAGTTTTAAGGTGCTCCAGCCTAAAAAAACGTTACAATCATTGGGCGTTAATTTTATCGAAAGGAAGTGAGGGTTTATGCGTACCGTTCTGAATGTGTTGAATTTTGTGCTGGGCGGTTTTGCCACCACCCTTTCCTGGCTTTTTGCCACGCTGGTGAGCATCGTCCTGATTTTCACGCTTCCCCTGACTCGTTCCTGCTGGGAAATCACGAAACTGTCGTTCATCCCCTACGGTAACGAAGCTATCCACGTTAACGAGCTGAACCCGGAGAGCAAAAGCGCCCTGATGAATACGGGGGGAACTTTGCTGAACATTCTGTGGCTGATTTTCTTCGGCTGGTGGCTGTGCATCATGCATATTTTTGCCGGTATTGCGCAGTGCATCTCAATAATTGGTATTCCGGTCGGGCTCGCAAACTTTAAGATCGCCGCCATCGCCCTTTGGCCCGTCGGTCGCAGGGTGGTTCCGGTCGAAGTGGCCCAGGCGGCGCGTGAAGCGAACGCACGTCGTCGTTTTCAGTAAATAAGGACTGGCCGCGTTTATGCTAAGCCCACTGCTTCGCCGTTATACCTGGAACAGCGCCTGGCTCTACAACGTCAGGATTTTTATCGCGCTTTGCGGCACGGCTGCCCTGCCGTGGTGGCTGAATGATGTGAAACTCACCATCCCGCTCACGCTGGGGGTGGTGGCCGGGGCGCTGGCAGATCTGGACGATCGCCTGGCTGGCCGTTTGCGTAACCTGGTGATTACGCTCGTCTGTTTTTTTATCGCCTCCGCGTCCGTTGAGTTGCTCTTTCCCTGGCCCTGGCTGTTTGCCCTGGGCCTTACGCTTTCAACCAGCGGGTTTATTTTGCTGGGCGGTCTGGGGCAGCGCTATGCCACTATCGCCTTCGGTGCCTTGCTCATCGCCATCTATACCATGCTGGGCGTTTCCCTGTACGACCAGTGGTACCAGCAGCCTGTGCTGCTGCTGTTGGGCGCCATCTGGTATAACCTGCTGACGTTAACCGGGCATCTGATCTTCCCGGTTCGCCCTCTGCAGGATAATCTCGCCCGCAGCTTTGAGCAGTTAGCCCACTATCTGGAACTGAAATCCCGACTGTTCGACCCGGATATCGAGGAAGAAAGCCAGGCGCCGCTTTACGATCTGGCGCTGGCCAACGGCCAACTGGTCGCCACCCTAAACCAGACGAAAGCCTCGCTGCTTACCCGTCTGCGCGGGGATCGCGGCCAGCGCGGAACGCGAAGGACCTTACACTACTATTTTGCTGCTCAGGATATTCATGAACGCGCCAGCTCTTCGCACGTTCAGTACGCCGCTCTGCGCGAGAAGTTCCGCTACAGCGACGTGATGTTCCGCTTCCAGCGCCTGCTGTCCATGCAGTCTCAGGCATGCCAGCAGCTCGCACGATCCATTCTGCTGCGCACGCCCTATCAGCATGACTCACGCTTCGAACGGGTATTTAGCCATCTTGATGCGGCGCTCGACCGCGTGCAGGCCAGTGGAACGTCACCGGAACAGATCAAAGCGCTGGGTTTTCTGCTGAACAACCTGCGGGCGATTGATGCACAGCTGGCGACGATTGAGTCCGAGCAGGCGATGGCAATGCCGGGCAATGAGATAGACAACCAGCTCGCTGATGACAGCGTGCACGGCGTTAGCGATATGTGGCTGCGGCTGAGCCGCAATTTTACGCCGGAGTCGGCGCTGTTTCGCCACGCGGTGCGAATGTCCGTGGTCTTATGCGTTGGGTATGCTTTTATCCAGATAACCGGTTTGCACCACGGCTACTGGATCCTGCTGACCAGCCTGTTCGTCTGCCAGCCGAACTATAACGCCACCCGACACCGCCTGGCGCTGCGCATTATCGGCACGCTGGTCGGCGTCGCAATCGGCCTTCCGGTACTCTATTTCGTGCCCTCCGTTGAAGGACAGCTGATCCTGATCGTGATCACCGGCGTGTTGTTCTTCGCGTTTCGCAACGTACAGTACGCTCATGCCACCATGTTCATCACGCTGCTGGTTCTGCTCTGCTTTAACCTGCTGGGTGAAGGTTTCGAGGTCGCCCTGCCCCGTGTGATCGATACCCTGATTGGCTGCGCCATCGCCTGGGCCGCGGTCAGCTTTATCTGGCCGGACTGGCGTTTCCGTAACTTACCGCGCGTGTTAGACAGGGCCATGAACGCCAACTGTCGATATCTGGATGCCATCCTTGAGCAATACCATCAGGGTCGCGATAACCGTCTGGCTTACCGTATAGCCCGCCGCGATGCGCACAACAGCGATGCCGAGCTGGCCTCGGTCGTCTCCAACATGTCAACGGAGCCGCGCGCCACGGCGGAGATTCGTGAGACGGCTTTCCGGCTGCTCTGCCTGAACCATACCTTCACGAGCTATATTTCGACGCTGGGTGCCCACCGCGAGAAACTGACCAACCCGGGTATCCTCAGCCTGCTGGATGACGCGGTCTGTTATGTCGATGACGCTTTGCATCACCGGCCAGCCGATGAACCGCGCGTGAGACAAGCGCTGGATGAACTGACGCAACGTATAGCGCATCTGGAGCCCGGAAACGACAGCAAAGCGCCTCTGGTGTTACAGCAGATTGGCCTGCTCATCGCCTTGCTGCCTGAAATTTGCCGGCTGCAACAGCAAATCGCTACCTTGAGGAGTGATTTTCCTGTGGCTCAGGCAGCGCATTAAACCACTCCGTCAACTCCCGGCGAATGCCGGCCGGGAGTGCCGCCTCATGTAGCCCTTCAATAGCCCCTTCCAGCGCGAAAAGCACTTTGATACCAAGCGCTTTATTTTTCGCCCGCATTTTCAACCAACTCTCCCTGGCACCAAGCGCCCGCAGCGTTTCTTCGTTGGTAATGCCCGCTTCAAGGAGCAACACTTCCAGCTGAAAGGTCAGGTTTGGCAGATCTTTAAGTCGATTGCGCTGATGGCGCTGATAACGCTCTTTTCTCGCCGCATTGAGCGCGAACGAAGAGAGCTGAAGCAGACGCTCCCTGTCCTGCCATAACCCGTCATCCACCCGGTAATAGTTGAGAAGCACCGGGCGACCCCGCTTCATCAGGGTCAAAAAAGACGCAGCATTTTTTACACAGTATTTGGCGCTTTCTTCACATGCGCGGAGGTAAAGCTCGCCATCTGACACCATGGCAAAAACCGCGTCATCCACCGCCAGGGTATAGCCGCCGAATAGCGCACGATGATGAATTTCACCCAGCGGTGAGAGGTATTCCTGGGATTTATAAATCCGTTCATAAGATATCTTTTTCATGATATTTCCCTTCAAAATCATAAAGTAACAACGAAGTTTCTTACTAGCGGATCCGTTAGCAGGAAAATAGGCAACTTAGCGTCGTTGAGCAAGATGATTTTTCGAAGGGCATCAATATTGAATGAATTTTGCGAGTCGCTTTCCGAAAATGAGGTTGATCTTTATGCATACAGGGGTTACTGTATATTCATACAGTAACTACAGGGCTGGAATGAAAATGTACACTTCAGGCTATGCAAATCGCTCAACTTCTCTCACCTCTACCGCGGGCAATGTCGCGCAAAACGCCGTTGGTGGTGCTTCGACGGGGCTTATTAGTGAAGTGGTTTATCGTGAAGACCAGCCCCTGTTGACCCAACTCCTGCTGCTGCCGCTATTACAGCAGCTTGGTCAGCAATCTCGCTGGCAACTCTGGCTGACGCCACAGCAGAAACTGAGCCGTGAATGGGTGCAGTCCGCAGGCCTGCCCCTGGCAAAGGTGATGCAGATCAACCAACTTTCACCGTGTGATACCGTCGAGTCGATGATTCGAGCGTTGCGCACCGGAAATTACAGCGTGGTGATCGGGTGGTTACCGGAAGAATTGACGGAAGAGGAACATTTTCGTCTGACCGAAGCGGCTGAAGAAGGGAATGCGATCGGGTTTATCATGCGCCCGGTTCGTCCAGATTCTTATCGCAGAGGACAACTTTCTGGGCTAAAAATTCACTCAAATTTGTATCATTGAGTGAAATTAAGATTTTTCCTGGAATTTTTTTTGACCGCAAGATGCGGTTTTAGTTCCCGGCCTCAAAATTACGGCAAGGCTTGTCTGGTGCGGTTCTCCTTAATTTTATTGCACAAAATTCGTTCTAAAAATGTTAAATAATAGGTATACGGAACTTTTTTTTTCATATGCCTGACAGACTTCACACTTGTAAGTTTTCAGCTACGTTGTAGACTTTACATCGCCAGGGGTGCTCGGCCTAAGCCGAAGATATCGGTAGATTTATATTTGACCACGCCCCCCGGTGAAGGATTTAACCGTGATTCTCTCTTGAGACCTTCATGGCGAATTTTGGATGATAACGAGGCGCAAAAAATGAAAAAGACAGCTATCGCGATTGCAGTGGCACTGGCTGGCTTCGCTACCGTAGCGCAGGCCGCTCCGAAAGATAATACCTGGTATGCAGGTGGTAAACTGGGCTGGTCTCAGTTCCATGACACTGGCTGGTACAACAGCAGCCTGAACAACGATGGCCCTACTCACGAGAGCCAGCTTGGTGCAGGTGCGTTCGGTGGCTATCAGGTTAACCCGTATGTTGGCTTTGAAATGGGTTACGACTGGTTAGGTCGTATGCCATACAAAGGCGACACCATCAATGGCGCTTTCAAAGCTCAGGGCGTTCAGCTGACCGCTAAACTGGGTTACCCAGTAACTGACGATCTGGACGTGTACACCCGTCTGGGCGGCATGGTATGGCGTGCAGACTCCAGCAACAACATCGCTGGCGACGACCATGACACTGGCGTTTCCCCAGTATTCGCTGGTGGCGTTGAGTGGGCTATGACCCGTGACATCGCTACCCGTCTGGAATACCAGTGGGTTAACAACATCGGTGACGGTGCTACCGTTGGCGTTCGTCCAGACAACGGCATGCTGAGCGTAGGTGTTTCCTACCGTTTCGGCCAGCAGGAAGATGCAGCACCAGTTGTTGCTCCAGCGCCGGCTCCAGCTCCAGAAGTACAGACCAAGCACTTCACTCTGAAGTCTGACGTTCTGTTCAACTTCAACAAAGCGACCCTGAAACCAGAAGGTCAGCAGGCACTGGATCAGCTGTACACCCAGCTGAGCAACCTGGATCCTAAAGACGGTTCTGTAGTGGTTCTGGGCTTCACCGACCGCATCGGTTCTGACGCTTACAACCAGAAACTGTCTGAGAAACGTGCTCAGTCTGTTGTTGATTACCTGATCTCTAAAGGTATCCCAGCTAACAAGATCTCCCCACGTGGTATGGGCGAATCTAACCCAGTTACTGGCAACACCTGTGACAACGTTAAAGCTCGCGCTGCACTGATCGACTGCCTGGCACCAGATCGTCGCGTAGAGATCGAAGTTAAAGGCGTTAAAGACGTTGTAACTCAGCCAGCGGCATAAGTTATCGTCTTATAAAAAAAACCCCGCCATGCGGGGTTTTTTATTGTCTTAAGAAAACAAAAATCTACTTTTTGCCCAACAACGCCTGAAGGTCGTTTTTCAGCGACGACATCTGGTTAGCGTACTTCTCTTTATGTTCGGCATCCTCAATCAACTGCACGATGGTTTCCGACAGGGTCTTACCACGCCGTTGCGCCAGCCCAGCCAGACGCTGCCAGACCACGAATTCAAGATCGATGGACTTTTTCCGGGTATGCTGATGCTCAGCATTAAAATGCCGTTTACGTCGCGCGCGGATAGTTTGCTTCATCCGGTTTAGCAACGCAGGATTAATGTGCTTCTCAATCCAGCCATTAACCTGTACCGGTTCATTTTCGAGGGTCAGCAAAATATCCACGGCTTCTTGCGCAGCGCTGGCTTCGATGTAGCAGGTGATCAGCTCCCCTTCACGGTGCTTTTTGACCAGGTACTTCCATTTCCAGCCGCTTTCGAGATTTTCCAGTTGTTGATATTTCATTGCGATCTCAGTGTTACCACGTAACTCTGTTCAGAATATCAGTTTTTTAGCAATCTGCTGAAAAGAAATCATATCCTGTGAGTGAATGCGGCCAATCCGCCTGCTGAAATACCCGATCCTGCTTGGGTAGAGCCCCCCGCTTACGGTATACTCCACGCTTTTACATCTGACTAAAAAACATCAACTTTGACCATTACGAAACTAGCATGGCGTGACCTTGTTCCGGATGCCGAGAGCTATCAGGAACTGTTTGCACAGCCCGATCTCGCAAAAGAACACGAATTCATCCTTAGCGATACGCAACCACGCTTACATTATGCGCTGGAGCAGGCGTTAAGTCCGTGGGCGACATCGCCCTTCATGCTGCTGAAAGCCCCGGAAGAAGCGGAATATCTGACGCTGCTTGGGGATGCCATGCGCCAGCTGCAGCCGGACACCAACGCGGTCTTTGGCGGCCAGTATCGTATCGTAGGGCACACTATTACCTTCGAACCGGCGGACCAGGCCGACGGTCGTTTTGCTGCTAAAGGCGAGGTGATAACCGCTAATTGGGTCGAGGCTGAACAGCTCTTTGGCTGTCTGCGCCAGTTTAACGGCGAGCTTTCCCTGCAGCCGGGGCTGGTGCATCGCGCAAACGGCGGCGTGCTCATCATCTCACTGCGCACCCTGCTCTCGCAGCCGCTGCTGTGGATGCGCCTGAAAACCATTGTTACCCAACAGCGCTTTGACTGGGTCGGTTACGATGAGTCTCGTCCGCTTCCTGTCTCCGTGCCGTCAATGCCGCTGTCGCTGACCGTCGTGCTGACGGGCGACCGCGAATCGCTGGCGGACTTCCAGGAAATGGAGCCGGAACTGGCCGAGCAGGCAGTTTACAGCGAATATGAAGACAACATCCAGATTGCCGATGCTGACGACATGGCGCAGTGGTGTCAGTGGGTGATGGCCGTGGCGGAACGTTTCGCATTGCCAACGCCTGCCGCCGACGCGTGGCCGGGTTTGATCCGTGAAGCCGTTCGCTATACCGGTGACCAGGAGACCCTGCCGCTCTGCCCGCTCTGGATCGGCAAGCAGCTGCGTGAGGTGGGTACCATCGGCGGTAACGGCGCATTTACTGGCGAACAGCTCACCCAGATGCTGGCGCAGCGGGAGTGGCGCGAAGGCTATCTTGCTGACCGCATGCAGGATGAAATTCTGCTGGAACAAATTCTGGTCGAGACCGAAGGCGAACGCGTCGGTCAGATTAACGCCCTTTCGGTGATTGAATTTCCCGGCCATCCGCGCGCGTTCGGTGAACCGTCCCGTATCAGCTGCGTTGTGCATATTGGCGATGGCGAGTTTACCGATATTGAACGCAAAGCCGAGCTGGGCGGAAACATTCACGCCAAAGGCATGATGATCATGCAGGCGTTTTTGATGTCCGAGCTGCAGCTCGAGCAGCAAATCCCCTTCTCCGCCTCGCTGACGTTCGAACAGTCCTACAGCGAAGTGGATGGCGATAGCGCCTCTATGGCAGAGCTGTGCGCCTTAATCAGCGCCCTGGCGGACGTGCCGATCAACCAGAATATTGCCATCACCGGTTCGGTCGATCAGTTTGGTCGTGCTCAGCCCGTTGGCGGTCTGAACGAAAAAATTGAAGGCTTCTTCTCTATTTGTCAGCAGCGTGGTTTAAACGGCAAACAGGGGGTGATTATTCCCGCGCCCAACGTACGCCATCTCAGCCTGAGCCAGGATATTCTGGACGCGGTTGAACAGGAACAATTCGCCATCTGGGCAATCGAAGGGATTGAGGATGCACTACCCTTACTGACAAACCTGGTATGGGATGGCGAGGGGCAGACGACCCTGATGCAGACTATCCAGGAGCGCATTGCTCAGGCGACACAGCAGGATGCTCGTCATCGTTATCCATGGCCGTTACGCTGGCTGGGTTGGTTCAGTTCGAACTGATCGGACTTGTTCAGCGTACACGTGTTAGCTATCCTGCGTCCTTCACTAAAATAAGGCTTACTGAGAACATGGTAGATAAACGCGAATCCTATACAAAAGAAGACCTTCTTGCCTCTGGTCGCGGAGAACTGTTTGGCGCGAAAGGCCCACAGTTACCGGCCCCGAACATGCTGATGATGGACCGTGTCGTGAAAATGACCGAAACCGGCGGCAACTTCGATAAGGGTTACGTAGAAGCAGAACTCGATATCAACCCGGACCTGTGGTTCTTCGGTTGCCACTTTATTGGCGATCCGGTAATGCCTGGCTGCCTGGGCCTGGATGCCATGTGGCAGCTGGTTGGCTTCTATCTGGGCTGGCTGGGTGGTGAAGGTAAAGGCCGCGCGCTGGGCGTGGGCGAAGTGAAATTCACCGGTCAGGTTCTGCCTACGGCGAAGAAAGTGACCTATCGTATTCACTTCAAGCGCATCGTTAACCGTCGCCTGATTATGGGCCTGGCAGATGGCGAAGTGCTGGTAGACGGTCGTCTGATCTATACCGCTAACGACCTGAAAGTGGGTCTGTTCCAGGATACCTCTGCTTTCTGATAACGGCTTTTAGCCCCATCCAGAAAGGCGAAACCTCCGCAGTGCGGAGGTTTCTTTTTTTAAAGAGACGTTATCAGGCTATTAGTGCCCTGTCGCCGATGGCTTCTCGCCAGCCTCCCAGCCATTGTGACCTTTGGTTTATCGTCTGATAAGGACACATTTCTTTCGAACGTCCAGCGATGCCGGCCTGATAACCACGTTGATGAGCCCGTTCCAGGCGATCTCGTTTCTGTCTCTTCATGCCTCGTTTCCCTCATTCTTTTGTCTGGTGGAAAGAAAACAGTGTCTGCGCCAGATGCGCAGGCACAGATAACGAATACCCCGAATTAGTCCCAGCGTCAATGTTCAAAATTCATACGGGTGTCATATTTGTGAGCTAGCCAGAAGATCATTTGTACAAAAATTGTGACGCGGCACAAGTAACAACCTGACGCCAAAACGAAAAAAAAACCGCAATCAGCACCAGGCCGATTGCGGTTTTTGACGATGAATTTTACTTATGGCAGCCGGGAAATTTCCCTAGCGATACTGGCTGATTCCTGCGCCCAGCCCTGGGCCAGCACTTTCACCATTTCATCATAGCCATCCTTCTGCTGCTTCAGCTCCAGATGGAAAGGACGCTTAATCAGCTGTCCCTGATGATTCAACAGCCACTCGCCGCTGATGACAACGGCACCGTCATAACGACCATGGAAGCCCGTTACCGTGACGTTCAGCGTGTCCTGATCGCTTCCCAGAGGCTGGGAGGCAACAACCCAGCCCGGAAGCTGACTGCCAAGATTCGCCACCAGCGTATTGCGTAGCTGCTGATCCAGCGGACTGGCCCACAGGTTGTTGTTGGCGATAACGTACTGCACATCGCTGGTCTGATAGACCACTCCGTTGCCGGCCAGGTAATCTGGCACGGCGACCTGCTCAACCCACAGCAGACGGTTGCCCTGCGAGGCGCTACTTTGCGTAACCGCCTGCGTCCCCATCGGTAGCTGGTAGTAGCTTTTCGTTTCGCTCCCGGAGCTACAGGCCGTGAGTACCATCGCTCCTGCAATCGCTAGCCATTTTTTCATTGTTTCGCCCTCTTCGGCTCAGGATCCTTTTTATCTTTCGCTTCGAACACGAGCGCATTGCTCTTCTCGTTGAGCGTTTTCAGAACCGGCTGCAGTTCGCGCAAGACCTGATCGAGACGCTGCATATCTGCGACCATCTTGTTGTATGCCGCCGAGCCGGGCTGGAAGCCCTGCATACTGCGGTTCAGCTCACGCAGCGTTTTCTGCATATCCTGCGGCAGCTGCTGCATGCTCTGGCTGGCGGTGATCTTATTGATGTTATCCAGCGTGGCCTGCAGGCGTTGCATTGTCGCCTGGCTTTGATGCAATGAACCTGTCGCTGCTTCAATCATTGGGTTCAATGGCAGATTGTTGATCTTATCCAGCGTCTCCATCAGACGCTGCTGGATCTGCGCCAGACCGCTGCTCACCGTTGGGATGATCTTATAGCCACCGAATTCACGAATACCGGTAATCGGCGGTGCTTTCGGGTAGAAGTCCATATCCACATACAGCGCACCGGTCACCAGGTTACCCGTCTTCAACGATCCACGCAGACCGCGTTCCATCAGCTGGCTGATGTGGGTGGCAATATCCTGATTCTCGCCAATCTGATTGATCAGGCGTTCGGGTTCAATACGAATCAGCACCGGTATGCGGTAATCATCATCCAGTACCTGCTGCAGGCCAGGCACAAAGAACGGAACTTGTCCAACCGTACCAAGGCGAATACCGCGGAACTCAACAGGCGCTCCCGGCTGCAGACCGCGGACGGAATCTTTGAAGAACATCAGGAAGTCAACGTGATCGGTGTAGAGCGCATCCTGAATGCTTTTTTGATCGTCGAACAGGCGGAAAGCAGTGTTCTCCGCAACCGGCTGCCCCAGGTCGAGCCCTTCCGGTACGTCAAAGCTCACGCCGCCGCCAAACAGCGTTGTCAGCGATCCCATTTCAACGCGCATGCCCGCCGAGGTCAGATCCACCGCGATGCCGCTGTCTTTCCAGAAACGGACGTTGCTGGTGACCAGACGATCGTTAGGCGCATTGATGAACAGCTGATAGCTGATAGCTCTTTTCTGAGGATCGAACGTGCTTTTCTCCACCGACCCCACGCGATAGCCGCGGAACAGTACCGGGTCACCCGCCGTGAGTTGGCCCGCTTTTTTACTGTCGAGGATCACGCGGATACCTTTTGCATCAGGCGGTGCCAGCGGCGGTGAATCCAGAAGCTGGTACTGCGCCGGCTGGTTGCCTTTTGCACCTGGCTGCAGCTCGATGTAGGCACCCGAAAGCAGCGTCCCTAAGCCGCTGATCCCTTCACGCCCCACCTGCGGTTTAACTACCCAGAAAACAGAGTCGCCGTGCAGCAGTTTTTCCATGCCGGCATTAAGGCGCGCCTTAATCTCCACATGGGTTAAATCGTCGGTCAGGGTTGCGCTTTCCACCACGCCCACATCCACGCTACGGCTTTTGATGGTCGTTTTACCGCCCTCAATCCCCTCGGCATTGGTGGTAATCAGCGTCACTTCCGGCCCCTGATGGCTGTAATGATAAAACAGGATCCAGGCACCGATCAGCGCAGTCACAATGGGAAAAATCCACACCGGCGACCAGTTTTTGACCTTCTGCACTTTCGCCTCTCCACTCTTATTTTCCATGCTCTTACTCTTCCTCATGGCTTGATTCAGGCTCACGATCCCACGATAAACGAGGGTCGAAGGTCATGGCCGCAAACATGGTCATAATCACGACCAGTGCAAACATTAAAGCCCCCATCGCGGGATAAATACTCATCAAACCGCCCATCCGCACCAGCGCAGAGAGAACGGCAATTACAAACACGTCGATCATTGACCAACGACCGACAAATTCGACCACTTCGTAAATCAGGTGCATGCGTTCGCTGTCGCGCTTTCCGTGGCCTTTTGCATCCCAGCAGAGCCAGGCAATCGCGATCATTTTCAAGGTGGGCACCATGATACTGGCGATGAAAATCACGCCGGCGACAGGATAGGATCCTTCGCCCCACAGCAGTATGACCCCGGCGAGGATCGTCGAGGGCATTTTGTCGCCGAGCAAATCGGTGATCATAATCGGCAGAATATTGGCGGGCAGATACAGCATGACGGAGGTCACCAGCAGCGCCATCGTCCACTGCAGGCTGTTTTTACGGCGAACATGGCCCTTCGTTTCGCAGCGCGGACAAACCTCGAGATCGGCAGGCAACACGGCGGTACAGCACGGACAAGAACGGAGCCCCTGACGAATACCCGGCACGCCCACCTTCACCGTCTGCGCGAGCGTCGGTGCCGGGGCGATATCATCCCAGGCCCAGCGCCTGTCCACGCACTGGAAAGCGCGCAGCTGCAGAATGCAATACAGACACCAGGGAATAAAGCTGCTGCCAATCCCCACATCGCCGTACGCCATCAGCTTCACGAAACTGACCAGTATCCCCGCCAGAAAAATCTCAGCCATCCCCCAGCTTTTGAGCTGAAAAAGGATACGCGCGAGCCAGATTTTCAGTGATGCCGGCATTCTGACGCGGTTGACCAGCAACAGGATGACGACCAGGCAAAACGCCGGGACTATCTGGACAAACAGCAGAAAAAAGGTGCCGAGGCTGGCGTAATCTTCCGAGAACATCACGCCCGGGATTTCAAGCAGATTCACCTGGCTTGTCATCCCACCGACCTTCATATAGATGAAGGGGAAGAGATTGGAGAGCAGCAGCATGAACAGTGCTGCCAGCGCGTAGGCAGTGGGACGCTGCCGCGGCGCGTCCCACTCGGTTGTCAACGTCGCGCCACAGCGTGGACACAGGGCTTTATGTCCGTGACCAAGCTCTGGCAACGCCACGAGCATATCGCATTGCGAGCATAATATATGCCTGTCGGCATGGTGCTGGTCACACATATTTAATCCCTGTTTATGCGCCGTTTTTCAGAGACTCAAGGTACTCCCAGCGCTCAAATGCTTCTTCCAGGGCTTTTTCAGCCGCGGACATTTCAGCCAGTACTTTCTGAGTATAGTCATGCGATTGGGTGAAGAATGACGCATCAGCCACCTGCGCTTGCAGCTCCTCAAGCGCGGCCTCCAGCTCTTCGAGACGCTGAGGTAGCCCCTCCAGTTCGCGCTGCAGGTTATAGCTTAGTTTAGCCGAGGTTTTCTTGACAGTTTCTGCTTTTGTTACAGCAGGTTCAGAACTTGTTCTGGACTTCGACTGTTTCTGCGCCAGAGACTGCGACTGCTGGCCTTTTGCATCGTGATAACCGCCGACGTATTGGCCAATTCGCCCTTCACCTTCGAAGATCCAGCACTCGGTCACGGTGTTATCCACGAACTGACGATCGTGGCTAACCAGCATCACGGTTCCCTGATAACCGTCGATCAGCTCTTCCAGTAATTCCAGCGTTTCGACATCCAGATCGTTCGTCGGTTCATCGAGGATCAGCAGGTTGCTTGGCTTCAGGAACAGACGAGCCAGCAGAAGACGGTTACGCTCCCCGCCGGAGAGCGCGCGCACCGGCGTCATCGCACGTTTCGGGTGGAACAGGAAGTCCTGCAGGTAGCCCAGCACGTGGCGCGGCTTACCGTTTACCATCACTTCCTGCTTACCTTCAGCGAGGTTATCCATTACCGTGCGATCCGGATCCAGCTCCGCGCGGTGCTGGTCGAAGTAGGCCACTTCCAGCTTCGTGCCACAGTGAATGCGGCCGCTGTCAGCCTGCAGTTGGCCCAGCATTAGCTTAAGCAGCGTGGTTTTACCGCAGCCGTTCGGACCAATCAGTGCAATTTTATCGCCGCGCTGAACCTGCGCGGAGAAATCTTTCACCAGCACCTTGCCGTCTACCTGGTAGTTGACGTTTTCCATTTCGAAGACGATCTTGCCAGAGCGGGACGCCTCTTCCACCTGCATTTTGGCACTGCCCATCACTTCACGGCGTTCGCTGCGCTCACGACGCATGGCCTTCAGCGCGCGCACGCGGCCCTCGTTACGGGTGCGACGGGCCTTGATGCCCTGGCGGATCCACACCTCTTCCTGCGCCAGCTTGCGGTCGAACTCGGCGTTCTGCAATTCTTCCACGCGCAGGTTTTCTTCTTTCTCCAGCAGATAGGTGTCGTAATCGCCTGGATAGGTGACCAGCTTGCCGCGGTCGAGGTCGACAATGCGCGTCGCCATATTGCGAATAAACGAACGGTCGTGAGAGATAAAGATGATGGTGCCACTGAAGGTTTTCAGGAACCCTTCCAGCCAGTCAATCGCTTCGATATCCAGGTGGTTGGTCGGTTCGTCCAGCAGCAGCACCTTCGGCCCGCTGACCAGCGCGCGGCCCAGAGCCGCTTTACGCAGCCAGCCGCCGGAGAGCGCCGAGAGCTCCATATCCGCTTCGAGACCGAGCTGGGCCAGCACTTCATTAATGCGGTTTTCCAGCTGCCACAGGCCGTGGTGATCGAGCATCTCCTGCACTTTCGCCAGTTCGTTGAGGTTCTTGTCGCTCGGGTCGGTCATCACCAGATGCGAAATCTCGTGATAGCGCTTCAGGTATTCGGCCTGCTCAGAGATGCCTTCCGCCACGAAATCGTACACGCTGCCGGTCACATGGCGCGGCGGGTCCTGCTGGAGGCGGGAGACAATTAGATCCTGCTCGTACACGATGCGGCCGTCATCCAGCCCCTGCTCGCGGTTGAGAATTTTCATCAGCGTGGATTTACCCGCGCCGTTACGGCCCACCAGACAGACGCGCTCGTTATCTTCGATATGCAGCTCTGCATTATCGAGAAGCGGCGAGTCGCTGAAAGAGAGCCACGCGCCGTGCATACTAATTAATGACATTTATTTTTCCTTTCAGACCGCGGTAATCAACCAGCAGTTATGAATTTGACGGTTGCGGGCGAAGTCCTGAGACAGCGTTTTTTGGCTGATTTCTTGTGCTTTCAGGCCCAGGGCTGCTAAGCCGTCATGATCCATACGGAAGCCGCGTTTGTTGTTCGAGAACATAATGGTGCCGCCTTTGCGCAGCAGGCGCTTCAGGTCGGTCATCAGGCGCAGGTGATCGCGTTGAACGTCAAAGCTATCCTCCATGCGCTTGGAGTTGGAGAAGGTCGGCGGATCGATAAAGATCAGGTCGAACTGCTCGTCGGTATCGCGCAGCCAGCCCAGCACGTCGGCCTGCATCAGGCGATGCTGGCGTCCGGTCAGGCCATTGAGACGCAGGTTGCGCTCCGCCCACTCCAGATAGGTACGGGACATATCCACCGTAGTGGTGCTGCGCGCGCCGCCGAGACCGGCGTGCACGCTGGCGCTCCCGGTATAGGAGAACAGGTTGAGGAAATCTTTCCCTTTGCTCATCTGGCCGAGCATGCGGCGGGCGATACGGTGGTCGAGGAACAGGCCAGTATCAAGATAGTCGGTCAGGTTCACCCACAGGCGGGCGTTGTATTCGCCCACTTCGATAAAGTCGCCCTTTTCGCCCATTTTCTGGTACTGGTTTTTACCCTTCTGACGCTCGCGGGTTTTCAGCACCAGCTTGTTCGGCGCAATGCCCAGCACGGCGATAGTTGCCGCAATAACGTCCAGCATACGCTGACGCGCTTTTTGCGCATCAATGGTTTTCGGCGGAGCATATTCCTGAATCACCACCCAGTCCGCGTAGCGGTCAACCGCCACGTTGTACTCCGGCAGGTCGGCATCGTACAGGCGGTAACACTCGATCCCTTCCTGCTTAGCCCACTTCTCAAACTTCTTCAGATTCTTGCGCAGACGGTTGGCGTAATCTTCCGCCACGCCGGTAGGCTTGCTGTCCGCCGCTTTCTCCGCCAGATGGTAGTTTTTCTGCACGCAGTCCAGCGGGCCGTTTTTCGCTTTAAACTGGCGATCGGCACGCAGCTGCAGGCAGCTCAGCAGCTCCGGCGAGGCGCTGAACAGAGACAGGTTCCAGCCGCCGAAGTAGTCCTTCATATTGCGTCCCAGCAGGCTGTGCAGGGCAATCAGCGCCGGCTCGCTGTCCAGACGCTCGCCGTATGGCGGGTTGCTGATCACGGTCCCGTACGGGCCTTTCGGCAGCGGGTTGGTCAGGTTCGCCACGTCTTTCACCTCGAAGGTGACCAGCTCGCCGATACCGGCGCGACGGGCGTTGCTGCGCGCGCGTTCAATCACGCGCGGATCGCTGTCCGAACCGTAGAAATGCGAGGTGTACTCCGCCAGACCTTTACGCGCGCGAGTCTGCGCGTCGTCTTTAACCTCTTTCCAGAGCGCTTCGTCGTGCTGTGCCCAGCCTTTGAAGCCCCAGTGGCCGCGGTGCAGCCCCGGCGCACGGTCGGTAGCCAGCATGGCCGCTTCAATCAGCAGCGTACCGGAACCGCACATCGGATCGAGCAGCGGCGTGCCCGGCTGCCAGCCGGAGCGCATCACGATGGCGGCGGCCAGGGTTTCTTTGATCGGCGCCATACCGGTGCGATCACGGTAGCCGCGCAGATGCAGGCCTGCGCCGCTCAGATCGAGAGAAATACTCGCCGTGTCGCCGTTCAGCCAGACGTTGATGCGCAGGTCCGGGTTTTCGCGATCGACGTTCGGACGTTCCTTATTTTTACGCGTGAAGCAGTCCACAATGGCGTCTTTGACGCGCAGGGCGCCGTACTGGCTGTTGCGGATCTCATCGTTCACGCCGTTGAAATGCACCGCGAAGGTGGCGTTCGGCGTGAAAATCTCTGTCCAGTCGATCATCTGTACGCCGGTGTAGAGATCCAGGTCGCTATAGACCTTGCACTCCTTCATCGGCAGCATGATGCGCGACGCCAGACGGCTCCACATCAGGCTCTGGTAAATAAGCCGCGTGTCGCCCTCAAAATGGACACCACCCTGAACCACCTGGCACTCTTGCGCGCCCAGGGCTTCCAGTTCAGTTTTTAACAGCTCTTCCAGCCCACGGGCCGTACTGGCAAACAGAGAATTCATATCGTCACTTTTACTCTTAGAAAATTGTCGCGCATTATAGCTAATATGGCGTGTATGTCATAAAGTTGAAGGCTTATTTTCATTTGCGGGAGTGTGCAGTGGCGACGTTATCCAGGCTTTTTATTCATCCGGTGAAATCCATGCGCGGCATCGGCGTCTCTCACGCGCTGGCCGACATGAGCGGATTCGCCTTCGATCGTATTTTTATGGTCACCGAGCCTGACGGCACGTTCATTACCGCACGCCAGTTCCCGCAGATGGTTCGCTTTACGCCTTCCCCGCTTTATGACGGTTTGCATCTGACCGCGCCGGACGGTTCCAGCACGGTGATTCGCTTTGCTGATTTTGCGGCTGTCGACGCGCCAACGGAAGTATGGGGTAATCATTTTACCGCGCGCATCGCCCCGGATGAGATTAACCGCTGGCTGAGCGGTTTCTTCTCCCGCGACGTGCAGCTGCGCTGGGTTGGTCCGGAACTGACGCGTCGCGTGAAGCGCCACGAGGCCGTACCGCTCTCCTTCGCCGATGGCTTCCCGTTCCTGCTGACCAATGAGGCGTCGCTGCGTGATTTACAAAACCGCTGCAAAGCCAGCGTGCAGATGGAGCAGTTCCGCCCAAACCTGGTGGTAACGGGGGCTAACGCATGGGAAGAAGACACCTGGAAAACGATCCGCATAGGCAGCGTTATTTTCGACGTGGTGAAGCCCTGCAGTCGCTGCATCTTCACGACGGTAAGTCCTGAAAAAGGCCAGAAGCACCCTTCCGGCGAGCCGCTGAAAACCCTGCAATCGTTCCGTACCGCGCAAGATAACGGCGATGTCGATTTCGGCCAGAACCTGATCCCCCGCTCCAGCGGCGTGATTCGCGTAGGCGATGAGGTTGAAATTCTCGCCCGCGGGCCGGCCAGAGTGTATGGCGCAGGCCAGCAAGAAGAAATGGTCGAGGCCGAGACGAACGTCGCCTCTGCGGTGGATATTCACTGGCAGGGCAAGATTATTCGTGGCAACAATCAGCAGGTGCTGCTGGAGCAACTGGAGCAAGCCGGTATTCGCGTACCGTATTCCTGCCGCGCGGGAATCTGCGGATGCTGCCGCATCAAGCTGCTGGAGGGTGAAGTGAGTGCGCTGAAGAAATCTGCAATTGGAAATGACGGCACAATTCTGTGCTGTAGCTGCGTACCGAAAACGTCGGTACAGCTGGAAGCTTAAACCGCCTGTTCGAGGCTGAAGGAATCTACGCGCAGCTGTGGCTTCAGCCTGTCATTCATGACTTTGATCGCATCACCTAACTGCATAACCCGCCCGGCAATCGTCACGCCGGGCTGCGCCAGCAGACAGAGTGCGGCATTTTCGCCCGGCTCAACGACTAATAAACTCACCTCTTCGGCGGTATCGCTCAGGTTAACGCTGGCCGCATCGCCCGTTGCTGGCGTCCAGTCCATGCCGTGAGGCAGGAAATGCCAGCTTTTCGGCATTTGCGGTTTCAGGAAACGGATAGCCACCAGCGCATTTAATACCAGTTCGGCACGCTGCTCTTTAGAGAGCATCAAATCGCGGCATTTTTCTTCAAAGGAGAAATAAAGCGCTGCATCATCAACGCAAAAGCCCGACGGGGAAAACGCGTCCGGGGTTAACATTCGGCGGGCAAAACGAGAACGAAACAGCATGCCATTGGCTAAATCGAGCATCATACGATCATGCTCGTCGCAAAAATACCAGCGCCAGTTATCGTCAGGTTTAATTCGCATGTGTCTCTCCCGTCCCCAAACGTCCTGTACTAAAAATGTCCTGTTCGCCGCTTCGTTTATAACATTAGTAATAAAAGACTATAATGTCTAAATAAGCAACAGTGACGGAATATAAAACAACCAGGGCTGGAAATAAAGCCCTGGTTGTCTGATTAAGAGAAAAGATTAGATATGAGTAACGATTTCTTTAATCAGCGGCGGTCCTTTAAAAATAAAGCCGGAATAGATTTGCACCAGTGATGCACCGGCCGCCATCTTCTCGCGCGCAGCAATCACCGAGTCGATACCGCCGACGCCAATAATCGGTAAACGGCCTTTTAATTCCGCAGACAAAGCGCGAATAATTTCGGTGCTTTTTAATTGTACCGGACGTCCACTTAACCCACCCGCTTCGTCACAGTTTTTCATTCCCTGAACGAGCGAACGATCGAGCGTGGTATTCGTTGCAATCACACCGTCAATATTATGGCGAACCAAACTGTCGGCAACCTGGATCAATTCTTCGGCAGAAAGATCCGGGGCGATCTTAACCGCGACCGGAACATATTTATGGTGGATCGTCTGGAGTTCATTTTGCTTATTTTTAATGGCACTCAGAAGATCGTCCAGCGCTTCGCCATATTGTAAGGAACGCAGCCCCGGGGTATTGGGTGAAGAAATATTCACCGCAATATAACCGGCATAGGCGTAGACTTTTTCCATACAAATCAGATAGTCATCTTTACCCTGCTCTACCGGCGTGTCTTTATTTTTGCCGATATTGATGCCTAATATCCCGTCAAAATGGGCTTTTTTTACGTTCTCAACAAGGTGATCAACACCGAGGTTATTAAAGCCCATGCGGTTGATCAGCCCTTCGGCTTCAACCAGGCGGAACAGGCGCGGCTTGTCATTTCCCGGCTGTGGGCGCGGCGTGACGGTACCGATTTCGATAGAGCCAAAGCCCATCGCGCCCAGGGCATCAATGCACTCGCCATTTTTGTCCAGACCCGCCGCCAGACCCAGCGGGTTTTTAAAGGTCAGACCCATGCACTGCACAGGTTTTTCCGGCACATTCTGACGCACCAGAGCAGCCAAAGGCGTTCCGGTAATACGACGTAATTGCTGGAATGTAAATTCATGAGCGCGCTCGGGGTCGAGCTGGAAAAGGGCTTTACGAACGAAGGGGTAGTACATGAACTCTCCTGGATTCCCGGTGTGCAAACCGGGAGGGGATTATGGGCGATCCCGCTCAGAAAGGGAATTGACCTGCGGCAAAAAATCGGCGTAAAACGCAATCGTTTACCTCCCTGTCTATTTCTTATGCGCTTTTTCGCATTTTAATTGCGGATAAATCATTTAGTGGAATAACCGCGCGATGTCACACTCCTGAAAATTGTTATGAATGTTAGATAAAAGCAAACAATTAGTTATAAGGAGGAAGTATGCGCGTCATTACCCTGGCCGGAAGTCCACGATTCCCTTCGCGCTCCAGCGCCCTGCTGGAATATGCTCGTGAAAAGCTCAACGCCCTCGACGTGGAAGTGTGCCACTGGAATCTGCATAACTTCGAACCTGAAGATTTGCTGTATGCCCGCTTCGACAGCCCCGCGCTGAAAACCCTCATTGAGCAGCTCAAGGAAGCGGACGGCCTCATCGTTGCGACCCCGATTTATAAAGCCTCGTTTTCGGGCGCGCTGAAAACCCTGCTCGATCTTCTCCCCGAGCGCGCACTGGACGGCAAAGTGGTTCTGCCGCTGGCAACGGGCGGTACGGTTGCCCATTTACTGGCGGTGGATTATGCCCTGAAGCCGGTGCTGAACGCCCTGAAGGCTCAGGAGATCCTCCACGGGGTTTTCGCGGATGATTCACAGGTCATTGACTACCAGCATAAGCCGCACTTTACGCCGAATCTGCAAACCCGCCTTGATGCTGCGCTGGAAACCTTCTGGCACGCGCTGAATCGCCGGGATATCCAGGTTCCTTCTTTTAATCCGCCGCAGGGAGTCGCACATGTTTAAAACCTTAACCTACCTCGGACTGGCTGGCCTGATGGCGTTTACCGCGCTGGCGCAGGCTGCAGAAACCGCACCGGACAGCTTACGCATTGGCTATCAGAAAGGCAGCGTCAGCATGGTGCTGGCAAAAAGCCACCAGCTGCTGGAAAAACGCTTCCCGGACACCAAATTTTCCTGGGTAGAGTTCCCGGCAGGGCCACAGATGCTTGAAGCGCTGAACGTCGGCAGTATCGATCTGGGCAGCACGGGCGATATCCCGCCTATTTTTGCTCAGGCTGCCGGGGCAGACCTGGTATATGTCGGCGTAGAACCCGCTAAACCGAAAGCCGAAGTCATTCTGGTACCTGAAAACAGTGAGATTAAAAGCGTCGCAGACCTTAAAGGGCATAAGGTCGCTTTCCAGAAAGGTTCCAGCTCGCACAACCTGCTGCTGCGCGCCTTACAGGAAGCCGGGCTCAAGTTCACGGACATTCAGCCCGTTTACCTGACGCCTGCCGACGCGCGCGCCGCGTTCCAGCAGAAGAACGTTGATGCCTGGGCTATCTGGGATCCGTACTACTCCGCAGCCTTACTGCAAGGGGGCGTTCGGGTGCTGAAGGACGGCACTACGCTGAAACAGACCGGCTCGTTCTACCTCGCCGCGCGCCCTTACGCGGAAAAGAACGGCGCATTTATTCAGGGCGTACTGGATACCTTTACCCAGGCCGATGCGCTGACCCAGACCCAGCGTCAGGCGAGCATTGCCCTGCTGGCGAAGACCATGGGCTTGCCTGAACCGGTGATCGCGAGCTATCTCAACCACCGTCCGCCCACCACCATTGCGCCCGTGGATGCACACGTCGCCGCGCTTCAGCAACAAACCGCTGACCTCTTCTATCAAAACCGCCTGGTGCCAAAACAGGTCGATATCCGCGAACGCATCTGGCAGCCCGCAGGCAAAGAAGGAGCTAAATCATGAGTCTGAATCTTTTCTGGTTTTTACCCACCCACGGCGATGGCCACTATCTTGGCACAGAAGAGGGCTCGCGCCCCGTTGACCATGCCTACCTGCAGCAGATTGCGCAGGCGGCGGATCGAATCGGTTTTACCGGCGTGCTGATCCCGACCGGACGCTCGTGCGAGGATGCCTGGCTGGTGGCTGCGTCGATGATCCCGGTCACTCAGCGCCTTAAATTCCTGGTTGCATTGCGCCCGAGCGTCGTTTCACCCACCGTGGCGGCGCGTCAGGCGGCAACGCTGGACAGACTCTCCAACGGCCGCGCCCTGTTTAACCTGGTGACGGGCAGCGATCCGCAGGAGCTGGCGGGCGACGGCGTGTTCCTCGACCATACCGAGCGCTATGAAGCCTCCGCCGAGTTTACCCACGTCTGGCGGCGCCTGCTGGAAGGAGAGACCGTCACCTTCGAAGGCAAGCATATTCACGTTCGCGACGCGAAGCTTTACTTCCCGCCGGTGCAGCAGCCGCGTCCTCCGCTCTATTTTGGCGGATCGTCGGATGTGGCTCAGGATCTGGCCGCCGAGCAGGTCGATCTCTATCTGACCTGGGGCGAGCCGCCGGAGCTGGTGAAAGAGAAAATTGCCCAAGTCCGGGCCAAAGCCGCCGCTCATGGCCGCAGGGTACGCTTTGGGATTCGCCTGCACGTGATTGTGCGTGAAACCAATGAAGAAGCCTGGCAGGCGGCAGACCGTCTGATCTCCCACCTGGACGATGAGACCATCGCAAAGGCGCAGGCTGCGTTTGCCAAAACCGATTCCGTCGGGCAGCACCGCATGGCCTCTCTGCACAACGGCAAGCGCGAGAATCTGGAAATCAGCCCGAACCTGTGGGCGGGCGTCGGTCTGGTACGCGGCGGCGCGGGCACGGCGCTGGTCGGCGACGGGCCAACCGTGGCCGCGCGGATTAATGAATACGCTGACCTGGGCATCGACAGCTTTATCCTCTCCGGCTATCCGCACCTGGAAGAGGCCTACAAGGTGGGCGAGCTGTTATTCCCACATCTGGACGTCGCCATTCCAGAAATTCCGCAGCCGCAGCGGCTCCAGCTGCAGGGCGAAGCGGTGGCAAACGAGTTTATTCCACGTAAAGCCGCACAAAGCTAAGGAGTGACCATGTCTGCCACTTCACAAAAATGGCTGCTGCGCGCCGCACCGTGGTTTTTGCCCGTCGGCATCGTGGCTCTCTGGCAGCTCGCGTCGTCCACCGGCTGGTTGTCGAGCCGCATTTTGCCCTCTCCCGAGGGCGTTATCGAAGCGTTCTGGTCGCTGAGCGTCAGCGGCGAGCTGTGGCAGCATCTGGCAATCAGCTCCTGGCGCGCGGTGATTGGGTTTTCCATCGGCGGCAGTATCGGGCTGGTTCTGGGCCTGGTGAGCGGCCTTTCACGCTGGGGCGAGCGGCTGCTGGATACCTCCATTCAGATGCTGCGCAACGTGCCGCATCTGGCGCTGATCCCGCTGGTGATTTTATGGTTTGGGATTGATGAAAGTGCCAAGATCTTCCTCGTAGCGCTGGGCACGCTGTTCCCGATATACATCAACACCTGGCACGGCATCCGCAATATCGATCGCGGTCTGCTGGAGATGGCGCGAAGCTACGGCTTGTCGGGTTTTTCTCTCTTTACTCACGTGATCCTGCCGGGCGCCCTGCCCTCCATCATGGTCGGGGTGCGCTTTGCGCTCGGCCTGATGTGGCTGACCCTGATTGTGGCGGAAACTATTTCCGCCAACTCCGGCATCGGGTATCTGGCGATGAACGCCCGCGAATTCCTGCAAACGGACGTGGTAGTGGTTGCCATTATTCTTTATGCCCTGCTCGGCAAACTCGCTGACGTTAGCGCCCAGTGGCTGGAGCGCAGCTGGCTGCGCTGGAACCCGGCCTACACCCTTCAGGAGGCGAAAGCATGAATACTGCACGACTAAATCAGGGCACGCCGCTGCTGCTGAACGGCGTAACCAAACGCTACGGCGAAAACACCATTCTCAACGGGCTGGATCTGCATATTTCCGCCGGGCAATTTGTGGCCGTTGTCGGGCGAAGCGGCGGTGGGAAGAGTACGCTGCTACGTCTTCTGGCCGGACTGGAAGCCCCCAACGGCGGCGACATTCTGGCGGGAACAACGCCGCTGGCCAATATTCAGGACGATACCCGCATGATGTTTCAGGACGCGCGCCTGCTGCCGTGGAAAACGGTGATTGATAACGTCGGGCTGGGGCTCAAAGGAAACTGGCGGGAGGAAGCCCGTCGGGCGTTGGCCGCCGTCGGGCTGGAAAACCGCGCAGGTGAATGGCCTGCGGCCCTCTCGGGAGGACAAAAGCAGCGCGTGGCGCTGGCGCGGGCATTGATTCACCGTCCCGGCCTGCTGCTGCTTGACGAGCCGCTCGGCGCGCTGGACGCCCTGACGCGGATCGAAATGCAGGATTTGATTGAATCGCTCTGGCAGGCGCACGGATTTACGGTGCTGCTGGTGACGCATGACGTGAGCGAAGCCGTGGCGATGGCTGACCGGGTGCTGTTAATAGAGGATGGGAAAATAGGTCTTGATCTGACAGTGGATCTTCCGCGGCCTCGTCGCGTGGGCTCAGCAAGACTGGCGGAGCTGGAAGCGGAGGTGTTGGATCGGGTGATGAAGCGCGGGGGTACGGAGTTAGAACGAGCTAAGGCTAATGCCTGATGCCCTTGTATGTTTAAAGTCACTTCAGTTACCCGTCTACAGACGGGTAAACTGTCACTGAGTTTCACCTGATGCCACAGCCCGTTAGCCCTCTGGGTTTTCAAGCCCGCGGGTGAGCTCA
>Ga0268248_100060_pt1 | contig 115468 bp, 105 predicted proteins | sample AgamicAtAme_FD_200856 | JGI IMG/M metagenome (GOLD analysis project Ga0268248, IMG submission 200856) | Agave microbial communities from Guanajuato, Mexico - At.Am.e (v2) (version 2) | ecosystem: Host-associated > Plants > Phyllosphere > Phylloplane/Leaf | place: Guanajuato, Mexico | collected... | reverse complement strand
CCAATAGTGACGATGCTGTGGCGGCCGGCGTAGCGCAGGCTGTTGTCGATCAGGTTGTCGAGCATTTCCTGCAGCGAAATGCGGTCGCCGTCGATCCATACCGGGCCGGCAGGGCCTTCGTAGCCCAGGTCGACGTTGGCGGCGATGGCATCGTGCACACGCACGCTCAGCAGTTCCGGAATCAGCTGCGCGAGGTCGAGCAGCACCAGCGGCGCGCTTTCGCTCAGTTCGGGTGACTGCGCGCGCGTCAGTGCGAGCAACTGGCTGGACGTGCGGCTGGCGCGTTGCGTGAGGCGCAGGATGTGCTGCAGGGCATCGGCGACGGTTTCCTTGCTGGGATCGACCTGCGCGCGCTCGACGTGCACGCGCAACCCCGCCAGCGGTGTCTTGAGCTGGTGCGCGGCATCGGCGATAAAGCGTTCCTGCAGGGCCAGCATGCCGCGCTGGCGGGCGAACAGGCCGTCGATGGTGCGCGTGAGCGGCAGGATTTCCACCGGCACGTCGGCATCGCCAATCGGCGCGAGGTCATGCTCGCGCGCCGCCAGGCGCGCGGTGAGCGGATCGAGCTGGCGCAAGCCCACGCGCACGCCGTAGAACACCAGGAAGAACACGCTGGCGATCAGCAAGGCCTGCGCCGGAATGCTGAGCAGCAGGATTTCCCGCGCGCGCTGATGGCGGTCGTGGAAGGTCTCCGCCATGGTGACCGTGAGCTGGTCGCTGGGGTCTTGGAGGTTGGGTATGCGCACCGTGGCCGCGCGCAGTTCGCGCAGCTTCTGCCGGGGCGTATAGAGCGTGGTGGAATAGAGCGCCGGCTCGCCATCGGAACTCGCGGCGCTCAAGGGCGCCGGCTGCAGCTCGGGCGAACCGGCCAGCAGGCCGTGTTTCTGGCTGCTGACGTTGAAGTAGTTGTGTCCTTCCGGCGCATACTCGAGCAGGAAGCGAGCCTGCGGCGAGATCTGCCCGCCGAGGTCTTCCTGGCTGAGCATCTGCGCGAGCGTCATGGCGTCGTCGCCCAGGTCGCGATCGTGCACGTGGTTGGAATAGATCAGCGCGCCGCCGTAGGTGATCAGGCTTTCCACCGCCAGCAGCAGCATCAGCGGCACCAGCAGCGAGGACAGCAGGCGCCGCCGCAGGCTGGGGCGGCCGTCGGGCTCGAGCATGCGATAGAGCCACGGATCGTCCCGCTTCGGCGGCGCTGCGCTCATGCCTGGGTTTCCTTGTCTTCCTTCGCTTCTTCCAGCAGGTAGCCCAGGCCGCGGATGGTGCGCACCTGCGTGCCCGAGTCGGCCAGCTTGCGGCGCAGTCGGTAGATGGCGATGTCCAGGCCGTTGTCGGTGAGTTCCTCGTCCCAGCTGCACAAGGCCTCGACCAGTTGCGCGCGGCTGGTCACGCGGTCGGGGCGCGCGGCGAGTGCTTCGAGCAAGCCAAACTCGCGCGCGGTGAGTTCCAGCGGCTTGTCGTCGATCCAGGCGCGATGGCCGGGAAGGTCCAGGCGCAAGCGCCCGATGACGAGCTCGGGCGCGCCCTGCGAGGTGTAGCGGCGAAGCAGGGCGCGCACGCGCGCCTCGAACTCCGCGAGTGCGAACGGCTTCACCAGATAATCGTCGGCGCCAAGGTCGAGCACGCGCACGCGCTCGCGCAGGCCTTCGCGCGCGGTGATCACCAGCACGGGCAGCCCCGTGCCACGCTTGCGCAGGCGTTGCAGCACGTCGGCGCCGTCCAGGTTCGGCAGGCCAAGATCGAGGATCAGCAGGTCGTAGGGCGTGTCGCGCAGGGCGGCGTCCGCCTTGGCGCCGTCGGTGACGCTGTCCACCGCATGGCCACCCTGGCGCAGCGACGCGCATACGCCGGCGGAAATGGAAGGGTCGTCCTCGGCAATCAGGATGCGCATGTGGTTTTCCGGAAGGGGCGGTACGCCGGCGCAGGGGGACATGCGCGGCACAGGGTTGTTGAATTGCGAGTGATTCTCATTTGTGGCAAGATCCCGGCTCGGTGTCAGGAACGGGCCGCCCAGATGGGCAGCTTAGCGCTCCGACAGTCGATGAGACAGCGAACAAGCGACTCGGTTGCATGACCTGCCGTGCCATATTGGGCTGCTCCAGGCGACCATCAACAAGCTCTGAAAGGCAGGCATGGACTCAGTGGCGCGGTCGCGCGACAACAACCGGTTGCATAGCAGCGCGACGGGATCGAACCGTGCGTTCTGGCTCAAGCAGCTTCATCAGTGGCACTGGATCAGCTCCGCGCTGTGCCTGGTCGGCATGCTGCTGTTCGCGGTCACCGGCTTCACCCTCAACCACGCGGGCCAGATCGAGGCACAGGCGACCACCGTGCACCGCAACGCCCAGTTGTCCCCGCAGTTGCTCAAGGCGGTCGGCGGTGACGACGAACGCAAGGGCGCGCCGCTGCCCGCCGCCGTCGCGGACTGGATCGCCGGCGCGCTCGACGTGGATGTCGCCGGCCGCACGGGCGACTGGTCGTCCGACGAAATCTACATCTCCATGCCGCGCCCCGGTGGCGACGCATGGATCAGCATCGACCGCGAAACCGGCAAGGTGGAAACCGAGCGCAGCTCGCGCGGCGTCATCGCCTATCTCAACGACCTGCACAAGGGACGCCACGCGGGACCGGCCTGGGGCTGGTTCATCGACGTCTTCGCGCTGGCCTGCGTCATCTTCTCCGTCACCGGCCTGTTGCTCTTGAAGATGCATGCAACCCAGCGCGGCGCCACCTGGCCGTTGGTGGCATTCGGGCTGGTGCTGCCGCTGGTGCTCGCGTTGATCTTCATCCATTGAGGCGAGAAACGAGTGAAGAGGAGTGAGAAGCGAGACTCGTGCTTTTCTCTGTTTTCTCACTCCTCTTCACTCACTTCTCGCCCTTTAGCCAAGGAACCATCATGCGCCGCCTTTCCCTGACTCTTCCTGCCATCCTGCTGGCGGCTCCGGCTGCTGCGGCCGATCTCAACGTCACCGTGCAGATTCCGCAGCTCAACGTCGCGGAGTACCACCGGCCGTATACCGCCGTGTGGGTGGAGCGCGAGGATCATTCCGTCGCGGCGCAGCTGGCCGTGTGGTACGCGCAGAAGGAGTCGAAGGAAGGCGCGGGCACCAAGTGGCTGCCCGAACTGCGCCAGTGGTGGCGCCGCGGCGGTCGCGACCTGCAGATGCCGGTGGACGGCGTGTCGGGCGCGACGCGTCCGGCGGGCGATCAGAAGCTGAGCTTCCACGACGGCAAGGCGCCGCTGGGGCAACTGGCGCCGGGCAAGTACGAACTAGTGGTGGAGGCCGCGCGTGAAGTGGGCGGTCGCGAAGTGGTGCGCGTGCCGTTCACCTGGCCCGCCGCCACGCCGCAACAGCTGGCCGCGCAGGGCAGCAGCGAGCTGGGCGCCGTCAAGGTCGACCTGGCCCCATAATCGAAGGAGAACGACGACATGATCAAGCATTCGCTGAAGTGGGGCGCGCTGGCCCTGGCACTGGCCCTGCCGTTCACCGCGCAGGCGCACAAGATGTGGATGGTGCCCTCGGCCACCAACGTGTCCGTCGCCGATCCATGGGTGACGGTGGACGCCGCCGTCTCCAACGACCTGTTCTATCCCGACCATATGCCGGTGGCGCTGGACCGCATCGCCATCACCACACCGGACGGCCAGACGGCCAAACCGGAGAACGCCATCACCGGCCAATACCGCAGCGTGTTCGACGTGCACCTGACCCAGCCGGGCACGTACAAGATAGCCGCCGTGAACGGCGGTCTGTTCGCCAGCTACGAGGTGGATGGCCAGAAGAAGCGCTGGCGCGGCGACGCGGCGGATCTCGCCAAGGCCATTCCGTCGAGCGCGAAGAACGTCGAGCTGTCCGAGTCGATCAATCGCGTGGAGACCTTCGTCACCAACGGCAAGCCCAGCGATGGCGCGCTGAAGCCGGGCGGCAAGGGGCTGGAGCTGGTGCCGGTGACGCGCGTGACGGATCTCGCCTCGGGCGAGGCCGCCACCTTCCAGTTGCTGCTGGACGGCAAGCCGGCGCCCAACCTCAAGGTGATGGCGATTGCCGGCGAAACGCGTTATCGCAACGCGCAGGACGAACTCGACGTCACCACCGACAAGGACGGCAAGTTCAGCATCACCTGGCCGCATGCGGGCATGTACTGGGTGAGTGCGAGCACGCAGGACGACAAGTCGAGCATCAAGCAGGCCAAGGTGCGTCGCCTTTCCTATGCGGCCACGCTGGAAGTGCTGCCACAGTAATGTCCTCTTGCAGCGCACGACGTAGCAGGCTGGCGTGGCGTCCATGAGCGATCTCATCGTGCAGTCCGTGCAAGGCGAGACCATGGGCACGTTCTGGTCGGTGCGCGCGGTGATGCCGGCGGAGCTGTCGCTGGTGTCGCGCGCGCGCGGCATCCAGGCCGTGCTCGACCGGGTGGACGGCCAGATGAGCACGTACAAGCCCGACTCCGCGCTGTCGCTTTTCAACGCGGCGCCTGCCGGCACCTGGCACGTGCTTCCGGCCGAATGCTTCGAGGTCGTGCGGCATGCGCTGCAGGTCGCAGCTGAAAGCGGTGGTGCGTACGACCCCACGGTCGGCCCCCTGGTCAACCTGTGGGGTTTCGGTCCGGACGCCTCGCGTCGCGAGCCGCCACCGGACGAAGCGATCGAGCGCGAGCGTGCGCGCATCGGCTGGTCGCGTCTCAGGCTCGACGCCGCGACGCACAGCCTCTATCAGCCCGGCGGCATCTATCTCGACCTGTCCTCGGTGGCCAAGGGATACGGCGTGGATCTGGTCGGTCGCCATCTCGACGCCATGGGCATCGACGCATGGCTGGTCGAAGTCGGTGGCGAGATGAAAGGCAAGGGCAGGAAGCCCGGTGGTTCGCCATGGCGCATAGGCATCGAACGTCCAGGCGCCGCCGTCGGCGCCGTGCAGCACATGGATCAGCTCAGCCAGGTGGTCAACCTGTCGGGCCGCGCCATTGCCACTTCAGGCGATTACCGCCGACGTTTCGACGCCGATGGCGTGACCTATTCGCACCATATCGATCCACGCACGGGCCGGCCCGTGCCGCACGCGGTCGCTTCCGTCAGCGTGCTGGCCGGCGAAGCGATGCATGCCGATCCCATGGGCACGCTGATGACCGTGCTCGGACCGGATGAGGGCATGGCTTACGCCCGTGGGCGCGGCCTTGCGGTGATGTTCATCCTGCACGGCGCGCACGGTCTCGAAGAACGCCTGTCACCGGCGTTCGAGGCCGCATTGGCATCATGAGCACGCCGTCAGCTGGTGCCTCGCCACGTCCGGCCTGGGGCAACGTCCTGCTTTGCAGTCTGCTTGGCCTCTTGCTGCTTGGGCTGATGGTGCTGCACATGCGCGAAGGAAAGTGGCACGCGCCGGGCGCATCGCGTTGGCTGGCAGCGGGCATCGTGCTGTTGTCGTGGATCACTTTTACCGCGTGGCTGGGTTGGCATCGCCGCAAGGCATCGCGCCAGCAGTCGGCGCTCGCGGTATCGGAGCGTTCGCCGAGCGGCGACACGTTGATCGTCGCCTACGCGAGCCAGACAGGCACCGCCGAACAATGGGCGCGGCAAACCGCGCAGAACCTGCAGCAGGCTGGCGTACCGGTACGTCTGCTCGAACTGGGACAGCTTGATGCAAGGGCGCTGGGCGACGCTCGCCGCGTCTTGTTCGTGGTGAGTACGACGGGCGAAGGCGATGCGCCGGATCACGCCGCGCGGTTCGTGACGCAATGCATGCGCGCGCCGCTCGCGCTGGCGTCATTGCAATACGGCCTGCTGGCGCTGGGCGACAGCGACTACGATGACTTCTGCGGATTCGGCCGCGCCTTGCGGCACTGGTTGCAGCAGAGCGGCGCAACGCCACTGTTCGATGCGGTGGAAGTGGACAGCGGCGATCCCGCCGCACTCCGCCATTGGCAACATCATCTGGCCTTGCTTTCCGGCGCATCCGAGTTGCCGGACTGGCAGGCGCCGGTCTACCAACGTTGGCAATTGATCGAACGCGTGCTGCTCAATCCTGGCAGCGTGGGTGGTCCGTGTTTTCATCTTGCGCTGCGTCCGCTCGACGGCGAAACGTCGTGGCAGGCAGGCGACTTGGTAGAAGTCGGGCCACGCCATGCGGGAGCGGAGGTCGATCGCTGGCTCGCGGTGCACGGATACGATGGAGACGCCGTGGTTGAACGCGCCGGTCATCGCGCGTCGCTGCGCGACTGGTTGGTCGCCAGCCATCTGCCGGAACGCGGAGCCGAGCAAGTCACATCGCCCGAATCGCTCGTGGCTTCTTTGCAAGCCTTGCCGCATCGCGAATATTCCATCGCCTCGGTGCCTTCGGACGGCGCGTTGCATTTGCTCGTTCGCCGGATGCAACGTGAGGACGGCTCGCCGGGCATAGGCTCCGGATGGTTGACCATGCACGCCGACGTGGGCGGTGAGATCGCCTTGCGTATCCGCAGTAACCCCGCGTTTCATGCGCCCGACGATGAGCGTCCGCTGCTGCTGATCGGCAACGGCACCGGCCTTGCCGGCTTGCGCGCGCTGCTGAAGGCGCGCATCGAAGCGGGCAGGTATCGGAACTGGCTGTTGTTTGGTGAGCGCGAATCGACGAGCGATTTCTATCATGGCGATGAAATCCTGCGCTGGCAGCGGAGCGGCCTGATCGAGCGGCTCGATCTCGTATGGTCGCGCGAGGGCGATGCACGCGAGTATGTGCAAGACCGCCTGCGCACCCACCACCACGTGCTGAGCCAATGGGTGGAGCAGGGCGCGGCCATCTACGTGTGCGGCAGCCTGGCCGGCATGGCGCCAGGCGTGGATGCCGTGCTGCGCGAAACCCTGGGTGCCGAAACCGTCGAGCGCTTGCGCGAGGAAGGGCGCTACCGGCGCGACGTGTACTGACGAACGATCCGCTCAGATCGCGGGAAGACGGACCAGTACGATTTCGCCGCCGCCTTCGATGCGGATCGGATGGCCGGGCGCCGGATCGATCCACAGCATGTCGTTGGCTTCCAGCTGTTGGGAGCGGTGATCGGCGATCACGCTGGCTTGTCCGGACAGCAGCAGCACGAACCAGCGCCAGCCCGACGGCGCCAGCAGAACCATGGTGCCGTTGAGCGGGCGGGCCATCAGTTCGCCTTGCGCGTCGCCGCGCAACTTGAGATTGAAGGTGCGCGTGCGGTCGCTGGGCACGCAGGTGCGCGGCGCGTTGGCGCGATGGAATTCGGCGATCTGGAAACGCGAAAGATGCTGCGTGCGTCCGTCGGGAAAAGCGATGTCGACGGCGGCGTCGAGCGGCACGAACTGCCGCCGAAGGTCATCATGCGCCGGGAATTCGGCTTCCTGGTCCAGGTCGACCATGGTCATCTGCCACTGCCACGCCTCATCGTCCGGTCCACTGGCAATAGGCGTGACATAAACCGTGCCTTCGGGCCGGGGCGGGCCCTGCAGGTGCTCGGTCGGCAGGCGGCTGAGCTCGTTCATGCCCAGGCGCGACGCTTCTCGGGACAGGGCGGGTAGTAGGCGAACACATGGTTGTGCGCGCCAAAGAAATCCATGTCCTCGATGTGCTCGCCGCCGAGGCGTTCGGCCACGCGGTCGGACGCTTCGTTGCCGATGCGCACCAGGCTGATCACGCGCGGCGCGCCGATGGTGTGCCAGGCGAACTCGAGGATGGCGCTGCCCGCTTCGGTGGCATAGCCGTGGTGGCGGAACTCCGGCTTGAGCATCCAGCCCAGTTCCAGGTCCGGCCAACCTTCGGGGCACATCAGGCCGGCGCGGCCGATGAATTCGCCGGTGTCCTTCAGTTCCAGCGCCCACATGCCGTAGCCGCGCAGTTGCCAGTGGCCGATCAGCATGGCGAGCGAACGCCATGCGTTGGTGCGATCCAGCGGCTGGCCATCGCCGATCCAGCGCGTACTGGCCGGGTCGGCCAGCATGGCGGCGTAGTCGTCGAAGTGGCGCTCGGCGAGAGCGGTCAGGCGCAGGCGCGCGGTTTCAATGATGGGTATGTCGATCATGATCTTCAGCAAGCAAGTCGGGTGCCATCGAGCAGGCTCGCCAGGGCGTGCGTGCTCGTCCGAAGGCTTTCGATCCATGGCAGGCCCACGATGCGCTGCCCGGTGGCGGCGTCGACAAAGGCCTCTTCCTCGCCCGGAGGCAACAGGTGGCGGTAATCCACCGTCATTTCCGTGCCGGCCGGCAAATCGCGCGCGGCGAACACGAAACCCAGGTGCCACAGCCCCGTGGGCGCAAAGCTGTGGTTGATGTAGCACTCGTCCGGCCAGTCCGGGGACACGGTGTAGCGGTCCTCGAACCAGCGGGCGCTGGCATAAAGCTGCGCCGACAGCTCCGGCGAGCCGGTGAGCTCGTCGTAGCGATACGTGCGGTCAATGGCGTCCGGCGCCGTCACGATCTGCCCGGCGGCGACATCTTCAAGCAGAAACAACCCCTGACCCGCACCAGCGATGTTCGACGCGGCTATGCGGTAACGCGGAACAATCATGGCAGCCCTAACCGATGGCAAGGCGGCCGAGTGTAGGCGCATCCGGCGAGGGTTTCCATCCCTCGCCGGCGTCTATTCTTGAACGCAAGTGGTTGATGGGTTTGGTTATTGGCTGGCGGACTTGGCCGGCTTGGCGCCTGCCTTGGCCGGCGCGGGCGCGCTGACGGCGGGCTTTACCGGGGTATCGCCGTCGCCCAGCAGGATGGCGCTGCGGTTGCGTTCCAGCGTGGCCGGGCCGATGCCCTTCACGTGGGTCAGGTCGTCGGCGCTCTTGAACGGGCCGTGCTCCTCCCGGTACGCCACGATGGCCGCCGCCTTGGTCGGGCCGATGCCATCCAGCGAACTGGCGAGCGTGGCCGCATCGGCCTTGTTGACGTTGACGGGCGTGGCCGCAAAGACCGGCCAGGCCAAGACGAAAGCCAGCAGCGTGGCCGCGATTTGCTTGATCATGGTGAATCCTCCCTCGATGGACGCGGCCTCCTTTTGGCCGCCCGGAAACTGTGCCTGGGCGTCGCGCCAAAAACTGTCGGCGAGAGGGAAGCGCGCATGGCGATTTCTGCCTGCGGTGGCGTGGGCGTCCTTACGGGAGCGCTCGCCGGGGGCTGATACAATGACGGTCTTTTCCCACGCTGCAGGAGTCACCCCATGGATACCGCCCGCCTCAACCGTTTCATCAGCGGACTGTGGGATGACGAGATCGTGCCGCAGCTGGTCGAGTACATCCGCATTCCCAACAAGTCGCCCATGTTCGATCCCAAGTGGGTGGAACACGGCTACATGGATGCCGCGGTAAAGCTGATGGAGACCTGGGCGCGCAGCAAGCTGTCGTCGCTGCCCGGCGCCACGCTCGAAGTGGTGCGCCTGGAAGGCCGCACGCCGCTCATCTATATCGAGGTGCCGGGCACGGGCGACGACACCGTGGTGCTCTACGGCCACCTCGACAAGCAGCCGGAAATGACCGGTTGGGCCGACGGCCTGGGCCCGTGGACGCCGGTGATCAAGGGCGACAAGCTCTACGGCCGCGGCGGCGCGGACGACGGCTATGCGATCTTCGGCTCGCTCGCCGCGCTGCTCGCGCTGCATGAGCAGGGCGTGCCGCACGCGCGTTGCGTCGTGCTGATCGAGGCCTGCGAGGAATCGGGCAGCTACGACCTGCCGTACTACGTCGATCACCTGGCCGATCGCATCGGCAACCCCTCGCTGGTGGTGTGCCTGGATTCCGGTTGCGGCAACTACGACCAGCTGTGGCTCACCACCTCGCTGCGCGGCATGACCGGTGGCGAACTCACCGTGCAGGTGCTGGAAGAGGGCGTGCATTCGGGCGACGCCTCCGGCGTGGTGCCGTCGAGCTTCCGCATCCTGCGCGAACTGCTGAGCCGCCTGGAAGACCAGGAAACCGGCACGATCAAGCCGAAGGAGCTCTACGTCGATATCCCGCCGCAGCGCATCGAGCAGGCGAAGAAGTCCGCCCAGGTGCTGGGCACGGCGGTGTACGACAAGTTCCCGTTCGTCGAAGGCATGCATCCGGTCACCGAGGACCTCACCGAACTCGTGCTCAACCGCACCTGGCGCCCGCAGCTGGCGGTCACCGGCGTGGACGGCATGCCGCCGCTGGAAAGCGCCGGCAACGTGCTGCGTCCCAAGACCTCGGTGAAGCTGAGCCTGCGCGTGCCGCCCACGCTCAACGGCGCCAAGGCCGGCCAGTTCCTCAAGCAGTTGCTGGAGAAGGACCCGCCGTACGGCGCCAAGGTCACCTTCAAGCTGGAGAAGGACGGCAGCGGCTGGAACGCCCCGCAGCTGTCACCGTGGCTGGAAGAGGCCGTGGCCAAGGCGTCGGAAACCTATTTCGGCGCGCCGGCGGCCTACATGGGCGAAGGCGGCAGCATTCCCTTCATGGGCATGCTGGGCGAGAAATTCCCCAAGGCGCAGTTCCTGATCACCGGCGTGCTGGGCCCGCATTCCAATGCGCATGGTCCGAACGAGTTCCTGCACATTCCCACCGGCAAGAAGGTGTCGATGGTGGTGGCCGACGTGGTGGCCCGCCATTTCGAACAGGGCGCCAAGGCCTGAACGTGATCGTCGCTCCGGCCAAGCGCCGGGGCGACGCCTATCCGCCCGCGCCGGGCGCCGGTATCGACTGGCCTGATGCCCGGGCGTGCATGCAGGGTTTGCCAGCGATGACCGATTCCTCCAACGACTTCTCCTATCTCGCCGCGAACTGGGCATCGGTGCGCCAACGCGTGGATGAGGCATGCCGCGCCGCGGGGCGCGATCCGGGCGAGGTGTCGATTCTCCCGGTCAGCAAGACCTTCGGCCCCGACGTGGTGCGGGCCGCCATGGGGCTGGGCCTGCGCCGCTTCGGCGAGAACAAGGTGCAGGAGATTCGCAGCAAATCGGAGGCGCTGGCGGGCGAGGGCATCGAGTGGGTGGTGATCGGGCACCTGCAGACCAACAAGGCGAAGGACGTGGCGCGGTTGGCCAGCGAAGTGCAGTCGCTCGATCGCCTGGATCTGGCCGAGGCCCTGCAGCGGCGGCTGGAGATCGAGGACCGCGCCATCGACGTGCTCATCGAGGTCAAGACCTCGCCGGAGGAAAGCAAGCACGGCCTTGCGCCCGAAGGCTTGCCTGCCTTTCTGGATGCGCTGCGCGGCTACGACCGCCTGCGTGTGCGCGGCCTGATGACGCTGGCCGTGCAATCGGACGATCCGGCAGCCGTGCGCGCCTGTTTCCGCCAGTTGCGCCAGCTTCGCGACGCGGAGCAGGGCCGGGGCCATGAATTGCCCCGTCTTTCCATGGGCATGAGCGGGGATTTCCCCCTCGCCATCGCCGAGGGAGCGACCGAAGTACGGGTGGGCACGGCCATTTTTGGTGTGAGACACATCTCAAACATGCGGAACCGAATTGAATAATTAGTTCACTAATTGATCAATATGTAACCAATTTGCAACACTATTCCATTGAAAATCAATCGCTTATGTGGAATGCATAGGCTGTGCCAGTTTCCGAAACGACGGAGTTCAGTTAACCCCATCCGAACAAACTTCACGAATCCCTTTGCTAAGTTCACGGCTCCATCACGGCCCGCCTCATGTAACGGCGGCGTAACTAACGAACCGCAAAGGGATTTGTCCCACATGCCAACGAAGCGAATTTTCGCCGCTGCTGCGCTTGCTGGTGCACTGCTCACGTCCCTTCCGCTCTTCGCTGAACCGCTGACCACCCCGGCCACCACGCCTGCTTCTTCCACCGTCGCACCGAACCTGATGGGCCAGCTGGCCGTGTTCTCGCCGGCAGCGATGCTTGCCCAGTCCGCCGCCCCCGCCGTTGCCAAGGCCGCCGCCGCCGACAAATCGGCTGGCTGGGGCGATGACGATGACGCCGACAGCGCGGACATGCCGAACTCCGGCGTCTCCAACAATGCCGTTGCCGCCCTCGCCAACGACACGTCCGATCTGCGCAAGACCCTGATCAGCCTGGCCATGCAGCTGCGTGACATCCGTTACGTGCGCGGCGGGCGCGATCCCTCCACCGGTTTCGATTGCAGCGGCTTCGTCCGCTACGTGTTCGCCCATGCCGTCGGCCTCGAGCTGCCGACCAACTCCGCTTCGCAGTTCCTGGCTGGCCTGAAGGTCAACCGCGGCGACATGAAGCCGGGCGACCTCGTCTTCTTCCGCACCGCAGGCAAGCGCGGCCAGGGCCGCATTTCCCATGTGGGCATCTATATCGCCAACGGCCAGTTCATCCACTCGCCCTCGCGCGGCAAGACTGTGCGCGTGGACAGCCTGGACGAGTCGTACTGGGCCCAGCGTTTCGCTGGCGCCAAGCGCCCGGGCGCACTCGCCCGCAGCTGATTTGGACGTCACCGTCAGTCAAAGGCCGCCCTCGGGGCGGCCTTTTTTTGTGCGCGGGCTTATTCGCCCAGTTGCTGGAGCTCGTCCGACTCCACGATGCGCAAACCGTTGCCAGGCGCCCGCGCGAGCCGCCACATGGCGTTCGCCACGGTGCCGGCCTCGATGCCACGCCAGCGTCCCGGCAGGATGCGGGAGAAGGGGGCGGCCAGCATCTCGCCCATGCGTGGCTTGTGGCGAGCGCCAAGCAGCAACGAGGGCCTCACGATGGTCAGGCGCGGCCATTCCTGTTTCTGCAGGGCCAGTTCCAACTCGCCCTTGGTGCGGTTGTAGAACAGGCGCGATGCGGGATCGGCCCCCAGCGCGCTGATCACCAGATAGTGATTGGCGCCGAGTGCGCGTGCGTGCCGGCCGAGCGATACCGGCAGGTCGTAGTCCACCATACGGAACGCTTCGCGCGAGCCGGCTTGCCTGATGGTGGTGCCCAGGCAGCAGAACACCGTATCGACCTGCCCGTGCAGTTGGGCGATCAGATGGCTGACCATGCCGACGGGATTGCTGAGCTTGGGATGCGCGGGCAAGGCATGGCGCGTCGGCGCGAGCACCTGCGCGACGGTTTCGTCGGCAAGCAGCAACGCGAGCAGCTTCTGCCCGGTCAACCCGGTGGCTCCGGCAAGCAGGGCGTGGCGTGGCGCGGCGTTCATGGGCTCATTCTAGGGCGGGATGCGTTATTCCAATGGAAGGCTTGCCTGGTGGGGGATGAACCCCATGTTGAGAAATCGTTTTCATGGAATCGAAATAGATGTCGCTCTCCTCATTGCTCGACATGCCGGGCGTCCAGGCACCCGAACCCGCCACCCAAGGCTACGTGTTCAACCACACCATGATCCGCGTGAAGGATCTGGCTCGCTCGCTGGATTTCTACACGCGCGTGCTGGGTTTCACCCCGGTGCATCGCCAGGATTTCGACGAGGCGGCGTTCACCATCGTGTATCTGGTGCTGGTCGCGGACCGCAGCGTCATTCCCGATGACGATGCCGCCCGCCTGCAGTGGGTGCTCGGCCAGCCGGGCGTGCTGGAGCTGACGCACAACCACGGCACCGAGCATGACGATGCGTTCCACTATCACCACGGCAACGCCGAGCCGCGTGGTTTTGGCCATCTGTGCGTGTCCGTGCCCAACGTGAAAGAGGCCTGCGCCCGTTTCGAGGCGATGGGCGTGACCTTCCAGAAGCGGCTGACCGACGGGCGGATGAAGCACATCGCCTTTATCCGCGACCCGGACGACTACTGGATCGAAATCCTGCAGCCGGCGATGCGTATCGCTTGAGGCTCTTGGCGCCTGTTCAGATCTTCTGAGCAACGCCCGTTCCCTCGCCGTCATTCCGGCGCAGGCCGGAATCCAGTGGCTTCATGGCGCGGTTTTCGCAGACGACTCCATGTTTTGACGTCACGCGATAACCGGTCACTTTCGCTACTGGATTCCGGCCTGCGCCGGAATGACGCGCGAGAAATGCGCTCTCATGTGAGAATTGAACAGGCTCTTACAGCCCCCGCATGCTCTCCGGGCGGTGGTAATCGCTGCCCGGTTTCCACTGCGGGAAGGTGTCTTCCATCGACAGCCGGCTGCCCACCATGAAGAGGGCGCGGACGTCTTCGACGGTGCCGCTGAGATCCCAGTCGGGATCGTATCTGCCGTGCGCGGCGATGGTGTCGCCAGCGCTGGGGGCCGCGTCCGGTTGCGTGGCCGCCGAGCGCGCATAGAGCACGGGCACGCCGGCGCGCGCAAAGCTCAACTGGTCGGAGCGGAAGAAGAAGCCTTTTTCCGGTGCGACGTCGGCGGTCACGCGTCGGCGCTGCGCGTGTGCCGCGTCCGCCAGATAGTCGTCCAGCTGCGATTGCCCGAAGCCGATCACGGCCAGCGCGCTGGCCGGACCGTTCACCGGCAGCATGTCCAGGTTGATGTCGGCCACGGTATGGGCCAGCGGCACCAGCGGATGCTGCACGTAGTAGCGCGAACCGATCAGGCCGTTCTCGTCCAGCGTGGTGGCGATGAAGAGCACCGTGCGATGCGATTTCGGTGCGCGGTGGGCAAAGGCTTCGGCGATCTCCAGCAGGCCGGCGATGCCGGTGGCGTTGTCGACGGTGCCGTGCGGCGGTTCGCCCGGCGCGGGGATGTGATCCCAGTGCGCGGAGTAGACGATGGTTTCGTCGGGACGTCGCGAGCCGGTGATCCGCGCCACCACATTGTGCGATTCCCCGTGCGCGATGCTGCTATCAAAGCGCGTGTCGAGCGTGGCGTGCAGCGGCACAGCAGTAAAGCCGCGCTGGCCGGCCTGTCGCTTGAGTGCATCGAAGTCGGCGCCGGCCTGTGCGAAGAGGCGTCGCGCCGCATCGGTGGTCAGCCAGCCGGCGACGGGTAGGCGCGGCGTGCCTTCCTCGCGCTTGGGGAGATCGAGCCGCGCACCGCTCCAGCTCGTGCGCACCGAGTCCCAGCCGTAGCCCGCCGCCTGGGTGTCGTGCACGATGAAGGCCGCGGCAGCGCCTTCGCGCGCGGCCTCTTCGAACTTGTAGTTCCAGCGTCCGAAATAGGTGTATTCGCGGCCGTGGAATAGCGCGGGATCCTGGTTGGCCCAGCCGGGATCGTTCACCAGGATGATGACCGTCTTGCCCTTGACGTCCGCATCGGCGTAATCGTTCCAGTGCTCGCCCGGCGCATCGATGCCGTAGCCCACGAAAACCACGGGCGATGCCGTGAAGGCGCTGTGCGCCTGCTCGTCCAGCGTGCCGACCACCACGTCCTGGCCGAACGCGAGCGTGGTCGAGCCGCTCTCGCTGTGCACGTCGAGCGTGGTCTCGTCGGCATGCAGCAGGGTCGCCGATACGTACGGCACCGTCTGCAGCCAGCGGCCGTCGTTGCCGGGTTCCAGTCCGATGCGCTTGTACTGCTGGATGATGTAGTCGATGGTGCGTTGTTCGGACGCGCCGCCCACCGTGCGCCCCAGCAACGTGTCGGAAGAAAGCACCTTCATGTGCTGCGCGATGTCGTCCACCACGATGCCGGGCGAAAAATCGTTGTACGAAGGCCATGCGCCTGCATCGCCATCGTTGCCGGCATTCGTTTGATGATGCTGGCAAGCGCATAGCGCGAGGCTCAGCAGAGTGAGGAACCACGGGTAACGCATGGCAGGAGAAAGGCAAGTCGGTGACTTACTCTAGCGTGTCCATGGCGGCGGAACGCGTATCGCAAGAGAGAGCTTTTGGTGCGCTGCGGACGCAAAAAAATGCGCTTGCTGACCGGAACCTGTCGTGCATGCCAAGCGCCACGAAACGACCTTCTCGCGCTGGTGGTTCTGGCGATGTTGATCATGCCCGCAGTGGCATTCGCCATGCGCCGTCGACGCGTCTTCCTTCGGCACTTCGATGTGCTCGAATCCAACAAGCAGGAGCGGGTTGAGGTCGCTGAAGGTGTTCCGTAGGCCGTGGCGTAGTGCGTGCCATGGACCAGGATCAGCGAATCGTTCTGCCTGCGTCCGCGCAGTGGCCGGCCGGGCGTACCCGCAACCAAGCGTGGCGGCGTGGGGCCGGTGCAGCTACGCTTGGCGGGATTCGCTTCGTGGAATAGCGCCCGACATGCCGTTCGACCTGCCTCCCGTCACCCGTAACCTGTTGATCGCCAACGTGGCGGTGTTCCTGCTGCAGCAGTTCATGGGCGAAACGCTGTTGACCTACTTCGCCTTGTGGCCATGGGGCCCGGACCAGGTGGCGCAGGGCGCCAACGGGCTGGTCTCGGTGGGTTTCCGCCCTTGGCAGCTGGTGACCTACGCCTTCATGCACGGCAGCACCTTGCACCTGTTCTCGAACATGCTGGCCTTGTTCATGTTCGGTGGCCAGATCGAGCGCGTGTTCGGTGCGCGCAATTTCGTTCTCTATTACTTCGTCTGCCTGCTCGTTGCGGCGCTGGCGCAGCTGGTGGTGGTGAACTGGTTCACCGGCGGGTTCTACCCGACGCTAGGCGCCTCGGGCGCCATCTTCGGCATCCTGCTGGCGTTCGGCATGCTGTTCCCGCACGAGAAGATGATGCTGATCTTCCTGCCCATTCCGATCTCCGCCTGGCTGTTCGTCACCCTCTACGCGCTGGCGGAGCTCTACATGGGCGTGACCGGCACGCAGGCGGGCATCGCGCACTTCGCCCATCTGGGCGGCATGCTGGGTGGTTTTATCCTGATCCAGTACTGGCGGGGCAAGCTCCCCATCAAGCCGCAGCGTCGCCTCTGGCGCTGATCGTTCCGCTTCTCGGCCGTTTCCCATGACCCAGCATCTCCAGCGCCGCCTGACGCCGCGCCATATCACCTTCATGGCGCTTGGCATGGCCATCGGCGCCGGCCTGTTCCTGGGCTCGGCCGATGCGATCAAGCTGGCCGGCCCGTCCGTGCTGTTCGCCTATATGGTGGGCGGCGTGATGATCTTCATCATCATGCGCGCGCTGGGCGAGATGACCGTGCGCGCCCCGGTGCCCGGCTCCTTCGCCGTCTACGCGCAGCGTTACCTGGGTCCGTTCGCGGGATACGCCACCGGCTGGAACTACTGGCTGCTGATGGTGGGTGTGGGCATGGCCGAGGCCACCGCCGTCGGCGCCTACATGCAGACGTGGTTCCCCGATTGGCCACGCTGGATCTGGGTGCTGGCCAGCGTGGTGATGATCGGCGGCCTGAACCTGCTCACCGTGAAGATCTATGGCGAGATGGAATTCTGGTTCACCCTGATCAAGGTGGTCACGGTGCTGGCGATGATCGCCGGCGGCCTGGCCATCATCTTCCTGGGTTGGGGCAATGGCGGCCAGCCGACGGGGTTGTCCAACCTGTGGTCGCAGGGCGGCTGGTTTCCGCATGGCGTGCTCGGCATGGTGATGGCATTGCCCGTGGTGGTGTTCTCCTTTGGCGGCGTGGAAACCGTGGGCATCGCGGCGGGCGAGGCGGCGCAGCCGGAGCGCACCATCCCGCGGGCGGTGAACTCGGTGCTGTGGCGCATCCTGATCTTCTACGTCGGCGCGCTGTTCGTGATCATGGCGATCTACCCGTGGACGGGACTGGGCGAGCACGGCAGCCCCTTCGTCACCACCTTCGCCAAGCTGGGCATTCCGCAGGCGGCGGGCCTGATCAACTTCGTGGTGATTACGGCAGCATTGTCCGGTTTCAACAGCACCACCTTCAGCGGCAGCCGCATGCTCTACAGCCTGGCCTGCAAGGGGCAGGCGCCGGCGGCACTGGGCCAGGTGAACGGGCAGGGCGTGCCGGTGCGCGCCATTCTGGCGACGCTGGCGGTGCTGCTGCTGGCGGTGCTGCTGAACTACCTGCTGCCGGCCAAGGTGTTCGGCATGATGATGTCCATCTTGTCGTTCAACACGGTGTGGACATGGACGATGGTGCTGCTGGCCCACTACAGCTTTCGCCGGCAGTTGCGTGAGAGGGGCGAGGCGCCGTCGGGCTTTCGCCTGCGCTGGTGGCCATTCAGCGGCATCGTGTGCCTGGCGTTCTTCGGTTTCGTGGTGGTGATGCTGGGCGTGAACTCGGAGACGCGCGTGGCGCTTTACGTGGGCGCGGCGTGGATTTTCCTGCTGAGCATCGCGTATCACCTTTGCGGTGTTCACCAGCGCATGTTGCGCATGGAGCCGCCTGTTGCCGAAGGGGCGTGATCGTCGGGTAAGTGCAACGGATTGACGCGAAGGTAGACTCGCAGGGATCTGCTCAGTCCGCGATCAAGGAAATTCGCATGCGCACCATCGGCGTCATTGGCGGCATGAGCTGGGAATCCAGCGCGCTGTATTACCAGTGGATCAATCGTGGCGTCCGGGATCGCTGCGGTCCGCTCCATTCCGCAAGGCTTCTGCTCGATAGCCTGGATTTCAGCCAGATTGCCCACTGGCAACGCGAAGGCGACTGGGATGCCGCAGGCGAGGCGCTTGCCGCATCGGCAAGGCGGTTGGAAGCGGGTGGTGCCGAATGCATCGTCCTGGCGACGAACACTATGCACAAGGTGGCCGCGGCCATCACGGTGGCCACCGATCTGCCCTTCCTCCATATTGCTGATCCCACCGGTGCCGCCATTCGGCGACAAGGCATGGACAACGTGCTGCTGCTGGGTACGGCTTTCACGATGAACGAAGACTTCTATCGCTCGCGCCTGCGCGAAAAGCACGGCGTGCATTGCCTGCTGCCAGGCGAGCAGGACAGGGCGCAGGTGCATCGCATCATCTACGAGGAGCTTTGCGCGGGCGTCACCACGGAGACATCCCGGGATACCTACCGCCGCATCGTGGCCGCCGCGCAGGCCGAAGGTGCGCAAGGTGTCATCCTCGGCTGCACGGAAATCGGCCTGCTGCTACGACAGGACGACAGCCCCTTGCCGCTGTTCGATACGGCGGCGCTGCATGCGCAGGCCGCGGTGGAATTTGCATTGGGCGACGTGGCCTAGGTCGTCAGGCGCGCTGGGCATGACGGCCATGCCCAACTGGTTTCGGCCGTGCACCAGTTTGCGTCGAGTTCCTTTCCATGGAGCATGCCGGCGATGACTTGCCCGGTGACTGGCCCTTATCGCAGGGCCAGGAAGTCCGGGCTTACCACGAAACGCACGGCGTCCAGCCGCAGGCGTGCTTCCGGCAGGGCCTTGAGCAGGGCGGTGCGCTCGTCGGCGACGGCGGCGATTTCCGTGTCGCTGATGGCGGGGTTCACCGAACGCAAGGCCAACAGGCGGAATAGTTCCGCGTCGAGCACGTCGGTGGCCTGCGCCACGGCCTCGGTCATGTTCACCTTGGCGCGCTCGGCGGCGATGCCCTCCGCCTTCTCCAGCATCGGCGGCACCAGCTTGGCGAGGAACTTGCGGTAGCGCGCCACTTCAATGGTGCGATCGGCAGCCTTGCGCAAGGCGATGTCGCTGGGACGGAAATCTGCTCGCTCGGCCAATCGCGTGTCGATGGTCACCACGATGGGCTGCGGCGGCAGGAAACGTTCCGCGTCCAGCTTGCGATCGGCCACGCATTCGATCAGGAACACGGCCTGCAACAGCGCGCTGCGCGGCGGCAATGCATCGTCGACGAGGAAGGCGGCGTTGCCCTGCTCGTTGGATAGCGTGAGATCCAGTGCGCCCATCACCATCGGGTGATCCAAGCGCAGCAGCGGCAATTCTTCGCGGGCCAGCGCCACGTCGCGCGAGAACGTCACGGCCTGCGGGCCTTCGGCGAAGCCAGGCAGGGCATCGGTGGACAGGTACTGCGGATCGAGCAGGATCACCTTGCCGCCCAGTTCCTCGGCATGGATGCCGAAGCGTTCCAGCAGGCCCTGGATAAAGGCATCGCGGCCCGGGTCGTTGTCCTCACGCGTGAACGCCTGTTGCAGCTCGTCGGCGTGCAGGTCGCGGCTGGAGGCCAGTTCGAGCAGGTGATCGCGGCCATCGCGGATCAATGCGGCCATTTCCTCGTGCGCGCCGCGCGTTTCGGCGAGCAATACGTCCAGTTCCTGGTCGCGGTTGTCATCGCCGCGCGCGTGCTGGTCGGCGAGGCGTGCCAAGGCGTCACCAAAGCGGCGCAGCAGTTCGCGGCCATCGGCAGGGCTGAAGCGGAACGCGTCGATGCCCTCGTCGTACCAGCGGGCCAGCACGTGTTGCGCGCTGTCGGCCACGGCCAGGATGTGGATGCTGATGTCGTGCTTCTGGCCGATGCGGTCCAGACGGCCAATGCGCTGTTCCAGCAGATCTGGATCGAGCGGCAGGTCCCACAACACCAGGCGGTGCGCGAACTGGAAGTTGCGGCCTTCGGAGCCGATCTCGGAGCACAGCAGCAGGCGCGCGCCATCGGGCTGCGCGAAATAGGCCGCGTTGCGATCGCGCTGCACGATGCCCAGGCCTTCGTGGAACCGGGCGATGCCCGCGCCCGTGCGCGTGCGCAGGGCTTCTTCCAGTGCAAGCACCTTGGCCTGGCTGCGGCAGATCAGCAGGAACTTGTCCTGTGGATGCGCTTCGAGCAGGGCGACCAGGGCGTCGATGCGCGCATCGTTGGCGTAGTCGACCTCGATGGCTGGCGGCGGCTGCTGGATGTCGGCGTGGAACTCGGCCAGCAATGCCTGGCGGCCGTCCTCGCTGAGCGTGTCCTGGTCGATCAGGTGCCATACGGGCACGCGCTTGGGGAAGCCGCCGATGCTGGCGCGCCGGTTGCGGAACATGGCGCGCCCGGTGCCGTGGCGGTCGATCAGTGCGGCGAGAATCTCGCGGGCGTTGTCCGGCTTGGTGGCGTCGGCGAGGCGGGCGAGCAGGGCGTCATCACCGGCGAAGGCGTCGCGCAGCGTGGCGAGCTGCGCCTCATCAAGAGGCTCATTCGCCAGCAGCCGGTCGGCAACCTTCGACAGGTTGTGGAACCGGTCCGACTCGGACAGGTAGACATCCAGGTCGTGGTAGCGCTGTGGGTCGAGCAGGCGCAGGCGGGCGAAGTGGCCGCTGCGGCCCAGCTGTTCCGGCGTGGCGGTGAGCAGGATCACGCCCGGCGTGGCGGCGGCGAGCCGATCCACCAGGGTATAACGCGGGCTGGCGGCCTCGGGCGTCCAGGCCAGGTGATGGGCTTCGTCCACCACCAGCAGGTCCCAGCGGGCGTCCAGCAGTTGCTGCGCGCGCTTGGGCGACTGCTCCAGGAAGGTGAAATCGGCGATGACGAGCTGCTCATCCTCGAACGGGTTGGCGCCGTCGCCGGACTGTTCCAGCGCCTCGCAGCGTTCCTCGTCATAGATGGCGAAGCTCAGGTTGAAGCGGCGCAGCAGCTCCACGAACCACTGGTACACCAGGGTGTCGGGCAGCAGCACCAGCACGCGCCCGGCGCGGCCGGTGGCCAGCTGGCGGGCGATGATCATGCCGGCCTCGATGGTCTTGCCCAGGCCCACTTCGTCCGCCAGCAACACGCGGGGCGGCCGGCGCGAGGCGGCGATGCCGGCTACGCGCAACTGGTGCGGCACCAGACCGATGCGCGAGGCACCCAGGCCCCAGGCCGGCGAGCGACGCGCCTCGGCGCGGCGCTTGAGACCTTCCAGGCGCAGTTCGAAATGGGCGACAGGGTCGGTACGGCCGCCGATCAGGCGGTCATCCGCCTGGCTCACGCTCTGTTCGTCGTCGAGCTGGCCTTCCTCCAGCTCACGACCCTCGCCGCGATAGACCAGCAGGTCCTCGCGTACTTCTACGCGCTCCACCAGAAAGGCAATGCCCTTGCCGGCCACCCGCTGACCGGGACGAAACTCCGCGCGCACCAGCGGCGCCGAGTCGATGGCATAAGGGCGCAGCACCCCCGCCTTGGCAAACAGCACCTGCACACCGCGTCCCTCGACGCGAAGCACGGTGCCAAGGCCGAGCTCGGGCTCGGCGGTGGAGATCCAACGTTGACCAGGAACAAACATCGGTAAGCGGGGCCGCAGGTTGCAAGGGGCGCCAATTATCCGCTCTGTGGTTGTGGATGCCTAGCGAAACCCCGTTTGGCTGCCCCGGCGTCAGTGATGAACGTCACCAATGGGCGGCTAACGCTGACCGCTCGTCGGGAAAATCCCTCCAATGGTCGGCTGCCCGCTGGTCGGGCGAAAGCGGCTGGTTAGAGTTCGCATCAAGAGGGTGGGCTGTCAGGTCCGCCCTATCGCGTCAGCGGATGCAGCGCTGGCGGTTCTTTGATCAGGGGGTAACGTGAATCGGATGCCATTCGGCATTATGGCCGGGCGTTGGCGCATGCCTTTACAGGCGCGTGTGCCCCAAGGGACTGCGCGCGGATTCAGTCTGGTCGAATTGATGATCACGCTTGCCGTGGCGGCCATCCTGACGCTGATTGCCGTACCGAGCTTCAGCAACATGATTAATAGCAACCGGCTGACGACCGCGACCAACGCCATGGTCGGCGCGCTCAACAGCGCCCGGATGGAAGCGATCAAACGCAACGGCTCCGTCCAGTTCTGCAGCAACGCAGCCGCCACCAACACCTCCGACACCTTGGGTACGGCTTGCGCCACGAATGCCGGTGCGGTTTTCGTGCTCACCGGCACCACGGCTACCCAGCTGCTTGCAGCGCCGTCGGCGCTGTCGATCCCCTCGATACAGGTGCGTGGCACCGTCGCGGCGATCCGCTTCAATGGAACCGGTCTTGGCTATGCCCCAGGCTCGACAACACCTTTCGACACCACGACGACGGGTAACGCCGTCGTGGAGCTTTGCTCGACAGCGCTCAAGAGCAACAACGACATCAAGGTCAACATGGCCACCGGCAGCATCATCACCTCGTCCTCTCCCGCCACGGTGACTTGCCCATGACACAGCGCATGCAATCGGTCCGATTTGGGCGGCGCAGGGGCCTACGTCAGGCGGCGGCCCATCAGTCCGGTGTGGGGCTCATCGAGGTGCTTGTGGCGGTGCTGGTACTGTCCATCGGCTTTATTGGTGTGGCTGCGCTGCAGGCACGCTCACTGTCCACCAACAACAGTGCGATGTCGCGCAGCCTGGCAACGGTGGCGAGCTACTCCATTCTCGATGCGATGCGCGCGGACCTCACCAATGCGGTAGGCGGGAGTTACAACGGTCTTTCTCCCGTCAAGGCAAGTGCCTGTCCGGCCGCATCGGGAGGCCTGGCCAACGCTCAGGTCAGCCAGTGGTGCAAGACCCAACTCGTTCCGCTTGGCACCAGCACGGTCGGCACGATCAACTGCACCGCGGCTACCGGCACGACCACGGCTTATTGCACCGTCACCGTCCAGTTCGACGATAGCCGTGCTGGCCTGGGCGGAAGCACAAATCAGCAAGTCGTCACGCAGGCCATGCTATGAGCGCGCAATTCATGCCCCGCGGCCAATCGCGGCGTTTTGTGGGGTCCGCACGCGGCTTCACCTTGATCGAGCTGATGGTGGCCATGCTGCTTGGCTTGATCGTGATTGGTGGCGTCATGAGTGTGTTCCTCGCCGGCCAGCAGACCTATCGCTCCAATGAGGCATTGAGCGATGTGGAAAGCAGCTCGCGTACCGCCTTCGAGATGATGGCGCGCGACTTGCGCGACGCGGGCTTCAACGGTTGCGACAACACCAGTGGCCGCGTGGCCAACGTGGTCAACAACAATACGACCCTTTGGTACGCCAACTGGGCGCTGCCCTTGCAGGGCTACGACGATGCCAGCAAGGATCCCGCCCTGACGGGGCTCACGGGCGCCGGGGCACCGGTTGCGGGCCAAAGCTCGGTAAGCGTGCTTGGCACGGCGATTACGGATGTATCGGTCGGCGCTGTGTCGGGCAGCCCCACGAGCCTCAATATCAACGCCGCGAGCACGCAGTTGGCGGCTGGCGACATCGTCATGGTGTGCGATTTCGATCATGCCACGCTGCTGCAGATCACGTCGTACAGCGGAACGTCCGTGGGGGTTGCCACCGCCACCACGCCAACGCCCGGTAACTGCTCTTCCGGCCTGGGCTATCCCACGATCTGCAATGCCACGGGCAATGCGTACAGTTTCCTGCCCAATGCGCGCGTGAACCTGCTGACGGCGGTCGACTGGTATATCGGCAGGAACGCCGTGGGCGGCAATTCGTTGTACCGGTTGCCCGTGACATATACCGCGGCTGGAGCCTCAGCGGCAACGCCACAGGAAATGGTGCGTAACGTCAACAGCATGCAGATTAGTTACCTGCAGTCGACGGGTACGGCCCTGACCAACGCTGCAGGAGTGACCAGCTGGGCGGCGGTCAATGCCGCGCAGGTCGCGCTTCAGGTGCAGAGCACGTATGCGCGCGCCAGTGAGAATGCGGGCACCGGTCCGCTCGTGCGCAATTTCACTTACACCGCGACCATGCGCAACCGGGTGCAATGAGATGAACGCGCCAAACCTTTTGTATACCCATCGTACCCAGCGGTTATCTTCTGGCGCGCGCACGCAGCGTGGCGTTGCGCTGGTCGTGGCCTTGATCCTGCTCGTGCTGATTACCCTGGTGGGGCTCGCCTCCGTGCACAGCACCATCATGCAGCAGAGGATGTCGGCCAATCAGTACGACCGTGAGCAGGCTTTCCAGAGTGCAGAGGCGGCAATACGCGCAGCAAGCGCGCAACTTGCGACTACGCCCCCGGTGATCTGGCACAACTGCCAAGCCGGCGGCATCACATGCTTGCCCAACCCGTTCAACGATCCGACCTTGACCGCGGCTAGCATCAATACGGTGAGCAAGGGCACGGCGGCTGGCAACTACACCGCGACTTCGACCGCCGCTAGCCAGCCGCAGTTCGTGGTGGAGAACATGGGCAACTGGGTGGACCAGACCACCAATACAGGCTTCGGCCAGACCGGCAACTCGCGCAATTACGGCGTGCAGGGCAATTCCGGCACGGCGGTGTTCTACCGCATCACCGCGCGCAGCGGTGATCCCGCTGTGGTGGGCGACCGCGCCGTGGTCACCATCCAGGCCATCGTCAAGCAAGGCTGATCCCTTACCGCGACCGCTGCCCGAGGGCAGCGAGCGACAAACCGACCGATTTCAGGATTGACCGCGATGAACATGAAGCCGCAAACACCGCGCAGCAGGCGCTCCGCCGCCATCAGGGCGCTGGGCACCATGCTGGTCGTATGGATGCTGGGTGTCGTCTACATGCCTGCCGTGGCCGCGACTTCCACGGGGGTGACGGTCGACCAGCAACCGTTGACCGTGCAGCCGACGATTCCGCCGGATGTGGTGTTGATGCTCGATGACTCAGGTTCGATGGCGTGGGACTACATGCCCGACTGGGGTTACCTAACGTCATCCACGGGCAATGGCAGCCCGACCAATGACCAAGCGCGCAACTCGGCCATCAACGGCGCGTATTACAACCCGGCCATTACATATTCGCCGCCGCCCAAGGCGGACAGTACGGCAGCCTCTCCGGATCTCTATCCGGCCTCGCCCGGTCTGACCAATGCCTATGCCGACGGTTTTACTAACCAGACCGCGACGGACATAACGCGGTTTACTGGCAACTTTCCGTACTACACGGCGTTCAAGGTGACCACTTCCACCTATGCGGCCAACGGAACGACAATTTATTCCTGCCCGAGCGGCTCCACCTCGGATGGAAATACGCCCCCAACGTGCTATACGAATACGTGCCCGAGTGGGTCTACATCAGACAACAAAAATCCGGCCACGTGCTACACATGTCCGTCGGGTTATACGCTGACGCTGCAAACTAGCGGCAAGTCATCGTCATATATCTGCACAAATGGCAAGAAGACCACAAGTCCAGGCACCGTATCTCGCGTTACCGTGGCCTACACTACGTCTGTGGGCGCTCCATATTCGTGTAACAACAGGGATGTGCTGAACGGAACCACCTGCAGCGTCCAGGGCACCAGGCGTTACTTCACCTACACCACCGGCTCCAACAGTACCGAGTATTACGTAGGTGCGACCGGTACCTGCGCCTTGCTGGCGACGGCAAGCCCGACACCGGTGGACAAGTCACTGTGCGTCGAGGATGCAGCGACGCAGCAGAACGTGGCCAATTGGTTCTCGTACTACCGAACGCGCATCCAGATGGCCAAGAGTGGCCTGATGTCAGCCTTCTCTACGGTCGATCCAAAGTTCCGTGTCGGTTTTGGTTCAATCGATGGTGGTTGCAATGGTGATTCCGGCAATCTGCCGGCTTCGTCCGCAACTGCCTATACGTATACGGATACCTATAACTGCGGCAGTGGCGGAACATCGACCAATACGATCGCCCCACTACAGCCATTCGGCGATGGCTCCTCCAGTTCCGACTGGAAGAATGGCTTCTGGAATTGGGTGGCTGCATTGTCCCCAAGCGGCGGCACACCGCTCCGTATGGCGCTGGATCAGGTGGGTCAGTACTACCAGACCTCCCAGCCGTGGGAAGTCATGTCGAGCGATCCGAACTACGGCACCAGCACCCAGCCTTCGAACATTGCGTGCCGTCAGGCTTACACCATCCTGACCACCGACGGTTTCTGGAACGAGAGCTACAGTTCATCGGATAGTTCCGCCATAAGTGGCGCGAGCGGCGCCAAGTGGCCGTCCATTTCCGGTCCGAATGGCCAATCGTGGCCCACTACCGCCAACAGCTCGCCCGTTCAACCCTATTCCGGTGGTGGCACGAGTAGTCAAGGCCCGTCGCTCGCCGATGTCGCGATGTACTACTGGGAGCATGACCTGCAGACCGGCACGGGCTTCCCCAACGAGGTACCGACCAACTCGGCCGACCCTGCGTTCTGGCAGCATATGGTGACGTTCACCATGGGCCTGGGCTTCACGCCCACGAACATCAGCCCGTCCACGGCTACACAGGCACAGATCTTCAGCTGGGCCAATGGCGGAACGGCAATTTCCAACTTCAGTTGGCCGACGCCTTCGCCAAGCAACAATGGCTCGATCAACAATATCGCTGATCTGGAACACGCCGGTTTGAACGGCCACGGCGGTTTCTATTCCGCCACCAGCCCCGCGACGTTCACCAGCGGCTTGACCGACGCCCTGAACCGCGCCGCCGCGCGTGTCGGCAGCGGCGCGAGCCTGGCGGCCAACTCAACCCAGCTCACCAACGGCACTGTGGCTTATCAGGCCCAGTACCACACGGTGCAGTGGACCGGCGATCTGCTGGCGTTGTCGATCAACTCAAGCACGGGAGCCATCAGCTCGACAGCCAGCTGGTCTGCATCGTCGAAGTTACTCGCCAGCGCCACTGCGGTCGGCAAGTTCAGCACCTACCCCAATCGAAACATCTGGACGTACGTGCCAGGAGCTGCCGCAGCCGGCAGCTTCGTAAAGTTCATCAACAGCAGCAGTGGCTCGCCGCCCTCGCTTAGCAGTACGCAACTGGCGGCGCTGGGCAGCTCCGCAACCCAGGCGGCGATGGTGAACTACCTCCGCGGCGACAACACACTGGAACAGGCGAACAGCGGTATCTATCGCACCCGCACTACGCCGCTTGGGGATATCGTGGACTCGCAGCCGGTGTATTCGGGCGCGCCCAACCCCAACGAGTTCGAGAACCAGTCGTTCACCGGGATAAGCAACACCGCGACGACTGGTAACAATTCCTTCCAGGCGTTTGCGGTTGGCACGACCACTAATGGCGTTTCCACGCCAAGTGCCGCCTCTACCCGTACGGCGCTGGTGTTTGTGGCTGCCAACGACGGCATGCTGCATGCGTTCAATGCCAGCACCGGTGCGGAGACGTTTGCCTACTTGCCGGGTGCGGTCATCACGGCAGGAAACATAAAGAACCTGTCCGATCCCAACTACGGCTCGACGACGAGTACCACCGTACCGCATCAGTATTTCAACGACGGTGAGCTGACCATTGCGGATGCGTTCTTCAGCTCGGCCTGGCACACCGTATTGGTGGGCACGACGGGGCGTGGCCTGGCCAAGGCGATATATGCGCTCGATATCACCGATCCAGCCAACATCACGCCGCTGTGGGAGCGTTCCGCTGGCGACGGTATGACCAACAGTGGCTATATCGGCCAGATGGTGGGCAAGCCGGTGATCGCCAAGGTGCAGGACAAGGGTACGACTGCCGACTGGCAGGTACTGATCGGCAATGGTTACAACAGCAGCAACGGTACAGCGGCGCTGCTGGAGTTCAACCTTGCCGATGGGACGCTCAACGTACACACCACCGATTCGACGGCAGCCAATGGTCTCGCGGCGCCCGTGACATGGATGGATAACCCGGCCACTGGTGTCAGCACCGAGGCCTATGCGGGTGATCTGGACGGGCGCGTTTGGATGTTCCCTCTGTACGACACAACCAATGCTGCTGCTGATTTAAGTACGGCAGGCACGATTGAGTTTACCGCTACCGATTCTGGCGGTACCGCGCAACCCATCACGGCGGGTATGCTCGCTGGCCGAGATCCCGTGTCGGGCTACGTGTGGGTGTTCTTTGGCACTGGCCAGTACTTGAGCAGTGGCGATACCACCAGCAAACAGGTGCAAAGCTGGTATGGCGTGATCGTGCAGGCAGGAAGTACCAGTGCGTCGGATTTGGCCAAAGAACCTATGGTGCAGCGTTCTATCACCTACGAGGTGGATGGTGATTCCACTGCCACACCGCCCACCTTGGGAGTTCGTACAGTGACATCGTACCCCGTGCCCAATGACATGTCGGGCAAGCGCGGCTGGTACATGAACCTGGAGCAGCCCACCGTCGATAGCAAAACTGGCGTGGTGACCGGGTACAACGCGCAGGGCGAACGCATGGTGACGCCCAGCCAGTTCCAGGGGAACCTGTTGTTGGGCACCACGCGCATTCCGTCGGCCGCGTCCAGCGCCGATATCTGCAATGCGTCGGGCAATGGCTGGGTCATGGCAGTCGATCCATTCACCGGCACCAACCCGAGCGGCAATTTCTTCATGGTCAACGGCGGCACCGGCTCAGTGACGCTACCCAGCGGAAAGACGCTGCCGGTGGCAGGCGTAGGCTTCAGCGCATTGCCCAACAATCCGATCTTCGTCGGCGGTGACATGTTGATGAGCTTCGACAACGGTTCGACCTCCAGCATCAGCACCAACGGCGCCGCTGGCATACCGCAGCGCGTTTCTTGGAAGGAATTGGTGAATCCATGAGCAATGACAGCATGAACAGTCACGGGCGGATCGAAGGCCATTCGGTGGCGGGCTTCACCCTGATCGAGCTGATGATCGTGGTGGCGATCATTGCGATCCTTGCCGCTATCGCCTATCCCTCGTACATCAATTACGTCACGAAGACCAACCGTGTTGCCGCCGAGGGTTGCCTGTCGGAGTACTCCAATTACATGGAGCGCTACTACACCACCAACCTGCGTTACGACCAGGCTCCTGCCAGTTCGGGAACAGCGGCTGCGGTGCAGAACCCGGTTACCACTACGCCACCGACAGTGACGCTGGATTGTGCGGCGGCGTCGCAGACCGGAACCAGCTACGCCTATACCGTGCCGGCGGTTTCAGCGACGGCTTTCACCGTCCGGGCGACGCCGATTGGAGCGCAGCTTAAGCGCGACACGCAGTGCAGCGCATTGTCGTTGGATCAGGCCGGTAACCGCTCGCCCACGACATCGGGTTGCTGGTAATCATCGCTGCTCAGGCAGGCGCGTGTTTCAGGTTTCGGCCCACTGCCTGAGCAGGTTGTGATACACGCCGAACAGTTGCAGCAGGGCCTGCGGGTCGGCCTGTGTGCGGGTGAGTGTCTGGATGGCCGCATCCAGCTCAAACAGCAATCGCCGCTTGCTGTCGTCCTGAATCAGGCTCTGCACCCAGAAGAACGCCGCGATGCGCGCGCCGCGTGTCACTGGCGCCACGCGGTGGAGGCTGCTGGAAGGGTAGAGGATGGCGTCGCCGGCGGGTAGTTTCACTTCGTGCTCGCCGTAGGTGTCGCTGACGATCAGTTCGCCGCCATCGTATTCCTCGGGTTCTGCGAGGAACAGCGTGCAGGAGATGTCGCTGCGCAGTTGCTCGCCGCCGGGTAGCGACATCACGGCGCCATCGACGTGGAAGCCGTATTGGCCGCCGCCTTCGTAGCGATTGAAGCGGGGCGTGAGGGTACGCAGGGGAAGGGTGGCGGCGTGGTAGAGCGGTTGCCGGGCGAGTGCGTCGAGCACGATCTTGCCTAGCTCCGCGCGCAGCGGCGAGGCGTCGGGCAGTTGCAGGTTCCGTTTCACCTTCGCGCCCTGCGGCCCGACGGTTTCGCGTCCGTCGGTCCATGTGGCCTGATCCAGCGCCTGGCGCATGGCGCGGATCTGCGCGTGATCGAGGACGTTGGGAAGGTGCAGCAGCATGGTGGGCTCTCGGTGCCTGCGTCAGCGCGTGGGTTGCGTGCTCATTGATAGCGTTTGTTTGTCGATACGCGCATGTTGTCAATCCACTCGTTGTTCCTCGCAGTCATCAGTGCAAGACGCTGGATGACCAGCCCTTCGGCTGTTGAAAAACGCCTCCTGCTTTCGCAGGGATGACGAGCATAAAAGCCCTCGCATATCCTCAAAACCGCACGTTCGCCGTGATCATCGCGGAGCGCGGCGTGCCCGGCGTGTAACGGTAGCCGCTCTTGTTGATCGCCGCGACATAGTCCTTGTCGAACAGGTTGTACAGGTTGAGGCTCACGTCGATGTTCTTGTTGATCGGGTAGGACGCCATGGCATCGAACACCCAGTACGCCTTGGTGTAGGCGGGCGTGCCGATGGCGCTGTCGGTGCCGCGCAGCATCTCGCCGTTGTAGCGCGCGCCACCGCCGATGGTCAGGCCGAACGGCAGCAGGTAGCTGGTCCAGCTGGTGAAGGCTTTCTTCGGCGTATAGGCAAGATCGGACGAGCCGTCCTGGGCCACGGCCGAACCGGAAAGCACGCTGGCGTTCATCGTGGTGAAGCCCGCGCTCACCGCCCAGTTTTCGGTGAGCTTGCCGACGGCGCTCAGTTCCACGCCTTGCACGCGCTTCTTGCCGATCTGGTAGTAGAGCAGGGTGACCGGATCCTGCACCAGGTCGTTGCTCACCGTGGTCTGGTAGAGCGCGCCGGTGAGCAGCAGCTTGTCGTCCAGCAGATCCCACTTGGTGCCCACCTCATACGTGCGGGCGCGCTCGGGTTGCAGGTTGGGATTGTCCAGGCTGTTGGAGGAGCTGGACAGGGTGAGCGTGTTGCCGCCCGGCGGCTCGGCCGACACGGCGTAGTTGATGTAGACCGAGCCGTTGGGCACCGGCTTGTAGAGCACGCCGAGCTTCCAGTTCCACAGGTTATCGCTCACCTGGGTGGTCAGGCCCGGCACGACGCTGCCGGTCGCCAGCGTGCCGCAGGCGGGGCCGCTCTTGCCGCCGCAGGCCACCGCGCTGGCGTAGTCGGTGTCGTAGTGGTCCATGCGCACGCCGGCGTTCACCTGCCAATGCGGGCCGAACTTCAGCGTGTCGAACACATAGGCGGATGCGGTATCCGTCTTGCCATCGGTGTAGGCGCCGTTCTGGCCGTAGATCAGGCCCTTCACGTCCCAGTTCGGGTCGTACAGGTTGGCGGCCGGCCAGGTGGTGCCGTTGAGGGCGACGTAGCCGATGGTGGTGGCTTTTTCGCGGGTCAGCTCGATGCCGCTGCTCAGGTTGTGCGTGATCGCGCCGGTGTCGAAGTTGTAGGTGACGTTGGCCTGGTCGGTGAGGATGGTGTTGGCCTGATGCTTGAACGTCGGGTTGCTGCGCGCGATGGTCCACGTGGACGGATCATTCGGGTTCGGCGTCCGCAGGTTCGCCGCGGTACCCATGAACGAGGTGAGCAGGTAATCCTCGAAGGTGCGGCCCCAGCGCAGCGTGTTGCGCACGGTGAGCTGGTCGTTGACGTCATGCTCGATGCGCGCAGTGAACATGTCGGCCGTGACGTGGTCGTGGTCGGCGGTGGTGCCGTAGAAGTTGGACGAATCGACTTCGCGCGCCGTGCCCAGGAAGGAGCGCGTGGGGTCGGGGCTGCTGTAGCCGGGCAGGCCGATGGTCGGCACGCCGCCGTCGGGCACGTTGTTCTGCTTGATGTGCAGGTAGTCCAGGTACACGCGCGTGGCGGTGCCCAGGCCGAAGGCGAATTCCGGTGCGACGCCCCAGCGGTTGTTTTCCACTTTGTCGCGGCCCGGTACGCCGAAATCCTGGCCCATCACGTTGAGGCGGAACGCCGCGGTGTTGCTCACGGCCTGGTTCCAGTCCGCGGTGATGCGGCGCTGATTGGCGCTGCCGTACGCGAGCGAGGCGCTGATGCCGTTGCCCAGCTCCGGCTGCTTGCTCACCATGTTGATCGCGCCGGTGGGCGCGGTGCGGCCGTTGTCGGTGCTGGCCGGTCCCTTGATCACTTCCACCGACTCGGTGTTGAACACATCGCGCGAAATGGTGCCGAGGTCGCGCACGCCATCGACGAAGATGCTGCCCGAAGTATCGAAGCCACGCATGTAGATGGCGTCGCCGGTGGAGGTAGTGCCGTTCTCGCCAACATAGAACGTGCCCACGCCCGGCGTATTGCGCAGCGCTTCGGTCAACGTGGTTGCGCCCTGCTGCAGGAACAGGTCCTTGCTGATCACGCTGACGGTCTGCGTGGTGTCCAGGATGGGCTGCGTGTACTTGGACGAGGAGAGGTTGTCGACCTTGTAGTCGCTGGTGGTCGATGCCTGCACCTGCACGCCGTCGAGCGTCTTGGGTGTGGTCGTGGCGTCGCCGCTGCCAGCCGGCGTGTCGGCCGCCAGGGCCGGTTGCGCGAGCGCCAGGCCGGTCATCAAGGTGGTGGCGGCGGCGTTCAGCGCGTTACGGGTAACAGCATGCTTGCGACTGGTGATGTAGGCCATGAAGGTTCGTCGTATGGGTGAGTTGTCCGGCCCAGCCGAAGCGGGACCAGGCGAATCGACGAATGGCGGCGGCGGGCGTCGATTGCGGGGAGATCAGAAAAACCGACTTTCGTCAGTGGGTTGCGTGATCCGGTGATCCATCACCAGCGGAAGCCCGCCAGCGGGTCCGCAAATGTTATTGGCAATGAGAATGAGTTGCAATTAGTCGAAAGTTCTTGCCGATGCGGCGCCGTCCAACTTGGCCGTTAGGGCGGCCGGCCGGTCTGGCGTACGCTTGCCTGCTTGTGGTCGAGGAGAGCGGAACGATGCGAATTCTTGTGATCGGCGCGGGCGCCACGGGCGGCTACTTCGGCGGCCGCCTGTTGGAGGCCGGCGAGGACGTGACCTTTCTGGTGCGAGAGAAGCGCGCCGCGCAACTGGCCGAGCATGGCCTGGTGATACGCAGCGCTCTTGGCGACGTCACGCGGCCAAACCCTTCCACCGTGCAGGCCAGCGATCTGCGCGAGCCCTATGACCTGATCCTGCTGAGCTGCAAGGCCTATCACCTGCCGCAGGTGATCGAGGACATGGCGCCGGCGGTGGGCTCCGACACGGCCATCCTTCCCGTGCTCAACGGCATGCGGCATCTGGATCTGCTGGATGCGCGCTTCGGCAAGGCGCGTGTGCTGGGCGGCCAATGCGTCATTGCCGCCACGCTGGATGCGCAGGGCACGGTGCGCCATCTCAACCAGTCGCACAGCGTCACCTTCGGCGAGCGCGACGGTTCGCGTTCGGAGCGTGCGGAGCGCATTCTCGCGGCCATGTCGAAAACGAAGTTCGAGCCGCGCCTGAGCCCCACCATCCTGCAGGACATGTGGGACAAGTGGGTGTTCCTCGCCTCGCTCGCCGGCATCACCTGCCTGATGCGCGCGCCGGTGGGCGACATCATGGCTGCCGCAGGCGGTGAGCAGGCCACGCTGCAATTGCTGGAAGACTGTCGCAGCGTGGCGGAACACAACGGGCATGCGCCGAGCGAAGCGGTGCTGGCGCGTGCGCGCGGCGTGCTCACCGAGCAGGGTTCCGCGCTGAGTGCATCGATGATGCGTGACCTGGAGCAGGGCGGGCCGATCGAAGCGGATCACGTGGTGGGTGATCTGCTGACGCGTTCGAGCGCGTCTGCGGCGTTGCCGATGCTGCGCACGGCGTATGCGCATTTGAAGGCGTATGAGGCGCGGCGCATGCGAGGGCAGTGAGGGCGTATTCAAAAACTCGTGCGAGCGCTCAGTCCCCCTCGCCGTCATTCCGGCGCAGGCCGGAATTCAGTGGCCTCGTTGCGCGGTTTTCGCGGAAGAGCCAAATGATTTGGCGTCGCGCGATAACCGACCACTTTCGTCACTGGATTCCGGCCTGCGCCGGAATGACGGTGAGGGGGATGAGCATCACGGAAATCGTGAACAGCCCCTAATGCCCGGCCAAAAAAAGGGCGCTGCATCATGCAGCGCCCTTTCCTGTTACAGACGTCCAAACGTCAGCGAAGCATTACCAGATCTTCACCTGCTTGTCGCCCGAACGCACCATGGTGTCGCCCGGCTTGCACTGGTACGCCGTGGCAAAGGCTTCCATGTTGGACGGAGCGCCGATCGCGCGCAGCGAGGCCGGTGCGTGCGGGTCGGTGTTCAGGCGCAGCAGGGCTTCCTTCTCGCGGATATTGCTGCGCCACACGCGGGCCCAGCTGAGGAAGAAGCGCTGGTCTTCGGTGTAGCCGTCGATCTTCTCGTTGGCTTCCTGCGGGTTCTTCTTCAGCGCTTCCTGCAGGGCGTCGTAGGCCACGTTCAGGCCGCCCAGGTCGGCGATGTTCTCGCCCAGGGTCAGCTTGCCGTTGACGTGCGCATCCGGCTTGTCCTTGACCGGGGTGTAGTCGTTGAACTGCTGCACCAGGCGGTCGGTACGCTGGTCGAACTTCTCGCGGTCTTCCTTGGTCCACCAGTTGGCGTTGTTGCCTTCGCCGTCGAACTGGCTGCCTTCGTCGTCGAAGCCGTGGCTGGCTTCGTGGCCGATCACGGCGCCGATGCCGCCGTAGTTGATCGCGTCGTCGCCGTTGGCATAGAAGAACGGCGGCTGCAGGATCGCGGCCGGGAAGTTGATGGTGTTGTCGGTTGGGTTGTAGTACGCGTTGACCGTCTGCGGGGTCATGCCCCATTCCTTGCGGTCGGTCGGCTTGCCGATCTTGGCGAGGTCGTACTGGTAGTTGAACTTGGCGGCGGCCATCACGTTGCCGTAGTAGTCGCCCGGCTTGATGTCCAGGCCGTCCCAGCTACGCCACTTGTCCGGGTAGCCGATCTTCGGCAGGAAGGTGTTCCACTTGGCGATGGCCTTTTCCTTGGTGGCGTCGCTCATCCAATCGAGGTTCTGGATGCGCGTCTTGAGTGCGTTGCGCACGTTGTCCACCAGCACCTGCGCGCGCTCCTTGGCTTCGGGCGTGAACACCTTGGCCACGTACAGCTGGCCAAGCGCTTCGCCCATCGACTCGTTCACGCCGCCGAGCACGCGCTTCCAGCGCGGCTTCTGTTCCGGCTGGCCAGAGAGCGTCTTGCCGTAGAAGTCGAAGCGGTTGTCCTGGAAGGCCTTGCTGAGCAGCGGCGAGGCATCGTCGATGGTGTGGAAGCGCAGGTAGGCCTGCCACTGGTCGATCGGCGCGCTGGCCAGCAGCTTGTCGAACTCGGCGAAGAACTTCGGCTGCGACAGCGAGAAGCCCTTGTCGACGGTCACGCCCTGCGCCTTAAAGAAGTCTTCCCAGTTGAAGTGCGGGGTGATCTTGTTGGCTTCGGCAACGGTGACGAAGTGGTACTGGTTCTCCGGCGTGCGCAGCTCCACCGGCGCCAGCGAGGCCTTGGCCAGCTCGGTTTCGAACGCCAGCACCTGGCCGGCCTGCTTCTTGGCGTCGGCCTCCGGCACGCCGGTCAGCTCGAGCGTCTTGGTGATGTGCTCAACGTAGGCGTCGCGGATGTCCTTGTACTTCGCGTCGCTGTAGTAATCCTTGGTCGGCAGGCCCAGGCCGGCCTGCTGGGTGAAGCCGATCTGCATCTTGGCGTCCTTGAAGTCGGCGCCGGAGCCGAACTGGAACACCTGCATGTCGCCCGTGGCGAAATTCTGGGTGAGGTAGCCGGCGACGTCCTTGCCCGACTTCAGCGCGGCGATGGCGTCGAGCTTGGGCTTGATCGGGTCGAAGCCGGCCTTCTCGATGGCGGCCTCGTCCATGCCCGAGGCGTACAGGTAGCCGATCTTCTGCTCGATCGAGCCGGCCTTGGCGCTGGCGGCGTCCTTGGCGGCGGCGTCGACGATCTCGTGCTGGGTGTTCAGGCTGTCCTCGGCCAGCTTGTCGAACGCGCCCCAGCGGGTGCGGTCGTTCGGGATCGGGTTGGCCGCGATCCACTTGCTGTTGACGAAACCGTTGAAGTCCTGGCAGGCCTGGATGTTGCTGTCCAGCTCGCCGATGTCGAACACGCTCTTGGGCGCGGCGGCCGCCATGGCGGCGGTGCTGGCCGGGGCAGGCGCGGTGCTGCTGGCGGCCGGTGCGTTCGTGGCGTCCTCGTGCTTGCCGCAGGCGCTGAGCGACAGGGCGAGGCTCACGGCGAGCGCGATGGGCTTCATATACGGTTTGGTCATGGAACTCCCTCTGTAGGTTCGGCGGCCGCGGGACGGCCAAGGTGGCAGCGATCGCCTGGCCCCTGACGCTACCCGGCATCGCATGGATGACTTTTCAGGCTAGGCCGCAAGTCACGGTACAGACAGTGTCAAAGGTCAGGGGGCTTGCCTGCAACCCGGCCAGTCAAGGGCGGGCGGTGGGGACAAGACGCTGCCGCGCCGCCCGTCCGGCATCTTCTGCCCAGCGCAGGCCGTGGCCGGCCGGCGCCAGTGCGGCAAGGCCGCTCAGTGAGCGCCCTTCTGCAGCCGGTTGCGGGAGCAGGACGGCACCATCGAGCGCGAGGATGAAATCCACCTGGGCACCGCGCACGGTTTGTCGCGGGATCACACCACGACGGGCGCAAGGCCGACGAGCTGACGTTGCACTTCATGCCGTTGCGTTCCTCGCCGGCATGCGGCGCGTCGTTCGGCGTGGGTGCGCATGGCGCACGTACCGCGAAGGCGTACGACGTCGCTTAGGAAGAAGGCAGCGTCGCCAGTCTTGCGACGCTGTTGGTGGCTTGCTCCACGTATGCCGGTGCCGACCTTGGCTGCACTTTTGCGCTGCATGTCTCATCGCGCCAATCGCAGGAAAATGCGGCGACTTCTGTTACTCGCCTGTCACCTTGCAAGCCTATCGTCCGCGGCATCAGCGCTTGAGGGGAAGCGCACCACCGCGACCGTAGGGAGCCCTCCATGCGAAACAAACTCGCAGTCTGTCTTGCCGCGTGCGTTCTAAGCGCTTCTGCCATTTCACTGGCCCAGATTCCTGTCCATGCCGAAGATGCCAGCTGGCATCGCGGGGACGTCCATACGGCCACGCCGATCAAGCATCTGGTGGTGATCTTTCAGGAGAACGTCTCCTTCGATCACTACTTCGGCACCTATCCGAATGCGGCCAACGGCGTGGGTGAGCCGAGCTTCTACGCGCGTCCGTTCACGCCGAAGGTCAATGGCCTGAGCAACGCGCTGCTCACCAACAACCCGAACAAGAACAACGCCGCGAATGGCACCGGTGCGATCAATCCGTTCCGCCTGTCGCGCGCGCAGGCCGCGACTGCTGACCAGGACCATGACTACGGTCCGGAACAGCAGGCCTTCGATGGCGGCGCGATGGACCTGTTCCCGAAGTACACCGGCTCGGGCGAAACCCTGCCGGGTGCGCCGGCCGACGAGGAAGGCAACGGCCAGGTGATGGGCTATTACGACGGCAACACTGTCACCGCGCTGTGGAACTACGCGCAGTGGTTCGCGATGAGCGACAACAGCTACGGCACCACGTTCGGTCCTTCCACGCCAGGTGCGATCAACCTTGTTTCCGGTCAGACCAACGGCGTGACGCAGACGCTCAACGGCACCGGCGCCGTGGTGGACGATGGCCAGGGCGGCCTGACCCTGGTCAGCGATGCCGATCCCATCGGTGATGTGTGCTCGTCGCCCAGCGGCAATCAGGTGCAGCTCGGCGGCAAGAACGTCGGTGACCTGCTCAATGCGAAGGGCGTGACCTGGGGCCTTTTCGAGGGCGGTTTCGACCTTACCCAGGTGAATGCGAACGGCACCACGGGCTGCAAGCGCAGCACGAAGTCGGCGGTGACACAGACGGTGAAGGCGGATTACATCCCGCATCACCAGCCGTTCCAGTACTACGCCTCCACCGCCAACCCGACGCACGTGCGCCCGACCTCGGTCGCCATGATCGGCCACCAGGGCGACGCGGCGAACCATCAGTACGACATGACGGACTTCTACGCGGCCGTGGAAGCGGGCAACTTCCCCGCGGTCAGCTTCCTCAAGGCGGCGGGCTATCAGGATGGCCACGCCGGCTACTCCGATCCGCTGGACGAACAGCAGTTCATCGTGCACGTGATCAACTTCCTGCAGCAGCGTCCGGAATGGCGCGACACGGCCGTGGTGATCGCCTATGACGACTCCGATGGCTGGTACGACCACCAGGCGGCGCCGCGCGTGAATGCGTCGGCCACGTCGGAAGACGCCCTGGATGGCGCGGGTCTCTGCAAGGCACGCGGTACGCTGGCGGGCACCAACAGCAAGGGCCAGCCGGTGCAGGGACGCTGCGGCTACGGTCCGCGCCTGCCGCTGCTGGTGGTGTCGCCGTGGGCGCGCAGCAACGACGTGGATCACACGTTGACCGATCAGTCGTCGGTGACGCGCTTCATCGAAGACAACTGGCTGCATGGCGAGCGCCTTGGCGGCGGTTCGTTCGACGCCGTGGCCGGTTCGCTGGAGCACATGTTCGACTTCTTCCAGCCGTTCCCGGAGCATCGCAAGCTGATCCTGGACGAGCAGACCGGCAAGCCGGTGAAGCAGCCCAAGCCGTGGCCGTGGGCCAGCCAGCCGCACACGCCGCGCGGCTAAGCAAAGTGCGATCCAACGCCCCGGGCGTCGCCCCGGGGCGTTTCCTTTTTCTCACGGAGGCGGTGAACCTTGCATCCCTCGCGTCGTCGTTTTCTTCAGGGCATGGGGTGGATCGCCGGCGCGGGCGCGCTGCGCGCGTTCGGTGTGCCCATGCACATGGCCATGCATCCCACGAAAGGGAGCAGCCTTTGCAAGCATGCCGTGGCCGACCAGACCATCGTGCCGAAGCTGCTCGATCCCGCGCGCCTGACGCCGTTTGTCGACACGTTGCCGGTGCCCGAAGTACTGCATCCCAAGGCGGGAACGCCACTGCGCATCGCCATGCGCGAAAGCGCGCAGCGCCTTCATCGCGATCTGCCGCCCACGCGGTTGTGGACCTACGGCAACACCATGCCGGGGCCGACCATCGAGGCACGCAGCGGCGAGGCGGCGCACGTCGAGTGGAGCAACAGCCTGCCATCGCAACACTTCCTGCCCATCGATCACCACGTCTGCGGCGCCGAGCCGGACAAACCGGAAGTACGCGGTGTCGTGCACGTGCATGGCGCGCGCGTTCCCGCGACGGACGATGGTTATCCCACCGATTGGTTCGTGCCGGGACAATCGCGCAAGCAGACCTATCCCAATCGCCAGGATGCCGCGACGCTGTGGTATCACGACCACACCATGGGCATCGAGCGCTTGAATCTCTATGCCGGCTTGTTCGGCATGTACCTGCTGCGCGATGAGCATGAACTGTCGCTGGGTTTGCCCCACGGCGAGCAGGAACTGCCGCTGGTGTTCACCGATCGCCTGCTGACCGAGGACGGGCAGCTCTACTACCCGGTCTCCGGCGTGAGCGATTCGCCCTGGGTGCCCGAGGTGTTCGGCAACGTGATGCTGGTGAACGGCGCACTGATGCCCCGGCTCGACGTGCAGGCGCGCCGTTATCGCTTCCGTGTACTCAACGCCGCGAACGGCCGTTTCTTCCGTCTGAGCCTGCGCGGCCAGAGGCCGTTCCTGCAGATTGGCAGCGATCAGGGCTTGCTCGCCGCACCGGTGCAGCAGACCAGCTTGTTTCTTGCGCCGGGCGAGCGGGCGGATCTGGTGATGGATTTTGCCGGCCTCGGCGGTAGCGCCATCGAACTGATGACCGATGCCCTGCCGTTGATGCAGTTCAAGGTGGCGGCGGGGAAGGTGGACGACACCAGCCGCGTGCCGGCGGTACTACGCGACGTACCGCGCATGCCCGAATCGGCCGCGACCAACACCCGCGTGCTGACCATCGACGAATACGCCGATTGCGTGGCCGAACCCATGCTGATGCTGCTGGACGGCAAGCATTGGCATGATCCGGTGAGCGAAAAGCCACGCCTGGGCAGCACGGAAATCTGGAGCTTCCTCAACCTGACCGGGGACACGCATCCGATCCATCTGCATCTGGTGCGCTTCCAGATTCTCGACCGCCGTCCCTTCGACGTGGATCAGTACCTGGAATCCAGGACGCTGCGCTACACCGGCCCCGCGCAACCGCCGCCGCCGCACGAAGCCGGCTGGAAAGACACGGCGCAGGTCTATCCCGGCATGGTGACGCGCTACATCATCACCTTCGAGGGCTACACCGGCCGCTACGTATGGCACTGCCACCTGCTGGAGCATGCCTCGAACGAAATGATGCGGCCGTTCGAGGTGCTGGCCTAGTTCAACGCCTCGGTGGATGTCGTCATTCGGTGTCCTGCGGCGCATCGCGCAGGGCGGCGGGCGGTGGCGGCAAGGTATCCGGCGCGACCGCGCCGCCGGAAATGATGAAGGCCATGGCCTGGTCCATGGTCCAGTCGGTGGGCGTCAGTTCGTCCACCGGCACCACTTCCAGGTAGCCGCCGGTGGGATTGGGCGTGGTGGGGATATAGACGGCCGCCATTTCACGGCCGGTGCCTTCTTCCATCATCACGCGCGTGACGAAACCCACCACCTTCATGCCACGGCGTGGGAAATCGATCAGCACCACGCGCTGCACGCCCGAAGGCTTCTGCTGCAGCACGGCCATGAGCTTCTTGGTGCCGCCGTAGATGGTCTGCACCAGCGGAATGCGCGCCAGCAAGGCGTCGAAACCGTCGATCAGCCGCTGGCCGATCACGCGATTGGCTAACCAGCCAAGCAAATAGAGCACGCCCAGCGTCAGCAGCAGCGCCACCACAAAGGTGAGCCATGCATTATTGAGCGCGATACCCGCCCACGGAGTGGCGGAAGACAGCGTGGTCAGCAGCGCGGACGCCAGCGGCGTGCCGATGCCAGCCAGCATGCTCAGCACGAACTTGAACACCACCCACGTCACCCACAGCGGAATGAAGGTGAGCAGGCCGGTGAACAGGTAACGTTTGATGCGCAGGCGTTTCATGGCGGGGCCGAAGAAGGAGGGGACACGCCATTGTCCCACGGCAACCCGCTTTGCGCCGCAGGCGATCCATGGCTACCTCGCTTCCGCGGTCGCCTTGGAGCGCCGGTTATGCAGCTCGCGACTGCGCGTTGTCCGGGGCATCGGCGCGCGCCTTGGGCTTGAGCCGCACATACAGCTGCTTGCGCACGCGCGCCACGACTTCACCGCCGCGGGTGACGACGTCCACGTCGAACCAGCGCAGCACCTTCTCTCCGCCCGCTGCCGCCGCGCGCAGTTCGTCGACCACGGAAGCCTCCAGCTTGAAGTGCGCGTAGACATCCTCGCGACCCGGTGCAACAAACTCGATGGCGCCCGCCTTGTCCCATACGAAGTAGTCGTTGCCCAGCTGGTGTATGGCCAACAGCATCCAGAAGGGGTCGGTCATGGCGAACAGGTTGCCGCCGAACTGTGTGCGCACGTAGTTGCGGTTCCAGGGGCGCAGGCGCAGCACTACGCGCAGTTCCGACCAGTCCTCGGACACGTACTGGACGCGAATGCTGTTGAACAGGAACGGCGGCCACAGGTTCATCAGGCGGCGGAAGGTGGAGGCGCGCATGGGCGGGACGGGGCAATGGCAAGGGCTCCCAATATAACCTAAACATACGCATGCGTATGGATTTGTGTGTATTCGCTGATTTGTCCGCAGGGAAGTGCAGATTGTCCGCATGCTGCCCTCGGGGAGGCCGCATTCCGTGCCTATACTCCGCCGCAGCGATGGCGCGAGGGGCGCCCGCACTTGGGGGAAAGATGAAAAACGGAATCCGGCGCGCAGCCTTCTGCGCGCTCAGCGTCTTGTCGTACCCGTTGTTTGCCGCCAACACCGTGTCATTGGATGACCTCGCACGGCATGAGCAATACGACAGCGTGAAAATCTCTGGCGACGGTCACTACCTGGCTGCCACCACGGTGGTGAAAGGCAAGCCGATGCTGGCGCTGGTGGATCTGGTCAATCACAAGGGCACCATGCTCAAACCCCGCGAAGGCAACCAGGTGGTTGATTTCTGGTGGGTTAACAACCGCCGGGTGCTCTATACCGAAGGCACCAAGGTGAGCGGTTGGGATCGGCCCTTCGCCACCGGCGAAATCTTCGGCGTGAACGGGGATGGCACGGGTGCCCAGATTCTGTTCGGCTACCGCGCGGGCAACTCGAATCAGGCGACGCACATCCAGCAGGCGCAGGCTGAGCGCGCATCGGCCGAACTGGTAGATACGCTACGCAACGGTGACGGCAATCGCGTGCTGATCGCGGTGACGCCCTGGGACAGTGGCGCGGATGGCGCGTACACACAGATATTCCAGATGGATGTGAATAACGGGACCAAGCGCCCCGTGGGTACCGCGCCGATTCGCAACGCGTCCTTCGTGGTGGACAACCAGGGCGTCGCGCGCTTCGCCAAGGGCATCGACAGCCATGCCTACCCGGTCGTGTATTACCGCAGTGGCGAGGGCCAGTCGTGGGAGCTCCTGTTCCAGGGCTCGGCCGAGCGAAGCGTGCCTTGGCCGGAGGCCTTCAACCGCGAGGATTCACAGGTTTTCATGTGGTGTCAGGCAAAAGGCGCCGTCGGAGCGCTGTGTCCATGGGACGTGGCGACACGGTCCATGAAGGAGCCCGTGTGGACCAGTCCGGACTCCGATGGCAGCGACCTCATGCGCAGTCTCGATCGGCGTGATGTCGTCGGCGTGTATGGCATGCCGGCGAGGCCGTCGGCTTCGGCCTTCGTGGCGGGGTCGGACACGATGAAGGCGATCGGCGCGTTGACCAAGGCGCTGCCCGGCGAAAGCATCCGTATCGTTTCCAGCACAGACGACGGCGAAAAGGCCGTGGCGCTGGCTTCGTCCGACATGGATCCCGGTACCTATTTTCTGTGGGACAAGACGACAGGCAAGGCTGAGCCGCTGCTGCAGCGTGCGGACTGGATCAAGCCCGACAGGATGGCGCAGATGGAGCCTGTCGAATTCAAATCGCGCGACCAGCTCGCCATCCATGGCTATCTCAGCATGCCTCCGGGGCGCGAGCAGGCAAAGCATCTGCCCATGGTGGTGCTGGTGCATGGCGGCCCGTTCGGCATACGCGACAACTGGGAGTTCGATCCCACCGTGCAGGCGCTGGCTACGCGGGGTTACGCGGTGCTGCAGGTGAATTTCCGCGGCTCCGGCGGTTACGGTCATGCCTTCGAGCATGCCGGCTATCGGGAATGGGGCGGCAAGATGCAAGACGACGTTACCGATGCCACGCATTGGGCGATCGAGCAGGGCATTGCGATGCCGGGCCACATCTGCATCTTCGGCGGCAGCTACGGTGGATACGCGGCGTTGGAGGGCGCGGTGAAGGAGCCCGACCTCTATCGTTGCGCGATCGGCTACGTCGGCGTCTACGACTTGGCGAAAATGTATACGGACGGCGATATCTCCGATCGCACGTCCGGCAAAAACTATCTGCGCACGACGCTCGGTACCGACCCGGCGGAGCTGGCCGCCCATTCACCCATCAACCAGTTGGACCGGTTGAAGGCAAACGTCATGCTGATCGTCGGCGGGCAGGACGAGCGCGTGCCACCGATCCAGGGTGAATCGATGCACGCGGCACTGCTCAAGCGCGGCATCGCCCACGAATGGCTGTACAAGTCAGGCGAGGGGCATGGGTTCTATGACGAGCAGAACCGTGCCGAGTTGTTCGAGCGTGTTGTCCGCTTCCTGGATCAGAACATCGGCAGCAACGGTGCGACGGCCAGCGCGCCGTAAAGAAACGCGAAGCCCATTCCCTCGCGGGAATGGGCTTGACGGATGCGGCTTGGTGATCGGGCGGCATGCGCCGCCCGGATGACATCAGAACACCAGCGACGCCATGCGCCGACGATAGCGGCCAACCAGTTCGGCATCGTCCAGCGTGGTGAAGGCGGCCAGCAGGCGCTTCTTGGCCTGGCCGTCGTTCCAGTCGCGTGCCTTTTCCAGGATGACGAGGAACTGGTCCAGGCCGGCGGTGGCGTCGCCTTCCAGCAGCAGGCGCACGCCGAGCAGGTCGCGGGCGGCCCAGTCGGTGGCATCGGCCTGCACGCGCTGCTGCAGCTCGGGCAGCGACGGCGCGCCGGCCAGCGCACGAGCAAGGTCGAGCTGGCTGCGCAGGCGCACGGCGCGGGCGTCGGTGGCGAGGTTGGCGGGCAGCGAGCTCAGCTCGGCCTCGGCCGCGTCGGCGTGGCCGGCGCGCATCAGCGCCAGTGCGAGATCCAGCTTCAGCTCGGGTTGATCCGGCTCGGCGGCGATGGCCTGCTGCAGGCGGTTGATCGCTTCCTCGGGGGATTCCGGCGCCACGTCCGCGTCGTTGGCCGCGCCGTCGAGCGCCTGTACGTGCTTCTGCAGGAATTCGCGCAGCTGGCCTTCGGGCAGGGCGCCGGCGAAGCCGTCGACGATCTGCCCGTCCTTCACCAGCATCACGGTGGGAATGCTGCGGATGCCGAACATGGCCGCCAGCTGCTGCGACTTGTCCACGTCGACCTTGGCCAGCCGGAACGCGCCGTTGAACTCGCCGGCCAGCTTTTCCAGCATCGGGCCCAGCGTCTTGCACGGGCCGCACCAGGTCGCCCAGAAATCCACCAGGATCGGCGTGGTCAGCGAGGCCTGCAGCACCTCGGCTTCGAAGTTGTCCTCGCGCACGTCAAAAACATGCGTATCGGCGGTCGTGGCACTCACTGGAAACTCCCGTTGACGGATGCCCTTCACATCAGGGCGTCGTCCAGCATATCAAGGTTGCGGGGCCCGCCGTGGGCCCAGGAAAGGCCACTGGAACGGGCCCTATCGGCGAAAGCCCCGATATTTGCGAAAATCATCACATGACCATGCCATCGCAAGGCATCAAACCCGCCATCGCGCCGCCCACCCTGTGGATCTGCGAGCATTGCGACACGGTATACCGCCGTCGCCAGCTGGCCTGTGGCGAAGTGGCCCGCTGTGCACGCTGCGACGCGATCCTCGCCCGCCACCACAGCCTTGGCGTCAGCGGCATGCTGGCGCTGGTGATCACGGCGATGATCGCCTTCGTGCAGGCCAATATCTGGCCCATCGTGACGCTGGGGCTCAACGGCCAGCTGATCAGCACCACGCTGTGGGGCTGCATCACCATGATGTGGCAGGAGCACTCGCAGGTGGTGGCGGTGATCGCCGCGCTGACCCTGTTCTTCTTTCCCATCATGAAGATGGGCCTGCTGTTCTGGGTCTTGCTGTATGCCCGCAGGCGGCGCCGTGCGCCCGGCTTCCGCGCGGTGATGGTGCTGCTCTACCGCATCGGCCCCTGGACGATGAGCGAGGTGTTCGTGCTGGGCGCGCTGGTGGCGGTGGTCAAGGCGCACATGTATTTCGACGTGCTGCCCAATCCGGGCATCTTCGCCTATGGCGTGCTGATGCTGATCATCACGGCGTTCTCCAGCATCGACGTGCGTCGCCTGTGGGACCTCACCGAGGAGGCGCCGGCATGACCGACTTGCCCCGCGCCAGCGACCTCGGCCTGATCGGTTGCCATGTCTGCCGCATGGTCTGCCGCGACGTGAAGGCGGAAAACGCCGTGTGCCCGCGCTGCGGTTCGCCGCTGCACAAGCGCAAGTCCAGCAGCTATACCCGCACCTGGGCGCTGCTGATCGCGGCCTTCATGTTCTATGTGCCGGCCAATGTGCTGCCCATCATGCGCACGGTGAGCCTGGGCGACGTCGACGACAACACCATCTTGAGCGGCATCATCGAGCTGTGGGTCAAGGGTTCGCCCGATCTTGCCGTTATCGTGTTCACCGCGAGCATCATGGTGCCGGTGCTGAAGTTCTTCGCGCTGGGCCTGCTGCTGATCAGCTCGCAGCGGGGCAGCACCTGGGCCCAGCGGCAGCGCTCCAAGCTTTACCGGCTGGTGGAGTTCATCGGCTACTGGTCGATGCTGGACGTGTTCGTGGTGGCGCTGCTCACAGCGCTGGTGCAATTCGGTTTCTTCAGCCAGGTGGAACCCCTGCCTGGCGTGGTGTTCTTCGGCCTCACCGTGGTGATTACCATGGTCGCCTCGATGACGTTCGATCCGCGCTTGATCTGGGATGGCAGGGACTTCGATGACTGACGAAAACAAGATCGCCGAAGGCCTGCCCGAGCCGGTCGTGCAGCGGCCGCGCATCAATGCCTCGCTGGTGTGGCTGGTGCCGATCATCGCGGCGCTGGTTGGCCTGTCGCTGGTGATCCATGCTTGGTCCGAGGCCGGCCCCACCATCAGCATCAGCTTCCAGAGCGCGGAGGGCCTGGATCCGGGCAAGACGCCGGTGAAGTACAAGAGCGTGGTGATCGGCAAGGTCACCACCGTGCGCCTGAGCGAAGACCGCACCCACGTGGTGGCCAAGGTGGCGCTGGAGAAGAGCGCCAAGAGCTTCGCCACCGCCGACTCGCGCTTCTGGGTGGTGCGTCCGCGCATCGGCCTGGGCGGCGTATCCGGCATCGACACGCTGCTGTCCGGCGCCTTCATCGGCGCGGACGTGGGCCAGTCGCAGGAGCCCAAGGACGATTTCGTCGGCCTGGAATCCCCGCCCACGGTGACGCATGGCGCGCCGGGCAAGACCTTCGACCTGCATGCCGACGACCTCGGCTCGCTGGACATCGGCTCGCCCATCTATTTCCGCCGCATCCAGGTGGGCCGGGTGTCCTCCTATCACCTCAACAAGGACGGCAAGGGCGTCACGTTGCAGATCTTCATCGACGCGCCGAACGACCAGTTCGTCAACACCTCGTCGCGCTTCTGGAACGCCAGCGGCGTGGACGTGTCGCTGGGCGCCGACGGCCTGAAGGTGAACACGCAATCGCTGGCCACGGTGCTGGCCGGCGGCGTGGCATTCCAGGATCCGCCGGGGCCGCACGACGCCTCGCCCGCGCAGGAGAACGACGCCTTCACCCTGTTCAACGACAAGGCCACGGCCATGGCGCCGCCGGATGGCGAGCCGCGCTACATCCGCATGCGCTTCAGCCAGTCGCTGCGTGGCCTGGCGGTGGATGCGCCGGTGGAATTCCTGGGCGTGCCGTTCGGGCGCGTGGTGTCGATCAACCTCGACTTCGACGAGAAGACCCAGACCTTCCCCACCATCGTGGGCGCGGTGGTGTACCCCGCGCGGCTGGGCAAGGCCCACGACAAGCTGGTGGCGCTGGCCAAGGCGCAGGGCGACGACGAGCAGATGTCGCAGATGATGGGCCGCCTGGTGGAGCACGGCCTGCGTGCGCAGGCGCGCACCGGCAATCTGCTGACGGGGCAGCTCTACATCGCCATGGATTTCCTGCCCAAGGCGCCCAAGGTCGAGTTCGATGGGCGCAGCAAGCCGCTGGAAATCCCGACGGCGCCGGGCGACTTCGACAAGATCCAGCAGCAGATCGCCGATATCGTCGGCAAGGTGCAGAAAGTCCCGTTCGACAGCATAGGCAACAACCTCAACGACACGCTGAGCGAACTGCACAAGACCTTGCAGCAGGTCAACGGCAGCGTGCTGCCCGAGGTGAAGACCACGCTGCAGGGCGCGCAGAAGACCCTGGGTAACGCCAACAACGCCTTCGCGCCCGACTCGCAGCTGCAACAGAACCTGGGCGGCAGCCTGCAGGAACTGCAGCGCGCCGCGCGCTCGCTGCGCGTGCTCACCGATTACCTGGGCGACCATCCGGACGCGCTGCTGCGCGGCCGCCGCGCCGACGACAAGCCACTGCAACAGCAAGCACCAACGCCGCCTCCGCCGCAGGACGCGCCGACACAAGGGAGCAAGCCATGAACCGCTGGGGAACGCTGAACGTGGCCATCGCCGCACTGGCCCTGGTGCTGGGCGCCTGCGGTTCCGTGCCGCCGGTGCGCTACTACACGCTGGTGCCGGCCCCGGGCGGCGAGGTCTCGGCGCCAGCGGCACGATCGTTCCAGTTCGAACTGTTGCCGGTCACCGTGCCGGCTCAGGTCGATCAGCCGCAGATGGTGGTGCGGCAGGGCGGGCAGGGCGTGGCCGTGCTGCAGGGGCAGCGCTGGATCGCGCCGCTGGGCGACGAGGTGCGCGGGGCGCTGTCGGCCGATCTCGTCCGCGACTTCCGTGCCCAGGACATCACTGGCCTGCCCAGCGAAGGCCATGCCACCGTGCGCATCAAGCTCGATCTGCGCCGTTTCGATTCCGTGCCGGGCAGCTATGCCTTCATCGATGCCGCCTGGAGCGTGCGTCCGCTGAAGGGCGGCGAGCCGGTGGCGTGCGCCAGCCGCATCAGCGAAACCGTGGGCGAGGGCTACGACGCCCTGGTGCAAGGCCATCAGCAGGCGATCAACCGGCTCGCCGGCCAGATCGGCGCCGTGGCCGGTGCGCTGGCGGCGGGGCAGCCGGCCCGCTGCCCCGAAGGCTGAGGCGCCAGCCGTGCGGGAGCGCGATGGCGCTCCCGCGGAAGGCCGCGTTCCGGCGCGGTTTTGCCACCGTTTGGCGCTGAACGGACCCCAATTCTGCTAGTCTGCCCCGTTCACAGCTGACCGCCGGAAAGGCCGGGGTTGGCGCAAAAAAACCACGGCGCCGGACACATGCAGGACATTCAGGAAGTAGGTAACCAGGACCAGGCCAACGAGCACGGCTACCAGCCGCAGGCGGTGGAAACCGCCGCCCAGACGTTCTGGCGCGACCAGCGCGCCTATGAGGTGAAGGAAGACCCCTCGCGGCCCAAGTTCTACTGCCTCTCCATGCTCCCGTATCCCTCGGGCGCGCTGCACATGGGCCACGTGCGCAACTACACCATCGGCGACGTGATCAGCCGCTACCAGCGCATGCAGGGCAAGAACGTGCTGCAGCCGATGGGCTGGGACGCGTTCGGCCTGCCCGCCGAGAACGCCGCTATCAAGAACAACACCGCGCCGGCCAAGTGGACCTACCAGAACATCGACCACATGCGCGGCCAGCTGCAGCGCATGGGCTTTGCCTACGACTGGACCCGCGAGTTCGCCACCTGCCGCCCCGACTACTACCGTTGGGAACAGCTGATGTTCACGCGGTTGACGAAGAAGGGCATGGCCTACCGCAAGAACGCCGTGGTGAACTGGGATCCGGTGGACCAGACCGTGCTCGCCAACGAGCAGGTGGTCGACGGCCGCGGCTGGCGCTCCGGCGCGCTGGTCGAAAAGCGCGAGATTCCGCAGTGGTTCCTCAAGATCACCGACTACGCGCAGGAACTGCTCGACGGCCTGGATACGCTGCCCGGCTGGCCCGACGCGGTGAAGACCATGCAGCGCAACTGGATCGGCCGCTCCGAGGGCCTGGAGATCCACTTCGAGGTGGAAGGCGAGAGCGAACCGCTCACCGTGTTCACCACGCGCCCCGACACGCTGATGGGCGTGACCTTCGTGTCCATCGCGGGCGAACATCCGCTGGCCATCAAGGCCGCGCAGAACAACCCGAAGCTCGCCGCGTTCCTTGAGGAACTCAAGCACGGCGGCGTGTCCGAAGCCGAGCTAGAAACGCAGGAAAAGCGCGGCATGGATACCGGCATCGAAGCCGTGCATCCGCTCACCGGCGAGAAGATCCCGGTGTTCGTCGCCAACTTCGTGCTGTGGGGCTACGGCACCGGCGCGGTGATGGCGGTGCCCGGCCACGACCAGCGCGACTGGGAATTCGCGCAGAAATACAGCCTGCCGATCAAGATGGTGGTGGTCGATCGCGCCGTGCTCGATGCTGTGGCCGAGATCAACCACGACCTGTCCAAGGGCGTGGGCGCCGACCCGATGCGCGCCGCGCTGGGTGGTGGCAACATCGATGCCTATGAAACCTCGGCGGCGGTGCAGCTGATCGAATCGTTCGAGAAGAGCATCCAGGAGGACAGCGCCTTCACCGAGCGCGGCTACCTGGTGAACTCCGGCGAATTCGACGGCATGGATTACAACCAGGCTTTCGAGGCCATGGCTGCGCGTTTCGAGCGCGAAGGCAAGGGCGTGCGCCGCGTGAACTGGCGCCTGCGCGACTGGGGCGTGAGCCGCCAGCGCTACTGGGGTTGCCCGATCCCCGTCATCTACTGCGCCAAGTGCGACGCGGTGCCGGTGCCCGAAGACCAGCTGCCGGTGGTGCTGCCGGAAGACGTCGCCTTCTCCGGCGTGCAGTCGCCGATCAAGGCCGACCCCGAGTGGCGCAAGACCACCTGCCCGCAGTGCGGCGGCCCGGCCGAGCGCGAAACCGACACCTTCGACACCTTCATGGAGTCGAGCTGGTATTACGCGCGCTACACCAGCCCGGGTGCGCACGATCAGGTCGACGAGCGCGCCAACTATTGGCTGCCGGTGGACCAGTACATCGGTGGCATCGAGCACGCCATCCTGCATCTGCTGTACTTCCGCTTCTATCACAAGCTGATGCGCGACGCGGGCCTGGTGAAGGCCGACGAACCGGCCACCAACCTGCTGTGCCAGGGCATGGTGATCGCCGAGACGTTCTACCGCGACAACGCCGACGGCTCGAAGGACTGGCTCAACCCCGCCGACGTGGAAATCGAGCGTGACGACAAGGCGCGCGTCATCGGCGCACGTTCGAAGAAGGACGGCCAGCCGGTGAAGATCGGCGGTACCGAGAAGATGTCCAAATCCAAGAACAACGGCATCGATCCGCAGGCCATGGTGGACAAGTACGGCGCCGATACGGTGCGCCTGTTCTCCATGTTCGCCGCGCCGCCGGAGCAGTCGCTGGAATGGAGCGAGGCGGGCGTGGAAGGCATGGCCCGTTTCCTGCGCCGCTTCTGGCGCGAGGTGACCACGCACGCATCGCAGCCGGATCATCCGGTGGTCGAACCGGCCAAGCTCGATGCGGGCCAGAAGACGCTGCGCCGCCAGGTGCACGAAACCATCCAGAAGGTCAGCGACGACCTGGGCCGCCGCCATTCCTTCAACACCGCCATCGCCGCGCTGATGGAACTGCTCAACGCGCTCAACAAGTTCAACGACATGAGCGAGCAGGGCCGCGCCGTGCGCCACGAGGCGCTGGAAGCGATGGTGCTGCTGCTCAACCCGGTCGTGCCGCACGTGAGCCACGCGCTGTGGCAGGTGCTCGGCCATCCGCAGTCCGTGCTGGAAGACCAGCCCTGGCCGCAGGTGGACGTCGCCGCGCTGGTGCGCGATTCGTTGACGCTCGCGGTTCAGGTCAACGGCAAGCTGCGCGGTACTATCGAGGTGGCCGCGAACGCATCGAAGGAAGAAGCCGAAGCGCTGGCGCTGGCACAACCGAACGTAGCGGCCTTCCTGGAAGGGCAGACCGTGCGCAAGGTGATCGTGGTGCCGGGCAAGATCGTCAACATCGTTGCAGGATGAAATCCATGAGCCGTGTGTTCAAAGCTTCGCTGCTGTTGATGTCCACTCTTACGTTGGCGGCGTGCGGATTCCATCTGCGCCAGAACGTGGCCTTGCCGCCGGCCATGCAGCACGTGCACGTGGTGACCGGCAATCTCAACCTGCAGCGCGGCCTCGAGCGTTCGCTGGTGGCGTCGGGCATCAACGTGGAAGACCACAAGGCGCCCGACATCGCCGAACTCAATATTCCGGTGGCGCAGTTCACCACGGATACGCTAACGATCAACGGTGCCGCGCGCGTCACGGAATACACCGTGCGCTACCAGGTGCAGTTCGAGGTGCATGACGGCACGGGCCAGCCGCTGATTCCGCGGCAGCGCATCGACCTGCAGCGCGACTTCAGCTACGACCCGACCAATACCATCGGTACGGCGGCGCAGGTGGATGCCATCCAGAGCAGCCTCAACGACGACATGATCACCGCCATCCTGCTGCGACTGCAGGCGGCCGGCCGCCACCCCGGCCAGACCGCCGCGGCGGCTGCGGCGCAGGAAGCGCAGCCCGCGCCGGCGTCCTCCAGCAGCACGCACTGAGCAGCTCGCCCGACCATGCCGCTCAATGCCGCGCAATGGCAGAAGTCGCTGACGGCCGATCGCCTGCTGCCGGCGTACCTCCTCGCAGGTGAGGAGCTGCTGGTGCTCGAGGCGGCAGATGCGCTGCGTGCCCAGGCCCGCAAGCTGGGCTACGCCGAGCGCGAGGTGCTGGACGTGGGCCATCATTTCGACTGGGACGAGCTGGCGCGTTCCGCGGCGGGCATGTCGCTGTTCGCCACGCGCCGCCTGCTGGATCTGCGCCTGCCCACCGGACGTCCCGGCACGGAAGGCGCCAAGGCCATCAACGAGTTCTGCGCCAATCCGCCGCCGGACGTGACCCTGCTGATCACCGCGACCGAGTGGAGCAGCAAGCACGAAGGCGCCTGGACCAAGAACCTCGACGCGGCCGGTGCGCTGGTGGTGTTCAACGCGCCGCGACCGAACGAGTGGGGCTCCTGGATCGGCGCGCGGCTCGCCTCGCGCGGCCTATCGGCCACGCCGGATGCGGCCATGCTGCTGGCCGAGCGTGTCGAGGGCAACCTGCTGGCCGCCGCGCAGGAAATCGACAAGCTGGTCGTGCTGCACGGCCAGGGCAAGATCGACGCGCAGGAGATGGAAAACCTCGTCGCCGACAGCGCCCGCTACGACGCCTTCAAGCTCACCGACGCGGCTTTCGCGGGCGAGGGGGGGCGTGCACTGCGCATCCTCGCCGGCCTGCATGCGGAGGGCGAGGAACTGATCGGCCTGATGGGTTGGCTGGTGAACCAGTTGCAGCTTGCGCTGCGCCTCGCCAATGCACGCGACTTCGCCGCGCAGGCGCGCGCGGAGCGCCTGTGGCCTGCGCGCGAGCAGCTGTTCCGCAAGGCATTGCGCCGTGCGCCGCGCGAGCATTGGCTGCAGTGCCTGGCACGCGCCGCGCGCATCGACCGCATGGCGAAGGGACGCGAGCAGGGCGATGCCTGGCTGGAGGCCGAGCGCCTGATTGCCGCCATCGCCGAACCGCGGGCGGCCGGCGCGCTGGCATGAAGCCACTCGCGCTTTTTGGCGGCACCTTCGATCCGGTGCACCTGGGGCACCTCAGCGTGGCCTGGGAGGCCTCCGAACTGCTCGATGCCGACGTGCGCCTGATGCCGGCGAACGTACCGCCGCACCGCAACGCACCCACCGCCACGCCCGCCCAGCGCGTGGCCATGCTGACGGCCGCGCTGCAGGGGCAGAACCGGTTGAGCCTGGACACACGTGAGCTGCGCCGCGAAGGTCCGTCCTACACCATCGATACCCTGCGCGAACTGCGCGACGAACTGGGCGAGCGCCCGCTGATCCTGCTGCTGGGCGCGGATGCCTTCGCGGGCCTGCCGAGCTGGCAGAGCTGGCGCGACCTGTTCGAGTATGCGCACATCGGCGTGCTCAGCCGTCCCGGCATCGATGCGGCGTGGTCAGTGGACCTTGCCGTGGAAATCCTTCCTCGCCGCACGGTGGATCCAAAGCTCTTGCACGAGCACCCAGCGGGCAAGGTCATCGAGTTGTCGGTAACGCCGCTGGAGATTTCGGCCACTCGCATCCGTGAACTGCTCGCCGAAGGCCGCGATCCGCGTTATCTGCTTCCCTGTGGGCTGTTCGATGATCCGTCGGTGCTTGCGCCTTACCGGACGAAGTTGGTGCTGTAGAAGCGCGCTTGCGCCTTGGCGCTTATTCACCATCTTGCATGAGCGCTCATATTCCTCACCGTCATTCCGGCGAAGGCCGGAGGCGCTTCATCAACAGCCGAATGGCTGGTCATCCAGTGCCTTTTTGCTTTTTCGCGGCACGTAAAATCGCTGGATTCCGGCTTTCGCCGGAATGACGGTGAGGAAATGGATACTGCTCCGGGATTTTGAACGGCTTAGGAGTTGCAACGGCGACCTACGAAGTCCTCGCCACAAACCTCAGCGCCACCGAGTTCATGCAATAGCGCAATCCCGTCGGCGGCGGGCCGTCGTCAAACACATGGCCCAGATGGCTGTCGCAGCCGGCGCAGCTCACGGCGATGCGCTCCATGCCGAACGTGCTGTCGCGCGTTTCGATCACGTTCTGCTTGGCGATGGGCTGCCAGAAGCTGGGCCAGCCCGTACCCGAATCGAATTGCGTGGCGGCATCGAACAAGGCGGTGTCGCAGGCGGGGCAACGGTACAGGCCGGGCCCGGTCTTCTCGTGCGAGCCGCTGAAGGCGCGCTCCGTGCCCGCGCGGCGCATCACGTAGTACGCCTCGTCGCTGAGCCGCCCATGCCATTGCGCATCGTTGAGCACGAGCTTGCGTACATGGCACACGCCGAGCTTGTGGCCATCGTCGGCGAAACAGACCAGCAGCACGTCCGCGCCCGCCGCCGCTGGCGTGGCGGCCATCGCCGCACCGCTCAGGGCTCCACGCTTCAGCAAGGCAGGCAGTGCAAAGCCTCCGATAGCCGCGACCGCTCCTCCGGTCAGTGCCGCGCACAGAAAACGGCGGCGCTCCAGTTTGACGATGTCCTGTGTGCGTGACATGGCAACCTCCATGAGGTCGATCAGCCAAAGGTGAAGGCGTAGGCCTGGACGCCGGGGTCGAGGAAGGTGATTTCAAAGGTGCGCTCGCCGGTGCTGCTGGCCTGGCGAATCAGTTGATAGAGGCGTTGCGAGGTCACCGCGCCGTTGCCGTCGGCGTCGATATCCATGCCGTGATCGATGCCCGGCGCCTTGCCATCGATGGTGACGCGGAAGCGCACCGGCTTGCCGTCATGGCCCGGGCCCAGTACCAGATGCAGGTCGCGCCCGCGGAACCGGTACACGATGCGGCCGTTGGCGTTGTCCAGCCGCGCGTTTTCATCGCGTACCGTCCAGCGTCCATCTAGGGCCCATTGGTTCAGCATCAGCGTGTCCGGCGCGTGATAAGTCCAGGCATCGTCGTGCGCGACCTTGCCGCCGGCGAAGTTCTCCGAGCGCGCATAGCCGACATAGGTTTCCGGCGAGCGCATGGCATCGCCCGAGCCGGCGGCCTCCGCGCCCTGGGCGCCCGGCTGCACGTAACCGCCCGGAAGGTTCTTCTGTCCGGCCTCGGTCAGCAACTGGCGGATCACGTCTTCGCTCTGCTCGTACTCGCCTTCGCCAAAATGGTGATGGCGGATGCGCCCCTGCGTGTCGATGAAGTAATGCGCGGGCCAGTATTCGTTGCTGAAGCCCTTCCAGATGGCGTAGTCGTTGTCGAGCGCGACGGGGTAGTCCACGCCCAGATCCTTGATCGCCTTGCCGACGTTCCGCGGATCTTTTTCAAAGGCGAATTCCGGCGCGTGCACGCCGATCACCACCAGGCCGTGGTCCTTGTACTTGTCGGCCCAGCCGCGCACGTAAGGCAACGAGCGGATGCAGTTGATGCAGGAGTAGGTCCAGAAGTCGACCAGCACCACCTTGCCACGCAACGACGTCGCCGACAGCGGCGGCGTGTTGAACCATTGCATGGCGCCGCCCAGCGAGGGCAGCTGGCCCTCGACCGGCAGCGGTTCGCCCTGTTTCACAGCCGGTTGCGGCGCCGGGGCAGGGCGTGCGGCGTCGATCAGCTTCTGCTCGATACCGCCGGTGCTGGCCAATGACACGCGAGTCAGCACGCCGGTATCCAGCCCCAGCGCAATCGCCGCCACGCCCGCGAGCACCAGCACGCCCAGCGCCTTGCGCACCCATTCGCCCGCGCCGAGCGAGCGCTTCATGATGGCAAAGACCTTGCCGCCGATGACCAGGGCCAGCGCCAGCGAGGTGGCCGCGCCCAGCGCATACGTGAGCAGGAGCAGGGATGTCTGCACGCTCGCCCCGTTGAGCGCCGCACCGGTCAGCAGAAGGCCCAGGATGGGCCCGGCGCAGGGCGCCCACAGCAGGCCCGTGGCGACACCCAGGCCGGCCGCCGACCAGATCGAGTCGTCATCGCCCGAGCGCTGGGAAAGCCGGTTGCCCAGCGTCACGAACGGCCGGCTGATCCATTCGGCCAGCCGCGTCGACAGCAGGGTCAAGCCCAAGATGGCCAGTACCACCAGGGCCACGATACGGCCGTACTGGTTGGCCCGGATCGCCCAGCCCCCGCCCACGGCCGCCAGCGTGGCGACCAGCGCGAACGTCAGGGCCATGCCCACCAGCATGGGCAGGCCGTTGCGTGCGAAAGGGCGGTCCGCGCGGGCGAATACGAAAGGCAGCACGGGCAGGATGCACGGGCTGAGGATGGTCAATACGCCGCCAAGGTAGGCAAGAAACAGGACGAGCATGTGGGCGAATAGTCCGCTGTGGTGTTCAGCGGATTATTCGCCTGGAAGGCCGTTCCGGTTACGTCCCTGTCACGCGCCTTTCAGGCGGGCGCCTTGTTCTTTCCGCCTGGGTCAGAGGGTCAGCGTCTTGCGGGTTCCCTGCCGCTCGATCACCAGCTTGAGCCGGCCTGCCGGGGTGTTGCTGACCTGCTGGCGGAGCGCCTGGATCTCTTCCGGCCTGGCGCGCTGCTTGTTGACCTCGAGCAGGACATCGCCATTCTCCAGTCCGTAACCGCGGATCCTCGCCGGGTTGTTGTAGGCGACTTCGAGGCGCCCATGGATGAATGCGATGCCGACGGATCGAACCGCCTTCGGTTCATCACGGGAAAGGTTGGCGGCGGTATAGCAAAACACCATCAGGTTGGGTGACAGCGCATAGCGATCAAGGCGGGAAAGGAAATTCATGCCCATGTTGTTCGTCCCCGTGAGCGACGTGGCCGCCGTCATCGCACCAAGCCGCGTCCCGTTCAGCGTAAGGCCGCTGATGCGATACAGGGCGCTTTCGGAGACGCCGTCTATTTCGGATGATGGCCCCGGAGGAAGGGCCTCGGCCGGCGAATGGCCGTCACGGAGCGCCGCCAGCAACTCGGGCGACGCATACAGGTCCATCGATCCGGTGTCGATCTGCATGAGAGCCCACTGCCCCTCAGGCAGATCCACCGCAATTTCGGGACCATTGCCGAAAGACGAGTTGTAGGGCATGCATGTGTCGTAGCTGGCGAGCGACGGGCTACCGTCCCGTATCGTCAACGTGCCTGCCTTGTTGTCCACCTGCCAGTTCAACTGGCGTATGACCTCGGCGCCGAGGATGCCGTCGATCCGCTGCCCGAGAGCCTGTGTCACGTGGGTCAGATCGAGCCCATGCCAAGGCATGGCGTCGTGAACATCGCGATGGCCGATGCGCATGGGGAGCGAGCGCCAGAACGTCACGTCGTTCTTGCTCATGACGCCGCTGGCGGTGTCGATCGTGTCGCTTTCCAGAAGGAACGATGGCACGTCGTTGTCCGCCGCTTTTTCGGTGAGCGTGGCCGCGATCTGATTGTCCAGGACCGTGAAGGCGGCGCCGGTGTCCACCAGGAAGGTATAGCTCTTCCCGGCAATGACGACGGGAATGGTCAACGCATACTTGTTGACGGGCGTGGTCAGCACCACGCCTTCCGCCTCGGCGTTGGGCGTGGGTGCGGCTGGCTGGCTCGACGGGGAATGGCACCCCAGCATCAACGCGGCGACGGCGACAGGCAGCAGCCTGGAAGTGAATGCCTTGAACATCGGGGCCTAGCTTCGCGCAAAGCGGGAATCTTAGGTTCGGTCTTTCAGGGCACATACCGGATGTATCTGAAAGGCGCGGGAGCGGAAACCGCGCGATTCCCTTCATTCCTTCCTTCAAATCTCCGTTCATTCCGATAGCGGACGCCGCTTTCTTGCGGGCTCAATACGCGTGGCAGGTATTCATGGGGCGCCGGTGTTGGAGCTGGCATCGACGCCCTACACGCGGCTGCCGCGTGCAACGTGCATCGGAAGGTTTCGGTAGCGCCTTGGGGGTATCTGCTTGCCCCAGTCCTTAAAGGAATAAAACCATGAAGAAACTCATTCCCCTCGTCGCGCTGTCCGCGGCCCTTCTGTCGCCCCTGACCGCCGCTCTGGCGGACCAGAATGATGGCGGCTTTTTCGTGCGCGGTAATGCCGGCCAGTCCGACTATCGCGTCAGCAACCAGTACTTCTCCAGCAACACCGGCTTCGGCTGGGATCTGGGCTTGGGCTATCGTTGGGCAACCCCGTCCGGCAACTGGGGTATCGATGCAGGCTACGTCGACCTCGGCAAGGCCAAGTTGAACAACAGCTACGTGGACTACGAGTCGGGCTACGGCATTGCCACCTCCGGCAAGGCGGCCACCCACGGCTGGACCCTCGGCGCGAACTACCTGTACCAGTTCGAAAACAACTGGAACATCCAGGCTCGTACCGGTCTGGCGTTCACCAAGTCGCGCGCCACGATCACGCTCAGCGATACGCTGGGCAACTCCACTGATCCCGTGCGCGGCAGCGACAACAGCACCTCGTGGTACGGTGGCGTGGGCGTGGGCTATGACTTCAATCGCAATTTCGGCGTGAGCCTCAATTACGACTACTACGGCCTCAGCCTGGGCAGCAAGTTCAAGGGCGACGGCAGCGCCAGCGTGATTTCGCTGGGCGCGGAATACCGCTTCTAACCTTGCATTGGGTGGAATGGAGCGAGCCGGTGTTCTGCTCGCCCACTCCTTCCCAACAAAAAAGGGCCGGGTATGTACCCGGCCCTTTTTTTGTTTCACGATGACTCCAGCCCGGTAGTTCGCTGGACTGCGCCGTAGCTAGATACAGCAGGTTTATCAATAACTTACGCGCGTCCATCATATGCCGGTGCTTTCTGAAACTTGACCCGGTTTTCCCTCGCGCCGCTCCTATCTGGCTCCTGGAATCCGGGTTGTTCCGAGGAGTCATCATGGCAAAGATCAAGCTCACCAAGACCGCCGTGGAGTCGGCCCAACCCCAGGCCAAGGATGTTGAACTGCGGGATACCGTGGTGCCCGGCTTCCTGTGCAAGATTACCCCGACCGGCCGCCGGGTGTTCATGCTCCAGTACCGCACGAACTCCGGCCAGCCCCGCAAGCCCTCGCTGGGGCTGTACGGGGAGCTGACCGTCGAACAGGCACGAGTCAAGGCACAGGACTGGCTGGCCGAGGTTCGCCGGGGCGGCGACCCCGGCGGCGCCAAGGCCGAGGCGCGCAAGGCGCCCACGATGGCCGAGTTGTGCAAGAAGTTCATGGAGGACTACTCCAAGAAGCGCAACAAGCCCAGCACGCAGGACGGCTATCAGGGCGTCATAGACCGCAACATCATCCCGCTGCTGGGCCGCAAGAAGGTGCATGACGTGAAGCGGCCCGACATTGCCGGGCTGATGGAGAAACTGGCCTACAAGCCGACCGAGGCGAACAAGACCTTCGGCGTGCTGCGCAAGATGTTCAACCTGGCCGAAGTGTGGGGCTACCGCCCGGACGGCACGAACCCGTGCCGCCACGTCCCCATGTACCCGCCGGGCAAGGAAACCCGGCTCATCGTGGACGAGGAAATGGTGCGGATCTTCCGCCAGTTGGAGAAGCTGGAGGCGGAGGGGCTGGAGAACTACGTCATCCCGCTGGCGATCCGGCTGCAATTCGAGTTCGCCGCCCGGCGCTCCGAAATCTGCCCGCTCGAATGGAGCTGGCTGGACTTCGAGAACCGGCGCGTGGTGTGGCCCGACAGCAAGGTCGGCGGCATTTCCAAGCCCATGAGCGAGGAAGCCTATCGGCTGCTTTCGACGGCGCCGCGCCGGGAGGGCTGCCCCTACGTCCTGCCATCGCCGAACGACCCGGCCAAGCACCTGACCTTTGGCGAGCACTATGGCGGCTGGTGCCGGGTGCTCAAGGCCGCCGGCGTCCCGCACGTCGGCACGCACGGCATCCGCCATCGCTCGACGACCGACATTGCCAATTCGGGCGTGCCGACCAAAGTGGGCATGAAGCTGACGGGCCACAAGACCGTAGCGATGTTCATGCACTACGTCCACACCGAGGACAAGCCGGTGCGCGATGCGGCCGAACTGGTGGCCAGCCGGCGCCAGGCCATCACGGGCGCACGCCAGCTTGCGGAGGCGGCGGCATGAACACGCGCCGGTCATCCGCAGCATCGTCCACAGCGCCTTCGGCGCTGCTGGGCGACATTCGGGCACTGATCGAGGCGGCGCGCAAGCGCGCCGCCTCGACGGTGAATAGCGAGCTGACGATGCTCTATTGGCGCATCGGCCAGCGCATCCGCACGCAGGTCTTGGACGGGCGCCGGGGCGCTTATGGCAAGGAAGTCCTGCCCACCCTGGCGGCGCAGTTGGTGAAGGAGTACGGCGGCAGCTTTGCCGAGCAGAACCTGCGCCGCATGGTGCAGTTCGCGGCCACCTTCCCCGACGAGCAGATTCTCGTATCACTGATACGAGAATTGAGCTGGACGCACTTCATCGCCCTGATCCCGCTGAAAGACCCGCTCCAGCGGGACTACTACGCACAGATGGCGAGCACCGAACGCTGGAGCGTGCGGACGCTGCGCGAGCGCATCGACTCGATGTTGTACGAGCGCACGGCGCTGTCTCAAAAGCCGGGCGAGACGATCGCACAGGAGTTGGCGAAGATGCGCGATGCGCAGCGAATGTCGCCCGCCCTGGTCATGCGCGACCCCTACATCCTCGACTTCCTGGGGCTGCGGGACACTTGGCAAGAAGGCGACTTGGAGGCGGCGATCATCCGCGAAATGGAGTCGTTCTTGTTGGAGCTGGGCGCGGGTTTCAGCTTCGTGGCCCGGCAGAAGCGCATCCAGATCGACGGCGAGGATTTCCACCTCGACCTGCTGTTTTACAACCGCAAGCTGCGGCGGCTGGTGGCAGTGGAGTTGAAGGTCGGCGAGTTCAAGGCAGCTTTCAAGGGACAGATGGAGCTTTATCTTCGCTGGCTGGACAAGCACGAACGGGAGCCGGAGGAAGCCTCGCCGCTGGGGATCATCCTTTGCACCGGCAAGAAGCGCGAGCAGATCGAATTGCTGGAGTTGGACAAGTCGGGCATCCACGTCGCCGAGTACCTGACCGCCTTGCCGCCGAGGGGCGTGCTGGTGGAGCGGCTGCAACAAGCAACGCAACGGGCGCGGTTGCAGATCGAGCAGCGCAAGACCGACAACGAGTAGTCCTGTCTCAAGCAGTCGGGCGTCCCGGCGTGCCGCCGTCGCGCTGTCGTGCTGCGCATCGAGCCTCGCTGCGCGAGTCTCGCCCCTGTCGGGCTTCCATCACTGACGCCTCCGGCCCGGCTCGCTGATCCGCGCCTGCGCGCTTCGCTTGCCAAAAACCCGCGTGCGTGGGGTGGTGTGAGGGGGCGGTCTTGCTGTGTCCCTTCACCGTATCACGGCGTTCTCGCCGTGCAAGGGCTGCGCGCGCCTTGCGCGCTTGCGTCCTGGCGGCCGTCTGCGACCCCTGACTGCTGCGCTGCGCCGTGAGGGCGACGGTTCCGGGCAATTCCGCCCTTGCAACCGGAGAACCGTCATGAACGACAAATCACACGTTTCCCTCGAACAGCACGTTTGCCTGGTCTGCGGCACGGCGTTCGACACCGGCGCGATCCTGCTGGACAAGCGCCTGCGCGCGAGCATGGAGCGCCACACGGCGACCGGCTGGGGCCTGTGCCCCGAGCATCAGAAGCTGGCCGACGATGGCTTTGTCGCGCTGGTCGAATGCGATCCGCAGCGCAGCGGGTCGCAGGCTGGCGGGCGCATGAAGCCCGAGCAGGCATACCGGACCGGCCGGCTGGCCCATCTGCGGCGCACGGTGTTCGCGCAGGTGTTCAACGTGCCGATCGCGGACGAGCAGGCTTGCGTGTTCGTTGAGCCTGGCGTGATCGAGCAGTTGCAGTCGATGACAGCGCCGGCGGCGGGCTGATTGCGTCGTGCGGCCTTCGGTGCGTCGCTCCTTCGCGGGCGGCGCACATTTTCATATCCCCCCAGGGGGGATACAATTGCCACATGAACGCGACACACAAGCACTCAACCCATCCCGATCTCGTGAAGCGGCTGAAACGCGCCGATGGTCATCTTCGGCACGTCATAGGGATGATCGAAAGTGGCGAATCCTGTCTCGACATCGCCCGCCAGCTCGCGGCGGTGGAAAGCGCGGTGACGGCCGCAAAGCGCGTCCTGATCCACGACCACATCGACCATTGCCTGGCCCATGACGAAGACTCCGTTTTGACCGAAATGAAGGCACTGACCAAACTGCTCTGAGGCCCGCCGATGCTCTCCGTCCTGAAGAACCGTACCTATCGTCACCTGTTCGCCGCTCAGGTGATTGCGCTTGTCGGCACCGGCCTGATGACGGTGGCCCTTGGCCTGCTTGCCTACGATCTGGCCGGGGCGAATGCCGGCGCGGTACTCGGGACGGCACTCGCAATCAAGATGCTGGCCTATGTCGGAGTCGCCCCGGTCGCGCAGGCGTTCGCCGACCGGCTGCCGCGACGGTCGTTGCTCGTTGCCCTTGACCTAGTACGAGCATCCGTTGCGCTCTGCCTGCCCTTTGTCAGCGAAATCTGGCAAATCTATCTGCTGATCTTCGTCTTGCAGGCGGCGTCCGCAGGCTTCACGCCGACCTTTCAAGCCACTATCCCGGACATCCTTCCCGACGAAGACGAGTACACGAAAGCACTGTCGCTTTCCCGGCTGGCCTACGATTTGGAAAGCCTGATTTCCCCGATGCTGGCCGCCGCGCTACTGACGGTCATCAGCTTCCACAACCTGTTTGCCGGAACGGTTCTCGGCTTCCTCGTGTCAGCCGCGCTTGTGGTCAGCGTGAGGCTTCCCACAACCGTTCCCGGCCCGCGTCGTGGCATATGGGATCGCACTACGCGGGGCACGCGCATTTACCTCGCCACGCCGCGCCTTCGGGGTCTGCTGGCGATCAGCCTCGCGGTGGCAGCAGCGGGGTCAATGGTGATCGTGAACACGGTGGTCATCGTGAAGGCACGCTTCGGCCTGGGCGAATCCGAGGTAGCGTGGGCGCTGGCGGCCTTCGGAGGCGGGTCGATGGTTGCGGCCTTCGCGCTGCCTCGCCTGCTCGACAAGATTGCTGATCGGCCTGTCATGATTGCGGGAGCGACGATGCTGGTTGTGGGAACGGCAGCCGGGGCAATGATTCCGACATATGCCGTTCTGGTGGTGATCTGGTTGGTGGTCGGCTTCGGCTACAGCGTGGCGCAAACACCTTCCGGCCGGCTGTTGCGCCGCTCCGCTCACCCCGAGGATCGCCCCGCGGTCTTTGCCGCGCAATTCGCCCTCTCCCATGCGTGTTGGCTCATTTGCTATCCCTTGGCCGGTCGCTTCGGCGCTGCCTTTGGGCTGCAATCGACCTTCATCATCATGTCGCTGATTGGTCTTGTCGGAGTGGGACTGGCGCTGTGGCTCTGGCCCGCTAGTGATTCTTCCGACATCGCCCACGATCACCCTGATCTACCGCCAGATCATCCTCACTTGCGCGAACATGCAGACCGAGGCGGGCACCGTCATCCCATGATCGTTGACGATCTGCACCGGGACTGGGCGCGCATTTAAGAACTGCCCGCCTTTCACATCGCTGATGCCTCCGGCCCGGATTGCTATTCGGGCCTGCGCGCTTCGCTTGCCAAAAACCGCGTGCGTGGAGGTGCGAGGGAGGCGGTCTTGCTGTCCCCTTCATCGTGCCACGGCGTTCTCGCCGTCAAGGGCTGCGCGCCGATGGCGCTTGCGTTCTGGCGGCCGTCGTTGACCCCTGACTGCTTGCGCTGCGCCGTGCCCCGGAAGGGTCGGGCAATTCCGCCCGGCAACCTTTCAGGAGTTCACCATGAACAACGCACTCATCACTGACGAGCAGCGCATCGTGCTGCTGGCCAACGGCCGCGAATCCTTGGAGAACCCGGACTTCGATCCGGCACCCGTCGTCAAGCTGTTCACGCCGGATGCCGGCGCGACCTGGCTGCTGACCGAGATTGATCCCGATGACCACGACCACGCCTTTGGTCTTTGCGACCTGGGCCTGGGGATGCCGGAAATCGGCTGGGTCAGCCTGGGCGAGCTGGCGACCGTGCGCGGCAGGCTGGGCCTGCCGATCGAGCGCGACCTGTCTTTCCGCGCCGAGAAGCGGTTGAGCGCCTACGCGCGCGATGCCCGGTTGGTCGGGCGTGTCGTCGTCTGAACCAGCCCTTGGAGCGCCGCAAGGCGCTCCTTGCGCTTTCCCAACCTTCGCAGGAGATCAATGCCATGAGCAGCCATCACGACTACATCATCGAAATCACGGCGCAACACGATGCGCTCAAGCCGTTCGCGCCGGAGAACGGTCAGCCCTTGCGCTTCAAGATCGGCGACGCGGTGATCTACACCAACGAGTTTGGCGCGCAGTTCCGGCGCCGCGTCACCGGGTTCTACCAGCCTACCGAGCCTTCGGGGCTGTATGCGCGTGGCAGGCGCTACTACCTGAACTCGACTTCGCCTTGGATGCCGGTTGCGGAATCCAGCCTGCGTCCTGACGACTCGGCGTGATGCCTAAGTGCCCCTGACGGGGCGTTGCGCGCTGCGCTTGCCTCCAGGGGAAAGCCCTGCGGGCTATCCCCGCCGCGCGATGCTTGGCGCCCCTCAAAGACCGCCGAACCGGCTGCGCCGGATCGGCCAGACCACGGCAGTCGCTGTCGAACCTGTTTCCCGATGACTGGCGCATGAGCTTGTGCATCGAGCCTTGAAGGCTGTGCGTCCCCGGCCAAGAAACGTGGCCGGTCGCGCTGTCGTGCGCGTTGCGCATCGAGCCGCCTGCGGCGTCTCGCCCCTGATGGGCTTCCATCGTTCCCTCGCTCCGCTCGGCTGACGCCTCCGGCCCGGATTCCTAGATCCGGGCCTGCGCGCTTCGCTTGCCGTGCGGTCGGCGTGTTGAGGGGCCGTTGCCATGTCCAGCCGTCTCCCCTGACTTCATCACCTTCACCGCGACTGTAGCCCGCGCCCGTGTGCCGTCAAGGCGCGCAGGGCCGTGTCCTCGGCTGCGCCTGCGGGCCGCACCAACCCTGCGCTTGCCTCCTTGACGGCACCCGTTCGCGCGCTCCTGACCGTCGCGGGCGATGAACTCAGGAAAGACGGTGGCAACAGGGCCAACCGGGTTCCTCGTGCCGACCGCACCGAACAGCCGAAAGGCTGGGCTTCCGAATCTAGGAATCCGGTGTGCGGTGAACAGCAAACCCTTTTTTCTTTGTCAGGAGAAATGCCATGCAACTCGCATCCCGCTTCGCTTCCCGTTCCCCGGTGCTGCGTTCGGAACGTCCCTTGTCCGATGACCAAATCCGGGCCGTGGCCCCGTCCATCTTCGCGGACGCCCCGCACGAAAGCCGCTCGCAGCGGTACAGCTACATCCCCACCGCGACCGTGCTGCAAGAACTGCGCGGGGAAGGCTTCGAGCCTTTCATGGTGACGCAAACCCGCGTGCGCCACGACGACCGCCGCGACTACACGAAGCACATGATCCGGCTGCGCCACGCCAGCCAGATCAACGGCCGCGAGGCCAACGAAATCATCCTGCTGAACTCCCATGACGGCACTAGCAGCTATCAGATGCTGGCCGGGATGTTCCGCTTCGTTTGCAGCAATGGCCTTGTCTGCGGCGACACCGTGGCCAACGTGCGCGTTCCCCACAAGGGCGACGTAGCGGGGCACGTCATCGAAGGCGCTTACGAAGTCCTGCACGGCTTCGACCGGGCGCAGGAATCCCGCGATGCCATGCGCGCCATCACGCTCGACGCCGGGGAATCGGAAGTGTTCGCCCGCGCTGCGCTGGCATTGAAGTACGACGAGGACAAGCCCGCGCCCATCACGGAATCGCAAATCCTGATGCCGCGCCGCCACGACGACGACCGCCGCGACCTGTGGAGCGTGTTCAACCGCACGCAGGAGAACTTGACCAAAGGCGGCCTGTCCGCCCGCGCCGCGAATGGCCGCCGCCAGACCACCCGGCCCGTGCAGGGCATCGACCAAAGCGTGCGCCTCAATCGCGCCCTGTGGCTGCTGGCCGATGGCCTGCGCCAGTTGAAAGCCTGAATCCCCACGCGGCAGGGGCAGGCAGCAGCCCTTGCCGCTTCTCTCGCTGCTGCATCCCAACCGCAAGGAGTCATCACCATGAACGCCGTACTCAAAACCGAAGCCGTCGCCATCGAAGCCGCCGCCCCGCTGGAAATGGCCGACCCGTCCAAGAACCTGATTCTGGTTCCGCTCTCGCAGTTGCTGCCGCGCCGCTCCAAGCGCAACGCCCGCAAGATGCCGCGCCTGTCCATCCCCGAACTGGCCGCGAGCATTGCCCGCATCGGCTTGCTGCAAAACCTCATCGTCATCCTTTCCGCCGATGGCGAGACTTACGAGGTGGTGGCCGGCGATCGCCGCCTGACCGCCTTGAAGCTGCTGGCGAAGAAGAAGCGCATTCCCGCCGACTACGAAGTGCCGTGCCTGCTGGTGGCCGACGCTTCCGCCCGCACCGTCAGCCTTGCGGAGAACGTGCAGCGCGAGAACATGCACCCCGCCGACCAGTTCGCGGCCTTCGCCGCGCTGGTCAAGGAAGGACGCCCCATCGAGGACATTGCTGCCGACTTCGGCGTGTCCCCGCTGGTGGTGCAGCGCCGCTTGAAGCTGGCGAATGTCTCGCCGCGCCTCATGGCCGACTATCGCGCCAGTGGCGTGACGCTGGAACAGTTGATGGCCCTGACCATCACCGACGACCACGCCGCGCAGGAAGCCGCGTTCTATGGTGCGCCGGAATGGCAGCGCAGCCCGTCCAAGCTGCGCGAGCGCCTGACCGAGCGCGAAATCGACGCCGCGCACGCGCTGGTGCGCTTCGTCGGACTGAACACCTACCGGCAGGCAGGCGGCGGCATCCGCCGCGACCTGTTCGCGGAAGGCGATGCCGGAACCTACCTGACCGATACCGCAGTGCTGGAAACGCTGGTGCGCGACAAGCTGGCAACGCTGGCCGAGGACGTGCGCGCCGAGGGTTGGGCATGGGTGGAGGCCGTGCCGCATCTGGCCTACGAGGAACGGCAGGCGTTCCAGAACGCCCCGCGCCACCGCCGTGAGCCGACCAGCCGCGAGGCCCGCCGCATCGCCTCGCTGGAAAGCCGCCTCGAAAAGATCGACGCCGAGCTGGAAGAAGCCTGCGACGCCGAGGACGAGGCCAAGGCCGAGAAACTGGAACAGCGGCGCGATCAGGTGGTCGGCGAACTACAAGACGCGGAGGACGCCTTGCAAGGTTACGCTCCCGAGGTGCGCGAGGTGGCCGGTGCCATCGTCACCATCGACCGCAACGGCGAGGCCGTTATTCATCGCGGCCTGCTGCGCGAAGCCGAGGCCAAGGCGCTGCGCACGCTGGAAAAGCTGCGGCGCGGTTTCGGCAACACCGAAGGCGAAGCCGCCAACGACGAGCACGAGGACGCCGACGACGCACCCAAGGCCGCGAGCCTGTCCGATCGGCTGGCGCAGCGGTTGAGTGCCCACCGCACGGCGGCGCTGCAAATCGAAGTCGCGCGGCATCCGCACGTCGCGCTGGCCGCGCTGGTGCATGGCATGGTGCAGACTGTCTTGCAGCCCGACGCCTACGGCGATGGCCTGCCGCTCGGCGTGCGCCTCACGGTGCAAGACCGGCTGGAAGGCATGGCCCCGGACTGGCCGGAATCGCCCGCTGCCGTGGCGCTGCGCGAACTGCAACAGGTGGCAGGTGAAGCCTTGCCGGAGGACAGCGCCGAACTGTTCGCCGCGCTGCTGGCGAAGTCGCAAGATGAACTGGTGCGGCTGCTGGCCGTGTGCGTGGCTTCCACGGTGGACGTGGTGACGCCCCGCGCCACGGTGCAGCAACCCGGCGAGGAACTGGCGCAGGCCGTGGGCCTCGACATGGCCGCATGGTGGAAGCCGACCGCAGAAGGCTACTTCAAGCACGTTTCCAAGGCCGTGATTCTGGATGCCGTGGGCGAGTACGCACCCGAGCAGGCCAACCGGCTGGCGAAGTTGAAGAAGGCCGACATTGCCAGCGAAGCCGAGCGGCTGGCCGATGGCACGGGCTGGATGCCCGCCATCTTCGAGGCCGCAGGCCCGCAGGACGCCGCGCAAGAGGCAGGCCCGGAGCAGAACGCCCCGGAGGATGCCGAGGCAATAGCGGATGAACCCGCCGAGGCGCTGGCCGCTTGACCCGCGCCGAAGGCAAGCGCCCCGGCCTCGACCGGGGCGCTTCGCTGGAAGGAGAAGCCCCATGACCCGCACCACCATTAGCCGCCCGCGCATGGCGGCGATCTACGCCGCTGGCACGGTACGCGCCCGCCGTTGGAACGGCGATGGCGACGTGCGCGGCTACCGCCCGCCCTCGGGCTGGACGGCCTGCGCCGACCTCACCGACATTCACCCCATCACGGGCCGCGCCTTGCCGCGTGCCGTGTGGTGGCTCATCGAGACGAAGGAATAACCGCGATCAGCACCGCGCCCAGGCCGTTCCGTCCTGGGCGCGGTGGACGCAAAAATCCGGGCGCGGCAGTGGCCGCGCCCGGTGTTCAAGGCCACCAGCCGAATCGGCACGCCGCCGCCCTCGCGGCAGCTCAGACGGCGGCGTTGACGTGACCGGGCTTCCCGCCCGGTAATGGCAGGCCCGTATGGGCCTGCAAGCCGTAGCGCCCGCCGTGCGCGGGAATCACCAGCGGTTTTCGGCTTGCCGCGTGCATACCTCGCAGCGTAGGGCCGCGCCCATTTCATCAGAGGCATGTCCGCGTTTCCTGCTTAGAAATCTGGAACGGCCTGGGCGTGTCGGCGCATAGCGCCGCCGGGCTTTCGGGCTACGCCCCGTGCCGTCTTTGCCGTCACGGCCATTCGGCTTCAATCCCTTGTATCTTTGAAGTGCGTGTTCGGCAATGCCGTCACGCCCGGACCTGCCAGGGTTCGGGGTTGGCCGCAGCATGTAGCCCGTCATCCCTCGGTGCCACTTGAGCCCGTGCGTGAGTCCTGGGCGCATGCTCGCGCCCGATCTCTGAAAGCCCGAACAGTTGCGTGAACGCCGTTCGCATTTGCAAGGAAGGGACGCGGAGATCATGGCCAATCAAGTTGCAGTCGGTATCGACATCTCCAAGAAGACCATGGATGTAGCCATCGGGCACGAGCAGTCCACGGCCATATTCAGTAACGATGGTGCTGGGCACCAAGCGCTGATCGCAGCGTTGAAGAACCATCCGGTCTCGCTGATCGTGATGGAGGCGACTGGACAGTACCAACTGGCCTGTGCTTGCGCTCTACAAGCTGCGGGATTCGCTGTCATTGTCATCAACCCTCGGCAGGCCCGGGACTTCGCCAAGGCCATGGGGCGATTGGTCAAGACCGACAGCGTGGATGCCAGGATGCTGGCTGAACTGGCGCAGGTGCTGAACCAGCGTCCTGATCGAGATCGCTTCATCAAACCGATGCCAGACCAGGTACAACAACACCTGCATGCACTGGTGCTTCGACGGCGGCAGTTGGTACGCTTGCTGGTCAGCGAGCGCCAACGCAAACACATGGCGCATCCGGAGGTCGTGCAAGATATTGCGGAACTGATGGATATGCTCGCGACGCAGCTTGAGGCGCTGGATCGAAGGATTGCGGAGCATCTGGCTCAATACCAGTCCGATCTGGCCACATTGCTCAAGAGTGTCAAGGGAGTTGGCCCGGCGACGGCTGCGACGCTGATTTCCGAGCTGCCGGAGCTTGGCCAGCTCAAGGCCAAGCAGATCTGCGCGCTGGTAGGTGTCGCACCGATGAACCGGGACTCAGGCCAGGCTCGCGGTAAACGCATCATTTGCGGCGGGAGGGCTACGGTCAGGAGCGCGTTATACATGGCCGCCATCGTTGCCATGCGGCACAACGCCGTGATACGGCGTTGCTATGAGCGCCTGCTGGCGGCTGGCAAGCCGAAGAAGGTTGCCATCGTGGCCTGCATGCGCAAGCTGCTGATCATCATGAATGCCATGGTCAAAACCGGGCGGCCATGGAATGACCAGCCTGCTCCGGCGTGACTTTCTATATGGTGGGCGGTAGTCACCATGCCCGGCCTGCGCACTGCGCCGACTGGCTTCAGATACCGATCGCCATGACCCAGCCCGCCAGCCCGGCCAGCAGCACCACGAGCGCTGGAGGCACGCGACCCACCGTCAGTAGCCCGAACGCAAGCAGCGCCAGCCCAAAATCCGCCTTGCCGTGGATGGCGCTGGTCCACATAGGGTCGTACAGGGCCGACACCAGAATGCCGACCACGCCAGCATTGATGCCTGCCATGGCCGTCTGGATACCCGCGCGGTGGCGTAGCCCTTCCCAGAACGGCAGCGCGCCGACCAGCATGAAGAAGGCCGGGAGGAAAATGATGCCCAGCAGGGCCAGCCCGCCGATCCAGCCATGCAGCGGCCCGTGGGCGACCGCGCCGAGATAGGCCGAGAACGTGAACAGCGGTCCCGGCACTGCCTGCGCCGCGCCGTAGCCGGCGAGGAAGTCAGCGTTGCTGACCATGCCACTGGGCACCACGGTGGCCTGCAGCAGCGGCAGCACGACGTGCCCACCGCCAAAGACCAGCGCACCAGAGCGGTACACCCCTTCCAGCAGCGCGACCGTGGACGAGCCCGTGGCAGCGGCCCACAGGGGCAGCCCGACGAGTGGCACTGCGAACAGCAGCAGCGCCACGATGCCCAGCTTGCGCGAAACCGGGTAGCTGTGGGCCTGGCCGCCGCCAGGTTGCGCGATCTTCAATCTCCACCAGCCCAGGAATCCCGCCGCCGCGATGGCGGCAAGCTGTCCCGCGGCTGAGGGCATGATCATGGTCAGCAGTGCCGCCAGAATGGCCAGGGCGGCACGGGGCCGGTCAGGACACAACGACTTGGCCATGCCCCATACGGCCTGCGCCACGATGGCCACGGCTACCACCTTGAGCCCATGGATCCAGCCGGACTGGGCCAGCCCGTGGTACTCGGCGATGCCAAAGGCGAACAGGATCAGCGCAATCGCCGACGGCAAGGTAAACCCCGCCCAGGCCGCCAGCAGCCCCAACCAGCCCGCGCGGCCCAGCCCCAGCGCCATGCCCACCTGGCTGCTGGCCGGCCCTGGCAGGAACTGGCACAGGGCGACCAGATCGGAATAGCTGCGGTCGTCCAGCCAGCGGCGGCGCTCGACAAACTCCGAGCGGAAATAGCCCAGATGCGCGATCGGTCCACCGAAGGAGGTCAGTCCCAGTTTGAGGAAGGCGCCGAAGACTTCGACGGGTGAGCCACGTGCGGCTGCGGCCTCATGCTGCAAGGTGTTGGTGGAATCTGTCATCTGTGCATCGCCTCCCCGGTGAATTCTCGGATGCGTTCCTTGGCCAGCGCCAAGCCTTCATTGCCCTTGGGTGTAATCGTGTAGAGCTTGCGCACGGTGCGCCCCTCACGCTCTTGGCGGGAGACGAGGTATCCGTCGCGCTCCATCTTGTGCAGCATTGGGTACAGCGTTCCAGGAGACAGGCGGTAGCCGTGGTGGGCTAACTCGTCGATCATCCATTGCCCATAGATCTCCTGCTCGGCCGCGTGGTGCAGCACATGCAGGCGGATCAGCCCTGACAGCAGGTCGTGGTGCTCCATGGCGCGGGGTGTTGGTTGCTCTTTCATATCGAATAACGATAACGAAAGTCGATATTATCACGGCACGCAGATGCCCCGAAGAGGCGCGCCTCTTCGGGCGCGCTTGGGAGGCTTGACTTTCAAGACAGTTGCTCACGCCTTCGCGCCTGCGGCGCTGCGCGCTTCGCTTGCCTCCAGGGGAAAGCCCTGCGAGCTATCCCCGCCGCGCGATGCTTGGCGCCCCTCGATGCTGCCGAACCGGCTGCGCCGGATCGGCCCGCCCAACGTCCCGCCGCGATGGACGGGACGCTGGCGAACACGCTGGCGCTTGCTGCGGCAGGTTGTGCAGGTGCGTGCCGTCCTCAACGCTGGCGGTTCCTGCCCATCACGTCACGAAGGACGGTTCACGGACAACCCGCCCGGTATCGCTATGGAGCTTCCACGCCACGCCTCAAGACCGGCGCCGCAAGGTATGGCGGGGGCGTTCTCGCCTGTCGTTGCGGGGTTGACCTGGCCCGCGTCAGCGGGCGAGCCGGAGAAGCCTTCGGGCGGGGATGCCGAGTCGGCCCCATCTCCTTTCGGAGCGGTTCGGCCCAAGGCGTCCTTGTCTCGTTGTGAATCCTGGCGGGGGCGCGGCTGCGCCTCGGGCTTCATGGCTGCAACCGTCCGGCGAAAACAATTTCCCCGCCGCTGCGCGGCTTCCTCGCGCAGCAAATTCTTTTCGCCTCCCGGCTCTCCACTGCGTTTCGACCGCAAGCGGTGCAGCCAGCCCGTCCCCCGCCGGCCGGATCACAACAAGGACGCGATGGGCGCGAACCTTGTTCAACCGAAAGGAGAAATCATCATGGCCAACATCGGCACCTTCACCGCAGACAAAGACGGCTTCACCGGCACGCTGCGCACCCTGACGCTCAACGTCAAGGTCAAGCTGGTTCCCAACGACAAGGGCAGCAGCGAGAACGCCCCCGACTTCCGCCTCCAGGCCGCCGGCCACGACATCGGCGCGGCGTGGAACAAGACCAGCGAGGCCGGGCGGGAATACAAGTCCGTGACCCTCGACGATCCTTCGTTCCCGGCTCCGGTCTATGCCCGCCTGATCGAAGGCGAGGACGGTACGCACGACCTGATCTGGTCGCGCAGCAAGCCCCAGGCGGCGTGACCGCCGCAGCGCCCCGCCCATCGCGGCGGGGCGCTGTGCTGCTGTTCGCAGCACATCACCACGTCACGCGCGCGGCTTCGCCGCGCCGCGCTCCTTCAGCACCGCCTCCAGCTCCCGGCGCACCTGCGCCAGCAGCTCGTCGGCCTTGTGCGGGCTGTCGCCCGCGTAGGCCAGCGTCAGCAGCGTGAGCGGGTGGATCTCCATCACCTCGCACAGCTCGGCCAGCTTATGCAGGGTCGGGCTTTTCAGGTCGCGTTCGAGGGTGCTCATATAGGTGCGGCTGGACACGTCAGAGAAGGCTTCCTGGCTCAAGCCACGCGCCTTCCTGACTGTCTTCAACGCCTTCGCCAATGAGTTCCCAGCCGCCACCTATGGTTTCCCTCGAAAAACCAAGATGACAGCCCATTGCGCCCTATAGGGCTACAATCTATAGTGTTCATTTGGTGTTCTACGTTTTCGTGCCTTTACGGAAATCCGCATTTGCTGGTTCCAGCAAAGCCACGCAAGCGCATCCGTGCTTGCACACGAAGGCGTAAATCCGGTTTGGCGGTTCTGCGCTTGGGCGTGAAACCGCATCCGTGCATCATTGGATTTGTGGGATTGCCAACCATGCCCCAGCCACTCGCCACCGTCCCGGAGCGCGCGCAACTGCTCGCCAACGGCGAGGCTCGTGCCGCTGGCCAGGCCATCGACCCGGTGCCCGTGGTGCGGCTGTTCACGCCGGACGCGCATGTGACCTGGCTGCTGGCCGCACTCGATCCCGCCGATGGCGACACCGCCTGGGGCCTCATCGACCTGGGAATCGGAATGCCGGCGCAAGGAACCGTCAAGCTGTCCGAGCTGGCTGGCATCGTCGGGCCGCATCAGCAGCCCGTGATGCGCGACCGCTACTTCCGGCCCACGCGCACGCTGTCGGAATACACCCGGCTGGCCGAGCGCGACGGGGCTATCCCGGACTGAACACAGCCTACTGTGACTTTTTCAGTCTGGTGTCATACCGGGCAGGTCTCAATCGAGATTCTTGCGGCGTAGCCGCGCCAGTCTGATCCAAACGGACATGATGCCTGACGCGGACTGCGGCAGGCTGGCCTGTACGGCGTCCCACGGGAGGGACGCTGCCGCCGCAGCATTGAGACGAATACCGCAACGCATCGGAGCCAGTCGGACTTGACAGCCCAACTATTCCCTTAACCCATTTCGTTCTGATGACACCGATGTAGCACGTAGTTCTTCCGTCGCGGCCAGTCCTGTTCGCAGGGAGGTTGCGTCATGGTCGATCGCAGCGCCGAGCACTGGTATCCGACTGCCGCGTATCTGTACGTGCTGCACTTGGACGACCTTGGGACGGCCTGGGAATATCTGCGCAGAAACCCCGATTACCGGCTCGACTGGCTGCGCCATCATCGCCGGCCGAAAGCCGCGCAGCAGGCGGCGCATCGCTGGGGCTTGCGCCTGCTGGAAGATCCGGCGTTGGATGCGCGCGACGCGCATCCAGCCTGGTTGCCCGGCCATGTGGCCGTGGTGCAGCTCTATCCCGACGCCGATCCGCCGCAGTATGCTCCCGCGTTCACGTTTTGGCGCATTGCCGGGCACAAGCAACTGCTCCATGACGGCAAAGGGCTGGCGCTGATGGCGCACAGCCCAGGTCATTGCCTGCGCTTCGCGCTGGCGCCCGGCCTGGAAGACGGGATGGCTGTCGCCTATGCCCGCCGCGGCGGCGCCGCCGCACCTGCGCGCAACCATGCGCTCGGCGCGGCCCTGGCTTCTGCGAAGCCCAGGCCGGCACCCGCCGCGCTGCTTGAGCTACACACCTTGCAGGCGCTCGACGCAACCCTAGCGGGTGCGTCCTTGCGCGAGGTGGCCGAAGGCTTGTTCGGCGGCGATGCCGCAGCCGATTGGTACAGCGACGGCGGCCTGCGCTCCAAGGTACGCCGCTTGGTACGGCGCGGCGATGCGCTGATGCGCGGCGGCTATCGCCGCCTAGCACAGCTTCCGCCGCTTGAGAAGGGTCGTTTTGAGGACGACGCAAAACGGCCCTGAGCAGGACAGCTTGGTTTTCTGAGACTGCCTCCATCCGGTTGCGCTGTGTGGCCGGAGCTTTGAAAGCTATGGAGGTTCACACCATGCGTCCCGCTCCTTTGCGGCCTGCCGCCACTGTCTCGACCGCTGCCGCGCAGCCCCAACGCTATCTCACCAACGACGAAGCCGCCGAATACCTGCGCCTGTCGCCGCGCACGCTGGAAAAGCAGCGCGTGATCGGTGGTGGTCCGCGCTTTCGCAAGTTCGGCCGGCGCGTCATGTACGCCGTGGCCGACCTCGATGCCTGGGCCGCCGACCGCAGCTTCGAGACGACTTCCGATCCCGAGTACGCCGAGCACCACTCGGCCGACAGCCGTGCGCGCTGATCGGCGGCGCGCGGCAGGCCATCACCATGTCCAGCTCCGCGCTGCCGTTCCGGCAGCGGTCGTTGCAGGAGCGCGAACAGCTCGACCTGTTCCGCGCCTTGCCCGGCGACATGGCGCCGCGCGACAGCCAGGACTTGATGGCCTATCCGTTCTTCTCGCTCGGCAAGTCCAAGCGGGTCAAACCCATCGACTTCCGCGCGGGCAACGTGACGATCCGCGTAGAGGGCACGCAGGAGCACGGCATCGCCACGATTTGGGATGCGGACGTGCTGATATGGGCGGCCTCGCAGATCGTGGAAGCGAAGGACGCGGGCCTGCGCCCGTCGCGGCTGATGCGCGCGACGCCCTACGAGATCCTGCGCTTCATCGGGCGCGGCAAGTCGCTGCGCGACTACCAGCGCCTCAAGGCCGCGCTGGATCGCCTGCAATCGACCACGGTGGCCACGTCCATCCGCGAGACAACAGGCCGGCGCCTGCACCGCTTTTCGTGGATCAACGAATGGAAGGAACTGGCCGATGCCAGCGGCACGCCGCTGGGCATCGAGCTGATCCTGCCGGACTGGTTCTTTGCCGGCGTGCTCGACGCCGCGCTGGTGCTGACCATCGACCCGGCGTATTTCCGGCTCACCGGCGGCATCGAGCGGTGGCTGTACCGCCTGGTGCGCAAGCACGGCGGCAAGCAGGCATACGGCTGGCAGTTCGACTTTCGCTATCTGCACCAGAAGTCCGGCAGCACCGCGAAGCCCTACGACTTCGCCTGCGATCTGCGCGCGCTCGTCGCGCGGCAGTCGCTGCCCGGTTACGTCCTGGGCATCGAGCGGATGCCCGACAACGGCATGGAACTGCTGACGTTCCGGCCCGTGCCGCAGACGGCACGGGGATAACTCCGGGAAAGCCTGTGAATGGTGTCGTGCTATCAGGCGTGCGGGGTATCGTGCTATCAGGCGTGGGACTATCGTGCTATCAGGCGTGCCGATCGGCCGCAAACCCGCGCCAGCACTGGGTTTGCGCGTCCTCTAACTTCCCTAACTTAGTTTCTCTAACTTTTAGTAGGGAAACGCCGCTGCGGTGGACAACCACCCCGCGGCCACAAACGCAGCAGCAAAAGCCCGGCTTTCCAACACGGAGGGCCGCGCCATGATCGTCGCTCTGCTCAACCAGAAAGGCGGCGTGGGCAAGACCACGCTCGCCACGCACATCGCCGGCGAGCTGGCGATGCGCGGTCAGCACGTCGTCCTGCTGGACGCCGACCCGCAGGGTTCATCGCTGGACTGGACACAGCGCAGAAGCCAGCAAGGCTTGCCACGGCTGTTCAGCGCCGTGGGCCTTGCACGCGAAACGCTGCACCAAGAAGCGCCAGAACTCGCCAGGCGGGCCGATCACGTCGTCATCGACGGCCCGCCCAGGATCGCCGCCTTGGCGCGCTCCGCGCTGCTGGCGGCCGAGCGCGTGCTGATCCCCGTGCAGCCCAGCCCCTACGATCTGTGGGCCAGCGCCGAGATGGTGGCGCTGATCCGCGAGGCGCAAGTCTTTCGGCCCGCGCTGCGCGCGGCCTTCGTCATCAATCGGCGCGTCAGCACCACCATCATCGGGCGCGAAGCGCGCCAGGCGCTCGCCGACCAGCCACTTCCTGCGCTGCGCGCGGAAGTGCATCAGCGCATCGTGTTCGCCGACAGCGTAGCCGCTGGCCGGCTTGCACGCGAAACGGCGCCCGACAGCACCGCCGCCCGCGAAATCACCGCGCTGGTGGATGAACTGTTGCGGTGGCCGACATGACAGCGAAGCCGCCACCGAACAGCAAACGCACGGTCAAGCGCGTCGGCATCGGCGCACGTCCGCCCGCGAATCCACACGCCGAGGCGTGGATTCGCCAGGGCGATGCCGATGCGCTGGGCAAGGGCGACCTCTACACCGCCCGCCTGACCCTCGACATCACACCCGCGATGCGGGCACGCATCAAGGTGTCGGCCTTCACGCAAGGCGTGACCGTGGCCGACCTGCTGCGTGGCCTGTTGGAGCGGGAGTTTCCAGAGCACCGCAGGGAGAACGCACCATGACTGCATCCGCTTCGCCTGCCGCTGGCGCGGCTACGGCTGCACTTGCCGGCCAGCCTGCCAGCGCGCCGCTGACGCGCGTGGCGCTTGCCTACATCGAACCACGCTTCAAGCTCTACCTGCGCTTCGGCGAACCTGCGCGCACGCACCAGCTCGACCGCTGGCGCCGTTGCGCGGTGTTCCTGCCGGGCGCCATGTTGTGCCGTATCCGCTGGCAGGCCAACGACTACGGCACTGTGCGTTGGCAGCTCATGGTGATGCAGGCTTGCACGCCGCTGGATGCAGCGCAGCGCATCCCCGGCGTGCAGCCGGGGGCGCGCTTGCTGCTCCACGCCGAAGGGGAGAACCAGGTGCGCGCGGTGCTGGAGTGCATCGACGCCATCGAGGCGCTGGGCATCGCGCCCGCCGCTGTCTCGCCCGCGTACTGGCGCACGCTCGCCAACCGGCTCGCTGCACGCCTGCCGCTGCCCGAATACACCGCCGAGCGGCACGCTGCCTGGCTAACCGGGAGGACGCTGCCATGACGCTTCCATCCGCCGTTGCCAGCGCAACCGGCATCCCGCCGCATCCTCGCTCGCGCCTGCGCGCTCGCCTCGTGTTGGCGGGCCTGTCCGCCTGCGGCCTCGCTGCGCTCGCCTGGGCGTCCTTCGTGCATCCGCTGCCGCGCCTGATCTACAACCCGTCCGACAGCGTGGCGGTCGGCTGGTATCGCGTCGATCCGCAAGGCCACGGCACCGGCTCGCTGCCACGTCCCTTGTCCGTGGGCAGCATCGTCCTGACCACGCTGCCGCCAGACGCCGCCGCGCTGGCCGCGCAGCGCGGCTACCTGCCGGCGCGCGTGCCGCTGCTCAAGCGCGTGGGCGCCGTCGCGCCGCAGGAGTTGTGCAGCACTGGCCGCGTCGTCCGCATCGACGGCGTGCCTTCGGCCGCCGTGCTGCCTGCCGACCGCTGGGGCCGGCCGCTGCCATCCTGGCAGCAATGCCGCCGCCTCGAATCCGGCGAACTGTTCCTCTTGAGTGTGACCAACCCGGCGTCGTTCGACAGCCGGTATTTCGGGCCGGTCAGCGCATCCGCCGTGATCGGGGTCGCGCATCCAGTCTGGCTGGAATCCCGCCCATGATGGCCGCCGACTCGCTGCACGTTGCCGTGCATCTTGTCGTGCCATCGGGCGTGTCGCTCTGCTGGCCGTCGCCGTGTCGTCGCGCGTGCAGTGCGGGTGCATTCGCACCGCACTTCGCGCTGCCTTCGGCGCAGCCGTCCAACGTGCAGGCGTCTTGCCTCGAACGCGCCCGGCCTATGGCCGTCGCCGCGTTCGCCGGCGCGCTGGCTGCTCGCGCAGCAGCACCGCCGGGCCGCCGCTGCCCGGAGCGCCAGCGAGGGGCAAAGGCGGAAGGCAAGACAAAAGGACGCGGCACCGGGCCGCGTCGAAAGCCAGTCTGCACATGGGGGTGGCGCGGCACGCAGCGGCTTCGCCGCCGTGCCGCGTGGGGCGCGAGGCCCGCGCCAATGCAGGGCTGTCCGCGTGCTTCACACGACCGGACACGCCAGAGCTTGCAGGGAGCGCAGCCATGACCGACCGCCGCGACGATGATTTCCGCATCCGCCCCAGCGCACCGAAGAACCGGGGCCAGAGCTTCGTTTCCAAGGTGCTCAAGCAGGCAGGCAAGGCCAGTAGCGGCAAGTCGTCGGTGCGCCGTCCCGGCACTGCCAGCGGCTCCGGGAGGGGCAACGGCCAGCGGCCCGGCTCGCGCCTGGGGCGCGGCCACACGGCGGCGCGCTTCGCCGGAGCGAAGCTGACGCCCATGTCGCGGCGCGTGACCATCAAGACGCTACTGGTCAACCAGCGCCAAGCCAGCCCGCAGTCGCTCGCCAAGCACCTGCGCTACATCGAGCGCGATGGCGTAGGCCGCGATGGCGAGCCGGGCCAAGCCTACGGGCAGCAGACCGATGCCGCCGACCTCGACGCCTTCAAGGAACGCTGCACCGACGACCGGCACCATTTCCGCTTCATCCTCTCGCCCGAGGATGGGGCCGAGCTGGAAGACCTACGCACCTACACGCGGCACCTGATGGGCCGCATGGAGGCCGACCTGGGCACGGGCCTTGATTGGGTGGCCGTCAACCACTGGAACACCGACAACCCGCACACGCACATCGTCGTGCGCGGGCGCGACGATACGGGCAGAGACCTCATCATCGCGGGCGACTACATCGCCGATGGCTTCCGCCATCGTGCGGCCGAACTGGCGACCGAATGGCTGGGGCCACGCACCGAGCTGGAGATCCAGCAGACCTTGCAGCGCGAGGTGGAACAGGAGCGGTGGACGAGCCTGGATCGCACGCTCAAGCGCGAGCTGGGCGACGATGGCCTGGTGCATGTCGAACGGCTCAACGAGCCGAGGTTGCAACGCCAGCGCCTGCTGCTGATCGGCCGGCTGCAACGCTTGCAGCGTCTGGGCCTGGCCGACGAAACGCAGCCGGGCACCTGGGCGGTCCATACCGACGCCGAAAAGACCCTGCGCGCCCTGGGCGAGCGTGGCGACATCATCCGCACCATGCAGCGGGCCATGAGCGGCCAGCCGCGCGAGCTGGCGGTGTTCGAGCCGGGCGAGGATGGCCGAACCATCCTCGGCCGCGTGGCCGCGAAGGGGCTGGCCGACGAACTGCGCGACCGGGGCTATCTGGTCATCGACGGGGTGGATGGCAAGGCCCACTACGTCGCGCTCAACGCCCGCGACGAGCTGGCGAACTACCCAGCCGGTGCCGTGGTGGAGGTGAAGGGATCGGCCGACGTGCGCGCCGCCGACAAGAACATCGCCGCACTGGCGAGCGGTGGCCTGTACCGCACCGATCATCACCTCGCCATCGCGCAGGGTCAGGCCGTACCGGGCCGCGATCCGCAGGAAGTCGTCGCGGCCCACGTCCGCCGGCTGGAAGCCCTGCGCCGCGCTGGCATCGTGGAGCGCGTGGCCGAGGGACTATGGAAGGTGCCGGACGACCTGGCCGAACAGGGCCGCCGCTACGACGCGCAGCGCCTGGGCGGCGTGGCCGTGGAACTGAAATCGCACCTGCCCATCGAGCGGCAGGCCCGCGTTATCGGGGCCACCTGGCTTGACCAGCAGTTGATCGGCGGCGGCTCGGGCCTGGGCGACCTAGGCTTTGGCGGCGAGGCCAAGCAGGCAATGCAGCAGCGCGCCGACTTCCTGGCCGAACAGGGGCTGGCCGAGCGGCGTGGGCAGCGCGTGATCCTCGCGCGCAACCTGCTGGGCACGTTGCGCAATCGGGAGCTGGTGCAGGCCGCCAAGGACATTGCGGCCGAAACCGGCTTGGAACATCGGCCTGCGGGTGACGGTCAGCGCGTGGCCGGTATCTACCGGCGCAGCGTCATGCTCGCCAGTGGGCGCTACGCCATGCTCGATGACGGCAAGGGGTTCAGTCTGGTGCCGTGGCGGCCGGTGGTCGAGCAGCGGCTGGGCCAGCAGCTTGCCGCTACGGTGCGCGGCGGCGGCGTGTCCTGGGAGATAGGACGGCAGCGTGGGCCTGCCGTTGGTTAACTTCCTACGATAGCAGTGTCCGGCACGGGGTCGCACAATAAACCGATTGACGGTCGGTTTTTTGTGGTGGATACTCTTGAGTTCGAGTCAAAGCTCGGAGCCGACAACATTGACCAACCACAGCGTACCAACACTTGGCGATCTGGAAATCGCCGTGCTCGAAGACATCTGGCGCTTCGGCCCGTCCGACACCAAGGCGGTGTACGCGCGCATTGGGCAGTCTCGCTCGATTTCCTTGAACACCGTGCAATCCACGCTAGAACGTCTGTTTCGCAAGGCCATGCTCCAGCGCGAAAAGATCAGCCATGCCTACGAATACTCGGCACGAGTATCTCGCCGGGAACTGATCCAGAAGCTGGTCGAGTCCACGGTGCGTCGTGTCGCAGGCCCGCAGCCGGATGCGTTGTTGAGCGCCTTTGTCGATCTTGCTGCAAGGGCGGATGATGACCAGCTCAAGAGGCTGGAGGAGTTGATTGCCCGTCGTCGCGCTGAATTGGATCAGCCGTGATGACGAGTTATGGCCCACTACTTCAGTTCGCATTGCTATCCGGCTTCGTGCTGGCAGTAACGCTTACCCTGCTGATTGGAGCCTGCGAGCGCCCATTACGCCGTGCGCTGTCGGGAAAGACCCCCTATCAGCGAGCAAGAGTGTCTTGGTGGATGCTGGTAACACCCGCATTGGCGGGTATTGCCTATACGGCCATGACCATAGCCATGCCGTCGATGTTTGATGATTCGGCCAGATTTGCCGCTGCCTGCTCTGCGCACGCTGACACGCTGCTGCACCTGTGCGTTTGGCACCCGAGCGGCAATGGGCAAAGTGCCTGGCTATGGGGAGCATTGGCATTGTTGGCGGGATACGCGGTTTGGCTGGCTTTACGGGCCGCAGTTGGCCTTTGGCGTGCTCGTCGAACCCTTGCCTCGATGGTGCGCCTGAGCTGGCGTCCGGGGCATCCAGACAAACTTCGCGTGCTTGATGTCGATCAGCCTATGGCGCTGGCTTGTGGCGTCGGGAATGGCCACATCCTGCTTTCAACCTCGTTGATGCGGCGACTCGACCCAACGCAATTGCGCGTGGTGCTGGCGCACGAACAGGCTCATATCGCCAATCGAGATGTGCTGCATCGCCTGATCGCTGTCGTCTTGTCGAGCATCCAGTTGCCGGGCACTCGTCGCCGGCTGTTGCGCGATCTGGAACTCGCCTTGGAACAGCGTTGTGATTTCGCTGCTGCAAACGAAGTGGGATGCCCTGTCGCCGTGGCCGAGACCATCGTTGCAGTGGAGAAGATATTTCGGCAACACGCCAAGGAACAGGTGCCATTGGCGATGGCGTTCTTTTCCGATTTTATCCCTGAGCGTGTCGAGGCGTTGCTGTCGCCCAAGCACTCGTCTGTCTCATACTTGGGGCCGATGCTAGGCATTCTTGTTCTGGCGTTTTGCAGCCTATCTACAGGATGGCTGCATTCTGTGACCGAATCTCTCATCACTGTGATGACGAGGTAAGTCCATATGCGCGCGTGCTGTGTTTTTTTGCTCAAAAAACCGATTGACGATCGGTCTTATGGCGATTCCGCTCCGGCGTGCGCGGGAAGTCGTCACGCGGAATCGTTTGCTCGCCATCTGTTGTCGTCGTGAGGGTTTTCATGAATTTGATCCGCTTAGTAGTCTTGGTGTTCGTCGGAGCCTGCGGTACGTCCGCAGCCCTAGCCGCCGAACCCCTGCGGTTGGAGGAAGCAGTCTCCCGCGCGCTGGCCGCCCATCCATCCATTACCGCCGAAACGGCGCAACTCCAGGCCGTTCGAGCCCGCACGCAGCGCGAAGCCCTGCCACCGCCTTACACCATTGGCGGCGAGGTAGAGAACGTCGCCGGGAACGGCAACCTGCGAGGTATTCGCTCGGCCGAAACGACATTGCGCATCGGTCGGGTCATAGAACTCGGTGGCAAGCGCGAGGCTCGCCAAACGCTGGGACAAGCCGAACTGAGAGAACAAGAGCATCAGGCCACCAAAACGCGGATCGACCTGGCCAGTTCAACTACGGCCCGCTTCATTGAAGTGCTCGCTAGGCAACAGCGATTGACGTATGCCGAGGAGCGTATCAAGCAAGCGGAGCGCACCCGTCGAGAGGTTGCAGCGTGGGTAAAAGCCGCTCGCAATCCTGAGTCGGATTTGCAGGCCGCCGATATTGCGGTCGCTGAGGCGCAGCTCAATCGCGAGAGTGCTGAACTCGAATTGGCGAGCGCCAAGATGACTTTGGCCGCGAGCTGGGGGGCAATGACCCCCGACTTCGGCGAAGTCGTCGGCGACCTCCAAACCTTGCCGACCGTGGCGCCATTCGAGACGTTGGCTACCCGTTTGCCTATGACGCCGGAACTGTGGGCTTCGCGCTTGCGGGCCGACACCATCGGCGCCCGGCGCCGGCTCGCGGAGGCCGAAGCCAAACCCAACATTGACGTCAGCTTGGGCGTGCGACGTTTGGAAGCCTTCAAGGATCACGGCGTGGTGATGTCGATCTCGGTGCCGTTGGGTAGCCCGACGCGCTCTGGATACGCGGTGTCCCAGGCAAATGCGGAGCTTGCTGCGCTGGAAGCGCGGCGTGACGCCGAACGCTTCGAGCGCCACCAGACCCTGTTCGACAAGTATCAAGAACTCACGCACGCGCGAACAGAGGCTGAATCGTTACGCGCACGAATGCTGCCTATGGCTGAAAGCGCCCTGACAACAACTCGTCGCGGCTTTGAGCAAGGCCGATTCTCTTATTTGTCGCTGGCCCAAGCGCAGCGGACGCTGTTCGATCTGCGTGCGCGTGCTGTCGAAGCCGCCACCCGCTATCACCTTCTGCTGGTCGAGGTGGAACGCCTCACCGCCACCGTTGAGGACACCGCACCATGATTCGCATTCTCTCCCTGTTACTCCTTTGCGTATTTGCCGCTGCATGCAGCCCTGGCGGCGACAAACCCAAAGAGGAGGCCAGTGCCCAAGCCAGCGGAAGCTATGAGCGCGGGCCAAACAATGGCCGACTACTCCGTGATGGAGACTTCGCCCTGGAAGTCACCATCTACGAAACCAATGTGCCCCCGCATTACAGGCTCTACGCCTATCGCGACGGCAAGCCAGTCGCTCCCGCCGATGTCGTTGCGACTATCAAACTCTCCCGTTTGGATGGCGAGGTCAACCAGTTCACGTTCACGCCAGAGGGCAACTATCTGGTCGGCAGCGGTGAAGTGATCGAGCCGCATTCGTTCGATGTCGCCGTGTCCGCCGAACATGCCGGAAAGAAGTCCACTTGGTCTTACCAGTCCTATGAGGGCCGCGTAAGCATTCCGGCCGGCATCGCCAAGGATGCCGGTATCAAAACCGAATCAGCAGGGCCGGCAGTCATCCGAGACGTTGTGCGGTTGATGGGAACCGTTGTCCTAGATGCCGACAGACACGCGGCGGTTGGCGCACGCTTCCCTGGCATCGTGCGATCGGTGAACGTGCAGCAGGGCGAGCGAGTCCGCCGCGGCCAGACGCTGGCCGTCGTAGAGGGCAACGACAGTATGCGTACCTACCCGATTACCGCACCGTTCGATGGCGTGGTGCTCGCACGCAATACGAACGTCGGTGACGTGGCCGAGGCAGGTGCGCTGTTCGAGCTGGCCGACCCGTCCAACGTATGGATCGACCTGCGCGCCATTGGCACCGATGCCGAAGCCCTAAAGCCAGGACAGCCAGTACGAATCCGGTCAGCGACTGGGAAGACCGAAGCCAGCGGAAAGATTCAGCGACTGTTGCCGGTGGCCGGCAGCGGCCAGAGCGTCATTGCCCGCGTCAGCATCCCGAACTTGGAGGGACGTTGGCGCCCAGGTATGACCGTGGCAGCCGAGGTCACAGTAGGCACGCGCAACGTACCGCTGGCGGTAAAAGAGTCGGGGTTGCAGCGATTCCGCGACTTCACCGTGGTGTTCACGCAAGTCGGCGAGACATACGAAGTCCGAATGCTCGAACTTGGCGATCGTGATGGTGAATACGTTGAGGTGACTGGAGGACTCAAGCCCGGCACGAACTACGTGGCCGAGCAAAGTTTCCTGATACGCCAAGACATCGAAAAGTCTGGCGCAAGCCACGATCACTGAGGACGCGGATATGCTCGAACGTATCATTCGCGCGTCCATCGCGCATCGCTGGCTCGTGCTTCTATTGGTGCTCGCCCTGTCCGGGCTGGGGATCTGGAACTACAGCCGCTTACCGATCGACGCGATACCGGACATTACCAATGTCCAGGTACAGATCAATACCGAGGCGCCAGGCTACTCGCCAATGGAGGCTGAGCAGCGCGTCACTTTCCCGGTTGAGACGGCGCTGGCTGGCCTCGCTCGGCTCGACTACACCCGCTCGGTTTCCCGCTACGGTCTGTCGCAGGTCACTGCGGTCTTTGAGGACGGCACTGACATTTACTTTGCCCGTCAGCAGGTCGCCGAACGCTTGCAGCAGGCATCTTCGCAACTTCCGGCGGGCCTGAATCCCTCTCTCGGGCCAGTGGCAACCGGCCTGGGCGAGATATTCATGTACACCTTGGAACCCGAAAAGGGCTACGAGGAAATATGGACGCCGACCGCGCTGCGCACGTTGCAGGACTGGTCGGTGCGTCCGCAGCTCCGCAATCTGAAAGGCGTCACCGAGGTCAACACCATCGGCGGCTACGTGCGTCAATTCCACATCACGCCCGATCCGGTCAAGCTGCTGGCCTACGAGTTGACGATGAACGACGTGCTGAACGCCGTCGCGCGGAACAACGCCAACGTCGGCGCCGGCTACATCGAACGTCATGGCGAGCAGTACCTGATCCGCATCCCCGGACAAGTGCGCGACATCGAGCGACTGCGGAAAATTGTCGTGGCAACGCGCGATGGACTGCCACTCCGAATTGGCGACGTGGCGGAAGTTCTAGAGGGTAGCGAACTGCGAACCGGCGCGGCCACGAAAGACGGCAAAGAGGTCGTGCTGGGTACGGCATTCATGCTGATTGGCGAGAACAGCCGAGCAGTTGCACAGCGCACAGTAGAAAAGCTCGCTGAGATCGACGCGACACTTCCCGAGGGAGTCCGCGCGCACGCGGTTTACGACCGCACTCAACTCGTTGATCGCACCATCGCAACCGTGCAGAAGAATCTTCTGGAAGGCGCGTTGCTGGTGATCGCCGTGCTGTTCCTGTTGCTGGGCAACTTGCGTGCAGCCCTGATAACCGCTGCGGTGATTCCGCTCGCCATGTTGCTGACGATCACTGGCATGGTGCAGAACCGCATCTCGGCCAACCTAATGAGCCTGGGCGCGCTGGATTTCGGCCTGATTGTCGATGGTGCGGTCATCATCGTGGAAAACTGCTTGCGCAGGTTCAGTGAACGACAGCACCAGCTCGGTCGCCTGCTGACCCGTGATGAGCGTTTCTCGCTGGTTTCGAGCGCCAGCGCAGAGGTCATCAAGCCTGCCCTGTTCGGGTTGTTCATCATCACGGCTGTTTACCTTCCGATCTTCGCGTTGTCTGGTGTGGAAGGAAAGATGTTCCATCCGATGGCCCTCACCGTCGTGATCGCATTGACTGGTGCGATGGTGTTATCGTTGACCTTCGTGCCTGCTGCGGTCGCACTGTTTGTCACCGGCAAGGTTTCCGAGAAGGAAACCAAGGTGATGCGCGGCATCAGCCGCTTCTATGCGCCACTTCTCCAGAAGGCAATCAAGCTGAGAGTCGCCGTCGTCGCGGCGGCGGCAGTGCTGGTGGTGCTATCTGGTTTGCTTGCGACGCGCTTGGGCACCGAGTTCATCCCCAATCTGGATGAAGGTGACATCGCCTTGCACGCGATGCGCATTCCCGGAACGAGTCTGACCCAGGCGATTGGTATGCAGCGCCAGTTGGAGGCGCGGATCAAGGAGTTTCCAGAGGTGGAGGAAGTCGTCGCCAAGATCGGTACTGCTGAGGTTGCGACTGACCCCATGCCGCCTTCGGTGGCTGACACTTTCATCATGCTCAAGGATCGTAGCGAATGGCCCGATCCGCGCAAACCGAGAGCCGTACTGCTTGCCGAACTGGAGAAGGCGGTGAACGCCATTCCCGGCAACAACTACGAGTTCACTCAACCCGTGCAGATGCGCATGAATGAGTTGATCGCAGGTGTCCGTGCCGAGGTGGCGATCAAGGTGTATGGCGATGACATGGAGCAACTGGCCCAAATAGGCTCGAAGATTGAAGCCGTGGCCGAGAGTATCGAGGGGTCTGCCGACGTGGCGCTCGAACAGATTACGGGCCTGCCGCTGATGACGATCACGCCGAACGTGGATGCGCTGTCCCGATACGGCTTGGCGATCGACGACGTACAGCAAACGGTGGCAATCGCCCTTGGCGGTGCCGTCGCCGGCCAGGTGTTTGAGGGCGATCGCCGATTCGATATCGTAGTTCGGCTGCCCGAAGCGCAACGCCAAGACCCGAAGGCACTGGCGACACTGCCCATTCCGGTTCCGGCCGGCGCTGCTGCCGGGCTGGGCCAAGCCGCCTACGTGCCGCTCGGGCAGCTTGCGTCGATCGAAGTGGCGCCCGGCCCCAATCAGATCAGCCGCGAGAACGGTAAACGCCGGATCGTTATCACCAGCAATGTGCGCGGACGCGATCTAGGGTCGTTCGTGGAAGAACTGCGTGAACGCGTAAGCCGTGAAATCACGCTGCCAGAGGGCTATTGGGTCAACTACGGAGGCACGTTCGAGCAACTCATCTCGGCTAGCCAACGCCTGTCCGTCGTCGTACCGGCTGTACTGGTTCTGATCTTCGGCCTGCTGTTCATGGCCTTCGGTTCGGGCCGGGATGCCACTGTCGTCTTTAGCGGTGTGCCGTTAGCGCTGACGGGTGGCGTTGCCGCATTGTGGCTGCGCGATATTCCGCTTTCGATTTCGGCAGGGGTCGGCTTCATTGCCCTATCCGGTGTGGCAGTGCTCAACGGCCTGGTGATGGTGAGCTTCATTCGCAAGCTGCACCACGATGGCGCGCCGATTCAGGATGCCATTGTGAATGGCGCGATGACGCGGCTACGCCCGGTGCTGATGACTGCGCTGGTTGCAAGCCTCGGTTTCGTACCGATGGCCATCAACGTTGGAACGGGCGCGGAAGTGCAACGACCCCTCGCAACTGTCGTCATCGGCGGCATTGTCTCTTCGACGCTGCTGACGTTGCTGGTACTGCCGGCCCTGTATCGCCTCATTCATCGGCGTACCGACCGCCAGAACACCGCGCCAGCGTAAGCACGATGCCAATTTATCAACAGGTTCACATGGTGCGGCGAACGCAAGAAAGATGCTTGCCGCACTCGAACAACAAGGATTTTTAGGAGATTAATTGAGGTATGACATTCATGCGTGAAAGATCACTTGACGTAATACTGGATCGCTATCGACCGATCTGGCAACGGATTTCCCTGTTTCTCATGGCGACGGTTCTCCTGTTGTTCGCGTGTGCGAATCAGGCGCTCGCCCATGCCGTTGCCGAGGGTGATAAGGGCTACATCCAGGAAATATCCGGCGTCAACCTCATCCCTTTTATGTATCTAGGGGCGAAGCACATGGCGACAGGGTACGACCATATCCTGTTCCTGCTCGGTGTGATCTTCTTCCTGTACCGGATGAAGCATATCGCCCTGTATGTGACGCTATTTGCCATCGGCCACTCGACGACGATGCTGCTTGGCGTGTATTTCAACGTCGGGATAAACAGCTACATCATCGACGCGATCATCGGTCTTTCGGTGGTTTACAAGGCGCTCGACAACATCGGCGCATTTCAGCGTTGGCTCGGCTTCCAGCCCAACACGAAAGTCGCAACAGTCGTATTCGGACTCTTTCACGGATTCGGCCTGTCAACCAAGATCATCGAATACAACATCTCGCCCGATGGCCTGATTCCAAATCTTTTGGCATTCAATGTCGGCGTTGAAATCGGGCAGTTGATCGCGCTCGGCACTATTCTGATCGCAATGAGCTACTGGCGCCGAACAGCTAGTTTCTGGCGCCATGCGTACACCGCCAACGTAGCGATGATGTGTGCCGGTTTCATCCTGATCGGCTATCAGCTCACCGGCTATTTCGTTTCCTGAATCAAACACGGAGAAAATTCCATGTACAACGTATCCAAGCCAACCCTCGACGACCTTCCATCGTCGAAACAACTGCTGCGCTCGACGCTCATTGCACTCGTCGCCGCCATCGCAATTTTGGTCGGCATCGTCCTTCCCTCCGAGTACGCGATCGACCCAACAGGGATTGGTCGCGTCCTCGGCCTGACGGAAATGGGGGAGATCAAGGCGCAATTGGCCGAAGAAGCCGCTGCGGATGCCGCGAAGGATGCAGCCATGCCCGCTGCCGCGACGACAGGGAATGCAGGCACCGCCGCGCCTGCACAAGCACAGAACGCCGCGCAGGCGGAGAACGGCGCCGCCTGGCGCGATGAAATGCGCGTCGCACTCAAGCCCGGCCAAGGGGCGGAGGTGAAGTTGAGTATGAAGGCCGGCGAGCAGGTCGAGTTCAGTTGGGTTGCCGAAGGGGGCGTTGTGAACTTCGATACCCACGGCGATGGTGGCGGCCAGTCCATCAGTTATGAAAAGGGTCGCGCGGTGCCCGCTAGCAATGGCGTGATCGAGGCTGCCTTTAGTGGAAATCACGGTTGGTTCTGGCGGAACCGTGGCGACGCTGACGTGACGGTGATTGTTCGCACTCGCGGTCAATACATGGAAATGAAGCGCGTCTTGTGATTGGCAAATTGGTTACGGGCACATGCCCATGCACTCCGGCTTCCCCCCCATGCCAATTGCATGGCAGGAAGCCGAAGTTTCCCGCCCTGCCACATAGGCCGGGCCTCATCCCAGGAGATATTGAAATGAACATTCGTCCGGTTTTGATTGCAGCTCTAGCCAGCGCCTCGCTCGCTTCGCCATTCGTGATGGCCCATACCGGCGGGCATGACGACGATGCGAAGGCGATACCGAAGACATGCGAGCAATTGGCAGATACGAAGCGGTATATCAGTGACGTGGCTTATCCCGAAGTAAAGAAGCTGAAGGAGCAATGCGACGCCGCGAAGAAGAAGCCAAACGCGGCGCAATCTTCTGCGGAACGCCGCCCGTCCAACGGCGGCAACTGATTGTTTAGGGCGTAGCCGCGACTCACAGGTCGCGGCTACCGCCTGCGATGCGCACTCGTGGGAGCTATTCGTCTATGGAGTTGAGACATCTAAAATACTTTCTCGCCGTGGCGGAGGAGCTTCACTTCGCTAGAGCTTCGGAGAAGCTGCACATTGAACAATCTCCACTTTCTCGCGCCATTAAGGAGCTAGAGGAGGAACTAGGTGTTGTACTGTTTGCCCGTACCACACGCAGCACTCGCCTAACACGTGCAGGTAAGTTGTTTCTGGAGCATGTCCGCCGGGTATTTGCTGTTCTGCAACAAGCGCGCGACAGCGTAAAAGCAGCGGCCAATGGATTTCACGGTCAGTTGCGGGTGGCCTTATCGGACGGCATTACACCGTCGCGCCTTCCGGCGGTGCTCGCTTTGTGCCGACAGGAAGAACCTGAAGTCGAGATTCGCTTCTCCGAAGTGCCGTTGTCGCAACAAATCAAGGGGCTACACGACGATCTTTATGACGTAGGATTCGCGCAATCAGACGAAGTGGGCGAGGGCATCGTCGCTATACCCGTCTGGAGCGATGCGCTCATGGTGGCTGTACCTGCTCGACATCCTCTGCTGGCGCATAAGCGCATTCCGTTGGAGGAACTGCTCCGCTACCCTCTGGTTCTGTGCGATCCACAGGTTTGCGAAAGCCACGCGAAACACGTTGATCGGGTACTGCGCCGTGCGGACATGGAACCCTTGATCGCGGAGCGCGTGGCCTCCTGCGATTTGATGATGGCGCTTGTATCGGCCGGCTTCGCGCTTGGGCTTACGGGTGCAGCACACATTACAGCTAGCAGAGAACCGGGCGTGGTGGCCCGCCCCTTGGCATCACGTGTCCCACCCCTGACAACCTATCTGCTGCACCCTATAGGCGAACCATCGGAGGTTCTGGCTCGATTCATTGAGCGCGTACAGGCCATCGAATCTCTGGAATCTCCCAGGCCCATGCTGGGCCGCAATCTTGATCCCCCGGAGGAACCTGCGCCATGACGAAGATCATCCTTTTCTTGCTGGTGCCGGTGTTGACCGCCTGCGGCCAGTCCGAAACGTCTCAGAAGGCCAACACATCGGAAGCGAATATCCCAACGGTGGAGGAACTGGCAGCCAATCCCGAACGGTTGAAGGAACTACGCCAGCAGTGCAAGACGGATCGGCCCAAGCTGGGTGACGTGCTCTGCAATCGGGTGGCCGAGGCCACGCGCAAACGGTTCTATGGCGACGGCGAAACGCCCTACACGCCGCCGAAGGAATCGCCCAAGTTCTGATCGTTGGCAGTTCGCCGCATCGGCTGCGTATTTCGGCGAACGTGATCAGTGATTTCGGTTGAACGTGATCAGTGGTTCCGAATGATGGTGATCGGCCGTTTCGGTCGAAGGTGATCGCTGATCACCGGCTTCCGAAACGAGCGATCATCTTGCCGAAACGGGTGATCACGTTCCCGGAATGAGTGATCAGCGAACCGAAACAGCTGATCACGCAACCGAAACGGGATGGCCGTTCCGGCTCGGCGGTGGTGTTGCGCATGTGATCAACGACGGGCGTTAGCCTTGTCTCTTTTTAGGGGACAGGTTGATGCCGGCACATCGGATGAGCATGCGCAAACTGAAGGAAGTACTGCGGCTGAAGTGGGCGTGCGGCCTGTCGCACCGCCAGATCAGCCGGGCGATCGGCATCAGCGTCGGCGCCATCTCGGCGTACGCCGCCCGCGCCAGCGCGGCGGGGCTTGACTGGGCTGCTGTTGAACCGCTGGCCGACGACGAGCTCGAGATCAGGTTGGACCTGCCGGCGGAAGCAGCGGCTCCGACCCGGCGGGTCGAACCGGATTACGCGGCGATGCACCGCGACCTGCGCCGCAAGGGCGTGACGCTGCAGTTGCTCTGGGAGGAGTACGTCGAAGCCCACTCCAGCCAACGCACCTACCGCTATACGCAGTTCTGCCAGCGATACAAGGACTGGGCCGCGGCGCTGAAGCGCTCGATGCGCCAGCAACACCGCGCCGGCGAGAAGCTGTTCGCCGACTTCGCCGGACAGACCGTGCCGGTTCTTGGCCGCGACGGCGGCGTCGCGTTCAAGGCCCACGTGTTCGTGGCCGTCCTCGGCGCCTCGAACTACACCTACGCATGTGCGACGCGTTCCGAGGCCATGCCCGATTGGATCGGCAGCCTGATCGACGCGTTGGAATTCTACGGCGGCGTTCCCGAACTGCTGGTGCCCGACAACCCCAAGGCCTTGATCGCCAAGGCAGACCGGTACGAACCGGTGCTGGGCAACACGACGCAAGACTTCGTGAACCACTACGCGACCGCCATGTTGCCGGCGCGGCCGCGCAAGCCGCAGGACAAAGCAAAGGTCGAGGTCGGTGTGCAGATCGTCGAGCGCTGGATCCTCGCACGGCTGCGCAACCACCGCTTCTACAGCCTGGCCGAGCTGAACAAGGCGATCGGCAAGCTGATCGTCGACCTGAACCAGCGTCCGTTCAAGAAGCTCGACGGCAATCGCCGCGAATGGTTCGAGCGGCTCGACCGTCCGGCGCTGCGCCCGTTGCCGACCCGCCGATACGAGATCGCGACCTTCGTGAAGTGCCGCGTCAACATCGACTACCACGTCGAAGTCGATCACCACTATTACAGCGTTCCGCACAGCCTTGTGCGTCAAGAGGTCTACGCGCGCGTCACGCGCCACGGCGTCGAGATCCTACACCGCGGCAAGCGCGTTGCCGCCCACGCCCGCAGTCGACTCCGGAACAAGCATACGACGTTGCCCGAGCACATGCCGGCGGCGCACCGCGCCCACATGGAATGGACGCCCGGGAGATTGCTGAACTGGGGCGCTTCCGTCGGTCCCGGTGCCGAAGCGATCGTCAAACACCTGCTGACCAATCGGCCGCACCCCGAGATGGGGTACCGCGCGTGCCTCGGACTGCTGTCGCTCTCGCGCAAGTACGGCAAGGAACGGCTGGAAGCCGCCTGCCAGCGGGCGCTCGTGATCGGTTCTCCGACCCGTCGCTCCGTGCTGTCAATCCTCGAATCCGGCCTGGACCGACAGCCGATGCTCCCGATTCCGCTCACCGAATGGCATTCGCCCGATCACGAGAACGTGCGCGGGCCCGACTATTACCACTGACCCAAGGAGGTCGCGATGTTGATGCAGCAAACCCTCACTCAGCTCAAGTCCCTGAAGCTCGACGGCATGGCCCGCGCGTTCGAGGAACAGGCGGCGTTGACCGCCAGCACCAGCCTGTCGTTCGAAGAACGCTTCGGCATGGTCGTCGATCGCGAACTTGCCTGGCGCGATACCCGGCGGCTCGAGCGGCTGCTGAAGTCCGCGAAACTCAAGAATCCTCAGGCCTGCATCGAGGACATCGAGTACCGGCAGAGTCGCGGTATCGACAAAAGCGTCGTTGCCGCACTCGCTGGTTGCGACTGGATCCGCAATGCACAAAACCTCATCCTGACTGGGCCGACCGGCGCGGGCAAGACGTGGATCGCCTGCGCGTTTGGTCAGCAGGCCTGCCGACAGGGCTTCTCCGTGATGTACGTCCGCGTTGCCCGGCTGTTCGAGGAATTGAAGATCGCCCACGGCGACGGCAGCTTCACGCGGCGGCTCGCGCAGCTCGCCAAAATGGACGTCCTGCTGCTCGACGACTGGGGCCTGCAGGACCTCGATCAGAGTGCCCGAAATGACCTGCTCGAAGTGCTCGACGACCGCGTCGGCACGCGATCCACGATCATTACCAGCCAGCTGCCACTGGAACACTGGCATGCGTGGCTGCAGGACCCGACGCTCGCCGACGCGATCCTCGACCGGCTCGTCCATCAGGCCCACAAGCTGCCGTTGAAGGGCGAATCGATGCGAAAGACCAACGCCAAGCAGTCCTCCGCATCCTGATCGTGATCGCCTTCGCTATAATCCATTGACCGCGCAACACCACCTTCCAAACTGATCACGTTCGCCGAAACGGCTGATCACCATCACCGAAATCCGCACATCGGCTTCAATTTTCTGTTCGACACGCCGCAATGCGCTATCGCTTGCGGCGTTTTTCTTTGGTTCGACGCCGCGCGAATTCTGTCTTTTTGCTCGACCTTTCTGCTCGAAACGGTCTTTGACCGGCACTGACCCGGCACCGATCCTGACGCTAGCGGCACGTCCTTGTGCCGCGCTTTCCATGAGGAAGAAGCGCAGGAGAAATCGGAGGCCAGGTAATGCAAGGGACGAACGTGCTGTTCGGTCAGATCGCCGTGGTATTCGGCATCGTGATCGCCGGCGTGTGGGGCGCCACACAATGGACAGCAGCCGCCCTTGGTTATCAGCTACGCCTTGGCTCGCCCTGGTTCGATCTTCTTGGCACACCGATCTACCACCCGTGGAAGCTGTTTGAGTGGTGGTTCTTCTTCGATGCCTACGCGCCGCGCGTGTTCGATACCGGCGGCGCCATCGCGGGTGGCAGCGGCCTGCTGGCGGTGGTGGTCGCCATCGGCATGTCGATCTGGCGCTCACGGCAATCGCGCCTGGTCACGACCTACGGCTCGGCGCGCTGGGCGAACGCGGATGACATTCGCAAGGCGGGTCTGACGCAGCCGGCCGGCGTATTCCTCGGCCAGCACGACCGCCAGTACCTGCGGCATGAAGGCCCGGAACACGTCCTGACCTTCGCTCCCACACGCTCAGGCAAAGGTGTCGGCCTGGTGGTGCCGACGCTGCTTTCCTGGTCTGCGTCCGCCGTCATCCACGACATCAAAGGCGAGAACTGGCAGATCACTGCCGGCTGGCGTAGCCGTTTCAGCCACTGCCTGCTGTTCAACCCCACCGATGCAAAGTCGGCGGCCTACAACCCACTGCTGGAGGTGCGGCGCGGCGCGCATGAGGTGCGCGACGTGCAGAACATCGCGGACATTCTGGTCGATCCCGAAGGTGCGCTGGAGAAGCGCAACCATTGGGAAAAGACCAGCCATGCGCTGTTGGTCGGCGCCATCCTGCATGTGCTCTACGCGGGCGAAGACAAGACGCTGCGCGGCGTCGCCAACTTCCTGTCCGACCCGGCCAGCCCCTTCGAGCTGACCTTGCACCGGATGATGACCACGCCGCACCTCGGCGATGGGCCGCATCCTGTCGTCGCTTCGGCGGCGCGCGAAGTGCTCAACAAGTCGGACAACGAGCGTTCCGGCGTGTTGAGCACCGCCATGTCGTTCCTCGGCCTGTACCGCGACCCCACGGTGGCCGAAGTCACATCGCGCTGCGACTGGCGCATTGCCGACCTGATCGCGGCAGAGCATCCGGTGTCGCTGTATTTGGTGGTGCCGCCCTCGGACATATCGCGGACGAAGCCGCTCATCCGCCTGATCCTCAACCAGATCGGCCGGCGCCTCACCGAATCGCTCGATGGCTCCGATGGCATCGAGCGCCGCCACAAGCTGCTACTGATGCTCGATGAGTTCCCTGCGCTGGGACGACTCGACTTCTTTGAGACGGCCTTGGCCTTCATGGCGGGCTACGGCATCCGCAGCTTCCTCATCGCGCAGTCGCTCAACCAGATCGACAAAGCCTACGGCCAGAACCATTCGATTCTCGACAACTGCCATGTGCGCGTGACGTTCGCCACGAACGACGAGCGCACGGCCAAGCGCATTTCCGAGACGCTGGGCACGGCCACCGAACTGCGCGCCCAGCGCAACTACGCGGGCCACCGGCTCGCGCCGTGGCTGGGCCACCTGATGGTGTCGCGCCAGGAAACCGCGCGCCCGCTGCTGACGCCGGGCGAAGTCATGCAGCTTCCGCCCGACGAGGCCGTGGTGATGGTGTCCAGCGTGGCGCCCATCAAGGCCAAGAAGCTGCGCTACTACGCGGACGCCAATTTCAAGCGTCGCGTGCTGCCGCCGCCCGCGCTGGCGGACGGGCAGTACGCCGACGCGCCGCCGTCGCGGCCCGACGACTGGAGCGGGCTGGCGATTCCTGCCGTGCCCGCTGCACTGGCCGCCGCATCCGCCGATGGCCTGGAGAACTTGGGTTCGACCGACGACGGCGGCCCGCGCCGTCAGCCCGAACTCGCCGAAACCGTCGCCTATGACCCCGAGCTGGCCGCTCCCGCGGCCGACCTTGGGCTGCTCGATGACGACGACGACCCGCCGCTTCGCCTTCCTCGCCAGCTTGATCCAGCCATGCAGCGCACGGCCCGGCTGGCTTCCCTCGACCCCAACGACGGAATCGAGCTATGAGCCACTACCGCCTCAACCTGTTCATCCAGCCGGAGCACGCCAAGCGGCTCGATGAGCTGGCCGCCAAGAAAGGCGTGTCCAAGTCGTCGATCGTCGCGGCGGCGCTCGCATCGTGGCTTTCGCCCGATGCTGCCGACCAGCGCGAGGCGGCCATTGCCAAGCGGCTTGATCGCCTGTCGCGCCAAGCCGAGCGCATGGAGCGCGACCAGAACATCGCCATCGAAACGCTGGCGCTGTTCATCCGCTACTACCTCACGGTCAGCACGCCAGTTCCCGAGGCGCACCAAGACGCGGCACGCGCGCAGGGCAAAGCGCGCTTCGAGCAGTTCACCGAGCAGCTTGGCCGCCACCTGCTGCGGGGCCGCAGCCTGGTGCGCGACGTGGTGGAGGAACTGCACCCCGACCCGATGCGGATGGAGGACGCGGCAGCAGTCGCGCAAGCGCAGGAGCGTGCGTCATGAGCGCCGTTCCGCAGTCCATGAGCGCCACGTCGCTCGACCGCCGCATCCAGATGCTGCGCACGGCGATGGGGCCACTGATCGCCGCTGCGCTCGAAGACCCGGACGTGGTGGAGGTGATGCTGAATCCCGATCGCACCCTTTGGGTGGATCGGCTTTCCAGTGGGCGTGCGCCGATGGGCGTGGAACTGCCCGAGGCGGACGGCGAGCGAATCATCCGCCTGGTCGCCGCCCACGTCGGCGCGGAAGTCCATCGCGGCCAGCCGCTGCTGTCCGCCGAGTTGCCCGAAACCGGCGAACGCTTCGAGGGCATCTTGCCTCCGGCAGCGCCGGGGCCGGCCTTCGCGCTGCGCAAACGCGCCATCGGCGTGATTCCGCTGGAGCGGTACGTCATCGACGGGATGATGACCAGCGCGCAGGCGGGCTTTCTCGTTCGCGCCGTGCGCGAGCGGCAGAACGTCCTGATCGCCGGCGCCACCAGCAGCGGTAAGACCACGCTCGCCAATGCGCTGCTGGCCGAGATTGCCGCCACAGGCGACCGCGTGCTGGTGCTCGAAGACACGGTGGAGCTGCAATGCGCGGCCCGCGACCACGTTCCCCTGCGCACGCGCGCAGGCGTGGTGTCGATGACCGAACTGGTGCGCTCGTCCATGCGCCTGCGCCCTGATCGCGTCGTCGTCGGCGAGGTGCGCGGTGCCGAGGCGCTGGATCTCATCAAGGTGTGGGGCACGGGCCACCCCGGCGGCATCGCCACGATCCATGCCGGCTCCGCGCTCGGCGCGCTGCTGCGCCTGGAGCAACTGATTCTCGAAGTGGCGGTGAATCCGCCCCGTGCGCTGATCGCCGAGGCGGTCAACGTGGTGATCCACATCGCCGGGCGCGGGCGCAAACGCCGCATCGAGAACATCGCCCGCGTCGTCGGCTTCGACGGCGTGGGCTACCAACTGGCGGATGCACTGGAAACGCCGTTTCCCGAGCTGCCGCCACTTCCCGATGCCGCACCCGCTGCGGCGACTTCCCCATCCCCTGACTCACTTGGAGAACTGCCATGACGCAGATGACCATTCCTGCTTTCCGTATTTCTGCAAATCCGGCTTTGCGTCTTGCGCGGCTGCGCTGCCTGGCCCGCCCTGCGGGGCAAGGGCTGCTGCTGGCCGCGCTGCTGCTGTTCCTGGCCGGAACCGCGCAGGCCGCCGGTTCCTCGATGCCGTGGGAAGGCCCGCTGCAATCCATCCTCGAATCCATCCAGGGGCCGGTGGCGCGCATCGTCGCGGTCATCATCATCATCGCTACGGGCCTCGCGCTCGCCTTCGGCGACACGTCCGGCGGCTTCCGCAAGCTGATCCAGATCGTCTTCGGTCTGTCCATCGCCTTCGCGGCTTCGAGCTTCTTCCTGTCGTTCTTCAGCTTCTCCGGCGGGGCCGTCGTATGAGTGCCCCGGACACCTTCGCGGACGGCTTCGAGGTGCCGCTGCATCGCTCGCTGACCGAGCCGATTCTGCTTGGCGGTGCGCCGCGCACGGTGGCGATCGCCAACGGCACGCTGGCCGCCGCTGTCGGCCTGGGCCTGCAACTGTGGATTCCGGGCGTGGTGCTCTGGGTTGTCGGCCATTCGCTGGCGGTATGGGGCGCGCGCGTCGATCCGCAGTTCATGCAGGTCTTCGCCCGGCACATCAAGCACCGCCCGCTACTGGACGTGTGAGGGGAGGACGCCGCGATGCTGAACCTCGCCGAATACCGCCAGCGCCCGGCCTTGCTTGCCGACTGGCTGCCCTGGGCCGGGCTGGTCGCACCGGGCGTCGTCTTGAACAAGGACGGCAGTTTCCAGCGCACGGCCCGGTTTCGCGGGCCTGACCTCGACAGCGCGACGCAAGGCGAGCTAATCGCCACGTCGGCGCGGTTGAACAACGCGCTGCGTCGCATGGGATCGGGCTGGGCGCTGTTCATCGAGGCCGAGCGCCGCGCCGCCGCCGACTATCCGCGCTCGGAGTTTCCCGAGCCGCTTTCGTGGCTGGTGGAGGAAGAACGCCGGGCCGCCTTCGAGGAATCGGGCAATCACTTCGAGAGCGGCTATCACCTGACGCTGCTTTACCTGCCGCCGGAAGAATCCCGCGCCCGTGCAGCCAAGATGCTCTACGAGAACACGCCGACGACCGGCGTGGACTGGCGCGAGCGGCTGCAAGCCTTCGTCGCGGAAACGGATCGCGTCTTTGACCTGCTCGACGGCGTGATGCCGGAGATCGCCTGGCTCGATGACAGCCAGACGCTGACCTACCTGCACGCGACCATCTCGACGCGGCGCTATCGCGTGGGCGTGCCCGAAGTGCCGTTCCACATCGACGCGCTGCTGACCGACTCGCCGCTGGTCGGTGGCCTGGCGCCCATGCTGGGCAACCAGCACCTGCGCGTGGTGTCGGTGCGAGGTTTCCCGACCTCGACCTGGCCGGGGATTCTGGATGACCTCAACCGCCTTGGCTTTGCGTACCGCTGGAGCACGCGCTTTCTCTGCCTCGACAAAGCCGAGGCGGAGAAAGAACTTTCCCGCCTGCGCCGCCAGTGGTTCGCCAAGCGCAAGAACGTCATCGCGCTGCTGCGCGAAACGATCTTCCAGCAGGAAAGCCCGCTGGTCGATACCGACGCCAACAACAAGGCCGCCGATGCGGACGCTGCCTTGCAGGAGTTGGGCAGCGATCAAGTCGCCTTCGGCTACCTGACGGCGACCGTCACCGTCATGGACGAGGACGCCGCCGTGGCGGACGAGAAGCTGCGCATGGTGGAGCGCGTCATCCAGGGCCGGGGCTTCGTGACCATTCCCGAAGCGCTCAACGCCGTGGATGCGTGGCTGTCGTCCATTCCGGGCAACGCCTACGCCAACGTGCGCCAGCCCATCGTCTCGACGCTGAATCTTGCGCACCTGATGCCGGTGTCGGCGGTGTGGGCAGGGCCGGAGAAGAACTACCACCTCGACGGCCCGCCGCTGATCGTCACGCGCACCGAGGGCGCGACGCCGTTCCGGCTGGTGACGCACATCGGCGATGTGGGGCATACGCTGGTGGCTGGCCCGACCGGCATGGGCAAGTCGGTTCTGCTCGCCACGCTGGCGATGCAGTTCCGCCGCTATCGCGGTTCGCGCATCTTCGCCTTCGACATGGGCCGCTCGATGCGGGCCACGATCCTGGGCCTGGGCGGCGAGCACTACGACCTGGGCACGGATGGCGAAATCGCCTTCCAGCCACTGGCACGCATCGACCGCGAGGGCTACCGCACCTGGGCCGCCGAATGGATCGAAGGCCGCTTGCTGCACGAAGGCGTGGCGGTCGGCCCCGACGAGAAGGCGGCTATCTGGTCGGCGCTGGGAAGTCTCGCCGGGGCGCCGGTGGAGCAGCGCACGATGACGGGGCTTTCCGTGCTGTTGCAATCGAACACGCTGCGGCAGGCGCTGTCGCCTTATGTGCTCGGCGGTGCCCACGGCAAGCTGCTGGACGCCGACCACGACCGGCTGGGCACGGCCGACGTGCAGTGCTTCGAGATGGAGGAGCTGATGCACAGCAAGGCCGCCGTCATGGCCGTGCTGCATTACCTCTTTGCGCGTTTTGATGAACGCTTCGACGGGGCGCCCACGCTGCTGATCCTCGACGAAGCATGGCTGTTCCTCGATGACCCGGTGTTTGCCGCGCGTATCCGCCAGTGGCTCAAGACACTGCGCAAGAAGAACGTCAGCGTCATATTCGCCACGCAGAGCCTTGCCGACATCAAGGATTCGAGCATCGCACCCGCGATCATCGAAAGCTGCGCGAGTCGGATTTTCTTGCCCAACCCGCAGGCGACCGAGCCGCAGATTCGCACGATCTACGAGGGCTTCGGCCTCAACAGGCGGCAGATCGAAATCGTCGCCACCGCGCAGCCCAAGCGCGACTACTACTACCAATCCCGCCTCGGCAACCGCCTGTTCGACCTCGACCTGGGGCCGGCGGCGCTGGCCTTCGCGGGCGCTTCCACGCCGCAAGACCAGCGCGACATAGACCGCGTGCTGCTGGACGCCGGCGTGCCCGGTTTCGCGGGTGCCTGGCTTCGCCACCGCGGCCTCGATTGGGCGGCCGACCTGCTGCCCTCGTTCCCCGGCCTCGCGCCGGGTTCCCTCGCTGACCAACCCCTGGAGAACCTGCCATGAAAAAGCGTCTTATTGCCGCCGCCATCGCGGCCATGCTTTGCACCGCCACCGCCCATGCGCAATGGGTCGTGGTCGATCCCACGAACCTCGTGCAGAACACGCTGACCGCGATCCGCACGCTGGAGCAGATCAACAACCAAATCCAGCAGCTTCAGAACGAAGCGCAGATGCTGATGAACCAGGCGCGCAACCTCGCCAGCCTGCCGTCCAGCGTGGTGAACCAGTTGCGCGCCAATCTGGCGACCACCGAGCGGCTGATCGCCCAGGCCAGGGGCTTGGCCTACGACGTGACGAATCTGGATCGGGAGTTCGCGCGCCTGTATCCCGAGCAGTACGCCGCCACCGTCAGCGGCGACCAGATGTACCGCGACGCGCAGGAGCGTTGGCGGAACACGCTCAACGGCTTGCAGACCACCATGCAGATGCAGGCGCAGGTGTCGCAGAACCTGGGCGAAGACGAAAGCGTGCTGGCCGATCTTGTGGGCAAGAGCCAGTCGGCCGAAGGTGCGTTGCAGGCGATGCAGGCCATGAATCAATTGCTGGCCTTGCAGGCCAAGCAGTCGATCCAGTCGCAGCGACTCCAGATCACGCAAGACCGGGCGGCATCGCTGGAGCTGGCGCGGCAGGCGGCAGCCACGGAGCGCGCCCGCGAGGTGCGGCGGCGCTTCCTCGGCGACGGCACGCCGTACACGCCGCAGTCCGTGAACTTCTACGGCAACTGACGGGAGGCCGCCATGCGATGCGTCCTCGCCCTTGGTGTCGTGCTGCTGGCCGCTTGCGGCGAGCAGCCGGCCGACGACCTTGCCGATGCCTTGGCCGCCGATCCCGTGCGGCTGAAGGCATTGCGCGCGCAATGCGCGGCCGACCGGCAGGCCACGGGCGAGGACGCTTGCCGCGCCGCCGCCGAAGCCTTCCGGCGGCGTTTCTTCTCCGGCCAGGCCGGGCCGGATGAATACCAGACGCTGGCCGACCTGCCGCCGATCCCGCCGAGCTTCGAGGAGCCGGCCGATGGCATGGCGCCGGCCGATCCCGCCGAACCGGAGGACACGCCATGAATGACGTGACCATCATCGACCAGTTCCTCAACACCTTTGCCGCTTATATCGACTCGGGTTTCGGGCTGCTGCGGGGCGAAGTGGCGTTCCTCACGGCCACGCTGATCGTCATCGACATGACGATCGCCGGCCTGTATTGGGCCATGAGCCACGCCACCGGCCAGGGCGAGGACGTGATCGCCAAGCTGCTGCGCAAGGTGCTCTACGTCGGTGCCTTCGCCTACATCATCAATAACTTCAACTGGCTGGCCAGCATCGTGTTCCGCTCGTTTGCGGGATTGGGCATCACCGCCACCGGCTCGGCCATCACGATGGAGAACTTCTTGCAGCCGGGCCGGCTGGCGAAAACCGGCATCGACGCCGGGGCGCCGATTCTGGAGCAGATCGGCGAGATGGCGGGCTTTCCCGAAGTGTTCGTGAACCTCGACCCCATCGTGGTGATGTTCCTCGCGTGGCTGGTCGTGGTCTTGTGCTTCTTCGTGCTGGCGATCCAACTGTTCATCACGCTGATCGAGTTCAAGCTGACCACGCTCGCCGGATTCGTGCTGGTGCCATTCGCGCTCTGGAACAAGACCGCGTTCCTCGCCGAAAAGGTCTTGGGCAACGTGGTGGCCTCCGGCGTCAAGGTTCTGGTGCTGGCCGTGATCGTCGGTATCGGCTCGGGCTTGTTCGCTCAGTTCCAAGTCCATCCCGCCGAGCCGTCTATTGACCACGCGCTGGTCATCATGCTGGCCTCGCTCACCTTGCTGGCGCTCGGGATTTTCGGCCCTGGCATCGCCACGGGCCTCGTCTCCGGTGCGCCGCAGCTCGGCGCTGGCGCAATGGCCGGTGCTGCTGTCGGCGCTGCCGGCACGGCCGTCGCCATCGGCGCCGCCGCGACGGGCGTGGGTGGCGCCGTGGCTGCTGGTGCGCGCATGGCCCCGGCTGCCGCCAAGCTGGCCGGTAGCGGTGCGCGCGCCGCCACGTCGGCGGCCAGCAGTGCGAAGTCGGCGTTCCAGGCCGGTTCCGCCGCCGCTGGCGGCGGCGCAAAGGGCGCGATGGCGGGCCTGGGCAACGTCGCCAAGACCGGCGCGCAGGCAGCCGGGCGAGGTGCTGCATCCCGCGCTTCCGCTGCCGGGCAACGCATGGCCGCTCCCTTCCGCGCTGGCTGGAATGGCGCTGCTGCCGATGGCGGCGCGGGTGCGGCATCCGGTCAGGGTGCCGCAGGCGAGGCCGCATCCGGCGCCGCTACGGCGCAGACACAGGAACAGCCCGCTTGGGCCAAGCGCCTGCATCGCCGCCAGCAACTCACCCACGCCGCGACCACCACCGCCCACGCGCTGCGCGGTGGCGATGGCGGCGGCTCCGGCCAGGGGCCGAGCCTGCGCGATTCCGATTCATAAGGAGAACTGACCATGCGATTCAAGAAACCGCAGGTGCGCTACGCCGACACGCCGCAGCCTGCCACGCCGTACCAAGCTGCCGGCCAGGTGTGGGACAAGCGCATCGGCTCGCCGCGCGTCCAGGCGAAGAACTGGCGCCTGATGGCCTTCGGCTGCCTGACGCTTGCACTGCTGATGGCCGGCGGCTTGGTGTGGCGCTCGGCGCAATCCATCGTGACGCCCTACGTCGTGGAGGTGGACAACACGGGCCAGGTACGCGCCGTGGGCGAAGCCGCCACGCCATACCGGCCCAACGATGCGCAGACCGCGCACCACATCGCGCGCTTCGTGACGCTGGTGCGCTCGCTGTCCATCGACCCCATCGTCGTCCGCCAGAACTGGCTGGACGCCTACGACTACACGACCGACAAGGGCGCGGCCGTGCTCAACGACTACGCACGGGTCAACGACCCGTTCGCGCGCATCGGCAAGGAGTCGGTGACGGTGCAGATCACCAGCGTCGTGCGCGCCAGCGACACGTCTTTCAACGTGCGCTGGACGGAACGCCGCTACGTCAACGGCGCCGCGGCGGGCTTGGAGCGGTGGACGGCCGTGGTGTCCATCGTGCTCCAGCCGCCGCGCACCGAAGAACGCCTGCGCAAGAACCCCCTGGGCATCTACGTCAACGGCCTGTCGTGGAGCCGCGAACTGGATTCTTCCGAAGGAGCCAAGCCATGAATGATCTTTTCCGTAAATCCGCCTTGCCGGTGATCTTGCTTGCCCTGGCGGGCTGCGCCACGCAGGGCAAGCCACCGCCGAGCATCTCGCTCGATGAGCCGGTGCAGGCCCAGCCGCTGCCCGAACCGCCCGCGCCGGTGGAGGTGGTGGCCGTGCCCGAGGTGCTGCCGATGCCGGCGCAGTTGAAGCCATTGCCCGAAGCCGAGGACGCCAAGCCCACGCCGGAGCCGGCCGACGAGACGGTGCGCGTCTCGCGCGCCAATGCCGAGGCCCGCGTCGCGCCCACGCGCGAGGGCTACGTCAACGCGATTCAGGTGTGGCCCTTCACCGATGGCGCGCTGTATCAGGTCTATGCGGCCGTGGGCCGCGTGACCGTCGTTTCGCTCCAGCCGGGCGAGGAACTGGTGACGGTGGCCGCCGGCGATACCGTGCGCTGGATCGTGGGCGACACGTCCAGCGGCAGCGGTGCCGATCTGCGCGTGAACGTGCTGGTCAAGCCGATTCGCTCGGGCCTCAAGACCAATCTCGTCATCACCACCAGCCGCAGGACGTACCTGCTGGAGCTGGCTTCGACGGAAAAGACGTGGATGGCATCGGTGTCCTGGGAGTACCCGCGCGACCGGATGCTGGCCTTGCAGCGCCAGGCACAGGCCGCTAGCGCCGCTGCGCCGGTGGACTCCGGCTTGTCGCTGGAGAACCTGCGCTTCCGCTACGCGATCAGCGGCAGCAATCCGCCGTGGAAGCCGTTGCGCGCCTTCGACGACGGGCAGAAGGTCTATATCCAGTTCCCCGCCGGCATCGCGCAAGGCGAGCTGCCGCCGCTTTTTGTCATCGGTGCGCAGGGCGATGGGCAACTGGTGAACTACCGCTTCCGCTCGCCGTACTACATCGTGGATCGGCTGTTCGGCGCGGCCGAACTGCGCTTGGGCGGTGACAAGGGCGACGTGGTGCGAATCGAGCGCACGGACGGCGTGGCGCGGAGGGACTGACCATGAGCCAGGACGACACCCCCGACCTCGACACGCCACAGGCGGGCAAGGTCGCGCCCGAGTCGGTGACGCTGCGCGCCCAGCCGCGTCCGGTCACGCGCCTGAACCGGCGCACGCTGGCCGTCCTTGTCGGCGGCCTGTCGGTCGCCGTGCTCGGGGCCACGATCTGGTCGCTGCAACCGCAGCGGCGCAGCGCAGGCGAACAGACCGAGCTATACAACGTCGATCGCGTCTCGAAGTCCGAAGGGCTGGACGGTCTGCCGGCCGACTACTCGAAGCTGCCGCCGAAGGTGCCCGAGCTGGGGCCGCCGCTGCCGGGCGACCTCGGCCCTGCCATCGTGAACTCGCAGCAGCCGGCCGTGGCCGCTTACGCGGCCCCCGGCCACGACCCCAACGATGCCTTGCGCAAAGAGGCGGAAGCCGCTGCGGCTTCGTCGGTGTTCTTCCGCTCGGGCGGCCAAGGCCAAGCCGCCGCGACCGTGGCGCAGGCGACACCGGGTGCGCCTGGTGGTGCAAGCGCGCTCGCGGCCTTCGACCCACTCGCGGCCGGGCCGGCATCGGTGGCGACGCAGCCTGCCGACCCGACCGCCGTACAGAACCGGCAAGACCAGAAAGAGGCGTTCCTGAAAGCCGGCTCTACGGAAACCCGCAATTCCGGCAATCTGGCGCTGCCGGCGTCGCCCTATCAGGTGATGGCCGGAACCGTGATCGCGGGCGCGCTGGTGACTGGCATGAAGTCGGACTTGCCGGGCGACGTGATCGCCACTGTCACGGAGCCGGTCTATGACACGGCCACGGGCAAGTTCCTGCTGATCCCGCAGGGCTCGCGCATCCTGGGCAAGTACAACAGCCAGGTCAGCTATGGGCAGAGCCGCGTGCAGATAGTGTGGAACCGGGTCATCCTGCCGGATACCTCATCGCTGACGCTCGACAACCTTGTGGGCACCGATTCAGCGGGCTACGCCGGCCTGGAGGACGACGTGGACTGGCATTGGAAGCGCATCGTCTCGGGCGCGGTGCTGACGACGCTGCTGGGCGTAGGCGCCGAGCTGGCCGCGCCGGAGAATCGCCAGGATGGCAACCGCATCGTGATCGCCGGGCGCGATAGCGCGCAAGACAGCATCAACCAGGTCGGCCAGGAGATCACCCGCCGCAACATGAACATCCAGCCGACACTGACGGCGCGGCCAGGGTTGCCGGTGCGGATCATCGTCAACCGGGATCTGGTGCTGCGGCCGTACCAGCCCCTGTTCTTTAACCGGGGAGCTTCGCAATGACCACGACCAAGAAGCTGCGGCTCGGGCCTCTGCCCAAGACCGAGAGTGTCAAGCTGACCTTCGCCTGCCCGGCAAGCCTGAAAGCCGACCTCGACCGCTACGCCTCGCTGCACGCGCAGGCGTATGGCGAGGCGGTCGATGCAGAGAAATTGATCCCGCACATGCTGGAGGCGTTCATGGCGGGGGATCGGGGATTCAGGAAGGGCACGGCGCCCCGGAGCGCGCCATCGAAGCCGACATGATGGCGTCACATACCAACGGCATCCATCGAACGCGCAGCCACCGGCTGCGCGTTCTTCATTCTGGATGCCGCCAAGCCTCTTGGGCTATGATGACGCGACAGGCCCGCCGTTCCTCGGCAATCCAGCACGACACGGTGCGATGCGGCTTTCTCTCCCGACGCTCTTATGTGGCTCCTAGCCGACGAAGCCGCGGTTCTGCAAAGCGGCCCCGAAAAGAGCTAACCTACTGTCCCATATACGGTTTCAAGCCCTGCGTGATTTGCGCGAAAGACTTGACACCGGCACTTTTTTGTTGCTTGAGTCGATCAGAAGCTGGCGCGGACACCGACGTTGAAGATGTCGTTGGTGTCGTTGCTGACGCGCACGCCGCCTTCCAGTGCCCACATCGGGGTAAAGCTGTAGACCAGGCCGAACTGGCCGAACAGGTTGCCATCGCCGCTGCGGGACGAGGCGTGGTCGTAGCCGATGTATGCATTGGCCGTCAGCTTGTCGGTGACGCGGCCCATCACGCCGGTGTTGACCGTCCAGAAATTGTTGCTGGCGTTGTAGCGGATGCAGTAGTCATCCAGGCACATGTGGTTGCTGTTCTTGTCGTGCTGGTAGGCCACCTGGGTGACCCAGTCGGCGCGGCTGCCGATGCTGAAGGCATAGCCCAGGCCGACCGACCACGGCTTGACCTTGGGGTTCCAGTAGAAGTGGCCGAACACCGGGTCATAGGCGGACACCTTGTTGAAGTTCAGCGCGCTGTAGCTGCCGAACATCTGGAAGTTGTCGTGGAAACCGTAGGAGCCGCTGAGCATGCCGCCCTGCGCGACGCCGGCATTGCCGGCCTGGGTGATGTTGACGTAGTCCAGCTGGAGGTAGGTGTAGTCGATGCCGTTGCTCTGCGTGGCCTGAGCGGCGAGCGGCGCGGCGATGGCGGCGAACGCCAGCGCCATCAGGGTCTTCTTCATGGGGTTTACCTTGCGATTGAGAATGATGAGGTCGCGCGTACGCGGACCCGGGCGGATTAGGCCAGTCGCAAGCAAAACGCAGCTATCGGATGTTCCTTAAAACCAAGGGGTCGCGGCGATATCCGGGGAACCTTTGCGCGATTTCCTACAAAGTTGGCGATACGCGGGCGTAACCCGGATGGGTTCCCAGGCGAATAGCCCTGCAGGACCCGAGAGGCCCCGCTATGTCCGTCAGCTTGACCGCGCCCTGCGCGATAGGTCTAGATAGTGTCCTTTCCCGGCGGGACAGGACCTCTTCCATCGTGAGCGACGCGGCGGCCCCTCTCGGCGACATGCAGGAGCGTGAGCGTGCGGCGTGGATGGCGGCGGCGCAGGGCGGCGACCGCCGGGCCTACGAGCGGGTGCTGGCGGCCTCGGTGCCGTTGATCCGCGCCGTGGCCAGGCGGCAGGGGGTCGCGGTGGATGGACTCGACGACGTGGTGCAGGAAACCCTGCTGACCGTGCATCGAGTGCGCCATACCTATGATCCGTCGCGCTCCTACGACGCCTGGCTGGCCGCGCTGGCGGCGCGGCGTGCCATCGACGCGCTGCGCAGCCAGGGGCGTCGCGGGCTGCGCGAGGTGCATGACGAGCATGCCTACGACACGCACGCCGACATCGACGATGCCACGGCGGTGACGGAGCGCGAGCAGGAAGCGCTGCGCCTGCGCGAAGCCATCGCGTCCTTGCCGCCCGGTCAGCGCGAAGCGGTCGAGCAACTGGGCCTGAAGGAACAGTCGCTGGCCGAAGCGGCGGCTCACACGGGGCGCCAGACCGGCGCGCTGAAGGTCAACCTGCATCGCGCGATGAAGGCATTGCGCGCGCGTTTCCACGGAGAACCCTGAGCATCATGACGGCACCGCGACTCCCCGAGTCACTGATCCAGTCGCTGGGCGATCAGCTCACGCCGGTGCGGCGCCTGCCGCCCCCGTGGCTGCGCACGCTCGGCTGGCTGCTGGCGGTGGCGGCTATTGCGGCCGGTCTGTTCATGCACTACGGCGCCGCGCACATGATCCGCCGCTGGGTGGCCGAGCCGGACATCGCCGTGGCCGGCGCGGGTGCGGTGATGACCGCCGTCAGCGCGGCGTGGGCCGCCTTCACTCTGGGCGTACCTGGGCGTTCGTGGCGGTGGGCGCTGCTGCCGCTGCCGTGGCTGCTGCTGTGGGTAGGCGCGAGCGGGCTGGGCTGCATGCGCGACTGGCTGGGGCCCTCCGCGCACATCGCCAGGTTCAACGAGGCGAGCGACTGCCTGATCTTCATTATCAGTTTCTCGGTGCCGTTGTCCGCGCTGCTGATCTGGTTGCTGCGGCGTGCGTATCCCTTGCGTCCGGTGCTGGCGGCGGTGATGGTCGGGCTGGCTTCGGCCGCCGCTTCCGCCGCGTTGCTGGAGATCTGCCACGCCTTTGCCGTGGCGGCGACAGACTTGCTGACGCATGCCATGGCGGTGGGCATCGTGGTCGCGTTGAACGCGCTGATGGGCGGGCGCCTGCTTCAGCCAGCACTGAAGTAGGGACATGGTCATGCTGCGCTCGAGGGATGAATCGGCGTAGGCTGATGTGATGTTGCGACGGGAAAGGGATGTTGCGATGCAGCGCCGCAGCCGCGCGCTGGGGTGCGATGTCGTCGCTGAAGATCGCTTGTGGACGCCACGCGCGCGCTGTCTGGCGTGACGCTGACGATGGCCGGCAGATGCAGCGCAGCAATCGCAATTTATTGACGCCGCTCAGGCCGTATTGCAACTGAATGGACATGGCTTGTGCCGCATCCTGTGTGGATGCATGGGTATAGGCTTTCTCGCAGGAAGGGGGCGGGTCGCCGTAACGACCCGTGGAGTGGTTTCACGAACCAGGGATGGATCGTTCGCGTCGGTGGGAATGCCGATGCGGCATGGCCGGTGCCGACGTCATCGTCACCGGATGACCGTGGTCGTTCGGGACGGGCGGCGGCGGTTGTTCCATGGAAGTGCGGCACGGCCGCACGGTTACCTCACCGCTTCTGGAGATACCTGACCATGAAAGTTTCCCGTTACGCCGTACTCGCCTTCGCGACCGCCGTCGTGTTCGCCCTTGCCATGTCCCCGGTCATGGCACAGAACACCACGCCGCAGCCGACCCAGGACACCAGCAAGGACGCGATGAAGTCCAGCTCGGATGCCATGAAGTCCAATTCGGACGCCATGAAGTCCAGCTCAGACGAAATGAAGTCGTCCAGCGACTCGATGAAGAGCGACAGCACCCAGCAGACGCATCACAAGAAGCAACACAAGAAGAGCACCGCGCCTGCTTCCTCGTCCACCGCCGGTCACTGATGCGCTGAGCGGACGTACCCAAGGGCCCTCTCCGGGCGGAGAGGGCCCTTTCTTTTGGGTGGCGGACGGCCTTGGCCCGATCCCTGCTTGGCGGACGGAGGCCGCCCGAAGCCCCGTTTGACATGGGCTTGAGGGTGGTCCGTTATACTGGCGCTGCGCCATCCCGCGCATCGATCCCGCATCGAGGCAAACGCACTTGAGTCAGACCGCCACGCGCAGCACCAAATCCGCCACCGCGGCGGTCGTTCGCCAGCAAGTTCTCAACGCGCTGGACGAACTGAAGGCCAAGGACATTCGTGAAATCGACGTCCGCGGCAAGACCTCCATCGCCGATCTGCTGGTCATCGCCTCCGGCACCTCCGCGCGCCACGTCAAATCCATTGCCGATGAAGTCGTCAAGTTCGCCAAGCAGGCGGGCGTGATGCCGCTCGGCGTGGAAGGCGAGCAGGAAGCCGAATGGGTGCTGGTGGATCTGGGTGACGTGATCGTCCACGTCATGCTGCCGCGCATCCGCGAGTTCTACGGCCTGGAGCGGCTGTGGACCGTGGGTGACCGCGAAGTCGACGCCGAAGTCGCCAGCGTGGGCTGATGGCCTGCACCCTGGCGGTACCTGCCGCGCGTTGTCTCCACGCGCGCGGCGCCCCCCGCTGTTTCCCTGGATTTTGTGGTGACCCGTGCGTGCCCGTCTGATCGCCGTCGGTGAACGCATGCCCGCCTGGGTGGCGGAAGGCTTCGCCGAATACCGCAAGCGGCTCTCGCACGAGCTTCCGCTGGAACTGATCGAGCTGAAGCCCGGCCTGCGCGGCAAGGGGCGCGACGACGCGCGCGCCATCCAGGACGAAGGCGCCGCGATTCTCGCCGCATTGCCACGCGACATTCATGTCGTTGCGCTCGATGGCCGCGGCAAGACCTGGTCCAGCGAAGACCTGGCCGCGCAGCTATCGAAATGGCGCATGTCCGGCCGCGATATCGCCTTCCTGATCGGCGGCCCTGATGGGCACGCGCCCGAGGTGCTGGCGCGCGCGGACCAGTCGTGGTCGCTGGGGCCGCTGACCTTGCCGCACATGCTGGTGCGGCTGGTGCTCGCCGAGCAGTTGTATCGCGCCACCACGCTGCTCTCGGGGCATCCCTACCATCGTGCCTGAGCGGCGCAGCGTTGCTGCGTGGCGATCTGCAGTTGGCTCCGGCGCATGCCAGCGTGGCGCTTTTTCCCTGGAAAGTGGTCATAGGCGGCCCGTTGCCGCGTACGCATACTGCGTGCAACACCACCGATGCGGGGACGCGCATGTCGATCACGGTACGCCAGGCCACCATCCACGATCTCGATCTCATCGCGCCCCTGTTCGATGCGTATCGGGTGTTCTACGGACAAGCGCCCGATATCGCCGCGTCGGCTCGCTTCCTGCGCGAGCGCTTCCAGCATCACGAGTCGGTGGTGATGCTGGCGATCGATGAAGAAGGCGAGGGCGTGGGTTTCGTCCAGCTATATCCGTTCTTCACGTCGGTGCGGCTGGCGCGACTCTACCTGCTCAATGATCTTTTCGTCGCAGCCAAGGCGCGTCGGCGCGGCGTGGGTGCGGCCTTGATGCACGAGGCCATGGATTACGCGCGCGCCATCGGCGCCGCCGGCATGACGCTGACCACCGCGCATACCAACCTTCCCGCGCAGCGGCTTTACGAGTCATTGGGCTGGACGCACGACCAGGAATTCCGCGAGTACGCCATCCGCTTCTGACCACCCGACCATCGTCTAGCTTGCCGGGAGTTTGACGGTTCCGCGCGCTACCATTCGTGGATTGGAGTGCAGGAGACATCCACGTGGACAAGCGCATCCGCCATGCCGGTCTGGCCGCCAAGGTCATGACGGCGACCCGGGCCGCGGAACTGGTCGATCACGGCATGACGATCGGCATGAGCGGTTTCACCGGGGCGGGATACCCCAAGGCCGTGCCGCAGGCGCTGGCGGCGCGCATGGTCGCCACGCACGAACGCGGCGAGCCGTTCCGCGTGCGCGTGCTGACGGGCGCATCCACCGCGCCCGAGCTGGACGGTGCGCTGGCGCGGGCCGACGGCATCGATCTTCGCCTGCCTTACCAGTCCGATCCGGAGTTGCGCGCGCGCATCAACCGGGGCGAGATGAATTACCTGGATATCCATCTCAGCCACGTCGCGCAGTACGCGTGGTTCGGCTTCTTCGGCAAGATCGACCTGGCCGTGATCGAGGCGACCGCGATCATGCCCGATGGCAGCCTAATGGCCTCCTCGTCGGTGGGCAACAACAAGACGTGGCTGGATCTTGCCGACAAGGTGATCGTCGAGGTGAACCACTGGCAGCCGCTCGAAATGGACGGCATGCACGACATCTACTACGGCACCGCCTTGCCGCCGCATCGCAAGCCGATTCCGCTGCTCAAGCCGGACGACCGCATCGGCGAGCCTTACCTGCGGCTCGATCCCGAGAAGGTCATCGCCGTGGTGGAAACCAACGCGCCCGACCGCAACAGCGCGTTTGCGCCGCTGGACGATACCTCGCGGCAGATCGCCGGCAACCTGATCGAGTTCTTCCGACACGAGATCGCCAAGGGCCGCCTCGGTCCGCAATTGCTGCCGCTGCAGTCGGGCGTGGGCAATATCGCCAATGCCGTGCTGGCGGGCTTGCGCGATGGCGGCTTCAGCGGCCTGAGTGCATTCACCGAGGTGATCCAGGACGGCATGCTCGACCTGCTCGAGCACGAGGTGCTGTCGGTGGCATCGGCCACGTCGTTCTCGCTGAGCCCGGCGGGCATCGAGCGCTTTCTCGACAAGATCGATTTCTTCCGCAAGCGCATCATTCTTCGCACGCAGGAAATTTCCAACCATCCCGAACTCGTGCGCCGACTCGGCTGCATCGCGATGAACGGCATGGTGGAGGCGGATCTCTACGGCAACATCAATTCCACGCACGTCGCCGGCACCAGCATCATCAACGGCATCGGCGGTTCCGGCGATTTCGCGCGCAACGGCTTCCTGTCGTGCTTCCTCACGCCCAGCACGGCCAAGAACGGCGCCGTCTCCTGCATCGTGCCGATGGTGAGCCACGTGGACCACACCGAGCACGACGTGGCGGTGGTGGTCACCGAGCAGGGCCTGGCCGACCTGCGCGGGCTGTCGCCACGCCAGCGCGCCAAGGTGGTGATCGAGCGTTGCGCCCATCCCAGCTACCGCCCGATGTTGCAGGACTATTTCGACCGGGCCATGCACAGCAGCCGCGGCAAGCACACGCCGCATCTGCTGCAGGAGGCGCTGTCGTGGCACCAGCGTTTCCTTGATACCGGGGATATGCGACCTTAAGGGGCCCGCCGCTGCCCACGGAATGGCCCATGCTCTATCTCGCATCGCAATCGCCGCGTCGCCGCCAGTTGCTCGAACAGATTGGCGTGGATTTCCGCATCGTGGATGTCGACGTGCCCGAGCTGCGCGCACTCGGCGAAACGCCGCGGGACTACGTCAGCCGCGTGGCGCGCGAAAAGGCGCGCGCAGGGCTCGCCGCGCTGGAGGAAGCCAGCGTGGCCGTGCTGGGCGCGGATACCGAGGTGGTGCTGGACGACGAGGTCTTCGGCAAGCCCGACGACGCCGAAGACGCCGCCGGCATGCTCGGCCGCCTGTCCGGCAGGGTGCACGAGGTGATCTCCACCGTATGGCTGGTCACCCGCTCGGGCGAGTGGTCCGACACCAGCCGCTCGCGCGTCACCATGCCGACGCTGGACAAGGCCACCATCGCCGCCTACATCGCCACCGGCGAGCCCTTCGGCAAGGCCGGGGCGTATGCCATCCAGGGCCACGGCGCCAAGCTGATCGAGCACCTGGACGGCAGCCATTCCGGCGTGATGGGCCTGCCCGTGTTCGAAACGGCGCGGCTGCTGCGCGCGCATTCGATCATTCCTGCCTGAGCGCCTCGCGCTCCTGCGTTACTGTGGGGTCATCATGAACCACGACACCACGGCGAGCAGGTTGTTCATGCCGTGGGCGACGACCGCGGGCCAGATCGAGCCCGACTGCACGCGCAACCAGCCGAGGATCAGGCCGAGCAGGGCCAGGTTGGGCAGCGCGTACCAGAGGAAGGACAGGTCGGGCAGGTGCACGCAGGCGAACAGCAGCGACGACAGCACGATGGCAATGCCGTTGCCGCTATGGCGCGCGATGGCGGAAAGCAGCACGCCGCGGAACAGCAGTTCCTCCACCATCGGCCCGATGCTCACCACGAGCAGCGCGAGTGGAATCCGCAGTGCGAGCGAGGTGTTGGCGCCCAATTGCTTGATGTCCTGGCTCACTTCGTGCCCTTGCGCCAGCCAGGTCGTCAGCAGGCCGCCGACGATGGGCATCATCACGCCCGCGGCCAGCGCGGCGACGTAGAAGGCGATATGTGGAGTCGGCGTGAAACCCAGCCCGGGCGGAGCGCTCTGCGTCCACTGCTGCGGCCATGCACGGCGCGCGACGCGCACGATCACCGCCGCCGAGACCAGCAGCGTGACGATCACCGTGGCGGCCGTGACATCCGATTGGCCCAGCCAACGGCGCCCGAGCGGAATGACGGCGCCGAGGCCGCCGCTTTCGCGCAGCGTGGCCACCAGGCCAGCCACCAGCGTCACCAGGCTGCCCACGGCCAGTTGCAGCACGAAGTACAGCACGATCAGCGCGACGGCCTGCCAGGGCGTGGGAATGCCCGATTTCCGGTCCAGCGGTGATACGGGCAGGTCGGTCAGGCGGTTCGCATCCATCAAGGACAATCCAGGGTGTTCGCGTGCAGGTGGCGTGCACAGGCCGGCCGAACGGCATCGGCAGACATCTTCACGCTAGTCCCTGCCGCCGCGCATGCCAATCCTGCCCTTTGGCAGGGTGCGCGCCGGGCCTGTCACTGCGTTTGCGATCACGCCCTGTATAGTGGGCATTCGATCCAAGGAGGAATCCGGCGCTCAGGCGCCAGCCCATGTTTGCATTCGACTGGCTGTCCGACCCGACCGCGTGGGCGGGTCTCCTCACCCTGGTGGTGCTGGAGATCGTGCTCGGCATCGACAATCTCGTCTTCATCGCCATTCTCGCCGACAAGCTGCAGGCGAAGGAGCGCGACAAGGCCCGCGTGCTCGGCCTTTCGCTGGCGCTGGTCATGCGGCTCGCGCTGCTGAGCGCGATGTCATGGCTGGTGAAGCTCACCTCGCCGATCATCGAGCTGGGGCCCGTCTCGTTCTCCTGGCGCGACATCATCCTGCTGCTGGGCGGTGTGTTCCTGCTGTTCAAGGCCACCGTGGAGTTGCACGAGCGGCTGGAAGCGAGCGACCACGATGAAGCCGCCAAGCGCGCGCCCGCGCGCTTCTGGCTGGTGGTGGCGCAGATCGTGGCGCTGGATGCGGTGTTCTCGCTCGATTCGGTCATCACTGCGGTCGGCATGGTGGATCATCTCTCGGTGATGATGATCGCGGTGGTGCTCGCCATGGTGCTGATGATCAGCGCGAGCAGGCCGCTGACCAACTTCGTCAACGCGCGGCCGACGGTGGTGATCCTGTGCCTGTCGTTCCTGCTGATGATCGGTTTCAGCCTGGTGGCGGAAGGCTTCGGTTTCCACATTCCGAAGGGCTACCTGTACGCGGCGATCGGCTTCTCGATCCTGATCGAGGTGTTCAACCAGACCATGCGCCGCAATCGCCAGCGCAGCCTGCTGGGCAGCGCGCGCACCTTGCGTGACCGCACGGCGCTCGCCGTGCTCAATCTGCTGGGCGGCGCGGGCGATGACGAGGATGCCGCCCCCAAGGCCGCCACGGCGAGCGCCGTGCGGTCACGCAA